>Ga0209210_1000097_pt1 | contig 109053 bp, 119 predicted proteins | sample RifGroA1_FD_183991 | JGI IMG/M metagenome (GOLD analysis project Ga0209210, IMG submission 183991) | Contaminated groundwater microbial communities from Rifle, Colorado, USA - Rifle Groundwater A1 (SPAdes) (version 2) | ecosystem: Environmental > Aquatic > Deep subsurface > Groundwater >... | reverse complement strand
ACACACCTCAACCGAACACGCTTTTCAACCCCCTTTGTTTGATGAAAGAATAAAAGAAGGGAGCAGTAACAGCGGAGTCATTTTCGAGTCCGATCCCGAAAAAAAACTTGGAGATCTGCATAAAAACCTACAGGGTCGCTTTACCTGGGAAAAAGATAAAACAATAAGTAAGGACATCCAGGAAAAAAAGCGGGAACTTAGGGAAACGATCGGATTACCCGTGGCAAGGGGGAAATCGGAGCATGTTAATGATAGATTCTATAAATTCTTAGTCAGACGTATTGTAAATCTTGACACGTTCGGAATCTTCAGTGAATTTGACCGTGCGATATCAGAAAAACCTCCGAAGTTGGAATCGAAAATCTGTGAAGTTAAAGGCCTTGTAGCCGAATTACTCGGTGGAGAATTGAACCAGAGAGAAAGATTCCAAAGGTTTTATGAATTCTCCAGGGAGTATACGGAGAAGTGGGTTGAATGATATACTAAATTTGGATTTGGTATGTCGAAATTTTTTAAGATATTCCTCATTTTTGTATTTTTTGGAAGTGTAGGGTATTTGATTAATAAATATTTTTCACCGACTTCAAAGGACCAGCTGGGGGGTCCCACGGTTGAAGCTCAGTTTTGCAGTACCGACTCTCATGTCTGTCTTCCCATTCCGCAAAACCCGAACTCAGGTACTTTAAAGATTAAAATTACAACCGGCGGCAAATCGGTAAGAAATTTGGAGGTTGATGTAGCGTCAAAACCCGGTGCAAACGAATACTACATGATGCTGACGGATGTAAGCGGAGCGGTTACCCTTAACTGGCTTCCGCCTGGCATGTATTCTATATATTTTAACAATAACGATTTCCCCACACAGTATGGTGTGCCTCCAGTTGTGCCGGTTGAGATAACGATAGGTCAAACTACCCAAAAAACAGTCGACCTGACTTCAAAATAAATTTTCCGAAGAAGGTCATTCTTTGCCACTCAGGTCCATTCTAAAATCCGCAGTAATCACCCACGGGAGACGGAATTTGTCCAAGATCCATATTTATCGAATTTTGCGATGAATTAAGAGCTATTTGGTGTCTATCTTCCGTAACTCCATAGTTGGGCAAGGGCTCGTCATGGGGCTTTACGGTTATAGAATTTCCCGGTGCCAAATTATACGTAAATCTGTAAAAACCGCTGGAATCGGTTGTCAGGGTTGCCAGGTTAGCATACCCATTCATGTTGGTTATTTTCACCGTTACTCCAGTTAGCCCTCTTTCTGAAGGTTCACGCATGTCGTTGCAATTAATATCCTCATATACATATCCCGTTAACGAGACCGAAAAGCCGTAAGGGGTTGACACGCTTTTACTGCAAACATCAGTCGTAGAACCGTCGCTCATGGATGTTTTTAATTTTGCGGTATAAGTTCCATTGGGGTAATTATGGGTAATGTTTTGATTGGATATACTCATATCCGTATCCCAGGAACCGTTTCCGTCAAAATCCCATTGGGCGCCTTTGATATACGAACCGTTCTTTGAAGTTGCCCCCGCAGTTAAACGCACGCTATTTGGAGACGAGGGATCGGAAAGAACCGAGATTGAACAGGTGTTATTCTGGGGTGCGGGGGTTGCAGGAACAGGTGTGGGTTTGACTGTCGGTTTGGGTGCCGGTGCGGGGGTTTGTGCGGGTTGAGGGGTCGGTGTGTTTATTACTGCCTCTTCCTCGTTTGTAGGCACAGGGACAGATGATATCCAAGCCGGATATGCTTTTGTGTATGCAAGATAGCCGGCAGCGCCTCCAATTAGGATTGACAGAATAATAATGATTGGGGCAAATCCTTTTTGACCCATTTCAGTCAATAAATTTAATTGTGTCCTGCCAAGTCTGGTTAACCTCCGCATCAAGAGAATATTGGCCTATGCTAAAGAAGGCAAATTTGGAAGGATGATTTTGATCCATCACAAAGTAGGCAATTCCCATAAAAGCCACATATTTTGGGCATTTATCAAGAGCCCCCGTAGCTTCCGACGGATCAACGGAACCCATGTTTGGAATAGTAATATTGGCAAAAGAGTAGCTGGATGGGGGTACGAAATTGTTTCCGCTGGTATTTCCGGAAATGGTTTTAACCAAACAATCACTTACGGAATACCCCGAAAGGACGGTCTTGGTAATTGCGGTATTTAAGTCGTCCTTAGGATCTTTCTGAAAAACTTCTGCATATTGCCCCGAGTCCGGCTTCATGGTTGATCGATAAACATAAACTTTATTTCCGATCTCTTTGACATTTACGGTTGTGCCGTCACTGTATTTATATTTGTAATTAAAGCTGATGCCAAGACCCTCCGAGGTGTAGGTACGTACATTCGGATCGCTCGGAGTGGGGATGGGGGAAGAAGAGCCAAGCGGAGTTACAAGCGGTAATGCAGACGGAATAGGTACCTGGGTAGGTTTTGGAAAAATTGAATTTAAATATCCTTTTGCATATGCAAAATAACCGGCAACACCCAACAAAACCACCAGGATAAGAACAATAACTATTGGGGCAAGACCTTTCTGTCTCACACCTTTAGTATTAATTATGGGTAAGCAAAAGTCAACGGTTGAGGCGTGGTGTATAATTAAATCATGAAACCCGGCAAATTGGGATTCCTGCAGGCGTTGGGGGTGGCGCTTTATTGTTCTCTGGTCGGTCTCATTATGTGGCAGGGGAATAACATTTTCCCGAAAGTCAGCCCTTATTTCGGTCCCGTAATGGTTCTTCTTCTTTTTTCCACATCGGTTTTGATCTGCGGACTCTTGGTTTTCTATAAACCCTATCAACTATTTTTTGAAGGCAAGAAAAAAGAGGCCATAAGCGCCGTGGTTTCCACCGCAGCCTTTCTTTTTGTCTTCCTTTTTATCTTCGTCTTATTGATGATTCTTTTTAAGTGATGCGGGCAACTTGACACTTTCTCCATTAAGAATTATCCTAAATAGCCGATGAGAAAAGTTTTGGTTTTCCTCACGCTAATTGGAATCTCCCTTTCGTTTTTTGCCGGTGCAGTCAATGCAAAAAACAATCAGAACGAAATTCCAGAAGTTGACGGAGTCTATAACGATCCCGGCCACTCCGGGCTAAAAATCAGGGTGATTGTCCACCGGGCAAAACCTGGCCCCCCTCCGGAACCCACTCTGCAATGTGACAGTATTACGGATCCCGGCTCCACTGCGGTAGTTACCCCTGCGGGTTGGAAATTGCCTCCGACCTGGACTTATAACCTAAACCCAACAAGTGTTCCTTCATCAGTTGGAGGACAATACCTTGCAGATTTTGCAGCATCTGGGTTTTCGGAATGGAGATCCGCAACCGGTAACAAAGTTAGTTTTGTCCAGGGCTCCGACACCACAATCACAAGACAAGCGTATGATAATCAAAATATTGTTGCCTGGGGGAGGGTGAGCTCCCAAAACGCTCTGGCAGTAACATATATCAGATATTATCAGGGAGGGGAAGCGGTCGATGTTGATACAATAATGAACAAAAAATACGCATGGAGCTGGGCGGATCAGTCACAACATGATCTTTGTGCATACGAAGATACATATGATGCCCAAAACATACTGACTCACGAACTGGGGCACTGGGTTGGGCTTAATGACCATTACACAAGCGAATATACAGAAAACACAATGTACGGCTATGGATCAAAAATGGAGATCAAGAAAGATACGCTAACTCAAGGAGACATTACCGGAGCTTCAAATATCTACAACAATAATTAAATACTTAAGGAATTTGTTCAATCTTTCTGACGTTACTTAGAACTATTTTAAAACCCGCCTCTTTCGCCAATCCGCAAATTTCCAATTTTTTCTTTGCTATTTCCTCGGAATTAAACGTTCCCCAATAGACCTCCTTAAAAGGACCCAACCGCCAATCCATTGCCCTTAAAAGTGGAGCCGCGTCCTTGGTATCAAAAACAATGCTTTTGAAAGAATAGAAGACGTGTTCATGCATTAAGCCAGCTTAAATCTAATTTTGGAAATTATCAATATTGATTTGGTCATTATAGTTTCAAATATTCCATATATGAATGTTTGACAGGGAATCCTGCACGGTGTAAGAAATAGTTAATGTTCTTACTTCGCAAATTCGAAATAGGGAATTTAAAAAAAAGCTTTCGCACTTACACCATAAAGTGCATAAACATAGGTGTTAGGGGGAGGTGAAAAAATATTAAAAAATACATATTTAGTTTAGTAATTGCAATCGTAGGCTTAACCTTCTTCGTCAGTTCTGCTTTCGCAAGCACGCCAGTACCATTTTTTAATGGTTTTGAAACCGATATCAATGGGTGGATTACGCCTACTAGGGTTATATCTGGAGCAAATGGAATCACTTCAGCAACTGGATCATATCACGCTGAAGCTATCGCCGATTTTACACGCTGGGGTGGCTATACCGACACCTTCCCAGTAGGAGGATACAAAACCTCACTCGATATTTATCTAGATATATCCAAAAATCCAACGGTTGGTACAGATTTAAGATTTGATTACTCTTCGGCAATAAACGATACAACAGGTACTCACAGAAGAGATTTTATCTTTAACGTTGGAACAGACCCTCTTGTCGCAGGTCAATGGATAATGAGTGCAAGTAATAACTCTATCGGTTGGCCATCAAACCCAGGAAGAAGTCCATTCACTGTTACTCAAAGCGGATGGTATACCTTCCGTCATACATTCCAAGACAATGGAAGTGGAGTTTTACAGGTGGTCATGGATGTGTTGGATCATAACGGAGTTGTATTACATTCATGGACACTATCTGACCCGTCAGACATAATTGGTGCAACAGTAGGCGGCAATAGATACGGTTGGTTTGCATACAACCAATTTAGCTTTCTTGCTATTGATAACAGCCAGTTAATCATAGCAACAGAGCCACAGAAAGTGGATTTTTGCCATAAAGAAGGCAAAAAAGGTACATTTCACTTAATAAATGTTAGTGTAAATGCTGAACAAGCACACATAAATCACGGTGATGGTTTACCAGGGGAAGAAGTACCCGGGACAGAAGATGCCAAGCGTTTTACAGAGGATTGCTCCATTATCGACCAATTAATATTGGTTGAAATCGTTGAGGTTCCTGCTGATAAGGATACAGATACAACTTCAAGCGATCCGTTAGAATCTGGAGTTAATTATGTCCTCAAGGCAAGGGGGACGGCAGATGCGGGTGATGGTATTGAGTTTGATGCTCGATATTCTATCCGAACATTGTCGTCATCTGATTGGACGGATGCAGTGTCAACCTATGGAGGTTACGGGGTAACCTTATTGGACTTGCTCTATAACGGTTCGACACCATGGGGTGAATTCAATGCCTCTCATGATTACGAAACAACAGTAACTGGAGCTGGGGTAGTCGCTACTTTTAGAATCTATGATGTTTATTACCCAAATAACACGGGTGATCTGTACGTAGATATTTATCAGAAGCTCTGGTAACGATTTGATAATATCTATCGAAGTAAAATCGATAGATCGTTAAGCGAATAAAAATTGCAGGGGAGTGAAAGCGCCCCTGCTTTTTTATGGCTCAAACAATACCCCATAACTTGATTTTTAGGTACAAACCACGTATTATTCGAGCATCGGATGACATTCAGGCTAATTGCAGGCTGAATTAAGTTTACCGGTATTGGCTCTTTGACAAAATACGGAAGGCACGCCGTAAACACTTTTTTTGAGGAGAAACAGCAATGAAGAATATCGCTCTGACCCTTTTGGCCGCTGTAATACTTGCCGCAGCCGTAATTCTGGTTGCCAATTACAGCGCACCCGACGTATATAACGGAACAGATGTGAACTTGCGTTTGCACAACGACAACGCGTTGGTTATTGAAAACGTAGCCACAGTTAACTTTGAGGCTGCGTCATCGGAATTTTACGCCATGCATCTAGGAGAAGATGCACTGATAGGCAAGATAACGAAAGCCCCCTTGGGTTGGAAGTACAGTAATTACTTCACTACACCCCCAACCAGCATAAAGGCGGGTAACTGGATAATTGACGATGGAGATTACACTGCACACATGTACAGTGATGAGGAGATGAAAATTACCGTAGGGAAAACTACAAGCAATATAATTGATGTAACTTTAGCAGTACTGCTTGTAGGATTTTGGTTGTGGCTGCTTATGTGGTTAATCACATCGTAAGCGAATAAGCGCTTTCAAGTGGCCTTTAACGTGCCTTCTGTATGAGTAAAATAACCCTTTAATTGAGTCTTTGACACGCCAGTCAAATGACATTCCAGTTAAAGGGTTTTTTTTGGGAAAAACATACTTACTCCCGTTATGATTTAGACACCCAAAGCCCCTGCTTTTTATAGTCTAGGGTTTGACATCCTCCTACATATTCAGGAGTCTGGTTTCAGACATAGAAAGGCACAAATAAAAAAAACGAAAAACCCTCCACCTTTGAAAAATCGTCTGCCTAAGCAAAACAATTTTTCTCTGAATGGAGGGATTCTTGCAACTTGGGTGCGGATTTATGGTTTGTAGTACAAGGCGATGTCGCAGCTTTTTCCTCCATATTCATTTTGAAGGTCTTCTTTTAGCTGCGCTGCCCATGCAAGCGGATCTGCTGCTGAAAAATCAGCCACTTTCATCCAGACCTCCGTAGCATGGTCATAACCCAAAATAATAGGATCGGAACTACTCCATTCCCAATCCTCCGTGAGAATTACAGCGTAGCAACCGTTTGGATCTCCCACCTCACCAACAGGAGGGACAGTAGCGTACGCACCCTTGAGAATAAAGTAAAAATACATCGTGGTTATCTTGTTTATGTACAGATGTCTATATATTTGGAATGTATACTGTTGACCCGAATATCCTGGGTACCCGTTTGGCTCTGGAAGTTCCGGATTTAATACCCAAATTGGCCCGTCAGGGTTCTTCAAAACAATCGGGAGAAACGTATGATACATTTCTTGGACATTATCTGCTTTGGCGGGAGTGGAAATTACCACACCGTTAACCAATAGTGTTAGTGTTACCAACAAAATGACCAAACTCTTTGCCTTCATTTTTTTCTCCTTTCTGAGAGATAAAATATGATCTTACCCAAAAGTCCGCAATTTCAACGTGCAAGAGAACAAGCTAATTTACACCAAATTAGGCCGCAAATTATGCCTAAACTGTGCCTGATTTAGCATAAAGGAGTATAGCATCCTGAAGAAAAATGTCAAATTATAGGTCATACAGCCAAAGGCATTCGATGACAAAAAAATACGAGTCGCATTTTAAATGTAAATAAGCCATTAAAAAAGCAACCCACGACGCAAGAGCGGGCATCAGATCTTAGTAAAGAAACCATCATCTAAATTTACAAACCCCTGCACCTGCCTAAGAATCTGCAACTACTGCGCTTTTTTGTGGTTTGTGACTTGCCTTTTGCCATATTATCGGATATAATGTAGCCTGAGAAGCTGGCTAGCACATTCAAAATAAGGAGAATTCGCGATGAAAAAGATCTTTGCAATACTTGTAGTACTGATTCTCGTGATCGTACCGGCAACAACTGCGTTCGCTGGTGGCAACGGATTTGACCAATACGGCTACAACGATAACGGCAATATCTTTAACGGACCCGCATCAGGATGGTGCCTTGCAGGAGGCCAAGCTGCTAACTGCATGGGAGTTTATTCCAACGATAACCTAATCATGAAGTGGAACGAGGCTTGGGATGCTTGCAATGACGCAGGGAACAATGATCCGGCTGTTTGTGCAGGCGCGTGGACTTCCAATGAATGGAATGGAGCATTTCCGGGTGGATCAGGCGAAGTTTGGCACTACAAGATCATCTGGGTAGGGGCCGCAACCTGGAATTTAACGGGGAACTGGGGATTAAACTTTGTTTCAACAAAATATCCTGGTACATACGCTCATACGCTAACAGTCGCAGCAGATGGTTCAGCAATCGGAGCATCAACGGGTAACACTTACACCGCCGCTGTTTCTGTAGCAGGTAATACTGTGACAATAGTCGCAACTTATTTGCCAGGAAGCGGAGCTTATCCTTACACCTATACCGCCAACGGGACCATATCTGCTGCAGGCACCATCATTAATGGAACTTGGACGGCCACAGATGGTGACAATGGAACCTGGTATAGCACTACGGGTAACGCTGTTCTAGATGAAGGTTCTTATTGGAAAAATGGTGGTTACCGAATTTGGGGTAATTACGAAGTTGTCATGGACCAAGGGATGTCAGATGGAGCCCATTACTGGCTCACACATGCTACGCCTAATGGCTATGGTAATTAATCGTAAGATTTAACAAACAAACAGAGAATTTAACGGTCACCTGACCTTTAAATATAAGCCAGCCAGCTTCTCTCTGTTTTTCTCCTTAGAACATTCCGTATCCCGCAGGATCGGCATGTGCATCCCAAAAATGTTCGTTTGCAACAGTTCCTTGGGAGAAAATTACTTCAAATTGTCCCCATATAGCATATCCGCCCGGCCGCCAATATTGGCTTTGTTCCAATTCGGGTCCGACCCAGGAAATTTTGTAATGCCAAACCTCACCGCTTCCTCCGGGAACTTTTCCGTTATATTCATTAGATGTCCAGGCATCCGGTGTCCAGGGTTCTCCGTTAAACCTTGCATCGTTCCATGCTTTGGACCATTTCATTACAAGACGGTCATTGGCATAAGTTTCATCACCCCAATATGTTTCGTCTATATTTCTATCGGCTCCATCCAATGTGCCTTGGAATAGTCTCGCAGTATAGTTATATCCAAACCCGTCAAAACCGGTTCCTACACCTTCTACGGAACCCTTAGAAATTTTTGAAAGATAGACAGTTCCCACCAGAAGCACAATCGCGGCAAAAGAAAGTAAGCCCAAGTTCCAATTTTTAGATGATTTTTTGGTAGTCATTAATTATCACCCCCTTCTGTTATTTAATTTAAGTATATAAAGGAGCAAAGTGCAATCCGTGAAAAAGAAAAACCCCTTTTTTCATTTGTGATACAATCGCGGGTATGAAAGAGGCTCAATCTTTAGAAATCCAAAAGCTGACTGAAAAATATGCAAAAGCGGAGTTTCTCTCCCTTATGTATCCCGACAAGGAAGCGCTCAAAGCTTCCAAAATAATTGATGACCTTCTTGAGCTTGTTATGAGTGGTGAAGTTGAGTTTTCCCATATCGACCGCGATGCGCTTCTGTACATGGGTGGCCTTGAAGATCCGGAGCATGGGCAAATGTTGAAAAGGGGAGAGACGGAATATCTTAAGCTTCAACAGTACGCCAGTGAAATAACAGGGGTTCCTCTCGAAAGGATCCGCGCCGCAGACGAATTCTGGTTTAATCAATTAACGGAGTAATTTTCCCCGTCCTTTATGCTTAACATTGTTGACTTTTATTTTTCCAGATGTGATTATGGTATGGAGCACGTTCACCTAGGTGCATTAAAAAAGAGGTGTTAGTTAGAAGGTGATTATAATTACAAAATTATTCGTCATTGCAATTCCGCTGGTTATTCTGGGAGTAATCGTATCCAATGTATTCACAAACGGTTTTAAGGGAAGTGTTACCGGCTCCGTACAGGGAAAAAAGACAGAAGCTGCTACCGGAAACACCAATAAATATCTTGAAAATTCCATAAAGAAGCTTCAGGTGGTGGAAGCAAAAACCAAGAATAAGGAAATCAGAAATGAGATTTCGGAGGTTATTGAAGAAGAGGAGAAGTCCGACTTTGAAATCAGCACCTCGATAGCAACAATGGAAGCGCGCCCGAGTATTGTGAAGTTTATCATGGGCCCTGATTATAAAAATGCGGGACAGGTTCGCAGTGAAATAGTGCGTTTGAGGAATCAAGTATCCAAATTGAATAGAATTCAGGAAAAAGCAGGGGCTACCGAAAGCGGCACAATTTCGGAAACGATTATGACTCTTCAGGCGGAACTTACTGCCATAGAGACGAAACTCTATAACAGTTTGCAGGGTTTCAGCCTTTTGGGCTGGTTGAATAGACTTTTGACCGGTTTTACCCCGGCGCCAGTTGTAACATCGTCTCCTTCCGCAAGCCCGGAGGCTTCGGAATCGGCAAGCCCGACACCCATAGAATCGAGTACGCCGTCAGCCGTACCGTCCGCGACGCCTTAAGATAAGTGGAAAGCGGGTGAGGTGTGGTCTGGTAAATGTCCCAAGGGGGGTGTTAGTGTTTGTGGATGCGTCCTACCCGTAGGGCAATTCCTTTGATTGCTTTTTCAACTGCGTGTATGAAGACAACATAATGTGGACTTGTGACAAATGCAAAAGGATATTCAAAAGGGCGAAGCAGCCCCACAGCTGCCGTTCGGTTCCCATAGAAGATCACTTCAAAAACAAGAAAAAGGCCAAGAAAATATTTGACTACTTAGCCGGAAGGATAGAGAAAAAGGCGGGGAAAGTAAAAATAATATCACTTCCTTGCTGTATTCACTTATTCGGGATTTATGATTTTTTGGCGGCACTTCCCAAAAGAGAAAGTTTAGAAGTAAGAATCGCCGCTAACAGAATAATTGACAGTTCCAGGTTAGTACAATCTGTACCTCTATCGGGCAAAAACTATAAAAATTGTTTTGAAATCACTTCGGAAAAAGAGATCGATGATGAATTTATTGGGTGGCTAAGAGAGTCCTACTTTTTAAAACCCGGGAACTAGAACCCCCAAACCTTTTCTTACCTCCGTCAACAGATTGTAAAGCGACCGTTATTATATTAATATTTTTCAAATGCCCCTTAAAGAAAGTCTTTCAAATATTATTAAACCGAACGGACCCGGGCAAGTGGGGGAATTTACAGGTTTGGGTGAGGCACTTAGGGAAGAAAATCGAGTGTCGGTTGCCTTTCTTAAGGGGGAAATAAGCCTCGAAGAATATTACCAATGCCTCGAGAAAACTTGTCAGGTAACTAATACCAACTTCAGGGAACTTGCCGCGGTGAGTGATAAACGCGTCTGATTTAAGCTTATACCTATTTACTGGGGAAAAATTTTGTTTGCGAAAATGTAGTCGGCAATGGATTTACTGATTAGGGCAATGCCTTTTTCGGAAGGATGGACGAAGTCATCCGATATATAGCTTCCGTCAACCACACCGTCTGATTTAAGGGATGCCGCGTAAACGTCAATTACAGGTATTCCTTTTTCTTCCGCAAACTTTTTGTGATTATTTACGTATGCGGTTCTTTCATCTACCCACTTTTTGCGTTCTTCCGCTGACAGATCACGGGTACTTTTTGCATAGTTTACCGGGTTAAAAGCAATGGGGGTCAAAAATGCAAGAGCCGCGTTTGGTTTTTGGGAAAGAATTGCGGTAACACTCCTTTCCAGTTCTTCATCCTGCTTTTTAAGGCCTTCTGCCAGAGGGTACTCCGAAAGCGGGTTATTGCCGAAAGATTCAATGATAATAAGTTCAAACGATAGTTCAAAAACGGCTTCATTTCTTTCTCCGTTTCCGACGGTATCTTCGGTAAGCCTTTGATAGAGACTAAGAATATTGGTTGACGGATAGCCGTAGTTATATGTTACAAATTCACTATCCGGATAATAACCTATTAAATCTTCCCGGAGAACATTGGCATTCGGTCCCAGTGAGTCAACGATGGAGTCTCCCACAATTACAATTCTGTACGAACGATTTTTGGGGATTACGGGATTTTTATAGGGGAACTGGTATGGGGTTGGGGTGGGGAGGATACTGACTGCAAGGTTTTTTGTTTTGGGTAAACGTCCAAGGTAGAATGCGGCCAGCACGAAAACTACGAAAATTACAAAAACATAAGTAAATCCCTTTTCTTTATCCACATCTAATGATATACCATGAAGCTCCAACGCTGCCCTTTATAATCAGGGCAAGTTAATAAGCGCTCCGCTTAATCCTCTTAATCTTGACGTTTGGGATAACGCTTTGCCTCTTAACGTCCCCGCCACATCTATTACTTCCTCCTTTTGGTCCAGCATGATCAGTCTTTTAGCGGCTTCAAAACAGCAACCGTTCATCTCTTTTCCCGGATTTGCATAACATTCACCACAATCTCCTTTGTTTTTCGGAAAAGCAGGTTCTTGGAAATCCGCTGCCGTAAAAATACACCTTTCCTTCATTGTGACATTTTACATCGTCTTTATTTGACAATCACTCAGGAAATTTGTTAGACTGAACCTTGTGAAATTAAAACTTCTTCCCATTGTCCTGGCTTTGATTTTCGGTTTTTTTGCAACTTCGGCCTTTGCGGCAAGTGACCGTGCCGCCACCGTAAGAAATAACCCCGGTGCTCCAACGCCTGATAGTATCCTAGCATCGCCTTCGGCGTCCCCCGCAAGCAGAGGAAAAAGTAATTTGACCGCGGTAAAACTGAAGGTCTGTCAGGCAAAAGAAAACGGCATTACTAAAAAAATCGGTCAATTGAACCGTCTGGCTATAAACACGATGGGTAAGTTTGACGCAATTGCACTCCGGGTTAAAAATTTCTATCAAACGAAAGTGATTGCCAGCGGGAAAAGTCTCTCCAATTATGATGCACTGGTTGCCGATATAGACAAACAAAAAGGTTTGGTAACGGCTGCCATGACAAAGACGCAAACCGACTCCGCCAATTTTAGCTGCGAGTTTGGTGATCCTAAAGGCCTTTTGAATCAATACAGACTTAACATGCAGCTCGTAAAAAGAGCCATGAATAACTACAGAACATCCATCAGGAATCTTATCGTAGGAGTACACACCCTGGTGCCGACCACGACAAGCAGTGATTCGGCAACGCCTTCAGGGTCTCCGGCCTCAACCGCAACAGCTACCTCTTCCGCAACACCCACTGCGACGGCATCACCGACAGCAACACCGACACCAACCGTATCACCGACGGCATCGCCCACAGCAACACCTATATGAAAAAACAAAAAGGATTCATTCAAATAATAATCATCGCGGCAGTCGCGTTGGTTGTCGTCGGAGCCGGAGCCTATTACTATTTCACAGCAAGGAAGAGTATAGGCAGCGAGATGCCGGTTAATGCCGGTATCGCTGCGGAGTATCAGGCGGATTATCAAGAAGGTGCCGCTAATGCGCCCTCTATAAAAAGCGGCGCGGACCTGGATAGGGCAACATCGGACCTTGACGGCACGGATCTTGGTCAAATAGATAAAGAACTTAACTCCTTAAGTGCTGACTCCTCATCCTTTTGATTTGGAGTATAATAGGATATGTTTATTTTGATTTTATTTTTAGTTGCGGGTTCACTTCTTGTCTATATTTCCAAATTTAATTTAATGCCCGTTACGGTTAATCTTAAGTTCTACACATTTTCAAACGTACCCCTCATATTCGTGATTATCGGATCCATTCTTGTCGGCTTGGTTTTTTCCTATTTGATCTATCTGATACGCGCCATTTCCACTTCCTTAAAATTGCGTGGTAAGAATAAGGAAATCAAAAAAGAGAAAGACCAAGTGCTTGAGCTAACCAAACGTGTTCACCAGTTGGAGTTGGAAAACGAAAAGCTGAAACACGGTTCGGATAAAGATTCTGAAGATTCTAACTCTTTGTGAAAAATCTCCTGGCCAAAATTTATAAAGCACTGAACCTTCCCAAGGGAGTACAAATATTTGTCATGCGTTTTTTCCAGGACAGATTTTTAATCGGTGTAACCGGAATTATTTTCAACGAAAAAAGCGAAGTTCTTCTTTTTAAGCATACGTACCGGTCTCATGCATGGGCGCTACCCGGGGGCTATATGAAGTCCGGAGAGCATCCGCGCGAGGCTTTGGAACGGGAGATTAAAGAAGAGTCGGGACTCATTGTAAGTGTTGACGAACCTCTTAAAACCAGAACCGACAGAGATAATGCCCGACTCGATATGTGCTACACGGGGGCATTTATAGGCGGCGACTTTACTCCAAGTCACGAGGTTTCCAAATACGGGTTTTTTTCTCAGGACAAACTCCCTCTTCTCAGGGAGAACCAGGTTTTTTTGATCGACCAGGCCATAAGGGAGCGAAATTCAACGGGTCTGTAAGTTATTTTTTTCACAATTTTACAGATAACATAACTCAGGTAATTTACATTACTTTAAAAAAGAAATCTAAGTTACTGAAGATATGCAAAATTACTAATATACTTCTTATTAGTCAAGGTTGAGGCAGTAATTAACATAACCGATAACTATAACTTTTAATATAGTAATCGTAATAGTTAACCTTAAAGTTAATATTAGAGAAGGCAGATTAACGAATTATACACAAATATCTTTTGCTTCTTTACTGCCCCAACCTGACTCATAAACATGAACGTAATTCCCATACAAAATAAATTATTTTCCGGCTCTGTCATACCCGCGAGTTTCTTTTGGAAGAATATGGCCATTGAAAAACGCAGTTCAAGCAGCTGGATAAAGAAGATGTATAAAGACAGTATTGTTAAAGATTTTTTAACAGTGTTGACTTCGAAGATTAGCTAAACAGTAAATCCTCAAAAGCAGGGGTCTTTCTTTTGTTGTGTTCCGGTTATATAATGGGTTTGCAAACTTCCCGGAAAACCTTAATGGATACAGGCAAGACCAAAGAGTTTGAAGAGTTTTACAAACAGTTTAAAACTCGGAGTTACAAAAAAGGGGAGACGCTCATCAGGGCTGACGACGATCCCCAAGGTATTTTTTGTTTAACTAAAGGCTACGTCAGACAATATACTATCTCCAAAACCGGTTTTGAACTTACGCTTCATATTCTAAGACCCGTCTCATATTTTCCCATGGTTTGGGCAATAAACGGCACCCCCAATGTTTACTTTTTTGAAGCTTTGACTCCGGTTGAAGTTGGACGTGCACCCAGAGAAGATGTAGTCAATTTTATTAAAGACAAACCCACTATTGTCTTTGAGCTTCTTAGTGAACTGATAGAACGCTACGCGGAAACCTTGACCCGCATGGAGAATTTGGTATTCAGCGACGCATATAGGAGGGTTATATCGGTCCTCCTATATATAGCCAAACATTTTGGGGAAGAAAAAGGCAAGGGTGTTTTAATTACCCATCACTTTACCCAGCAGGACATAGCAACACTTGTCGGGGTGGCCAGAGAAACCGCAAGCGTTGAAATGGCAAGACTCGAGAAAAAAGGATTAGTCGAGCACATTGACCGCGCAATATTTATCGGCAATATTCCCCTTATGAATGCCGAATTAACTTCAAATAACGCAAAAACCTAAGCAGTTTCAGATCACACAATATTTGTTATTTAAATTACAGACTATTACTTCCCGTCTACGTATAATTCAAGTACTTATGCTAATTGCAATTGTTGTCATACTTGTCATCCTTTGGTTTCTCGGGTATATGCCTCTTTCGGGAATTCCCATCCCGAACGTTTCTCTTTTTACGATTAACGGTCACCCTGTTACCTTGTGGGAACTTCTGATTCTTATTGTTGTTGTCTGGGCGATAGGAATTTTACCCGCGCCGCTTCAGACGATAGCCGGGATTCTCTTAATCCTTTGGATCCTCTCGGTTCTGGGCATCCTGGCCATAACAGGACTACCCAACGTCATCGTTCTTGTAATTATAGTAGGACTTATCCTTTCTGTTTTTCTTTGAAAAAGGAAGTCGACAGAAATATGACAAAAAGGAATGGTAAACAACGCTTAACCCTCTTTATGAAGCCTGCGATTGTCAAACACGCCAAGGCCCAGGCCGTTATTGAAGAATTAAGTTTAACCGCACTTGTAGAAAGATCATTAATGAAATATTTACCTAAAGTGACAATGATCAAAAGGGGGTGAGTAATATGGCAGAAATCGTAAGAGAAACAGTCAGAACAGAAAATAATGAGACGGTGGCTCCGGCCAAGGCGGAGGTAAGTAGTAATCAAACAGTGGAACGTTTGGTCTATTTCCTGTTTGGAATACTGGAGGTTCTCCTGATTTTCCGTTTAATTTTTAAGCTTGCAGGAGCAAGTCAGGGAAGCACTTTTGTGAGTTTAATTTATACCCTAACCGGGATTTTTATCATACCTTTTAGAGGAATATTCCGTCAGGCTACAGCTACCGGTGTAGAAACCACTGCTATTCTTGAGCCTGCGACACTGGTTGCCGTTATCGTCTACGCTGTTTTAGCCTGGGGAATAGTGGCTTTGATCAGAATACTTTCCCGCGAGAGAGCAGAGTGATTGGTCGGAATGAGTGTTAGGGGGTGAGACATATGGGACTACTTGATATTGTGATCGTTATATTGATTATTGCCTGGCTGGGAGGATTCTCTATGCATATTGGCGGAGGCTTGATTCATCTATTACTAGTAATAGCAGTAATTGTATTGGTTGTTCGTTTTTTAAGCTAAATTTGTAATGGAAACAAAGATATATGATCAAAAGGGGAGTGTGAATGTTGTATCGGAAAAGCTAAAAATACACCAGGAAGAGACCAGGGCTGTTAAAAAACAAGAAAGGGCAGAGGTTAGAGCCGTGGCAAAATTGGTCAAAAAATCAAACAGAATTCTGGTCAGCGTTTCTTCCCACAGGTTTCCTTTTGATCCCTTTCCCGACATCCTCAATATAGAAGAGGGGAGAATTACGATAATAAACCGCCATATATTTTCATCCGAGGTCCACAGTGTTGATATAAAAGATATTTCCAACATATTTATCAATACTGTGGTCTTCTTTTCGCAGCTGGTTATTATTTCAAAAACTTTTGAAGAGAATGAAATAAAAATAGCAAATTTGAGAACCAAAGAGGCAGTTCTTGCGAGAAGAATTATTGAGGGGCTAAGAATTTTTGAAAATAAACAAATAGATACATCCGGCTACACGGTGAAAGAACTTGTGGCCAAACTCAAGGAATTAAGTACTACGAAAATTGTAACCTAGCTGTATATTTTTATACCCAAATATTAGAATTGCCCCATGAGCCTTTCTGTTGGAATACTCATTTCGGCATCCCAATTTTTGACTTCAAATTCTTCATAACTTTACATAAGGCTAATATAGAATAACTCCTTCAGTTACTGAGGAAATCAATTAACTTAACCAGCGGAGACTGAATAGATTTTTCCAGCTTTCCGGAATCACTGAAGGTCAGGGCGGTTGGTAATGAGACCCGGAAAACTAACAGCAATTTTTCAATCTTATTACCGTTGACTACATATTTAAACTCTCCGGCTGATTCGTTGAGATTCAGTTCGGTAACCTCATCCAAACCCTGGTTTTTGGCTAAACCGGTTATTTCCTCGGGATTTTTGGCAAGCACTTTTTTAATGGAGTCCGTTTCAGCCACCAATTTTCCTGATTCATTAACTTCCAGTAGAATGCCGCTCTGAACTTTAACCGGAGCAGGAATAGGCGATAGCAGGGGTTTGATCGGTCGGGGTGTTCCAGTGGGAAGCAGCGGTTTTTGTGGTAGGGGAGATCCGGCAGGAAGCAGGATTTTATTGAGCGTGGGTGTTGGTGATTCAATAACTTTTATTTCAGCCAAAGCCTGATCTGTTTTTGTCAACAGCAGTAAAAACAAGATTAATAAAAGAAATGTTACTTTCATGAACGAAATGAAAGTATACTTTAAAAAGCAGATACTAGCAATAAAATTTTCAAAAGTTGGGACAGAGAATCTTCAAAAATGATAAAATACGCTCATGAGTCTTTCAGTGGGGATGCTCATTTTGGCATCCCAACTTTTGATTTTTACTTCAAATTTTCAATCCCAAAGCCAAACAGGGAAAGAATAATTACCAAGAGGAATAGTATGGGACAGATTGTTCATTCTAGGGTGCTCAAGCAATATCCAGTATGTTAAGATAAACAGATTTATGAAACTTTATCTTTCCTCTTATCGCTTAGGCGATGATCCTCAAGTTTTAGTCGATATGGTCGGTAAGAACAAGAGAGCAGCAGTGATTCCGAATGCATTAGATAATATAGAGGACAAGGAATTAATAAGAGAAAAAATTCGGGCGAATATGGATGAGTTAATAAATCTTGGGTTTAATCCAGAAGTGGTCGATTTAAAAAAATATTTTGGTAAGCACAATGAATTATTCGGGAAGATGTCGGAGTTCGGACTAATTTGGGTTAGGGGAGGGAATACTTTTATTTTGAGGCGGGCTTATAAGCAAAGCGGTTTTGATAAATGGCTTCTATCTCAAAAAAATAATAAAGAACTAGTTTATGGCGGATACAGTGCAGGGTGTTGTATTCTTTCTCCAACACTAAAAGGGTTGGAGATTGTTGATGAACCCAATATTGTTTCTAAAGGTTATAGCACCGATGTTATTTGGGACGGATTGGATTTGATCGACTTTATCTTTGTTCCTCACTACAAATCTGACCACCCCGAATCTGTAAAAGTTGATGAAACTATTAGATATTACAAGAAGAAGGGGATGATCTATAAGACAGTGCGTGACGGGGAGGTAATTGTTCAGGAGATTTAGGGGTATGCTAAAATACCTTCATGAGTTCCTTAGAAGTTGGGATACTCATTTCACTGTCCCAACTTTTGAATTTAACTTCAAGCTTCCAATTCCGAAAGCCAATAAAGAGCGTTTAATCATTGAAAGGAACGAGTTGGGACAGATAATTCATTCAAAAGTTCCTCCATTGTTTTGTAATTTATGATGGATTAAAATTGAGCCAATGAAATTAATCACTCTTAATGCAGCCTTGTTTGAGCCAAACAATCCAAAACTAGCTGGTTATTTGAAAGAGGAATGCCCTGATATTGCTTGTTTTCAAGAGGTAACTAGGGGTTTGGTTGATGGTGTTGATAAAGAATTTATTTCCAAAGACACAATTGATGAGGGGACGGGTGATTTGAAATATAGTTTTTTTGGCCCCACAAATGTTTTTGGGGAAATTAAGATGAAGGATTTTCATGGACAGGGGAATTTCCATTTCGACCCGAAAGGGTTTCTAGAAATGGGGAACTATACCAAATCTAAATTTAAAATATCAGAAGCTAGTAGTATATTTTTGGAGGGGGATTTTTCTTACAATCCCAGTCGAGAAGAAAAATGGCCTAACGAACAGGAAAGAGCAATTTTAATAACCGATATATTAGTAGATGGTGGTAAATCTTTAAGAATAATTAATTACCACGGGATTTGGACCAGAGACAAAAAAGGAAACGATAAAACATTTGAAGCGTGTAAAAAGATTCTTAATTATGCCTCTTCATTTAAGGGTAATGTGATTGTTTGTGGAGACTTTAATTTGTTTCCGGAAACACCATCAATTAAGGTTTTTGAAAAAGATTTTACGAATTTAATAGACAGATTCAAAGTCAAATCCACAAGACCGTCGTCTAATGAACTAAGTGGCAACAGAAGAAATGTTGTTGATTATGTGTTTGTAAGTCCGAATCTTAAAGTAAATAATTTTAAAGTCCTCGATAAGGATGTTTCTGACCATTTACCTTTGGTTCTGGATTTTGAGTTATAAATGCTAAAATACGCTCATGAATATCTCGTGCGGCATAGTGGGTCTTCCGAATGTTGGAAAGTCTACCCTTTTTAACGCGCTTTTAAAGCGCCAGCAAGCCTATGTTGCAAATTTTCCGTTCGCAACGATTGAGCCGAATATTGGTGTGATTCCGGTTCCGGACGGGCGTCTGGGAAAGCTTGCCGAAGTTACAAAAAAGGCCGAGAATATGGCAAACCTTCCCCCCGAAGTTCCCGCTACCGTGGAGTTTGTGGACATTGCGGGTCTTATTGCCGGAGCAAGTAAAGGGGAAGGACTTGGGAATAAGTTCTTGAGTCATATAAGGGAAACTTCCGCAATTTGCCACGTAGTCCGCGCATTTTCCGACCCCGATATAATCAAACAGGGAGTGGCTGATCCCAAAACCGATTTTGAGGTTGTGGAAACGGAGTTGACTCTTGCCGACTTTCAGACCCTTGAAAAACAGAAGGATCCGGGGAATACTCCGGATAAAGAACTGGTTAAATGGTGGGAAGTTGTGACAAGACTGAAAAACGAACTTCAAAAGGGGACCCCGGCCAGGGACGTTGCGTTAACCGAGGAAGAAGAAAAAATAGCCAAAAGTTTAAGTCTTCTTACAGCCAAACCGATACTCATCGTTTTAAATGTTGATGAAAGTTCCCTGGGGGACGTGGACAATTTGGAAGCTAAATATGCGGAGGAGTTGAAGGTTGATAAAAACCAGATTGTGGCAATCTGTGCCAAAACAGAATCCGAACTTTCGGAACTTTCCGAAGAAGATCAAAAAATTTACATGAAAGACCTCGGGATTACAGGATCGGGTCTTGAAAGACTGATTCAAAAAGCCTTTGCCACCCTCGGGCTGATCACTTTTCTTACCGCGGGAGAAAAAGAGGTCAGGGCATGGACCATCAAGGATGGCATTAATGCCCAGGAAGCCGCAGGGGTAATCCACACCGATTTCATTAAAAAGTTCATCAAAGCCGATGTGGTTACCTTCACCGATTTTGTCGGGAACGGCGGTTGGAAGATCTGCCGCGAGCTTGGCAAAGTCCGTTCTGAAGGGCGGGATTACACCATAAAAGACGGAGATGTGGTGGAATTTAAAATAGGAACCTAGCCTCAAACCCTGATTGCTTATTACCGATTTCTAATTTATAATTGCAGGCGATGAATAAATACGAACTGACTTTGGTTTTGGACGGCAAATCGGGAGCCGTCAAAAAGAAAAAGGTAGTTGAAACTTTGGAGAAAACCCTTAAGATTTTTAAAGGAGCCGTGGCCGAGTCCAAAGAGTGGGGAGTAAAGGAATTGGCCTACAAATTGGGCAAAAGCGAAACCGGACTCTATCTTTATTTCGAGCTTGAACTTGACCCAAAGAGCGTAAAAGCGTTAAATGATAAACTGAGGACTGACCCGGACCTGATAAGGTTTTTGCTGATTAGAAAAGACAAATAATGGCACGAAGTTTAAACAAAGTAATGCTTATAGGGAACCTTACAAGGGATCCTGAAATGCGCTACACGCCCCAAGGAACGGCGGTTTGCACTTTCGGGGTTGCCACCAACAGAAGCTGGACTGTAGACGGAGAAAAGAAGGAAGATGTGGAGTTTCACAATGTTGTTGCTTGGAATAAACTGGCCGAAATCTGCGCGCAGCTTCTCAAAAAAGGCAGAAAGGTTTACGTGGAGGGCCGTCTTTCCACCAGGAGCTGGCAGGGAACTGACGGAGCCCAAAAACAAAGAACCGAAGTGGTAATTAGCGACATGGTGATTTTGGATAAAAAGAGCGATTTTCCCGAAGAAGGGGAAATGGCGATACCCGATGCGGGAATAGAAATTCCGGAAGCCGTCCCGGAACCTCGGCAAACCAAAGCCGGCGATTCCGATGCGAAGGCTAAAGCGGTTAAGGGAAAAAAGAAGGAAGATAAGAAAGAAGAAGTTGAGGAACCTGCCGAGGAGGATATACCCTTTTAACGATTGACTATGGCAAAGAAAGACAAAAAAAGAAGAAGAAGGGTAATTAAAGAAGAAGCGGTTCCCGTAAATTGCCCTTTTTGCAAAAGCAAGACCTCTCCCGATTACAAAGACGCCGAATCTTTAGCAAACTACATGAGTGACCGCGCCAAAGTATTGGGTAAGGCAAGAACCGGCATTTGCGCCAAGCATCAAAGAAGAATCAGCGTGGCCATCAAACGAGCAAGACATCTTGGCCTTCTTCCTTACACCCCCAGAATTTAAGACTTGAGTTAGCCTTTGTTTCTCGGTATGATCTTTTGTATGCGTATTAAGGTGGGGTTTTCCAAAGCCCGGAATTTTATACTGATTTTGGTGTTTGCTGTTGCCGTTTTTGCGGGCGGTTACAGATTGGGAGTTCAAGGATATAAAGCCGAGGTGACAAAAGCTCTTCAGGTTAATATTTCAAGGACGCTTCCGCCGGAGAAAAATGTGGATTTTTCGCTTTTCTGGCAGATCTGGGACGTCCTTAGTGAGAAATACTTTGATAAATCGAAATTAATTCCGTCGCAATTGGTTTATGGGGCAATATCCGGCATGGTTTCTGCCGTTGGGGATCCCTACACAATGTACCTGCCTCCGTCGCAGAACAAAATCGTTAATGACGATCTGAGCGGTTCCTTTGAGGGGGTTGGGATCGAGATAGGCTACAAAAACACACATCTGGCGGTAGTTTCACCCCTCCCTGGCTCTCCCGCGGAAAAAGCCGGAGTCAAACCGGGGGACTATATTGCCCACATTACCGATCTGAAAAAGCAAGTAGACGTTGACTCGTCAAATCTGGGTTTATCGCAGGCAGTTGATTATATAAGAGGTCCGGCCGGGACAGTGGTTACATTGACCCTTGTCCGTGAAGGCATCCCCGCACCAATCGTGGTTGATCTGACCCGCGTAAAGCTTGATATTCCTTCGGTTATTCTTTCCTGGGTCGGAACGGGTTCCACGATTGCCAATGTAAAAATCGCAAAATTTGACTCGGCAACTCCGGGGGAATGGGACAAGGTGGTAAGGGAGATAACCGACAAGTGTCAGACGCAAAAAGTAGCATGTAAGGGAATTATAATTGATCTTAGAAATAACCCCGGGGGATATCTCCAATCTGCCGTTGAGATTGCTTCGGATTTTGTGCCGATAGATACTACCGTGGTGATACAGGAAAACGGAGACGGAATAAGACAGGAATTTAAATCGGATAAGCTTCCCAGGCTTAAGGACTACAAAGTTGTTGTTCTGGTTAACGGAGGAAGCGCTTCCGCTTCAGAAATTTTGGCCGGTGCGCTTCGCGATAACCGGGGGATAAAGCTTGTGGGGGATAAAAGCTTCGGGAAGGGAACCATTCAGGAGCCGGTTAACATCTCCGGAGGCAGCGGGCTCCACGTTACGACCGCAAAATGGTTGACGCCGAACGGAACGTGGGTACACGAAAAGGGACTTATTCCGGACGTGGAGATAGCCAATGAAGACGCTACGGTAGATGCCCAGCTGGAAGCGGCAGTCAAGCTCTTCGAGTAACCGAGGGCTTGCCTAAGGCTGGTAAACTTTAATAAGCAGCATATTCAGGAAGTTTTAGAAAAAAACCAAAACACGTCTGAAGTTACGAAAAATGGAAAAATCAGCTTTTAAAAAATTACTGCTCGGATTAGCCGTTTTGATAGTCGTGGTTGTGGCCGTTACTTCAGGCGCAATTGCCGACAGACTTTTTGAGTTTAAGCCTCTCGATGTTCTTTTCCCCAGAGCCGCACGTCTGAACTTAAGTAAGACCGTCGTAAACGAAAACAGCGAGGTTATAGACGTTGTTAAAAACGTCGGACCATCGGTTGTGACGGTTTCCGCTCAAACTCCGAAGCGACAGGTAATTCAGTTTTCTCCTTTCGGCGGATTCACTCAAGGGACTCAAGGGGGCACCCAGCAGGATATCGGAAGCGGATTTATCGTTTCTTCCGACGGGTTGATCGTTACCAATAAACACGTAGTTGCAGACACATCTCTTTCCTACAAGGTTTCGACCTCGGACGGCAAGACCTATGACGTAACCCAAATTAGCAAGGATCCGGGTAACGACATCGCAGTGATTAAAATCGCAACCACCGGCCTCAAACCCATTGAGCTGGGGGATTCGTCAAATCTTGAGGTGGGACAGTTCGTGATTGCGATTGGTACCGCACTGGGGGAGTTTAGAAATACCGTCACAACGGGGGTAATTTCAGGCCTTGGCCGCGGAATTAGCGCCGGCAACAGTTTACAAGGGTACGTTGAGCGCCTTGATAACGTAATTCAAACGGATGCGGCCATAAACCCAGGCAATAGCGGCGGCCCGCTTCTTAACGTTTCCGGCCAAGTAATCGGGATTAACGTGGCTGTTGCCCAGGGGGCCAATAATATAGCCTTTTCCATTCCGGTTAATACAGTAAAAGACGCCCTAAACCAGTATAAAGCTCTGGGCGGTTTTCCGGCGAAGGCTTACCTCGGAGTTGAATACCAGATGCTGACTACCCAGATTGCCCTTCTTAATCAGGTTCCGCAGGGGGCTTATGTGGTAAACGTTATAGCAGGCTCCCCGGCGGATCAGGCGGGAGTACTTATTGGGGACATAATATTTAAAATTGACGGCAATGCCTTAAATGACGCCTCGGGGGGCTTGGGATCCCTGGTTTCGGGTAAAAAACCCGGAGACAGCTTAAGCCTGGACATATGGAGAAACGGTGAAACAAGTAACATCAGAGTGACTCTTTCGCAATCCCCGGAGTAGGTTAGTCAAAAAGTCCCAGTACGATGGGGCGGAAAAAGGAAACTTTCGGATCGGCCGGAAGTTTATGGATACGGCAAAACCTCGCTTGATGCTTTCAGCCTTTCCTTCTCTACAGAACTTTATTTCCCTGAGGTTTGGGTTAACCCGTTCGTTCATAAATGGCTTACATCATTACAAATTGCGATGTGTCAAAAACGGGAAAGAAAAAAGCGTGACTTGGGCATCGATGAAAAATTGTTTGATGCCAAGTCACGCTTGGGGGGCATTATGGGAAAATTGACTGGTATAAAACCATCCCTATGGCTATAATGCCCAGAACAACCGCAAACTTAATAATTAAAATTGCTATATTTACATCAACCCCCAGTGAAATTCCCATTCCGTCAGACTCGGGAATCTCTGCATCCTCGCTATGAGGATGGTATTCCATATCTACGATCTTAACGGTGTTGTCCATTCGATTCTCCTTAAATTGGATTTCGGGTTAAGCCCGATTGGTGAATTCGTAAGAACTAAACCTATAATACGCTACAAGAGGGAGAAAGTCAAGCCTGAAGGTTTTTGGTTAACTCGATAATCTTATCCAGGTCGCCATCCATAATATTTTCAAGTTTTCCCCAATTTTTCCCGATTCTATGGTCGGTAACCCGGTCCTGGGGAAAGTTATAGGTGCGGATTTTCTCGGCCCTCATGCCTCTCCCTATCACGCTTCTGTAACCTGCGACTTCCCGCATTTTCTCGGCTTCCATGCGCTCCCAAAGACGGGACCTTAGAAGAGAAAGCGCTATTTGCCTGTTTTGCTCCTGGAACCTCTCCTCGCGGGCTTCTGCGACGGTACCGGTGGGTTTATGGACAAGTCTGACGGCAGTTGAAACCTTGTTTACGTTTTGGCCTCCGTGGCCTCCGCCCGTGGTGAAACTCCACTCAAGGTCGTTCGGACTGATTTGAATCTCGGTTTCTTTGATTTCGGGCAGGACCACGATAGTGGCAGTTGAAGTATGAATCCGGCCCCTTTTTTCAGTTGTGGGGACTCTTTGGACTCTGTGGACACCCGACTCGTTTTTGAGGCTGTCAAAAACTCCTTGCCCTGTTATTTTAATCGTGTTTTCGGAAATTTGCAGTAGCTTCCATCCCTTCTTTTGGGCAAAGCGGATATACATGCGGAGAAGATCGGCTCCCCACAATTTGGCTTCATCTCCGCCCGTAGCCCCCCGGATTTCTAGGTATGCGGTCTGGTTTTCCATTGTAAATTCAAAATTGGTAATCGAAAATTAAGCTTGTGAACGGAGTTCGGAAAGCGATTCCGGCCTGGCTGCTTCCTCCTGGAGTTTCTTGAGCTTTTTGGCTTTCCTTTTCTCGGTTTTGGTGACGTGTTTTACGGTACCCTTCATTTTAGCCTTAAATGCGTCAACCCGGCCGGCAGTATCAAGAAACTTCATAGTACCTGTGTAAAAAGGATGGCAGTCGTAGCAAACTTCAATACGAATCTCCGGCACGGTTGCACCGGTCGTAAAAGTATTTCCACAGGCACAAATCACTTTAGCCTCAGGAAACCATGTGGGGTGAATTTTGGCTTTCATGACGCTCAATTATACTGCCTTTTCTTCAATTCGGCAATTACTACCCCGACGGTTATGATGACGGCTCCCAAGATCAACATAGGCGTTATTTTTTCTTTAAGCCAGATTACCGCTATCGGAGCGGCGATTACCGGGTATAAATAGGAGAATACGGAAGCTTCGCTGATTTCAATGGTTTTTTGGGCCTTATTGGAAAGATAGTAAGCGAAAGACCCCGAGACTAGCGCCATGAATATCACACCAAGATGATAAGAAAGGGGAATGCCGGAAAGATTTGATAAAGCGTATTTCGGCAAGGCAAAAGGCAGAAGAACCGCAAAGCCGAGAATGAAAAAGAAGTTGGTCAAAAAAAGAGGATTAACCTCGGCCTTAAGCAGCTTTTTAGCAAGTACGGCGCTTGCGGCCGTGGCCAGAAGATAGAAAAATATCAGGATATTTCCGGAAAGCCTGGTAAACCCGTCCCCGTTTTGTATTAAAGGTTCGGCAACGGTAATAACCGTTCCCAGAAGCGCAACCGTCATCCCGAATTTTTCCCTTTTTGTAATACGTTCCCTTAAAAAATAGACCCCGGCTGCGGAAATAATCAGCGGATTTATAAGATTAATTAAAACGGCGTCAAGCACAGTGGTTTTTTCCAGGCCAAAAAAAAGCAAGACCAAAGAAAGAGTTGCAATAAAACCATACAAAAAGAGTTCAAATATTACCTTTTTGTCTTTAGGAAATTTTACACCCGTAACGGCAAAAATAATTATTGCCAAAAAAGCCGAAAGACCGAAGCGGTAAACCAAAAAAAGAAGCGGGGGAATTCCGCCTAAAGTATATTTTATTACGGGTTCCGCCAAGCCCCAGATAACCGTAACTACTATCAGGTAAAAATAAGCCTTAAGTCTGTGAGGGTTCATGATTCAGGTAAAAGGTCGATAATTCGGTCTATTCCAAACGAAAAACCGACAGCCGGAATTTCGCGTCCCGCAAACATACCGATTAAATTATCATATCTTCCTCCTCCGCCCACCGAAAGCCCCCCGGGGGATTTATCCAGTTTAAGCTCAAATATGGTTGAGGTGTAATAGTTTAATCCGCGCGCCAGGAAGGGATTGAAAGTAAAGTCTTTCCCTTCGGCAAACCCCGCTTTTTCAAGCCCGGCAAAAATGTCTTTGAGTCTTGCCGTTTTCTCCGCCTTTTCCAGTGAGGCGAACATTCCCTCAGCTTTTTCGATATCAATTTCCTTCAAAAGAGCGACTACGCCGTCGCGTCCTATTTTATCAATCTTGTCTATGGCAATTACCGCTTCTTTGGAAAAGCCCGCCGCATCAAAAAGCTCCCTGTCGTTGATTTGAACTATGGCGTCCGTTAGACCTATTGCACGGGCAGATTCGATAACCGCCGAAATTACTTTGACGTCCTCGGTGTAGTCGGATGACCCAACCGTGTCAAAATCAAACTGGGTAAACTCCCGGCGCCTGCCTTTTTGGGGATTTTCCCCGCGGAATACCTGGCCTATTTGATACCTTGAAAAGGTCGGGTTAAGAAGTCCCAGGTTATTGGCCACAAAGCGGGCCAGGGGAACGGTTAAGTCGTACCTTAGGGCAAGATTTCTTCCACCTTTATCCTCAAATTGATAAATCAGTTTTTCTTCTTCCCCGTACTTTCCCAGAAGAGTTTCGGCGAATTCGACGGTAGGGGTTTCCAGGGGAGAAAAACCGTACTTTTCAAGCACGGGAACAATGGCGTTTATCATTAAACGCCTGCTCACGGCCTCCCGGGGCATAATATCCCCGAACCCCTTTGGTGTAACAGGACCTTTTTGCATGATAATTAATTATATCAGTTTGAGCGCAACAAAAAACCTCCCGGTCGTTGCTCACCCAAGTAGGTGAGCAAGGAACGAGAGGCTATAGGATAGTATTATATCTCTTAAATCAGTAATGTCAAATACCGAAGATTGACCGGACGAAAGGAGATGTGCCTGAAGTGTCCATAACATAAATAATAAGATCATCCGTTTCGATTGACGCCATTTTTACGCTTACCGTTTTGCCGCCCGCGAAGGTTTTAATAACCGTGTTTTTGCCCGGAGTAATTATGCTTTCTTCACCCTTTGCCGCATCGGTGACAGTAATGGTTTTAACCGTAGTTTTGACCACTTTACCTATAAAAGCCTTGAGGCCCGAATCTTCGAGAGGGTCCGTGATAAGAATTCTCTGGGCCTTAAGAACGCCATCTCCGTTTACATATCCCATGGCCACTATAAAGTCTCCTATCGCAATATCGGAAAGCTTTACCGCTTTACTGGTTGTTCCCTTGGCATTGACGACACTAATCCCGTCCGTGCCTATTGCGATTTGCTCAATTTGACTCTCGGGATTTTTTATTTGGATTGTCGAGCTTGTGATATCCGTGACTACGCCAAGGTAGGCTTTGGGCTGGTCCATGGCAGCCGCCACTTTTTGGGCGACTTTTTCCCTGATTGCGGAGCTTCCCGAGGCTGCATCCTGCAGGGGGGATGTGGCGGTTTTGAGTTGAAACACCGAGGAGTAGACAACCAATACTTTTTGAACGCTTTGGGAGCCTGCCGGATCAAAAGCAGCAATTCCGATTCTATTAATACCGGGTTCAAGAGCTACGTCCTGCGTAAAAATTCCTTTGTCGTCGCTTTGTAAGATATAGTCTTCTGCCTCTCCAGAAGCAACTATCCAGGTAAGAGGCTTTGTTATTCCCGATACCGTCACGGGTGAAACAGTAACAACATCGTTATTCTCGGGAGCACTTAGCGTAATTTTAAATTCAACCTCAGAATTTTGAGAATCGGGTGTCGGAGTCGGACCGTCGGATTTTGGTCCTTCGAGTGATGAGTTAACTCTCCATACCCCGAAGGCTATGATAAGTCCGAAAGTGATTCCGATAACAACGACCCAGATAAGTTCGCGTCTCACGAGGAACAATATAATAGATCAATCTATATAAGTCAATGTTGACCAAAAATAGTCTTGCCAGAAGACTTCCGATTTGATAGAGTGCTAAAAGAAATGGACATTACATATTTAGGACATTCTTCTTTCAAAATCAAAACCAAAACGGCAACAGTTATTACTGATCCGTTTGATCCCAAGATGGTGGGACTTAAGTATTCAGGCGTTGAAGGAGAAATAGTAACTGTCTCTCATGCCCATCACGACCATGACGCCGCAGATAAAATAACAGGCGTCAAAAAAGTTCTTGAGGGGCCGGGTGAATACGAAGTTATGGGAGTTTCCATTGTCGGGTACCCTTCGTTTCATGATGCTAAACAGGGGGCAGAAAGAGGAAAAAATACGGTTTTTGTGATAGAAGCGGACGGGCTAAGACTTGCCCACCTGGGGGATTTGGGACACGCGCTTAGCGACGACCTTGTAAACGAAATGGGATCTATCGACGTTTTGATGATTCCTGTAGGAGGGGTTTTTACAATCGGCCCCAAGGAGGCTACCGAAATAGTAGGGAAAATCGACCCGTACTTTACCATTCCCATGCATTACTCCGTACCGGGGCTCAGTCCCCAAACATTTGGGGGGATTGAACCCGTTGAGCCGTTTTTAAAAGAAATAGGAATGACTGTGGAAAATTTGCCCAAGTTGACGATCAAGCGCGAAGACATCCTGGATAATCAAGGTTCTAAGGTTATTGTTTTGGAAAAAAGGTAAGACCCCTTTACATACTGCCTAAACGAGTTTATATAAGTATCTATGGCAGCACAAACCAACCAACCACGCGTCCCGCCTCACTCCCAGGAAGCAGAAGAAAGCGTTCTGGGTGCGATGCTTATCGACAAAGACGCGGTCATCGCCGTTGCCGAATTTCTCTTTCCCGAGGATTTTTACGACGAAAGACTTAAAGAAATTTACCAAGCCTGTCTCGAACTTTACGAAGACAGAACCCCAATTGACGTTCTGACGGTAACTGAAAAGCTCAAGAAAAGAAAAATACTTAAAAGTGCCGGAAGTTCGTCATTTCTTGCAGATTTGGCCAATAAAGTTCCTACCGCCGCACACGTTGAGCACTACGGAAAAATAGTCAAAGATACCGCCACGAAAAGGGCCCTCATGTCTGCCGCCTCCCGCCTTGTCGAAGTTTCAATGGATGAGTCACTGGCGGCGGGGGAGGCCTTGGACCGGGCTGAAAGTGAAATTTTCTCTTTGAGCCAGAAGTCCCTGAGTAAAACATTCGTTTCGGTAAAAGATACCCTGGCGGAGAGCTTTGACCGCCTGGATGAGCTTCACAAATCGGGTGCCGGGATACGCGGGGTACCCACCGGATTTGCCGACCTGGATGATGCCCTGGCGGGGCTTCAGCAATCAAACTTATTGATTTTGGCAGCCCGCCCCGGAGTGGGAAAGACCTCGCTTGCAACAAACATTGCACAATATGTGGCGGTGGAGCTGAAGCGTCCCGTGGGATTTTTCTCGCTCGAAATGAGCAGGGAAGAGCTTGTGGACAGGCTTCTTGTAGCCCAGGCGGATATCGATGCCTGGAAGCTAAAAACCGGCAAGCTTTCGGAAGATGATTTTACGAAGTTGAGTAACGCGATGGGGGAGCTGGCCGAAGCCCCTATTTTTATTGACGACACACCGGCTTTATCCATTTTGGAAATGCGCACCAAAGCCCGCCGTCTCCAGGTGGAAAGAGGGGTTGACCTTATCGTTGTCGACTATCTGCAGCTTGCCCGGAGCCGGCAGCTTGAAAACAGGGTCCAGGAGGTTTCCGAAATTTCCCAGGGACTCAAAAATTTAGCCAGAGAGCTTAAGGTTCCTGTTCTCGCCCTTTCCCAACTAAGCAGGGCAGTGGAAACCCGGGGAGGCAAAAAGCCCCAGCTTTCGGACCTGAGGGACTCGGGCAGTATTGAACAGGATGCGGATGTTGTGATGTTTTTATGGAGAGAGGATGAAGAAAACAGCGAAAACATGATGCTTGATATCGCCAAACACAGGAACGGACCTCTTAAAAGTGTTCCCCTCCACTTCAAGGGGGACAGGATAAAGTTCTTTGGGCGGGAGACAAAGCATTCAAAATAAGTATATAAAAGCTAGTTGATATCACACCTTAAACCGACCTCAAAGTATTTTTTGTGCGTGTTAAATGTAATTTTAGAGAGTCGAAATATCGAGTTGTGGCCTAGTATACAACTCCACATCTGATCGGGACTATCTATAACTATGAAGCTTCCTGTAAATTTTCTACCGTAAATTTCCATCTCGACAGGTTCTGGTAGTATTCTGTAGAAGTATTTTCCGCTCGCCGAAGTTCCTCCTGGAATTTTCGGCAATTTATCAAGATCGAACCCCAAATATTTGGCGATCTGTGGGTCAAGTATTGAGTCGCTTGCTCCCGAATCCACCAAGGCTAACATCTTGGGTGCTATTGTTTTGGTTTTATACTTTAAACCGATGTCGATTAATGGCCAATCGATCCCCTTTCCGAGTAGTTGTGGGAGTTTTCGATAGGGAATTTTGATTGGGCTTTCATAAAGCTGCTTGTCAGCCGACATAATTGGAATAATTTTTATTAGCCTTTAGGATGTAGCCATCCTCGACCTTATTCGCGACATCCTCGAATTTTTTGCCATGAGCCAACACTCTCGTGTTGTCTTTGGAGATAACGACCCAGCCCGATGTGTATTTTCTAAGAATTTTTACAAGATTAATCGGTGCCATAATCTGAGTATAACAGACGTACAAAAGTTTTGTGCCGAGGGTGGGAGTCGAACCCACATGAGGTTTAAGGCCCCATAGGTTTTTGAGACCTACGCGTCTGCCATTCCGCCACCTCGGCTTGTCGATGTATTTTAACACAAACGAAGCTGAATTTATTGATTTCGTAGCCAAAATATGACCGCAAGGACGGTTGCAGCCTGGGTCAGAAGCCCCCAAAAGGGGGTTGTGTCGTTTTGAAGCGACTTTTGAAAAGCAATCCACTTTTTAATCCATTTGGTCCTGAGCTTCAGGAAAAAATACGGGCCTTCCAATACATCGGGAAGTACCGCGGCAAAGCAGCAGGCGAGTATAAGAAGAGCTTGACCGGTATTGGGAAGAGCCTGGTAGGCAATAAATGACCCGGAGACAAGAGCTAGGGTGGAGTCAACCGCGGTGATGGCAGTGCTTCTTCTTGTGGGCCGGCCGTATTTTTGTGTCTCGGAGTTAAGATGCGGATTCCAGTGCGGAATCATCTCAAAAAGGAAATGGCTGGCAAAGGCAAGGGGAACAGCGATAAAAGGATCCGGGATTTTGGAGGCGATGGCTGCGCCTATAAAGACATGTGGGGTTTCTAGCATACTAAGAAGTAATAATAAACGCTTTTCACATAAAAATCCAGGGAAGTGGGGTATAATCATTTAATGCTGATAACTTTGGCCGTATCCGCTCTCGGTCTTTTTGCTTTCCTGTTCCTTTTTTGGAAGCGCCTTAAGGAGGACTATGCGGGCGAAATTATTTTCAGATCAGCCTCCTATATTTTGGTGGGGAGCGCCGTTGGCTGGGTAATTGCCGTCAATTTTTCCCCAGGCTGGTTTTTCTGGGCATGGATAGCCGGAGGACTTCTTGGCTTATTATTTGCCGTACTCCGGTTCAGGGTAAAATTTTACGAGACCCTGGAAGCTTTTATCATTTCATTCCTGCCCTGGCTGGCGTTAGTCTTTTTAAGAGATTCCGGAGCGAGATCCTCCTTCAGTTCTTTCCTGGCTTTTATCGTGATACTTATTATGCTTTTTATTTCTTACTATCTTGACACGCATTATAAGGGTTTTACATGGTACCGCTCGGGCAAGATCGGTTTTGCCGGTCTTACCGTTGCCGTAATATTTTTCTTGATCCGAACGGCTATTGCTATGACCAAAGTTACTGTGATATCCTTTGTCGGCCAAGGGGAGGCACTAATTTCAGGAATAACGGCTTTGGTCAGTTTTTTGTTACTGTTTAACCTGGCAAGAGTAAAAAAATGAAAAAAAAGGAACGAAACTTAAGATTTCCGTCCACCGTCCTGGTACCCGTTTCGCATTTTTTGACTGCCAGACTTCATACTTTGGAAAAGAGGAAGAAGGAAATTTCCAAAGAGGACCCCTTTACCGATCCTTCCAGGGTTGACGATAATGCAGCCGCGGATATTGAGGCAGATGAACAATTCGGACACGCAAGAACCTCGGCCATCAAGAAAGAAATTTCCAGAAGCATTGTCAGCGTCAGAAAAGCTTTGACCAGGATTAAAATAGGGAAATACGGGATTTGTGAGGAGTGCGGGCAAATGATTGATACGGCCCGGCTCATGGCTTTCCCTGAAGCAACCCTTTGTACCAAGGATGCCGCGAAGCGCGAAAAATAACCCCAAATGGAGCCTAAAATTATTTTTCAGGATGAATCCTTCTTTGTTGTCGATAAACCCAGCGGCTGGATTACCAATGACGCCGATACCGTAACCACCCAGCCCGTACTCCAAACATGGATCCGGACAGGTTTTGACTACCCCCTGAAGGAAGACCGGCCTTTAAGGAATGGGGTAGTGCACAGGCTTGATAAGGAGACCAGCGGAATTGTTATAGTGGCAAAAACCAAAGAGGCATTTGAAAAACTTCAATCGGAATTTAAGAGTAGGAAAGTCGAAAAAACATATATTGGTCTTTTGCACGGAAAACTTGAAGGTACGGGAGAAATCAAAGAAACCATCGGCAGGCTGCCCTGGAGAAGGGACAGATTCGGAGTTATCGCCGGGGGGAGGGAGTCGCAGACTTTTTATAAAGTCCTGAAATTTTATCCGGGTGAAAACGGGGGACACAGTTTGGTCGAGTTTTATCCAAAAACGGGAAGAACCCACCAAATTCGAGTTCATGCCAAACATATCGGGCACGCAATCGTAGCCGATGAATTCTATGCCGGCCGAAAAACAGCCAGGAACGACAGAAAGTGGTGCCCAAGGCTATTTTTGCATGCGGCATCCATAAAATTTGCCCATCCGGCAACCGGTAGAGAGGTGGAATTCAAATCCGAACTGCCCGAAGACCTGAAGGAGGTTTTGGAAAGCAACTTCCCCGGCTAGACATTGTAAATCCTCAATATATAAAAAACATAAAGGGCAAGGTATCCCAAGCCGTAGTAGCGGGGGATGTGCGAGCCCTCGTATTTATAACTCAGGTAAATAATGGAAATCGTGGATATTGATAAAACGATTAAGGTGGCGGGTGATATTTGATAATCGGTATTGCTGAAAGTGAGTAAAAACGCCGCGATTATGGAAAGGTTGTAAATATTGCTTCCCTGAATGTCCCCATAAAGAAGCTTCCAGTCTTTATCGATTCCGGATACGATAGTTGTGGCCAGTTCCGGAAGAGAAGTGCCGATTGCAACTATGGAAAGCCCGATTATCGCCTCACTTATGTTAAACGCTTTAGAAAGAGATATGACGGAACTTACCAAAAAGTGGCTTGAAATCAAAAGCCCTCCCATGGATGCCAGGATGCCTACCAAATATAACGCCGTTGAACCTCTCGAGGAGGGCATTTTGGCAAGAGCTTTTTTGTCCTCCTTAAAGCGTCCGATTTCGCCCCAGATAATTTCGATAATCAGAAAAACTATATAGAATAAAACTGGAAATACGCCCAGAGTCTTACGCCACTCAGGCGGAGCAAGCAGTACCCCTATAAAATAAGCGGTAGTAAGAAGCATAATAATATTATTCCTTTGCGTCTTTTCGGTCCCGACCCTTACGGGGAAAAGAAGAATCCCAAGTCCCAAAACGAGGCAAATATTGGCGATATTTGAACCTAATATATCTCCATAGGAAATATCGGCTGCATTTTGGGCAACCGAGGAAACGGCTACAAAAGTTTCGGGAAGGGACGTTCCTATGGCAATTAAGGTAGCACCGATAATTAAGGGTGAAATTTTAATCCGTTTTGAGAATTTTTCGATGAACTTTAAAAGAAAGTTGGCAGAAATGATCAAAAACATTAAAGAGAGGGAAAATGTAAGAAGTAAAATGGGCATATAACTATCCAAGTATATAATTTCACATCCACTTTACACAAGACTGGCTAGAATCTAAACTGAATGTATGGATCTGACCCTAGGGCTTTTTTTTGTAGTTGTCTCTGCAGTTGCCGGGGGATTTCTGGCCAAAGTCATTAAGGCTCCGGGACTTGTGGGATACATTATCGCAGGGATTGTCGTTGGTGCAATTTTGCCACCGGGCTTAAAGGAAGTTTCGGGCCTGGCCGAGGTCGGAATAATCCTTTTACTTTTTTCAATCGGGGTTGAGCTTTCTTTCAAAAGGCTTTCCAGATATCTGCGGATTGCCGTTTTTGGAGGTCTGATCCAGATTGTCTTGGTTACTCTTTTCAGTTATATAACCCTCTATTTATTCGGATTTTCACCAGCCGTTTCTCTGGTTCTTTCACTTGGTTTTTCGGTTTCCTCAACCGCCGTTCTTGTCAAAATCCTCGCAGATAGGGGAGAGACGGATACGATGCACGGGGAAATCATGATTGGGTGGCTCCTTGTTCAGGATCTCGCGGTAATACCTATGATGGTGGCATTGCCTTTTTTAGCCGCAACGGGCGGGGACTGGGTGGGCGGAGTGGTTCTCTCGGCAGTAAAGGTGATATTGGTTATTTTGGGGGTAGTCCTACTAGGTAAAAAGGTTGTTCCTTATTTTATCCATATTCTGGCCGGAACAAATTCAAGAGAACTGCTGCTTTTAGCCTCAATCGCATTCGCCTTGGGAACTGCTGCCGTAACATCCCTTTTCGGGATTTCGCCCGCACTGGGGGCATTCTTGGCGGGGGTGGTAATTTCCGAGTCGCAAGAACACCATGCGATTTTTGCCGAAATGCGTCCCTTGAGAGACCTTTTTGTTGCGCTTTTCTTCGTAACTTTAGGATTTTTGGTTGCCCCTGCGGTAGTTATTTCCAAGTTCGGACTGATTTTAGTTTTGACGTTCATAGTCATAACCCTAAAGATTCTGGTTACATTTATTGTCAGTTCGGCCTTCGGGTATAAAGGGAAAACCGGGATAGCCAACAGTTTCGGGTTGGCCCAGGTCGGAGAATTCGCGTTTGTTATTTTTTCCGCTTCTTTGGCTCTAAAAATATTAAGCCCCGAAGAAACCTCAATCGGTATTGCCGTTACTCTTCTGACTCTGATTCTTTCCCCAATTCTATATAAGTCAATTGTTCCATTTTGGCGGAAAATGAAACTTTTGACTGCAAAATATCCTAGCCTATCCAAACTGTTTATGAGCGGGGAAAGGCACGACACGGATGTGAGCATTTTTGAAAATCATATAATTATTTGCGGATACGGCAGGGTAGGGAGCTGGGTGGGGAAAGCACTGAAAGAATACGGAATCCCTTTTGTCGTTGTCGATTATAACCAAAAAGTCGTCCAGGAGTTGAAGGATGCCGGGGTAACGGTTATCTACGGGGACCCCACGGAACCGGAAGTGCTTGAGGCGGTCGGAGTCAGGGGAGCCAAAGCCATTATCCTGGCAATCCCTGACAGGGTGGTTCAGGAAACCCTCATAACTTATGTACAGACCGTTGCGCCGGACGTCAAAATTATTTCCAGAGCCCACAGGGATGAGGATTGGGAAAAACTGAAAACGCTTAGGGTTGATAAAATCGTTCAACCCGAATTTGAGGCTGCCCTGCAAATTATCCGCGGTGTCCTTGCCAGCCGCGGAAAAAGGAGAGACGAAATAAATGACTTGATCAGGAGTTTAAGATCGTCACACAGTAGGTAGTTTATTTTTTATTATGCGTTCTGCCCGACGCCGTGCACTAATCGAAAAAAGAAGAAAGACCGTGAGGTTGTCCGGAATACTTCTAAAAGTTATCTTGCCGATTATATTGATATTGGGAATTTTTGCCTTTATCAAACTTAGCACAAAATATTGGGACGGGGAGAATAAATTTGCATTTGCATTCCGTTTGGAAAACGGTGACGTGGCTGTATCAGTACTGGATCCGAAACTCACGGAACTGACTACATTGGTTATTCCCGGGGACACTCAGGTGGAAGTTGCCGGGAATTACGGTGAACTGCGTATCAAAAATGTCTGGCAGCTCGGGGTGAACGAAAAGCTTGGCGGGAGCCTTTTGTCCGCCACAATTACCCAGAATTTTTTGTTCCCTGTGGTTTTATGGAGCGACAGCGATGCCGGCGCGCTTACAGGTTCAAATTCCTTCGGGGTCTTCCGTTTTATATTTTTTCCAAAGTCCACCAATATTGCTTTTGGGGACAGAATTTCGGCGGGAATATTTTCCTTGAAAGTAGGCGTAAGCAATAAAAATTTACTGGATTTGGGGAAAAATCAGTTTTTGGTAAAGCAGAAACTTAATGACTCACAGATGGGATATGTTCTTGCCGGCAACGTGTCTCAGCGGTTGACCATTTATTTTGCCGACGGCAACTTCGAAAGCGGTACCACATCCGGCAGCAGCTTAAGGGTTGCCATAGGGGATGCTACGGGAGTCCCCGGGGTAGCGGATAAAGTCGGAGCCATCATTGAGGTAATGGGGGGGAAAGTCGTCTCGATAAATAAGAAGGAAGCGGCGGACACCGACTGTACCGTCTCCGGATCAAATCCGATGGCCGTCAAAAAAGTTGCCAGTATATTTTCCTGCAAGGTAAGTACCGAGAATGGAAACTTTGATCTGGAAATTGATTTGGGTCAAAAGTTCGCAAAACGGTTCTGACCTTTTTATCAGTCGGGAGTTTCTTCAAGATTCGGAGTTTCGGGTGGATCCTTATGGATAAGTTCCGGGGGAGTAAAGGAGACATAGTCAATTTTCTCGGTCGGGAATGAAGGAATATCGGGGGCGTTCGGCCCTTTTTCCAGTTCCCTGATAAAAACCGTTATTTCTTTCGGGTCGACGGACTTCATTAGAACCTGATATTTGTTTCCGCCTTTTATTAAGCTTCTGAGTCTTGCGGCCAAATCGTCCGGAAGCCGTCCTATATACTTTCCGTCCAGCGTGTTAATTGAGACCCTGTGCGAGTGCGAAAAAAGTTTGACCTCCTCACCCGGATCAAGGTTGGCAAAAATTTTGGCGTCTCCCAGGTTAAGGAGAGTTACAAGTCTGGTTTTTCCCGGCTCCTCCAAAAAACTTTCGTTAGAGGTAGGACTTGCAAAACGGACGCAAGGGCTATTGACCGATTTCCACTTTTCAAAACATTTTAAAGCGATAGGATTGCAGGGATCCATTTTCAGAACTCTTTTTGTGGCTTCGCGCGCTTCCGTAACCTTACCGAGTTCCCAGTAAGCCCTTGCAAGTCTGTTGATGGCGTCGACGTCCTCCGGGGAGCCTGATATTATCTCGAGGTTAACTTTCACGGCCCCCGACCAATCGCCCGAAAGTGCCATGCTGATGGCTGTCTGAGAGGCAGGTGTGTCCATTGTATTAAACTGTATTTGAGTATAAATGGCAGGCAGTACTTGTCAATAGGGTTAGTCCAGCCACTTCCAATACAGTCAATATTTGGTTATAATCGAGCCTTAGAGGACTTATGAGCGGACACTCACACTACGCAACAATTAAACGTCAGAAGGCAACGAATGATGCTGCCAAAGGGAATCTTTTCAGTAAAATGGCGCGTGCCATCATGATTGCGGCAAAAAACGGAGCCGACCCCGATATGAATTTCAAGCTCCGGTTTGAAATTGATAAAGCCCGGGCAATCAGTATGCCCAAAGAAAATATCGAAAGAGCAATCGCCAAGGCTACCACGGAATCCGCCAACCTGGAGGAGATAACCTATGAAGGTTTTGGCCCCGGAGGATTTGGGGTAATGGTTGAGGTTATGAGTGATAATAAAAATAGGACCGCTCAGGAAATTAAAAACGTTTTCGAGAGGGGAGGGGGGAGTCTGGCAGGCCCAAATGCGGTGGCTTTTAATTTTGAAAGCAAAGGATTCATGCTTATCAAAAAAACCACCGACCCCGATGATCAAATGCTTCAGTTGATAGATGCCGGGGCAGAGGACATAGAAGATACGGAGGGCGGACTCGAAGTTTATGTTGCGCCCGAGAGTCTTGGGACCGTACACAAGAAACTGATAGAGAAGGGCTTTGAAATTATGGAAACAGAACTGCAAATGAAGCCCAAGAATTTCCATACGGTTTCAAGTCCTGCCGAGGCGGCAAAGGCACTGAAATTTTTGGATGACATAGAAAGTCTTGATGACGTACAGAAAGTCTTTTCCAATTTGGATATTCCCGATGAAATAGTAAAACAGATTCCTGCCTAATATGAGTAAGCGCCGCCGATTCATAGTTACATCAATACTTCTTTCACTTGGATTTATCGCAATCCAGTTTTTAACTGACCAAAACCGTTTTTGGTCAATAGGGGCACTCGGTATTCTAACCATGGTGCTTTTTTATTGGTCTCTAATGGAAAGTCTGGGACGTAAAATGACGCTCCTTACATTGGTTTTGCCGACCATTTTTACGCTTGGTGTCGGTGTATTCTGGTTCCTCCTTCCTACAAACGTATTTGCCCGCATACCCATCGTTATGTTTTACGCAATTGGCATCTACGTCCTCTGCCTTACTGCGAATATCTATTCGGTGGCATCCGTCCGGACCATCGCCCTCCTAAGAGCGGCTAGGGGAGTAGGTTTTGTACTCAGTCTATTAACATCTTTCCTTGTATTTGACGCAATATTGTCAATCAAAACCGAGATTTATTATTTGCTTCCTTTCATCTTTGTTGTCTCCTTCTTACTATATCTCCAGGGCTACTGGACGGTACTTTTGGAAACCAAACTTTCCAAAGATCTTGTAACGATAACTGCCACATCCTCACTTTTGACAATGGAGATCGCGGCGGTTTTATATTTTTGGCCGGTAACAGTTGTTACCGGATCGCTTTTTCTGACGGTGACTTTCTATATGCTTCTAGGACTCGGGCAGGCAAAGCTTGACGGCAGGCTTTTTTCCTCGACCGTTAGGGAACACGTCATTGTGGGAGTCCTGGTTTTTGTCGCAATGTTTTTCGCCACGCACTGGGGAGGCTAAATTTAAAAAAAGATCAAGCGCGCAAATTCGGGAGACATACAGGCAGGGGAGGAGGGTGGAACATCCTATAATTATAGGATATATTGGTACCGGTACAGTTTCGTTTTCACGAATATTATAGGTAGTTTTCACGAATTGCGACGTATGTGGCTTGGCGAAGAAAAACCGAACACAAAATTTATAGAGGACATGTATGGTTTGATATAGTTGTTAGCCTCAAACCCTTACATTTCGCTTCAGTGTCCCCATATGTGGATAAGTAATATGCGGATACCGTACAACACTCAGCGCTCTTCTTTAGGGAAGAGACACCTGTAAAGCAAACCTTCTTTGAAGGGCTTCCTACACTCCTAAGGGCATACTAGGCCTTTTTACCTGACACCCCTGGGAGAGAAGCTAATGTATATATAGTCGTACAATGTAACTTTTGCGACGTTGACTAAAACTGTGAGTGAGTGGGGTGTTTTTCTGCATTGCATAGGCCGCATACATTTTTGTTTATTATTTTTTTTGCAATTTATTTTTATTTAATGCCCCTAAATAATTATCTGTCCCTAAATCCCTTTCCGAATAAACACCGAACGAATTTTAAGGGTTTTCCCCGACTCCCCCGTTTCCCCGTAAATATATGAAATACTTAAGTTATTCCGAAATATCGGGATAATCAGACGATCAGTTAACCGTCTTTTGCTTTAGACAAGCGTTAAAATCGATTTGGTGAGGTTTTGGCTTCGTATTAGGCATGGAGTTAAGCCGGAAAGTATGGTAAAACGGCCTGTTGTGGCATAATGCCGAAAAAATATGGAAAGACAACCTTACCATTTTCCGGAACTTTTTACCGGTGACTGGGATTTATTTAAAAAAGTTTTGCAAAACAGACAAACCGTATTTGTTTTTGACATGGATGGAATTTTGGCCAACTCGGCAAAAATAGTTTTAAAGAAATTTACCGAAAAAACCGGCGTTGCCGTAAAGCCGTCGGAAATCGACGGGTGGGACTTTCTGACAAATTTGGCCAGAAAGTCCGGACTAAGTGAAGAAACCATTGAGCACGCTGAAGACGATTGGTATAAAGCGGAAGTCTTGGGAAATGCCCAGAGGTATTTATATATCCGTCCCGTTATTCAAAAAACCGTCGGTTATTACGGAAGTGCCAATAATTTTGTCCTGACTTCCAGAAATCACACCTTGAGAGAATCAACTTCAAGCTGGTTCAGGCAAAAGCTTCCGGAAATCCACGATGAAAATATTATTATGAGGAAGGAAGGAGATTTACGTAAATCTGTGCCGTTTAAGGTTGATAACCTAAGAATCTTTGCCGAGGCTGCCCCTTGGATTATCTTTATTGACGACAACATTGATTTTATCAAGGGGGCTCTTGAAGCAAAGATCCCAAATTGCCTTACGGTCTATGTCCCTCTGGGTAAAAATATGCCTGATATACGGCACGAAAGGCTTATTCTGATTAAAAGATATCCCAACGAAATTCAGGCAATGTATCCTTTGATGGATGCTATCGGAAGAGCCATCTCCCAGGACGGCAATAACGATAGCGTCGCACATTCTTATTGACACAATCCCCAATGTAGCCTAGTATCTAAGTGTTAAGTCTTAACTAAATGGCTGATACTGTCCCAGGCCAATCCGAGATAGCTCTAAAAGTAAACCAATTTTTGGAATACTTGCAGGTGGAACGTGGGTGCTCTCCCCTAACGATCAGGAACTACAGACATTACCTAAGCCGGTTTATGTTATGGATGGAGTCTCAGCACATCCACGAAGGCTTAAAAGACATAAATCCCGATGTGATAAGAAGCTTCAGGGTATTTCTGTCCAACCTTCCGGGTGAAAATAAAGCCCAAATGAGCAGACGTACCCAAGGGTACCATGTGATTGCCATGAGAAGCTTTCTCAAATGGCTTATTAAAAACGACTATACGGTAATGGCTCCTGATAAAATTGAACTGCCGAAAATTGAAGAAAGGCAGGTAAAATTTCTTAACGGAGAGCAGGTGGACAGACTTCTTAATGCGCCGTCTCTTTCAACCGTCCAGGGCAAAAGGGACAAAGCGATTTTGGAAATACTTTTTTCCACGGGACTCCGCGTATCGGAACTTGTAAAACTGGACCGCGACAAAATTGACCTGGACCGCAGGGAGTTTGGAATAATCGGCAAAGGAGGAAAAGCAAGAGTCGTATTTTTATCCCAAAGGGCAACCAACTGGCTGGTCAAATATTTGAATGAACGCGACGATCATTTTAAACCCCTTTTCATCCGCCATAAAGGGAAAATTGATCCAACCACACCCGATGAAAAAACACGGCTTACTCCCCGATCCGTGCAAAGAATGGTGAAAAAGTATTCCCATAAAATGAAACTGCCGGTTGAGGTCACGCCCCATGTGATGCGCCATAGTTTTGCTACCGATCTACTTATGGCAGGGGCTGACATAAGAAGCGTTCAGGAGATGTTGGGACATAAGAATATATCAACAACTCAAATTTATACGCATGTTACGAATAAACAGTTAAGGGATATTCATCAGGCCTTCCATGGAAAAGGAGGGAGCAAATGAAACCGTGATTCTCCCCTTGCACTACAATGAGGATTTGAACAGGACTTATCGACGGACAGGTTTTTATTGGGGGCAAACCACATTTTATTATAGCAGTTCCGAGAAAAACATTATTGAATAGAAGATCCAAAAACTGTAAAAAGAATTATGGAGAGGCGCCGGGTTAGCACATCGGGTCAGTGCTTTCTCTGCCCCGCCCGAATCTTCATTGCCAGCGAAGGATCCTACTTCTGCGATCCCGCCAAACTTGATGATAAATCGGTAGTCAGAAACATAGCAAAATATAGACCCGAGGCGTGTCCCAATAACATTGAACCCGGCCCCAGCGGCTCCCCGGAGATGATTCTTAGAAGAATACTCGGAAAGTAGTGTTGACTTAATCTTCAACCGCTTCCCAAGGAAAGCCGTCCCGGCCGAAGTGCCCATATGAAGCGGTTTGTTGATAAATCGGCCTTTGCAGATTAAGTCTTTCGATGATTGCTCTAGGCCTAAAATCAAAGTTTTTAACCACATACTTGGAAAGGTCATTTCCCTTCTCATCCATAGCCCTAAGCATTAAAGGCTCCGCTTTTCCGATAGCGTAGGCAACCGAAACCAAACAGTTCTTTGCAAGACCTTTTGCTACAACATTTTTGGCGACATATCGGCACATATAAGCCCCGCTTCTGTCCACCTTTGTCGGATCTTTTCCGGAAAAGCACCCGCCTCCGTGGGGAATGAGGCCCCCATATGTGTCAACCATAATCTTTCTGCCAGTTAGGCCAGTATCGGCCGTAAAACCCCCGACTTCAAACCTTCCAGTAGGGTTAACCAGGACCTCAAAATCTTTTGTGTCCCCGACTACTTTTTTGATTAATTTATCCGTAATTTCGCGTCTTACTGTTTCTATGGGAATTCCTTTTTTGTGCTGGGTAGAAACCAGAACCGTTTTGATTTTGCCGTTTTTAATTGTGATTTGGGCTTTGCCGTCGGGGAGAAGCCATTTGATTTTCTTTTTCCTCCGCAAATCCTCCAGACCCTTTGTAAGTTTATGAACCATGGCCACCGCCTTGGGAAGATATTCCGGAGTCTCATCGGTTGCAAACCCATACATGATCCCCTGATCCCCCGCCCCTCCGGTATCTACCCCCATGGCAATATCGGGAGATTGCCTGATTATATTTGTAATAATTTTGAGTTTGTCGGTGTGACCGATGCTTTTGTAAACTTTTCCGGCGATTTTGGCTGCATCAAACCTTGCTTTGGTTGTGACTTCCCCTCCCACCACGAAAAGACCGTGGGATCCGAACGTTTCTATTGCCACACGGCTTTTGGGATCCAGGGAAAGACACGCATCAAGAACTGCGTCGGAAACCTGATCACAGATTTTATCGGGGTGCCCGCTGGTGACAGATTCTACTGTATAATTTTTGAAGGAATTACTGAAAATATTACCCATATCGTTTCCAGCTTTGGCACCTTTTGAAGCCTTTAACTTCTAGGTTGTCGGCGGATCCTCAGGCTGGTTCCCTCCCCGCACTCTTGATATATGAATTCATTCTATCTTAGTAGGTGTTTCTGTCAAGGAGAATTGAGGTATAATTATTTCATGGTAACAATAATTTTACCTGGATATTCGGCACATAATAAAAGCTGGTTGGAAGAGACCGCGCAGACAATAGGCACTCAGGGTGAAATCCGCGCAGTTTACTGGGATCACTGGACAGACCCCGAAAAGAAGTTTAATGCCAAAGAAAAGGGCCGGCTTATAAATGACATCACCGGTGCCGGGGCGTCAGACATAGTTGCGAAATCAATAGGAACTTTGGTCGCTGCTTACATGATTTTAAAAAGCCCAACAAAAATCCGTAAGGTAATTCTTTGCGGGGTCCCCCTAAATGACTTGTCCGAGGAGGATAAGGAAGTAGTTAAGCTGGCACTCAAATCAATTCCTTCTAAAAATGTGATTTGTTTTCAAAACGAGGAAGACCCCCATGGCGGTTCGGGTCAGCTTAAGAATTTTTTGTCAGGATTTGATTCGGGTGTGGAAGTCATAAGTAAATCAAGAGCCGACCATGAATATTCGTATGTTGAAGAGTTTAAGAAATTCCTTCTGGGATAAGTAGCCCACGCAGTTTGACTTTAATTGCTAGCGTACTTCATAGGAAAGGGATATCGTTACTTCCATTTCGGTAGTTCCCGGTTGAACGTCAGGTTGAATTCCGGATTTTTCGGCCGATTCGTTACCCATTGCCGAGAGCGGGAAAGGCCTCATGCTTGGCGGTGTGCTTTCGGAAACGTTTACGATTTTACCCAGGTTGATTTCGGCTGCCTTGGCAAGTCCCTCCGCTTTGTTTTTAGCTTCTTCAACGGCCTCTTCCCGTGCGGTTTGCCTGGTTTTATTTTTAAGCTCTTCGCTTAAATCGAAATTTATTCCCCCTATTGAATTGGCGCCAAAACTGGTTACCGAGGCGATGGTATCGTTGATTTTTGCAAAATCACGGATTGTTACTTCATATTGAGTTGAAACCTGATAACCGGTTATTCTTTGAACAGAAGTGGTGTAATCATACTGCGGGTAAACACTATACGAAATTGTTTTGATATCCTTTTCCTCTATCCCGAGTTTTTTAAACTGGGCTACAAGATCCTGCGACTTTTTATTTACTGAGTCCTGCACGGCCTTCAGGTTCGTTCCGGATTCCGAAATACCGATATCGATTTTGGCAATGTCCGGAGCAACCGTTACTTTCCCGGTGCCCTGAACGACAAAAGGCTCACCTTTCACCTGGGTTGACGAACTGAAATTAATCGGGGGCCCCCACTTGGCAAAAACAAAAAGAAGGACAAAAAATATTATTATGCTTCCTGCAAAATTAACGTTTTTTTCTTTCATCTTTTTTATTCTACATCTTCATCCCCGCCCTTTTCAAGAACGGCTGCCGCCGCCACACTGTCGGCTTTATCGGCAAAACGCATAAGAATTACGCCCTGGGTGGCACGCCCCAGCTGGGGAATGTTTTTAAGCGGGAGTTTAATTACCTGTCCCATCTTGCTGGTTATTATCACCTGGTCAAAATTTTGAGTGACCATTATTGCAGTTTTAAGATTTCCGGTTTTGGGGTTAACAACCGAAGCCTTGACCCCCTTCCCTGCCCTTTTTTGGACCGGGAAAAGATGTATCGGTGTACGCTTGCCAAGGCCTTTTTCCGCAATTGTCAGAATATCCCTGAAATATTTTTTCCTTTTATCGGAAGGGATTGTCTCTTTACCCGGGAAAACCTCCATACCTATAACTTCATCGTCCTTTTCCATTTTTATTCCGGTTACCCCGGTGGTGGCTCTTCCCATAGGCCTGACGTTTAATTCCGGGAACCTTATCGACTTTGCCCCCTTGGTCAGAATGATGATGTGGTCGCTTCCCGAAGTCGGATGGACCGAAACCAGCTGGTCATCACTCCTAAGTTTAATGGCGATAAGGCCCGAAGACCTAAGGTTTTCGAATTCATCGAGATTGGTTTTTTTAATGAGGCCTCTTTTGGTTGACATAATTAAATTTTTAACACCGGATTCTTTCGAAAGCGGGAGGATTGATCTGATTTCCTCCTCCTGCTCAAGATTCAAAAGGTTTACCAAAGCCTGCCCCTTTGCCTGTCGTGAGCTTTCGGGAATTTCCCAAGCCTTTAGTCCGAAGACCCGCCCTTTATTGGTAAAGAAAAGAATCGTGTCGTGGGTTGTAGCATCAATCAGGTGCTGTATTTCATCCTCCTCTTTAGTAGCCATTCCGATAACTCCCTTGCCTCCCCTCCTTTGGGCTCTATAGGAACCAGCCGAAAGGCGCTTAATATAGCCGGTTCTGGTTACTGTAATCAGGGTTTCTTCTTTGGCAACAAGATCCTCCTCGCTAAATTCCCCCACGGCGTGCTTATAAATCTTAGTTCTTCTGCCGTCCCCGTATTTTGCCTTCAATTCGGCCAGTTCCGCAACAATAATGTTAAGGACCTTTTTGGGGTCTCTCAGAATTGCGGTCAGTTCGTCAATGAGCTTCTTTATCTCGGCATACTCCTTTTCGATTTTTTCCCGCTCCAAGGCAGCGAGGCGCCTTAGTTGCATATCAAGAATTGCGGTTGCCTGGATATCGCTTAATCCAAACTTATCGATAAGATTTTTCTTGGCATCCTCCTGGGTACGGCTTTCTCTGATTGTCTTAATGACGGCATCCAGGTTATCAAGAGCAATCTTTAGCCCCTCCAAAATATGCGCTCTTTTTTTGGCTTCCGTTAAATCAAAGATTGTTCTTCTGGTTACCACTCTTTGTCTATGCTTTACGTACTCAACCAGAATTTGCTTGAGGTTAAGCGTGTGGGGTGTGCCGTCCACGAGTGCCACAAAATTTGCGGAGAAAGAGCTTTGCAATTTTGTGTGCTTAAAAAGATTATTGAGAACCGATTTGGGTTTTGCATCACGCTTCAAGTCTACCGCCACTCTCATTCCGTCTTTGTCGCTTTCGTCCCTTAGATCGGCAATTCCAATTACCTTTTTGTCTTTTACAAGCTCTGCGATTTTGGCCACAAGTTCGGCTTTATTTACCTGATAAGGAAGTTCGGTGATGACTATTTGCGGTTTGCCTTTTGCCCCTTCGGTAATTTCGGCAATTCCCCTAACAACAATCCGTCCCCTGCCAGTTGCATAAACCTCGTTAAGAGAAGCCGCGTCGTAAATTGCTCCTCCTGTCGGGAAATCCGGTCCGGGGACAAACTTAACCAGATCCTCAATTGTCACGTCGCTTTCAAAACTGATTTCACTTGGGGTAACTTCCTCCTGCGTCAAAGCCTTTTCCGATCCCGAAGCGACAAGATTAATCTTTTTAATTATAAAGTCCGTATGTGTTTCCTGGTTTTTTACTTCAGGTTCCTCGGAGTTTGATTTAATGACGCGGCCTTTATTTATGATCTCGGTTATGGCGTCGACAAGCTCGGTAAGATTATGAGGAGGAATTTTAGTGGCCATTCCGACTGCAATTCCCTCGCTGCCCATCAAAAGCAGATTGGGTAAAAGAGCAGGAAGATAAACAGGTTCTTTAAGGGTGGAGTCGAAGTTGTCCGTAAAGTCGACCGTCTCTTTTTCCATATCTACCAAAATATTGTCCGCAATTTTGGCAAGTTTTACTTCGGTGTAACGCATGGCAGCGGCAGGATCCCCGTCAACCGAACCGAAGTTTCCCTGTCCGTGGACCAAGGGATATCGCATGGAAAAAGTCTGTGCAAGACGCACCATGGCATCATAAACAGCCATATCCCCGTGCGGATGGTATTTACCCAAAACTTCTCCGACCACCTTGGCGCTTTTGGTTGTTCCCGAGGTTGAATAGTGAAGGCCCATAAGGTGCATTGCGTAAAGAATGCGCCTATGGACCGGCTTAAGGCCGTCCCTGACGTCGGGAAGGGCGCGGGCTACGATGACACTCATTGCATAATCAAGATATGAAGTAGATAACTCCGAAGTTATCTCAGTTGACTGAACTTTGCCGATATCCGTGGACATATAAAATGAGGCTAATTCAGCCTCAATACATTTTACCCTTTCGGCCCTCCGGAAGCAATGGGAAGATGATAAAAAAAGGTTTCAAACCGGCCTGGCTTTAACAACAACGCGCTGACTGTCAAACAACCCCCAGCATGTATAAACAGTCAGTTCCGCGGAACTTGTTGGAGAAACCAGATCCACCCTATCCGGTCCGACAAAATCTTTTTGAAAAACCTCATATGTGTGTATTTTTCCGCTTTGGGTTTTAACAATAATTTTCTGACCCAAACTCAAATACGGTAAATTCCCCAAAATCACCTTTTTGTTGTGTCCGTAGATAACGGTATTTCCCCCACTTCCGGGAACTGTAGAAGTATTCAAAAAAGTAGCCGCAGAATCTGAGGTAAGCCAAACGCCGTCTTTAATTTGTCCCGCTTCAACCGGAAGGTCAATTTCGACGGAGGGAATAATTATTTCAACCGGAATGTCTGAATTTTCCGTTGATTTAGCCGCAGCTTCCGGCACTTTTGAAAAAGAAAGTATTCTGACACGGTAATAATTGATACCGCCGAAAGAAATCAAAGCAAAGCCCAAAAATATCAGGATATAAGGAAGTTTAAGCCAACCTTGAAGCTTTCTTTTTAAGAGCGAAGCCCAGTGTTGAAAGTGTTCCACCAAGACCCATTATAGCCATGTATAAGTTTTCGGTAAAGGTTCCCGTTCCGGCCAGTGTGGTAGCACCCAATACCTGTCCCTGAGGACTGTTGACGTTACCGCTACAGTCGTGAGTAGCACATCCCAGTCCGTCCCCACCGTCACTGCCCGTGGAGGTTGTTGTTGTAGGTGTGGGGGTAGGAGTGGCCGTGGGTGTGGCTGTAGGCGTGGCTGTTGGGCAATTTTCCCGCTCTTCACAAGTAGGAGTGGCCGTGGGTGTGGCTGTAGGCGTGGCTGTTGGGCTTGCTGTGGGTGATGCTGTTGGACTCGCAGTTGGTGTCGCAGTAGGAGTAGGTGTGGCAGATAAACTGACTCTGTAATTGTCCTTTTTATCTTCAACCTCAACACCATATTCGCCGTCATCACCTGCCAAAACTGTATAGGCATCAAAACAAAAAGCCCCTGAAGTAGGTGTAACATTTCCCGAGGCGACAACGGTATCTGGATCAGATGAGGCCCCGCCCGGCTTACCAGTTATATTCCAAAGAAACGTACCAGCGTTAAAACCACTACCGTTAATCCAAACCTGATCTCCAACATCAAAATGATTCAAATCTTGAGATACTGTGCCACAATCATTCTTGGTTGTCCAAATCGCACCCGGATTACCTGCCAAAACTGAGGTTAAGGATTTTACAAGAAGAAAAGATGCAAAAATAGCGGCGGCCGTGATGGCCAAAATTGAAGCCTTACCTGTGTTAAACTTGCTCATTGTTTATATAACTGAGCCGAGCTTATCAACGTTTTGTCCGGTTGTCAAGTATTGGTTATAGGTCTACGAAGTGTTACTCAATACCTATTTCATCCGCAATGACTATGCGTCGAGCAAAAGTCATGCCGGGAGGATAGTCCGTTTGAAGTGTAAGAGTATTTCTATCCGGGTTTACGGTCAAGTAATTGACCTCTTCGGGGCTTACCACTTTGACCTGATCTACAACATATTTGAATTTTCTGTCTTTATAAAAAACATATATTTCATCCCCTCTTGTCAGCTTTCCCAGAAGGAAGAATGGAGCATTATAGGTGTTGACATTGTAAAAGGTATCTTCGGAGTGGGCGAAAAGGTAAACGTTTCCGGTCTCCCCAGGTACAGCCGTCTCCTTGGCCTGGGCCACTCCTTGCTTTAGAGCTCTTAGATATTCATATTTATTCTGCGGATCCACATCGGCGATAATTGGAGCCGCGACAGCAATTTTTGGAATTGCAATCGAAAAATCTTTGTTGGGAACCTTAAGAGTTCTTTCATAGGTTCCGCTGAATTCGGGATTTAAAGAATACTTGATATTCAGCGCATTGCTGTAACCATATTCGATTTCCGCTTGAGTTACGGGCCAAAAAATTGCACCCAGGACAGTCAAGGCACCGAAAATCAAAAGAGTTGATATTATCTTAAGAACCGACATACCTATTAATAGTATTCCACTAAAACGGGGAAAAATCGAGTATCAGGATGTCGGTTTATTGTCCGATGAATTTAATAACAAAGGGGGCAATAAGAAGAGCAACTATTTGAACTATTTTCATCATGGGGTTTAAAGCCGGACCTGCGGTATCTTTTAAGGGATCTCCCACAGTATCTCCCACAACCGCCGCTTTATGGGTGTCACTTCCCTTTCCTCCCATATTTCCGTCCTCAATATACTTTTTGGCATTGTCCCAAGCTCCTCCGGTGTTGCACATATAAAAGGCAAGCATAAGCCCTACAGCCACCACCCCGCCCAAAAATCCGCCCAAAGCCTCAGCCCCGAGAAGTGAAACAATAACCGGCAAAGTTACAACAATAGCCGCCGGAATTATCAGTTCTTTTTGTGCAGCTGCTGTAACAATGGCAATGGCTTTTGAATAATCGGGAAGAGCCTTGCCTTCCATTATCCCTTTGATTTCTCTGAACTGGCGTCTGACTTCTTCAACGACTTCGAATGCGGCACGGCCTACCGAGCCGATCAATCTCGAAGAAAAAAGGAAAGGTAAAGACCCTCCGATAAGAAGCCCGATAAACACTTTAGGTATTGCAATATCAATGGAGGTTAAGCCCGTCGCCTCAAAGTATGTAGCAAAAAGCGAGGATGCAGCCACTGCGGCCGAGCCTACGGCAAATCCCTTGGTCAAAGCCTTTGTGGTATTTCCCACCGCGTCCAGGTCCCCGGTTACTTTAGGAGCCTTTCCCGTTAAACCCGCCATTTCAACCATCCCCTGAGCGTTGTCGGAAATCGGCCCAAAGGTATCCAGGGACATAATTATTCCGGTTGTTGCCAGCATTCCCATACCGGCTAAAGCAATCCCGTAGAATCCGAGAAGAAAGTATCCCGCAAAGATAGTGGCGGCGATTATAAGAACCGAGAAGAAAGTGGATTCCATTCCGATTGACATACCCGCAATCAGGTTTGTTCCGGCCCCTGTTTTAGAAGCCTTGGCTATAGCCACAATCGGTTTTTCTCCCGGCCCAGTGTAATACTTGGTCAGATATAAAAGTGCCAGCATGGAGATAATTCCGGATACTGCCGCATAACCCGCGCGGGGTTCTTTGAGAAGAAATACGGCCAGGGCCATAAATATGACAACAGCGGCGACGGCCGATACAATAAAACCGCGGATTAAAGGTTTTAAGGCACTTTCCTTTTCAGATTTTGCCTTAACAAAAAAGGTTCCCAAAATTGAAGTTAAAATAGCTCCCGAACGGGCAAGAAGAGGAAAAACCACACCCGCAAGGCCAAAAATTGCACCGCCAAGAATCATGGCGGCAACAATCGTCAGGGCGTAGGATTCAAAAACATCGGCTGCCATTCCTGCACAGTCTCCCACATTGTCCCCAACGTTATCGGCAATGGTTGCGGGATTTCGTGGATCATCTTCAGGGATTCCTTTTTCTACTTTTCCGACCAGATCCGCCCCCACATCCGCGGCCTTAGTAAATATTCCTCCGCCGACCCTCATAAAAAGAGCCAGGAGGGCTGCACCAAACCCGTATCCGACTAAAACGCTGGTGGCGTTTTTAGCCACCACATCGGCTCCCAAGTCTATAAAAGTGAAATACGACCACATATAGATGAGTGATACTCCGAGAAGGCCCAGCCCAACCACCAGCATTCCGTTGACCGTTCCGGCACCGAATGCGGTTTTGAGTGCGGGTGATAAACCCTTGATGGCGTTATTGGCCGTACGCACATTGGCGCGGACCGCGATCCACATCCCGAAGTAGCCGATTATCGCGCTAAAAATCGCTCCCATCAAAAACGTTACAGCCACCCCTCCGCCCAAAGTTAAGGCGATGATGGCGGCCAGGACGGCCATGACGGGGAAAACCACGCTGAATTGTTTTTTAAGGTAGCTCATGGCTCCGTCCCTGACGGCACGTCCTATTTGCTGAAGTTTGGGGGAACCCTCCGAATCTTTGAGGATTCTTTTTGTTAGAAAAAAACCGTATGCCAAAGCGATGATTGAAGTAATCGGTGCCACAAAAAGAGCAACCAATTGGATATCCATGCGAGTATTCTAAAACAATGAATTCGATATTTCAATGGTTAGATATCCCTCTTGACACGATGCAGGGGTTGACACAATACTGATATGTGCGAATCCGGGAGGTGAGTATAAATGGCTAAAAGAAAAAGCGTAAAAAGAACAAAAAGAACTGCCAAAAGAACTCTGCATCGTAAGACAGTAGATAACAGTAGATTGAATCTGTTGTTGTTGACGCTTGTCCTTGCTCTTTTAGTATTGGCGGCGGTTACATTGACGAAAGGCGGCATCTAATCCTTCGACTCACTTGACTACGCTCGGGGTTATAGTTTGCCCAGGGCTTCGATATCGGGGTTATATATCAAGATTGGCTAACTTGGCATGGGTTTGGATATATTTCTTTCTCGGCGGAACCTCTTCCCCCATCAGCATTTCAAACATATTACCCGCCGCTTCGGCATCGTCAACCGTCACTCTTTTTAGGGTCCTTTTTTCCGGATCCATGGTTGTTTCCCAGAGCTGGGTCGGATTCATTTCTCCCAGACCTTTGTAACGCTGGATGGTGGACTTGGCTCCTTTTCCGGCGCTGACGATACTATCCCTTTCGGCTTCATCATAAGCATAAGTAACCTCTTTCCCTATCTGCACCCGGAAAAGAGGAGGAAGGGCAATGTACAAAAAGCCCCTCGTAATTATTTCCGGCATGTGGCGATAGAAAAAAGTCAGAAGCAGGGTCTTTATATGAGCCCCGTCCACGTCGGCGTCCGTCATGATAATGATCCGGTGGTACCTCATTTTATCGTAGTTGAGCGAATCCCCTATACCTGCACCGAGAGCAATAATGAGATCTTTAATTTCCTCGAACTTTACGATCTTGTCCAGTTGCGCCCGTTCGGTATTTAGAATTTTACCTCCGAGAGGCAAAATTGCCTGATGACGCCTGTCCCTTCCCTGTTTGGCACTGTTGTGGACAAAAATTCCCGCTGCGAGGGCAAAATTGTGAGTTTTTTCTACCTCCAAATCGTAAACATCAACTTTTCTTTTTAGAACAACGATTTTTTTAATTCTGTGGTTGAAATTACGGACAGCTTCTTCAAAATTTGACTTATCGTTTCGGAAAAATCTTGTCAAGATGGTCTCATACTTTATGAGACTTTTGTCGCCAGATTTTTTCCTGAAATTGTCATATTCTGTTTTGTTAATTTGGCCGTTATTTGAGTAAAAATTATAGAAAACAGAAAGGGCTTTTGTTAAATATGTTTTATTGTATGTTTGTTTTCTTTTTTGTCTGAATTCTGCTGTCCACTGTTCTTTCGTCTTTTCACTTCGCCAACTTCTTAGGTTTTGATTTTGCCATTGCTTATCTGACGTCATTCTCAAGATATCTATTTTTTCAGGATGCAAAATAAAATACTTTTTGGTTCTAAGTGACTGCGTGTTCCTGTTTTTGGCATTTGCCCAATACTTTTTTTGTTCCATATTTAATCTGGCATTATTTTGTACTCTGTATTCAGAATTTTTGTTATAAAATTCAAGGAATTTCTGAGTCATGTATCGTTTATATTCAGGATTTTTCCACTGCTCAATTGCCCTTTTGCTTAGCATAAGCTTCATTTTAGGGGAATTCATTATTGCCCTAATCTTTTCCTTGTATTCTTTTGTTTGGTGAACCATTTTACTTTTTAGTTTGATATCGCTTCTTCCGATTGTCCTCTCAACAATTTCCGAGTGGAGCCTTAAATGTTCTTTTCTTCCTAATCTAGTTAGGTTTGACGGATTATTGTTTAATTTATTGTAATCAATATGGTGTCTGTGATCGCCTAAAGATTTTTTATAAACTCCTCTTCCTAAATTGTATTGATCCGTAAGGAGATGGGTAAAAATCCATCTACTTTGTCCTGGATCAAAAATTAATTCATATCCTTTAATGGTTATATTCTTACCAATTTTTGAAAGCTGTCTTCTGAAAGGCATTAAAGAAATATTTGGGGTTAGATCCTTAGCTTTTGTATAATCTCCGGATCTATTCATGAAGAGATGGTTGGGTGTACAGATAATTTCTTCATCGTTATCTAAAACAATTTTAATGACCTCGGCGTTTTTCTCTGTGACTCTGGGGTTATTTATTTGAGCGATTTCGACAGAACCGTTTTTGTTTAATGTGTAGCAATAATTGATTTTCCCTTTTTTATATTCATTGACGAGATTTTTAAAGGAGATATCTCTGCCATCAGTTAATGCGACTTTCGTTTCTCCTGAAAAACAGCCTCCGGCACTGTCACCCTCCACTATATATAGTTCGGATATGGCAGGATCCGTGCTTTGGCAATCGGCGAGCTTCCCCGGAAGCGCCGCTCCCTCGAGAGCACCTTTCCGAAGAACGGCATCTTTGGCTGCCCGGGCGGCCAAGCGGGCGCGGGCGGCAAGCATTACTTTTTCTACAATTTTTCTTGCATCGGAAGGATGCTCCTCAAAATAAGTATCAAGCCCCTCCTTTACGGCCGCTGCCACAAAACCCTGAATTTCGGGGTTATTAAGTTTTGCCTTTGTCTGGGATTCAAATTGGAGAGCCTCTGAAGGCATTTTTATGTAAATTATTGCGGTTAACCCTTCCTTCATGTCATCCCCGGTAAAGACGGCTTCCTCTTTTCCGTTCCCGTTTTGGCTGCGTTTATAATAGTCTGTTATTGCACGGGTCAGGGCGATCCTAAATCCCGTAACATGGGTTCCCCCGTCGGTTGTGTAGATTCCGTTTACATACCCCTTTACATTTTCGTTAAACGAATCCGAGTACTGAAGAGCGGCTTCGCAGGAAATTGTGCCGTTATCTTTGGAAATATAAACAACGTCTGTTAAAACATCCTTGCCGCGGTTAGTGTGGGCAACCAGCGATTTAATTCCACCTTCAAAATAGAACGTTGCTTCATCCCCGTCGTTATCATCGGAGAAATGAAAAGTAAGCCCGGCAACAAGATATGCCCGGTCCCGGAGCAGGTTTTTGATTTTAGCGTTCTCAAGACTAATGTCCCCGAAAATTGCCTTGTCAGGGATAAAAGTGGTGATGGTTCCTGTCCCATCGGACTTTATTTTCCATTCGGCCAGCTGTTGGGGAGTAGCCTCCCCCACTTTCTTGAGCGGTTTACCCTGATGGTATTCCTGATAGTAGGCTTTGCCGTCTCTAAGAACAACAACCCTGAAATATGAGGAGAGGGCGTTTGTAACGGAAGCCCCGACTCCGTGCAGTCCTCCGGAGATTTTATATGCTCCCCCGCCGAATTTTCCGCCGGCGTGGAGTTTGGTCATGGTAAGTTCCAGTGCCGAGACTCCGCTTTTATGCTTCTCCACGGGGATTCCTCGTCCGTTATCTCTGATTGTTGCCGACCCGTCTTTGCTTAGACTGACCCAAATCGTGTTGGCTACACCGGCAAAACTTTCATCGACGGAGTTGTCCACAATTTCCCTAAGGCATTCATGCAGTCCCCTGCTGTCGGTTGAACCGATATACATTCCGGGTCTTTTTCTGACCGGTTCGAGCCCCTCAAGGACTTGAATTTGTTCTGCTGTATACGCATCAGTTATTGCCATACGAAGATTATCCTAACGTATATATTGTACTTCGGCAATGGGATCTAAACAAGGCTGACAACCATTGAGGTGAGATCAAGAGATACATTCCCGTTTGCCTTAAGGCGTCTCAGGGTTTTGCCCATAACTTCCAGGTTTTTTGCGGTTTCCGGTAAACCGTTCTTTTGTGAATGAAGAACCCCGTGCAACAAATTAATCAAATTTTCGGCTAATTCTATGGCTTTTTCCCTGTCTTTAATTTTATCCACGTATGCAAGTTTTTCCCCCGTAGTCATTTTGATAAATTCTTCCGCACCCAAGTTAACCGCTTGGCGTTTTATACCGGGTACCCTGATAACCTCGCACCTTGAAACGATTGTCGGTAAAACCTTGCGTACTGAGGGAGCGGTAAGAACGAAATAAATATTTTCCTGCGGTTCTTCTAAATTTTTAAGAAATGCGTTAAGTGCCGCATCCCCCGCCTCGTGGATGCCGGAACAAACTATAAGGGTCGGTTCGCTGAAACTTAAACGGATTAAATTATTTAAACTCCTGGTATCGTCAATTTTGGATAAGGGGAATTCCATTGTCTTTGCATGAAGTTTTTTTGCCAAACCGGAAATTGACTCTTCTAAATTGACACCCTCCTGTCCCACAAGCAAATAAGCATGCATACTAATAGTACATAACAATTAACATTTAACGATTTACAATGCAAGTTCTTGATCGCTTGATGCAAATACTTCATAATGACATGTAACTATGCCCGCTGCCAAACCTATCCCGACTTCAATTGACGGATCGGCCGGAACCCTCGCCGATGTACTGGTTGCTATCGGCGCTTTGGATCCCGCACGTGCCGAACAGGTAAAACTTGCCGAAATTCAGAGCGGGTCGACCCAGGAAGAGATCATCCGGAAAAGTGCAATGGTTACGGAGGATAAGTTGGTACAGGCAAAAGCACAGCTTTATAACGTTCCATATGTGGACCTAAGTACCATCCCAGTAGCCCCCGCCGCCCTCTCGATTTTACCCGCGCAGGTCGCGGAGCGTTTCAAAGTTTTCCCGGTTGGGATTGACAGAAAGGACAAAAGCCTGATCCTGGCAATGTCGGACCCCCTGGACCTTTCCACGATAGAGTTTATTGAGCAAAAAACAGGATACCACGTCAAACCCAGGGCGGCTCTACTGTCCCAAATAACCGACTTTATCCAAAACCGCTACGCATCAACCCTTACCCAGGAGGTCTCGGCTGCTCTTAAAGAAGTTGAACCGGAGAAAGACAGACTTGCGGCCCTCGGAGTAACCAGCGGAGGTTTTATCCGTGAAGAAAAGGTGGCCCAGATTGTATCCCAAATATTGGATTTTGCCATAAAATCGCGCGCATCCGACGTTCATATAGAGCCTCAGGAAAAGGTAACCCGTGTCCGCTACAGAATAGACGGAATACTGCAGGAAAAGCTTTCAATCCCGAGGGAGCTTCAGGATTCTTTAATTTCAAGAATAAAAATCCTGAGCGGAATGAAGATTGACGAAAAAAGGATTCCCCAAGACGGCAGATTTAATTTCAAGGGCAGCGAGGAAGAGGTGGACCTTCGTATTTCCTCCCTCCCCACCACATGGGGAGAAAAAATAGTCATGAGGCTTCTTAAAAAGTCGGGCGGGGTACCGGACCTTCCCGAGTTGGGCCTACGGGGGCGCGGCCTTAGAAGCCTGCAGGATGCAATCCTTAGACCGCATGGAATAATCCTCATCTGCGGACCTACGGGAAGCGGTAAAACGACTACCCTTTATTCCGTTCTTTCGAAGCTCAATACCCCCAAAGTAAACATTGTCACTCTGGAAGACCCCGTCGAGTATAAAATTCCCGGGGTTAATCAGGTTCAGATAAATCCCCCCGTGGGGCTTACGTTTGCATCCGGTCTTAGGGCATTCCTTAGGCAGGACCCCAACATAATCCTGGTAGGAGAAATCCGTGACAGGGAAACGGCCGATTTGGCTGTCCAGGCTTCCTTAACGGGGCATTTGGTCTTTTCCACTTTGCATACAAATGACGCCTCGGGGGCCCTTCCCCGTTTACTTGATATGGCAGCGGAGCCGTATCTTTTGGCCTCCTCAATAACCTGCATTGTGGCCCAGCGCGTTGTCAGGCAGATTCACGGAGCATGTAAGGAGGCCTATGCCCCCGATGCAAAAGTTCTGGCGGGCATAAAAACCGAATTGGGATCCCTTTGGCAGCCGCAGGGTGATGTTAAATTTTACAAAGGCAAAGGTGATACTGACTGCGGGAACTCGGGGTACTACGGAAGAATAGGTATCTTTGAGGTGATACCTGCTTCGGAAAGGATAGGAAAGCTGATTTTGGAGAGGGCTTCCGCGACGCAGATAGAAAAAATGGCCAGGGAGGAAGGAATGATAACACTGAAACAAGATGGGTACTTGAAAGTTACCGAAGGAATTACTACAGTAGAAGAGGTACTAAGAGTTGCCCAGGAATAACGGATTATGGATATCAAACAATTACTGCAGGCGGTAATAGACGCAAACGCAAGCGATCTTCATTTGGTAACGGGAATACCCCCCACCCTCCGTGTACAAGGAGAACTTATGCCCATTCCTTCACTTGGCATTCTTACGCCGGATGCAATCGAAGTTTTTCTTAAACAGGTACTGACCAGCGAGCAAATTGAAAGACTGACGGTAAATAAAGAGCTGGATTTTTCGCTTCCCTTTTCCGAAAAAGGAAGATTCAGGGTTAACGCCTATACGCAGAAAAATTCGCTGGCGGCCGCTTTTAGGCTTATCCCGTTGACCATTCCGACCATCGAGTCATTGGGCTTGCCTGCCCTCCTTCATTCGTTTACCAGTTTGCGCCAGGGCTTTGTTTTGGTGACAGGGCCTACCGGGCACGGCAAGTCAACCACGCTGGCATCGATGATTCAGGAAATCAATAAAACCCGCGCCGTTCACATAGTAACGATAGAAGATCCGGTCGAGTTTGTATTTAACCCCGTCAAGTCAATTATTTCCCAAAGAGAGATGCGGAGCGATACCCATTCCTGGGATATTGCCCTAAGGTCGGTTCTTCGTGAAGACCCAGACGTTGTTTTCATCGGCGAAATGCGGGATTATGAAACCATTGCGGCAGCCTTGACCGTTGCGGAAACCGGACATTTGGTTTTTGCGACATTGCATACCAATAACGCCGCGCAGTCGGTCGACAGAATCGTCGATGTTTTCCCCGAGGAACAGCAGCAGCAAATACGTTTGCAGCTAAGTAACGTGATCGAGGCGGTTTTCTCCCAAAGGCTTATACAAAGTACGACAAAAGGAAGAGTCGTGACCTATGAGGTAATGCTGGGAAGTACTGCCATAAGGACGGCCATCCGTGAGGGCAAAACTCATCAGATAGAGAGCATTCTTGAAACGTCGCACGAGGTCGGAATGAGTACCCTGGAAAGATCCCTTGCCGACTTGGTTAGAAAAGGAGTAGTGACGCTTGAGGTAGCCCAAAGCTGGTCCCTCCGTCCCGAGGAAATGATGAGGCTTGTGCGCGGTACGTAGGATAAAAGCTTCCTGTCCATGAAAAGGTTTAATTACAAAGCCAAAGACAAATCAGGCAATCTTGTCGTGGGTGAAGTCGAAGCCGCAAACCCCAGTGCGGCCGCCAAGCTGGTAAAAGGAAGGGGTCTTTACGTAATTTCAATATCTGCCAAAATGGACTCCCCCTTTGCGATAATCAGAAGGTTTAAAGAAAGAATTACCGTTGGGGACGTTGCCACTTTTACCCGTCAGCTTTCAACAATGATAAACGCGGGGCTTCCCATTACCGAGGCTATCTTAATTCTTAGGGCCCAGTCAAAAGGACCAATGCAAAAAATTGTCGCCCAGATCCTCGCGGATATTGAGGCGGGCGAATCTTTCTCAAACTCCCTTTCCAAGCACCCCAAAGTATTTACGCGCACTTATATAGCTCTTGTAAAGTCGGGCGAAGTAGGAGGGGTCATGGATGCGGTTCTTTTAAAGCTTGCCGATAACATGGAAAAGCAGCAGGAATTCGGGAACCGTGTGAGAGGGGCATTAATTTACCCCGTGATCATCATTGTCGGAATGGTGGTGGTGGCTTTTGTCATGATGATTTTTGTCATACCCAAACTGACGTCCATGTATACCGATTTTGGAGCAGACCTACCCCTTCCAACAAAGGTACTTATGGGTGTTTCAAACTTTCTTGTTCATTTTTGGTTTGTAATAGTAATTCTTCTGGGGCTGGGAATATATGTATACAAGTTGTACGTGGAGACCCCGGAAGGACGAAGAAAAGTTGACGCTCTCATGTTTAAGATTCCCGTTTACGGGGAGCTGGTGCGTCAAATTATCTTGACCGATCTTACCCGCACTCTTTCCCTGATGGTCGGAGCGGGTGTTCCCATTCTTGAGGCTTTGAACATTACTTCCGAGGTTGTGAGTAATACCGTAATTTCGGATGCCCTGAAAGACGCGGCAAAACAGGTCGAGAGGGGTTTCCCCATAGCATTCTCCTTCTCCAGACACCCGGAAGCTTTTCCCTTTTTACTCAGCCAAATGGTGGCGGTCGGAGAAGAAACCGGAAAAATGGATGAGGTTCTGACCAAAATCAGCCACATTTTTGAAGTGGAAAGCGATGATAAGGTAAAGGGATTAACCGCTGCGATTGAACCGATTGTCATGGTAGTTTTAGGAATAGGAGTCGGTTTTATGGTTATTGCGGTAATTCTTCCGATTTACAATTTAACAAGTCAATTCTAATGAAAATAGCCTCAAAATTGCCACTTGACAGGGAATTTTGGTTAGTTAATACTGAATATGTAATGAAAAAGTCACTTGCCCAAGGCTTCACACTGATCGAACTACTTATCGTCATCGCAGTCCTCGGTATTTTAGCAGTAGCCGTTCTTTCCGCTATTAACCCAATTGAACAAATCAACAGAAGCAGGGATACGGGAAGCCGGTCCGATTCCGAGCAATTGATTGGGGCTATTGACAGGTTTTATGCCACAAAGGGATATTATCCTTGGACTTCAGGGGCAAATCAAGACGACGATCTTGCGTGGAGTACAGTTGGAAGCGGTTTATGGACTACCAGTAGCGGCGGAGTCTTAGGGCAGCTTTCATCCGGAGGAACACAAGAGCTGAAGAGTTCTTTTACCGACAGAATAACAGGGCCCGGATACAATAATCTTTTTGTTTATAAGTCTGCTGGTCAGGGAAATTCGTTGTACGTGTGCTTCATCCCAAGGTCTGGGGCCTTTGAGAGCGATTCTACGACCAGGTGTTCGGGTACACTTCCTCCGGACTTCCCCGCGGAAGCATGCGGAACTGCCGACATGAGTTGTCTTCCTTGATACTTCTGCGATACATTTTGCCGTTGGATTTAATATAATGTTTGAATGAGGAAGTTATATGGCTTAATGTTGTATAAACTTAAACAGGAAAGGTACGTTTTTTTGCTTTTCGCCGTAGTCATATTTTTACTTTACGCAAAGTCATTATTTTTTAAATTTACGTACCTTGATGATAACCAGCTTCTCATAAACAGGACTCATTTTCTCGACAATTTCGCTAATATTATTAAGTCTTTTCAGGAGCCTGTTTTTTACCTTGCTGCATCAGGATCAACCTATTACAGGCCCATTCTAAACGTTTTCTTTATCCTTGAATACAATTTATTTTCTGACAACTTTTTTCTTTATCATCTTTTTAACATTATTCTCCACTTACTTAACACTTTTTTGGTTTATAAGTTTTTTACTAAATTTAAGGTTAAAAACACCACTAGCATTGCATCAGCCTTAATTTTTGGGGTCCACCCCGTTTTGACACAGGCAGTTGGTTGGGTTCCTGGAATTAACGACCTGCTGTTGGCACTTTTTCTGTTGCCCTCAATAATTTACTTTATTGATTATTTGGAGAATGGAAATAAAAAGAATTTATTTTTTTATATACTTTTCTTTTCATTATCTATATTTACCAAAGAAAGTGCCATTCTTTTAATATTTGTTTATGCTTTGATATTTTTCTTCGTGAAAAACAAAAGGAGTATCAAAAAGTTTTTAATAATCTTTTTACCTCAACTTTTAACAATCGGTGCTTTTCTTTATTTGCGGTTTAGAGCCGTTCAACTAGATGTTCCGGGGTCATATGCTATGAACTCGATTTTAACCAGTTTTGTAGGAGGCTTTTTGGTTAACATTGGCAAAATCCTTTTCCCAGTAAATCTTTTTGTAATCCCCATTCTTTATGAAAGCAATTACTTATACGGAATAGCTTCGATTGTTATTATTCTTTTAGTCATACTAATTTCTAAATACAAAAATGCCCGGCTTATCATTATTGGCGCAACATTATTTGTTGTTAGTTTTCTTCCAACCCTAATTAATCCAACGCCAGGAGATAAGCTGGTGATGTTTGAACATAGACTATATATACCCCTGATAGGCGTTCTTCTGGTGCTTATTGGGACCTCAGTTTACACAAAATACTTTATCGGTAAAAAGTTATACATTCTGGTAATTATTGTGTTTTCAGTACTTACATTTGTCCATTTGGATGATTTTCAAAACCAATATACGTTTTGGCGGAAAGCCGCCGCAATTGTAGACATTTTTCCTGTAGCCAAAGCTAATCTTGCCTACGTATATTACCGTGACGGCAAAGTTGACGACGCAAAAAGACTGCTTACGGAATTGGCGGAAACGGAGCACAGGGATTACGCCTACGACAATTTGGGTATGATTGCAACTTATGAAGGTGATTTTGATAAGGCAATGGATTATTTTAAAAAATCACTGAAGTTTAACCCACTAAACTCAACTACTTATTTATTTATGGCCTACGTCTACAAATATAAAAATGACATCCCCAATGCCAAAAATTACTTTTTATATGCCGTTTATACAGACAATGACAATATCGAAGCAATGATGAATTTGGCTTCAATATATCTCGACGAAGGAAATACACAAAGAGCCCAGCTCATTTACGATGAAGTGAAAAAGCATGGTGTAGAGTATTAAATTTTAGGTTAAAATGAAACATGGTCGTTATCCTTTTCGTTTTAGGTCTTGTCTTTGGTTCTTTCATCTCTGCTCTCACCTGGCGCTATCCCAGAGGGATTTCTGTTAAAAAGGGAAGAAGTGTTTGCCCAAAATGCAGGAAACAAATCGCTTGGTATGATAACATTCCCCTACTTTCATACATCCTTCTTGGAGGAAAATGCAGAAACTGCAGAAAGCCGATTTCCTGGCGTTACCCGGTAATCGAACTTGCAACCGGTATAGGATTTTTACTTATCGGACCTCAAATTCTATGGTTAATTATATTTTGCATACTTGAGATAATTTTCATTATTGATTTTGAGCACCAAATTATCCCCGATTCCTTTGTTTTCGCCGGACTTTTTTTGTCGTTATTCCTGATTCCCGATTCACTATTCGGTTCCTTGTTTGCCGGTTTTTTGGCCTCAACTCTACTTGTTCTGATTCACTTACTCACAAAAGGGCGCGGAATGGGTTTGGGGGATGTCAAGTTTGCCGTTTTGGGAGGAATGTTGGTTGGTCTTAGGCTTCTAACGGTCTGGTTTTTTCTGGCTTTCTTGACGGGAGCATTTATAGGTATCATACTGATTTTAGGCAGGAAAGCGCGTCTAAAAAGCCAGATTGCCTTTGGACCCTTTTTAGTCGTAGCTATTCCCCTGGCTTTACTATATGGCGAAAAAATACTTGCATGGCTTTACCTTAATTGAGGTAATAATGGCAGTTGCCATTGTTGCCATACTTGCCATACTTGTTATCGGTACGTTTACCAGACAAATTGTTAAGGGTAACGACGCCAAACGCAAGGCCAATTTGGACCGCATAAAAGTTGCAGTGGAAGAATATGAGAAAGATAAAAACTGCTACCCCTTAACCGTAACCTGCCCTACCGATGCAGGCATTGGGTCATATCTTAAAAATGTCCCCTGTGACCCGGTAACAGGGACTCCTTACTTTTACGAGCCCGAGCCCTTAAAGACCTGTCCGAGCTGGTTTAGGATGTATGCGGGTTTGCAGAATACGGACGACCCCTCACTTCTTCCCGGAATAGGTCCGGGGGGGGCCTACAACTACTACGTATCTTCTCCGAACGCTTCCATACCTGTTCCTCAAGCACCGTTTGATTTTTATGCGTGCAAGAGTCACGTATGTACACCAATTGAATGGGACCCGGTTAATGGAGCTCAATGCGACCCGAATTACCAGAATGTTTCTGACTGTTATGGTGATTGCCCGACGAGTGAAGATTGCGTACCGCAGTGGTGAAAATGAAGCCGTTTACCAAGCCTGAAAAAATTTCCCTTGTCATAATTTTTGCAGTGCTTGTCGCCGTTTCAGTTCCCAACTTCATTGTAAGCTTAAGAAGAGCCCGCGATCAGGTGCGGAGGGATGATATGGGGGTTTTGGTCCATGCCTTGGACGAATACGCGGCAGATAATAGGTCCCTTCCTCTTGCCTCCCCCGACGGACGCATTATGGATTGTCTAAAACCGGGAGATAAACCGGTAAAGGATAAAAGAGGTTTTTGGATAGTTAACCCAATACCGTGCGAATGGGGAAAAGATGCACTCACCGATTTGATAACAGGCAAAGTTTATATGCCCATCCTTCCCCGCGACCCCGATTACCAGAAAGATTCCAGTTATCTGTATTTTAGCGACGGAAACAGGTATCAATTATACGCAGCAATGGAGGGAATGGATGAGGCGGAGGTTGATCCAAAGATAATAGCACGGAATCTTATGTGCGGCGTTGAAATTTGCAACGTTGGGCGCTCCTATAACGTTCCTACTGACATTTCTATTGAAGAATATGATAAATTATTATTAGACACCAATGTTGAAAAATAAACGGAGATTTTCCCGAGGCTTCACCCTGATAGAACTACTTGTTGTTATCGTCATTCTGGGGATATTGGCTACGGTCGGTCTTACATTCTTTACCTCTTCACAGATGAGAGGCAGGGACGGCAAACGTAAAAGCGACCTTAAGCAAATTGCCGCGGCTCTTGAGCTTTACAATTCCGATTACGGATCATACCCGAGTTCAAGTGGAGGGCTCATTAAAGGGTGCCCCACCGGTACCGCGCCGTGCCAATGGGGAGGGTCCGAATTTACGGATGGAAAAACTACTTATATGAAAATTGTACCGGCCGACCCTTCCGGAGGATCCTATTGGTATAGGACCGTGGCTGTTAATGGTACTGATTTTCAGGGTTTTCAGCTCTATGCAAGGCTGGAAAATCCCCAAGATATTAATTGCTTGCCCGACCTGGAAGGCCAGCCGAGTTGTTCCCAACCTGCCCTGCCTACAGGAACGGACTGCGGTTCCGCAGGTTCCTGTAATTTTGCCGTTACGAGTGCAAATGTGTCGCCGTCCGATGAATAGTATTGACATAAATTTTGTAGTATCATTTATATAGGAATAATAGAAGTAATATGTCTGCCCGAATTGCAAAACTTGGATTTACCCTCATTGAGCTTTTGGTAGTTATCTCCATCATCGGCATCCTGGCGACTCTCATCGCCGCCAACTTGAATTCGGCCAGAAGCAGAGCCCGCGATGCGCAGCGGAAAAGTGATTTAAGGAACGTAGCGACGGCCCTTAGACTTTATTACAACGACAAAAGTGTCTATCCCAACGCAGTTAGCTTTGGACTTCCGTGGACCGACGGATCAACCGTATATATGAGTCAGGTGCCCCAAGATTCTTTGTCGCCCGATCAAGTTTACAGGTATTATCCGGATGCGGGATATGATACGTTTACTCTTCTGGCTTGTCTCGAGAACAGGAGTGATAAACAGGGAATAGCCAATCCGAACCCGCAGTTTACCTGTCCGACGGCTTGGGTGTTTCAGGTTGCGCAATAAGCTAAGTTTGGAAAAATATGAACCCAATAATTAAAAATATTCAGAGCCGCAAGGGCTTTACCCTTATAGAACTTCTTGTTGTTATTTCAATAATAGGCATTCTGGCTGCTTTGTCTACAGCATCCTACACATCTGCCCAAAAGCAGGCAAGGGATACGACACGCAAATCCGACCTTGCGCAGTACCGCACTGCTCTGGAGTCTTACGCGAACAAAAATAACGGATTATACCCGTCATATCCATCAAGAATAAGTCCGAATGACGCAACTTTTTGCGCATATATAATGGAATCGGGAACAACTTGCCCGGGAGACCCCAAGTCAACAGACGAGAATTACTATTACAGCTATATTTCCGACGGGACCGGGGGAGCGGCTGCGGCAACAAAATATGTCCTGTGGGCCAAACTTGAGACCGTCACAAATAATTGGGCAGTTTGCTCCGATGGTAGAAGCGGAAAGACTGCAACTTGGCCTGTAGATTCGACTTGCCCGCCCTTTGTTCAGACCGGGCCGGTTCCTGGACTAGAATGAAAAAAGGATTTACGCTAATTGAGCTTTTGGTAGTTATCTCCATTATCGGGATACTTCTGGCCCTTTCGGTTTTTGGTCTCCAGGGGGCAAGGGAATCCTCAAGGGATGCCAGAAGGAAGGCCGATTTGGAAGCAATCAGGAGCGGACTTGAGATATTTAAGGCGGACTGCGACAATTATTATATCGGTGTTTCGCTACCCTCCTCCCTTGTGGGGCAATATAACCCAAATGCAGACCCCCCCGTGTATAGTCCAAGCTGCCTACAGGCTAATACCTATATTGCCCAAGTTCCCACCGATCCGGTTTCAGGAACCCGCTCATATTCGTATACCTCAGACGGTACGACATATGTTCTTTGTGCTTCACTGGAAGGAATAAAAAATAGTGTAGGAGATCCAGAGTGCGGATATAAATGTGGAACCGAGTGTAATTACAAAGTTAAAAATCCATAACCATGAAATGGGAATATCAAATTACAAAAAACAACCTCCAATTAACAAAAAGGGCTACACCCTGATTGAAATCCTCGTATCCCTTTCCGTAATCGGGATTATTTTTAGCTTCGGATATGCAAGTTTTAGGGATTTTTCGAGGAGGCAGGCCATAGCCGATACAGCAAAGATGATACAGGGCGACCTGCGTTTTGCCCAGCAAAATGCAATAGCCGGTCAAAAGCCGGAAGGATGCGGGGCGTCAAATACGCTTGAGAGCTACAGCTTTAATATCATACGTGCCGCTGCCCCTTCAGAATACAGTGTCGAAGCCAATTGCGGCGGGACGCCCATAAGCGTAAAAGACGTATCTATTCCCGGTATTTCACTTTCAATCCCCTCTCCCAACCCCCTGAAATTTAAGGTTTTGGGTCAGGGAACCAATATTGGGGACGCTGACTGGATACTGACTGTCTCACGGGAAGTAACCGGAGACCGGTCAACAACCGTAACGGTAACCTCGGGGGGGGAAATTAAATAATCTAAAATGCGTAATTCAAAATTCAAGAATAGCCCGGATCTTTCGCTTTTAACCTTTGGCTACCAGCGTGGGCAATCGCTATTTGAACTTGTAGTGGCAATTGCGATAAGTGCTTTAATTGTTGTTGCCATGGTTTCTTTGGCCACAAATTCGATTAAAAATTCGCAATTTTCCAAAAATAAAGCCCTGGCTTCCAGTTATGCTCAGCAGGCGACCGAGTGGCTTAGGGGGGAAAGAGACAGTGATTTTGTCGCCTTTAAAAATAATGTTGAGCTATCCATGTATCCAAGCAAAAGGTGTCTTAATAACCTAGTTTGGACCATAAACCAGTGCGGCAGCGAAATCATGGACGGAACTCCCTTCAAGCGGGAAGTTATTTTTAAATATAGCGACGGCGATACCGTAATAAACGCAGACATAACTGTTTCCTGGACAGATTCTGGAGGGACACATGATGTGAGAAGTTCTACGAATTTTTCAAATTGGCAGTAAAGATGATGAAAAAAAATATTTTCCGGAAGGGACTAAGTTTGATTGAGGTACTCGTGGTGATGACCATTTTTGCGGTGTTGGGAGTTTTGGTCACCCAGTCGATTGTTTTGACTTTGGTAGGATCCAGAAAAAGCGAATCAATAATACACGCAAGAGAGAATCTGGATTATGCCCTGAACATAATTGAGAGGCAAATAAGAAACGCCAGCTACGTATACGGTGACTCCTCCTATACCATCCCCTGCCCCAACTCCGGGGACACAAGCTCGATCTACTATAAAGACCAAAACAACAAGGAAAGTTCATTCTCCTGCGTCTATATAGGTTTGGACGATTCATACGTAGCGTCCGGATCCGCAAGACTTACAAGCGGTAATGTCAGAGTTACAAACTGCTCTTTTACCTGTACGGTTGGAGCAACGGGTGCCCCGGACTTGGTAACGATTGAGCTGTCATTGGCCGAGGATTCCGCTTCGGGGGCGCAAGGAGCGGAAGTTTCAGCCTCCACACAAATTCGCCTCAGGAATTATTGATACTTTTTTACACTAAACGATAATTACTTTTGTAATTCTGGGGTCTTCCCGAAAAGTCTTTTCAAGAGCAACTTCGCTTTCGCCCGTAAGATTTTCAATTACCATTCTTAAAGTAAAAGTTTTTCCTTCCGATCCGTCGTGCGGAATATTGTCCATCGGTCCGATATTCCCCCCAAGTTTACTAACCGCCGAAGAAACCAGGGACGTAATTCCGGGGCCGTCCCTTCCCTCAATCAATATAGAGGTTAAGCCCAGACTCTCCTTAGTGATTTTTGCGCTGTCAAAATGGCCTTCCAAGTCATGCGGTTCCATTACACCCGATCCGACTTTGTAATAAAGGTCTTCTATTGAGTTTTTGCATCCCAGTATAAATAACAAATTTTCAAGATTCGATTTGTGTTTGTCAATTTTCAGTAAATCGGACAAGTCAATCAGTCCGCGCCGTGATAGAATCTTAGCAACTTCCTCCCTCCCTTTTATTCCGAAGTTCCACTTTTCCTGTTCGGAAAGCTGCTCGTTTATAATCCTTCTTGTTGCCGGCAAGCAGTAGTCCCTTAATTCCTCCCTCGGAGCGATTCTGGGTCTCCCAAGCTCAATTTCCACCTCTGCCCCGTTCGGTAAAACGGTTGATATGGGATGCCTTACCCCGTTTATCAGAACATAATCAGCCCTTGCCCCTAAAGCCCCGCTTATTGAATAGGCAAAATCCAGGCCGGTAGCTTTCGGCGAGAAAAATTTTACCTCCTGGGTTTTCGTAAAAACCAGCTTAAGGGCGTGCTTCGAAAGTTCGGGATCCCCTTTTCTGATAAGGCTTACCACTCCCCAGTTATTAAATTCCTCCTTGTCCTGACTTGTAATGGCGACTTCCGTCGAGCCTTGGGGAAACTCCAAAGTCAGTTGTATGGCACTATATGCGTTATCCTTCGGTTTGGAGTAAAAATCGTCAAAACGGTCAAGATCCTCAATTTCAGCGAAATTTTCCCTGACGGCCCCCAACACCTTATATACGTTATTTCTTGTTTCGGTAGCCCCCGTATCGGCAACTATAATCCTGAAACTTACCAGATCATTTATTTTATTTGTTAAATCTTTACCCTTTTTGTTCTTTAATTTATATAAACTGATAAGTCTTGTTTCAACTTTTGTATCAACGGCAGTGTCAACCGCTATTGTTTTTAGAGTGGAACTTAACCAGCCTACGAATTCCTCGCGGGTTCTCGGATCCGTCTCCAAAAAGCGGGAGTATTTTTCAAATTCCTCGGGGCACGAGTGTTTCATCGATAAATTTTCAAGTTCTCTCATCACCTGCCACATCCCGAGAGATTCCGCCAGTTTCGCGTAGCCTTTTGTCTCATTGGCTTTGGCTATTTGCTTTTCGGCGGGCATAAACCCGAGAGTTCTCATATTGTGCAAACGGTCGGCCAACTTGGCCACCCCTACAAAAGGGTCTATCAGATTCTTACTGAAAACTTTTCTTACGGTTTCCCTGTCCCTTTCCGCTTTCGATTGGCCGTTTGATTCTCCCCTGTCTGACCTGAATTTGGAAACACCGTCAACCCAGGTGGCTACATCAGGCCCGAATTCTTTAGCAAGTTCCCCCAAGGTCATTTCTTCACAATCTTCAATGGTGTCGTGCAATAAACCTACGGCAAGCTTTCTGATATCGGTGATTTTCCATTCTTCATAAAGAATGCGGGTCACTTCGACGCAGTGTGTAAAGTAAGGAGTTCCCTCGGCCCTGAATTGCCCTTCGTGGGCGTTTTTTGCCAAGGTATATGCCTTTTTAAGATACGGCGAAGTTTCGATAAGATTTTCTAAAAGGCCCCGGTTTTTAGCTTCTTTTTCCATACTGGATTGCAATTATACCACCCTCTTGTTAATATAGAATTGTCATGAGAAAAGGCGAATACGGTCAGGCTTTGGTACTGGTTCTTCTTTCACTCTCGGTAGTTTTAACATTAATTTTATACATCCTGTCCCGCTCCGTTACGGATGTTGCGGTTTCCTCAAGACAGGAAGAAGCGGTCCGTGCCTTTTCAGCAGCCGAAGCAGGGATTGAAAGAGCCCTTGTTACCGGTGCGGACTACAGTGGTGTTGAGATAGGAAATGCACAATATACAACCACAACTACCGACTTTGCCTCCGGCAGTTATGGATTCTCGTTTCCCTCCCCCATTTCTTCGGGAGATACGGTTACGGTATGGTTTGTATCCCACGACGAGAACGGGAACTTGATCTGCGATGCCACCCACCCCTGTTACACCGGAGACACAATTGAAATTTGTTGGGGTAACTCCCAAACAGACCCCAATTCACCCAATACTCCGGCAATTGAAGCAAGCGTGTATTATAACGACGCGGATCAGCCTACCCTGGTGAAGGTCGGACGGGTAGCCATTGATCCTTATGCGGGTAGGCGCGAGACCAATTCCTTCGATCTCCCTCAGGAAAACCTTTGTCAAATCGGGGACCAGACATTTGCGTTTCATAAAACAATAAATTTTGTCACGGATCTTGCCGCAAACCCAGCCGGTTTACAGTTCGCACAGTTGAAGATGTTTTACAACAGCGACACACGCCACAATATAGGGGTGAGAGTAACTGGAGACACTCTTCCTTCGCAGGGGAAACAGATTGACTCAAGCGGAGTTGCGGGTGACAGCAACCGCAGGGTTGTTGTATATCAGGGATGGCCGGAATTTACATTCGCTTCAAACGCCCTTATTTCCCCATTCGGAATTATACAATAGGTCTAAGGAGCCACTTCCTGCCAGTTCATATTACGTGTTCCTAGTGCATTGGGGAAATGCAAAATGAGGTCCGGAGCCAGTTCAAAAAGTTGAGCGGGCGTAGTATCATTTCCGGAACCTAGGTTCCTCTGAAGTCTAATGGTTCCGTACGACGCTACCGTTCCTCTCACTCGAAGCTGTGAGTCAAATATGTTGCGTGATCCGTCCGTCTCGGTTCCCGTTTGAAACTCTCCGTCTGAAACGAATATCCCCTCAAGATTAGGAGTGCCCCCTCCCCCAACACCGGGATCCACCGCAATATTTCCGGATGAAGCAAGAAGGAAAAATCCGAGTCCTCTTGTCAGATTAATCTGTCCTGTCAGATTAACACTGTTATTTACCAGTAATATTACCTTTTTATTAGTAAGGCTTTCGGAATTAATAGTCAGATAATCCATGGAACCACCATCAGATTCATACCAGTGGTATCCCTGGCTATCTATATTACCGATATCATCGTCGTAGTTATCGGCAATGTAGTTATCAGGCATCGGATTAACCCCAATCACCTCTGGCGTTACACCTGAAGGTATTGCACTGTGGAAGTAGTTATAATCATACCTTTTGGAGGCGTTATAGCCTGATTGAGCCAGCCAACCTTCCTCCGAAACATTCGTCGTGGTCAGGTTGGTGCTACCCCCCAAACCATATGCGGGGATACCCGGGTATCCTCCTGACCCCAAAACGTCGAAATAGTAAGAGGCTGAAGGCGGAACAAGGCTTATTAGGCTTCCGTTTGTGGAAACGTCAGCGTCTATTACTTGCCACCACGCCTGCCTTGAAATAGTTAAGGAGGTGTTGCCGGTACATGTTGTGATAAGATCGTCCATTGTCGCTGTTGCCGTTATCGTGACTCCCCCGGCCGTGACACCCGTTGCAGTTACCCCGTAAGGAGCGGGGGCGGGATCAGGATTTTGACCGCTAAGCGTGACGGATCCATCAGGATTAGGGCTTGAGGTGAAGTTAACACTATTTATCGTACCGCCTTGTGCAGTAACCGAAGCGCCGATAGACGATTGTTCCCCTATAGCTATGGAACTCGGGTTTGCGGAAACGCTCGTCACATTACAGCTGCGTGGTTCTATACACGTAAAAGTTGCATATGGGCAGCGTGCCCCGGAGTAAGGCCAGGGCTCGCCCGGCTTTCTTCCCTGAACGTCATATTTATATTCACTGCCGGCGGTGATGTCGTGTGTTTGGCTTGGGTTAACCGACTCAAGAGCAAAATCTCCTCCACCAGGATTATACCAATCATCATACGGTATCTTGTTTAATCGTAAGAAATAGGAGACTGCACCGGTTAAATTATTCCAGGAAATCGTGACCTGGTTGCCTGAAGGAGCGCATGAAACATTAAATCCTGTCGGGCAAGGAAGAGGTGTGGCAGGTGGAGTATTCGATTTTATAAAGAAGTTTATGGTATAGGCATTATTATCGGAAAGTTGGCCGCAAGTAGCCGTATTACCGACTAATGTACAGCCTGCAGCGACATTGTGATCTATTGCATAGACACTATATCCTGCAGGCAAATTATTAAGAGTAAAGTCATACTCTCCATCGTTTTGATAAGTTTTTGAGTAAGATGGTGCACAATCAGTATGATAATTAATTTCACCCAAATCCCCCCCCACACTGTTATTTATCCAGGAAATCCGTAAATCAGCCGCCGGGCTTAAATTATAAAAAGCGCCACAATCTGATTGATATGTATCTTCGACCTTGTTGGCGTCCCCGTCATTCCAAACCCCGTCATCATTGGCATCAAAACCAATAAAACCAGACACCGTAAAGGAATCGGGATCACCACCACCACCTCCTCCTGTATCACAATCAACCTGACAGTTATCTATAGTTTCGCCGTCAGTTGCACAACAAATGCCATCGCCGCACATAAATTCACACCCCCCACCCCCACCACAATAATTAGTGGTTTCGTAACAACCAGGTCCAGGTTCAGGTTGCATTCCACCCGTACAGACCCATCCACCAGCGTTCTGGCAATTTTGTCTCGTCTGCTCCTGCACCAAACTACAGGAATAGGGAGGCTGACATACGCCCGCACAAGGGGCAATTTCATAATTCCAACAAACACCTCCATCACCACAGTTGGGATACACAAACCAAGCCCAACAACAGGTATTTAAGCCGAAACAGCAGTTATAAGAACCGCCACAAGAATATCCCGCAGAGACGTCTTTAGGTATTACAAATAAATATGAAATCGCCATAAAGAAAAACACAATTGGAAAAATGATTTTATTTATCATAAGTCAAGCCTATTTTGTCTAGACTATTAAAATTACTCGGATCAAGCGGTAACGGATCCTGCATATTTTGCATAAACAAAGCCTTGGTGGTCAAATAGATAGCGGAGAGTAAACGTTCCTCAAAATTAGTAGTCCCCGTACCGAAAAGATATATGCTTAATTTTGCCGAATCATTTTCGGGGTCAACGTCGCTTTTCCATTTGAACAAGACCGTTTTGGACTGGAAATTCTCAAATGATATCAGATTAGTATCTCTATTAACAAAAACATATGTAACTTTTCTTACTCTCAAGGGCGTTGATTTAAGATCGTAGACCTGATACTTTCCATCTTGGCACGGAGCAAATGCAGACAAGAACGAATTCCAAAGTTCTCGATCCTTTACTTTTATCTTCGGCGCCCCTTGCTCTGAAGTTATTTCAATTTGACAGGCGTTTGAAAATTTAGTTAAAAAAAAGGACGAAATACCAATAAAGAGCAGAAGAATACCTATGGCAGGTAGTAAAAACCTAAAATATTTAGGCATTAATATAATATAACCATTGCTATATAAAATTGCAACACAACATCAGATGTCGCATATAAGCCTGCTAGTTTGCCCGAAGATCCGCCCGACTACTTATTGTGCACTTTTATAGAATTTAAGTGCTGATTGCTGGCCAGGAAATGCCCGGTCGTAGCTGTATTTATCGGTAAACCCGGGCATACCAAAACTTGCATAATGTTGTTGGATAATTTCGGGTTGTAGTTCAGGAGGGCACAAGGTTGTGGCAAAGCCTGTCGTATAATCTGAACTACCCAAGGTCATTGTTTCATAGGGAGCTTGACCGGGAATGTAGGGAAGACCTATGAAAAGATTATCTCCAAAGAAATAGCGTAAAAAACCCACAATATGGCCTCCATACAAGTAGTTCGATCTATCGTATTTTATCTGATCAACCAATAACGTGACCGCATCAGATTCTGTTTGTGTAATAAATCTAAAGCTGGGGATTTTGTATCCAAACACTATGTCCGTCCAGATTAACCAATTGCCGAGTTTATGTTCACCGCTGCAAAAGAACTTAGTAACTATGATCTTTTGTTTCGCTAAATCAACTCTTGTTGCCCTTTTTGCTTTAAACTGAACGTCCATAGATTCCCCAGTAGTTTTGCTGGTAGCTAAAGAAACCAAAAATTTGTCACGCATAAAGGCGGCTATTTTATCCCTTAAATAGCCGGGTGCTTTATTATAACCAACATATTGACTTTGATACGTCCTATCTTTAATGTTTTCTAATTCATGCCTTAAATTTTCGTACCCCGGTATTTCTTCAAAATTAGGTAACCCCTTCTCAAAAGCATAATTGACAATTGCGGGTTGAATTTTGCTCGCCCAGTAATACATACCTAAAGCTGCTTGAAAAGCATCCCCCAGCCTTTTTTCGGCATCAGGAAATTCCGGATTCAAACCCAGCCATCCGCCACCACCTGTTTCATCTAAAACTGTCTGGTCGGTTAGAAAAAGACACGGAATTCCTTTATACACTTCCCCGGCAATTTCTTTTTCATATGTTGCATATATTGCGTGTTCTTGAGTTCCGGTTTCCGCATTCCATGCAAGTTCTATATTTTTAGTATTAAGGTTTTTATAGAGAATATAATTTGCGCCTTTGCCTCCTCTAACAACTACATCAGGAGTTAATTCCGTGCCGTCGATAAAACCTAGCTCTTGAGTCTTGGCTTTGGGAGCGATTGTTTTTAATTCCTCGTCGCTTTTTCCTTGAAATTCGACATCTGTCAAACTTATTACAGGTTCAACGGTTTCGGTTGGTGTCGGGTTTGCCGTAGGCTCAAGTGTCGGTGTTGGCTGGGTTGTTTCGGTGGGAGCAGTCGAGTGCTGAACGTCAACCTCAGGCGTAATCGCACCTGTAGGGGTTGACTGTGGAGGGTTGATTATTTTTTCGCAGGCCGAAATTATCGAGGCACCACCAGCAATACCCAATAATTTTATAAAATTGCCTCTAGAAATTCCCTTTTTAGTTTCCATGGTAGTAATTGTATGTCATTTTACCATTTGGATCAAAGAGCTGAGTGTTGAGGGGAAAAAGTAAGGTCGCATAGATTAAAACAGGGTTATTGTTTTTTCCCTTCGATGAGTTTATTTTAAAATATCCGGTTGGAGATTGCCCTGTCTCGCCCACGCCCCAATCGGGTATTGGGTCTTCGTTCGATCGTTTTATAGGGGACTTTTGAAAATAAATATCATCGGATACGGAATATGCTTTTGTTAGCTCTTTGGACAAATCATGGAAGATTCCTGCAAAGTTGATATACCGCGGGCCTTCTTTCGTGCTATCTCTCTCAACCTTCATACCTATTGTACATTATAGGGCATTATGTCAAATTCCTCAATATCCTCACCATTTTAGCACAATCTGGCACTTCGAAAAAACGCTTTTGGGATAACAGTTAGAAGCAGTTGACCTGATAACCCTAATGTTGTTAAATGAATGTGTACACCTGCCATGACCGGACTAGACATTGGAAGTAAAACAATTAAGATAGTAGAACTTGAAAAAGAAGGAGAAGGTTTCTCCCTGAGCGCTTCGGGAATCGTAGGCTATTCCGGGATTACGGTAGACAGAATGATTGATGAAAAGGAGATGGCCTCCTTGGGACAGATTATCAAAAAACTTCATAAAGAGGCGGGAGTTTCCTCGGGGGATGTGGTGATTTCCATCCCGGAACCTTTGGTTTTTACCCGTACCATAAAGTTTCCCCTTTTGACCGATGCCGAGATTGCGTCGGCCGTAAAATGGGAATCCGAGCAGTACATCCCGATCCCGGTTGCTGAGGCGGTAATCCAGCACACGGTTTTGGCTCGAAATGAAAAATCCTCCCCTCCCGAGGTTCTGGTGCTACTGGTGGCTGCTCCGAGGGCAATCGTTGAAAAATATATAAAAGTTGTCCAATTTGCGGGACTTAATGCCGTGGCAGTAGAAACGGAACTTCTTGCTTTAACGAGGTCTCTTGCCCCGCCAGAAAGAACTGTCCTTTTGGTGGATTTGGGCGGTTCCTCGACCAATATTGCTATTGCTAAGCAGGGACTTTTGGCTTTCTCACGATCGGTTGCGATTGCGGGAGACGCTTTCACAAGAGCCGTATCCCAGGGCCTCGGAGTAACAGCCGAGCAGGCAGAGGAATACAAAAAAACCTACGGTCTTACTTCCGTACAACTCGAGGGTAAGGTCAAAGGAATACTTGATCCGGTTCTGGCATTAGTTGCGGATGAGATTAAAAAGGCCGTCAGTTACTATTTGACGGAGGAGAAGGGCGAAACTCCGGATGCCCTCATCATAACCGGGGGAACAAGCGCCGTACCCGAAATGATTTCGACAATGACGAAACTGACGGGTATTGAGGTTCTCGCCGGCAATCCTTTTTCAAAAATAAAAGTCGATACGGGGACTGCGCAAAAACTGGCACCGTATGCACCGCTTTACAGTGTGGCCGTGGGTTTGGCCATGAGGGACTAATATGGCAATCAAACTTAATCTTTTACCGGAGGAGCATGCAGTAAACAATAATCTAAGTAGTTTTTTAAAAACCGCAAAAGCCTTGGGGGTTATTGGGATAGCGGCTTTTTTGATTTTCGGAGTAGGACTGGGAATTTTTTTTATACTCAGTACCATTAGCCTCAATAGCGTAAATGCAAACGTTGCCAAGCTGACAAGCAGGGTTGAGGCACAGCAGAAAAGCGAACAGCAGATTGTTTTGGTTAAAGACAGGATAAAAAAGGTTGCTTCAATACAGGATCTTCCGAATTCCCTGCCGAATTTGAAAGCAATAGATGCTTATTTGGTTAATCTTTCGGGAACGGGATCCGTCGGTCAGCTCACGGTAGACCCGAAGGGTGCGAATCTGACTCTTAGCCTCAGAACATACTCTGACCTCACAAATTTTTTGGAAAACATACAGTCGTCAGATGACTTCGGATCGGTTTCTTTGGAGAGTTTTAGTCTCAATTCCAAAACGGGATATTCGGTTGAGATAAAAACAACCAAAAAATAGAGACATGCAAAACGTAATGAAAAATTTATCTGAAAACGTAAGGCGGGCTGTTTTTGCGGGTGCCCCGCTTCTGATTGTGATAGTACTTTTTATGATTGTCGGGAAATTCGGAGTTCCGAAAGTTCTTGAACTCCGCTCGCAAGTTAAATCGGCTCAAAAAACCGAAGAAAAATTAACCCAAAAGCTTAATCTCCTTCAAACGCTTTCATCAGACGTGGCCTTAAAAGCGAACATAGTTTCATCGGCTTTGCCGGATACAAATCCCGCTCTTGCCGTGATGTCGCAGTTAAAGAACCTGGCTTTAAACCAGGGAGTTGTCCTGTCTGAAATGAGATCCTCATCGGCAACGGGAGGTACGGGAGGATTAAATGAAGTATCCATCTCATTTAAACTGGACGGCGCCAGGCCGCAAGTTAACAGCTACTTGGCCGAGATAACGAAAATAGCTCCGATCACAACAGTAAGAAAAATTACAATAAGCGAAACGGCCGGAGGAACATCCGCCGATATCGGCGTCGTATCCTATTGGGCGGATTTCCCCAAAACCATACCCGCGGTAACCGAGCCGATAACGGACTTTTCCCCGGAGGATAAAAAGATATTGTCCAATGTTTCGACTCTAATCCAGCCGACTTTCATGAAAATACCGCCTTCTTCCGGAGACATAAACCCCAATCCTTTCGGACAATAACACGCGTTCTTTTACTCCAACTTTTGAAGATTACTCAACGTTAACAGAAACTGCTACCTTTTCCAGTGTGGCCCTGACTTTGAGGATATTTCTGAGGGCTTTGATTGTGTGACCGCCCTTTCCGATTACAAGACCTACGTTTTCGGGTGCCGTTTTAACGGTGAAAAGCATTCTTCCTGCATCGCTTTCTTCCACTATTTCAAATTTCTCTTCTCCCAAAAGGCCTTTAAGCATAAATTCAAGAAGTTCTTTCATGATAGTTTTACAGTCATATAAACTTTATTTTCCGGTTTCTAAAAATCTCCTGACCGTTGCGCTCAGGGTTGCTCCCTTTTCGATCCAGCTTTGTATTTTCTCTTTTTCAAGCTTCAGATCTTTTTTTGCAGGGTTCCAGGTTCCCACCATTTCCAGATATTTGCCTGTAGCCTTTTTAGACGAATCAACAGCAACGACTCTGTAGAAAGGAGCCTTTTTTCTGCCGTACCTGGATAGTCTGATTGTTACCATACGGAAGCTATTGTACCTTTTTTGCCAGAACCTGTCTAGCAGCTTCCTGTTCGGCTTCTCCTTTACTTCTGCCCTCTCCTGTTCCCCAGACCTCGCCTTTGACAACAACCTCAACCACGAATTTTTTGTCATGATCCGGGCCCGACTCTTTTACCACCTGATATTTCGGAGCGGGAAACCCCTTTGATTGAACGGTTTCTTGGAGCCTGCTTTTGGCATCTTTCAATTCCTCCGCGGCTTTTTCAAAAACCCCGTCTAGTAAATTGTCCTTTATAAATTCTTCGGCTTTTTCTATCCCACCGTCTATAAAAATTGCACCGATTATTGCCTCCACGGTATCGGCTAAAAGAGACGTATTTGTTCTTCCGCCGCCTTCCACCTCTCCTTTTGAAAGAAACAGTTCAGGCCCAAGATCGAGCTTTTGGGCTACAGCCGCCAGTGCCTGGGTATTTACCAGATTGGCCCGAAGTACAGTAAGGTATCCTTCCTCTTTATCCGGAAATTGACTGAAGATTTCCTTGGATGCTATAAACTCCAAAATTGCGTCCCCCAAAAATTCCAGCCGCTCGTTTGAAGGCCTTTCCCCTTTATGCTCATTTACCCAGGAGCGGTGGGTTAAAGCCAGGTCCAGTAGTCCCTTGTCCTTAAAACTTTCCCTGAGCGTTTCTATTTTTTTCATAACGGTTTCATTAAACTTTTAATAATATCCCTTTTGGGAGGTTATTGATGATCGATCAAAGCTTCCACCAGATCCAAAAAAGTTTCCGTTTCCGTCAGGTCTACTCCTGCCGTTTCCATGTCCATCCTGGTTAAAACTTCCAGAAAATCGGTCAGGTCGGTAGCCTTCATATGGAGGTCTTCCGTCAGGCTGACATCGTCCTCAATGTCTTCAGCATCCACCCCCAAAAAATTTGCGAGCTCGCTTCTTACTATGTTTCTTGTTTTGACAAAATCATTATCCATTTTTCGTCGGTTCGTCTTTGTATATTGTACCCAATACTCCGTTAATAAATGAAGAGGAAGATTCACTCCCGAATTCCTTGGCAAGCTCAACGGCCTCATCAATAATAACTTTCGGAGGTGTGTCCCCGTTTTCCAGCTCGTAAACGGCAAGCCGTAGAACCGCAAGATCGATTTTATTTAATTTATCGATTGGCCACTGGGGGGCTGCGTCCCGTATTAACTTATCAAGCTTTTCTTTTTGGGCGAGAATTTTTTGGACAAGATCGGACGGATTCGGTTGAGAAGCAAAAGTTTCTGCAAAAAGAGTTTTTACGGCTTCACGGCGCTTAAGATGCCTGGGGTCAGTTGAAGTTTTCATTCATTATTTTACTTGTAGAACCCGCAGTAAGGACAGGCACGGTGGGATTCTTTCAGCTTCCCGCAGCTGCCGCATTTTGCCAAATTACCAAGTCTGAGCTTCGGTTGCCCGCCCCTTCTTATATCGCTTCTGCTTCTGGTATGTTTTCTTTTTGGAAGTGGAGTCATACAATCGTGAATTTTACATCAAAGGGAGGCACACTTACAAGTGGCTGGCGTCATTCCAGCTTGTGATACCCCAAATTCCGTCATTTCTGTACTCGCATACGGAGATCCCCGTGTTTGTAGACCAGAAGTGGTACCTGATATCCGTAAAAATTTGAGCGGTAAGACGCTCTCCAAAAGTCATTTTGGAAATAATTGCCTTAATCATTGAAGCGTGGGAAACGCAAACAATATTTTGTTTTTGGTGTTCATGTATTAAGTGAGTTAATACTTTTTCGACTCGGCCGTTCAATTCCAAGAATGTTTCCTCATCCGAATAACGGGAACCCTCATTCGCAAAATTTTCCTTTACAAGTTCCTTAATTTTTGCAATTTCAGGGTCGTTAATGTGTTTATTATGAATTTCAGAAGGGGTTTTTAGCTCGGCCAGATTATCCCAATATTCAACCGGAATGCCCAGAGTTTCCGATATGATTTCCGAGGTTTGCCGGGTACGAAGTAAAGGACTTGAATAGATTAGGTCAAGTTGTATATTTTTAAGTCTTTTAGCAATTAGATGTGCCTGAACCCTGCCGGAAGCAGACAACTCCATCTCTGAGGTTTGATGAACGCTCGCTTTATTTCCAACGGACTCGCCGTGTCTTACAAGATAAACTTTCATATTAGAAATTGTATCACCTAATTAGCCCAGATTTGCCTCGGAATCCGACATCCTGCCGATTTTCGGGTAACCGGAGGGATTTTTAACGATATCCAGGGCGGTATCTTTTGCCTTTTTGATCAGGGCATAATTATTCCAGGAAGCAACCTTAAGTTCCGGGAAACCGCTTTGGGCAGTTCCGAATATTTCCCCCGGGCCCCGCAAAGCCAAATCAAGCTCCGCGAGTTCAAACCCGGAATGCATCTTTTCCATCGCACGGAGCCTTTTACTATATTTGATGTTACTAAAAAGGAGACAATAAGATTTTGCCATACCCCGTCCGACGCGGCCCCTGAGTTGATGAAGCTGTGCCAGTCCGAATCTTTCCGCCGCCTCAATTACCATTATGGTAGCATTTGGAATATCAAGTCCTACCTCAACAACGGGGGTTGTAACCAATACGTCGGTTTTGCGGTCTACGAAGCCTCTCAAAACACTGTCTTTCTCCGGAGGCTTAAGCCGGCCATGGAGAAGTCCCAGCCTAAATCCCACTAATATTTTTTTGAGTTTTTCAAACTCAGTTGTTACCGATTTGACATCGGCCATAGTTTCGAATTCCGAGTCCTCAATTAAAGGACAAACGATAAAAGCCTGAGATTTATTATTTTTTATTTGAGTTTTTATCCAGACGTAGGCCCCATCGCGCTTGGTTTCGGGGACAAACCAGGTAGTTACTTTTTGCCTGCCTTCCGGCATTTCGGTAAGAACGGAAAGATCCAAATCCCCGTATGAAGTCAGAGCAACGGTTCTGGGAATTGGGGTTGCGGTCATTGTAAGGACATGCGGAGTACCCGACTTTTTTACCAGGTGCTTTCTCTGCTCCACTCCGAACCTGTGCTGCTCGTCGATTACAACAAGACCAACGCGGTCAAAGTCGACTTTATTATGGATCAGGGAATGGGTACCGATAAAAACGTCTTGTCTTCCGAGATCCGCCTTTTTGACATCGGAAGTTACCAAAGAAATTTTTACTCCGAACGGGGTCAACAGTTTTTTAAAGGTCTGGTAATGCTGTAAAGCCAGTATTTGAGTAGGAGCCATAATAATCGTCTGGAATCCGTTGAGAAAAACCGCGAAAGAAGCGGCTGCTGCTACAACGGTTTTTCCACTTCCCACATCCCCTTCCAGAAGCCTGTTCATGGGATAATCTTTTGTCAAATCCGCCAATATTTCGGCAGTAGCCGTGACTTGGGAGTTGGTTAACTTAAACGGCAGCGAATCGAGGAATTTATTAACTTCGGATTTATTAATTATTAACTTGTTTGCAACTTTATTTTTCTTCCAGTTAATTTTGCGGCGTAGACTGGTAAGTTCCAGGTTAAGAAGTTCGTTAAAAGCCAGCCTTTCCACCCCGCCCCCGGCTTCCTTCAGATTTTTAGGAAAATGAACTTTTTGGATTGCATCTTTGAGGTTGACAAGGTCCAACTTTGTCAGAACCTTCTCCGGTAAAAAATCTGAAGAATCCAGATTAAGACTGCCGAAAGCCGAAAGCATCAGCGTTCTAATCCACTTAGAAGAAAGACCCGAAGTTTCGGGATAAACAGGAACAAGGCGTCCCGTGTGAACCGTCGGCTTTTCGACATCCCCCAAAAGTTCATAGTCGGGTGAGGTCATGCAAAGTTTTCTGCCAAAAAACCCGACCTTCCCCGAAAGCGAAACAGATCTCCCCGGATAGAGTGTTTTGATTAAAAAAGGTTGGTTAAACCAAATGACAGCGATCTTGCCCGTAGCATCCTCGACAGACCCGATTTGCATCTTCAATCCCCTTTTTGAATAAATATTTTTTATGGAAATAATTTTGGCATGAATTGTCGCGGTTTCGTCAGGATGAAGGCGGGAAATGGTTGTAATTAAAGAGTAATCGATATATCGGTTCGGAACGTGATAGAAAAGGTCCCCTATGGAGGCAACACCCAGTTTTTCGAATTTCCGTGTCAGGATGGGGCCAACCTTTGGCAGGTTAGTAATCGGGGAATTTAAATCCATCATCGATGTTAACGCGAGGATAGGAAATATGAAAGCATGGGAGCAATAAGCAGGGATAAACCTGCAATTATGGTTATAATCGTAAATATCTTTTTAGCCTTTTTAGAAATCATATTATTTAGAAACTTTCAAAAATGTTCTTTCCCCAACCTTTATTTTATCACCGATTTTAGTCTGATACTTCGGATCCGAAATTACAACGCCGTTTACATCAACTGCCTTTTGTTTTATTAATCTTTTGGCATCGCTGATACTTCCCAGAGCCGTATACGGAGAAATAGTTTCGGATAAGCTTTTTCCGGATAAGACTTTAATATCAAAAGTCGGTTCTTTTTCCTGGAAAGTTTTTATAAAGGCCTTTTGAGCCGAAGAAGCAAGACTTTCCCCCCAAAGGAATTTCACAATCTCAAAAGCCAGACGTTTCTTTTCTCCCATCGGATCCCTTTTGATTTTTTCAGGAAGCCCTTCAAGTGAAATTTCCGTAAGAAGCTCAAAACCCAGGGGAAGCACTTCGTCGGGAAATGACATGACACCCGCGTAAAAGTTTTCAGGGGATGAATCGAGGAAAAGAGCGTTTCCTGTGGTCTTGCCAACCTTACTCCCCTCCTTATCAACTAATAGTTTTGTGGTTAGTACGTACTTATCTTTATTTTTTATTGCTTTCATAAGAGTCCTTCCTACCATCATGTTGAAAAGCTGATCACTACCGCCAATTTCCAGATCAACATCCATTGCGATGCAGTCGTACCCCTGGGCTACCGGGTATAAAAATTCATGAAGATAGATAGGAGCACTACTTTTTAATCGTTCCTGGAACATATCCCTCTCAATCATCTGCTGAACCGTAACATTTGAAGTAATTTCGATTAGATCCTTGAAAGTTATTTTGTCGCTCCATTCGGAGTTAAAAAGAATTTTTGCAGGATTATCTCTTTCAAAGTCTAAAACTTTTCCCGCCTGCTGTCTCCAAGATTTGGCGTTTTCCAAAACTTGCTCTCTTGTCAATTTTTTACGGGTAGAAAGTTTATCCGTCGGATCCCCTATCATGCCGGTAAAATCCCCGACGAGAAAAATAACTTCATGCCCGAGTTTCTGAAACTGACGGAGTTTCATTAAGCCGACAAAATTTCCGAGATGAAGTGAAGGCATTGAGGGATCAAACCCTTGGTAGAGTTTAATTTTTCTTTTGGCCATCAACTCAGCCAACCCTTTTTTGTCCGGAAGAACTTGCTGAACTCCTCTGGTTAATACTTCGTCGATTTTGTCCATACCAATTGATTCTAAAGCTTTACGCCCTTTCCGTCAAAAGATAATGTAAAGTTGACCCTTGCATTTAGAGGAGGAACAGACCTGAGGTTTAAGGCTTTTTAATGAAAGCTAACACTTTTCGGACCTGTTCTTGGGTTGTCTGAATATCTGAATTCACGATCAAATCAGGATTCTTTGGAGGTTCGTAGGGTTTATCTTTACTGATTTTATATTTTCTTTTTACATAAATCCAAACAGGTTTGATCAAGTCGTCAATTTTCTTCCTAGTTTCTTCAAAAGGAGCTATGACAGATACAATTACAGAACTTCTTTTGGAAAAAACCTTAGCAAGCCTTGCTACTCTCAGATTGTGCTCATCCCGGTCTTCTTTAGAAAATCCCATTCCTAAGGATATTGATTTTCTCATTTCATCACCATCCAGAATTACCGCCCCAATTTCCTTATGCAGTTCCTCCGCCAGGGTTGTTTTTCCTGAACCGCTTTGTCCTGTAAGCCAATAGATTGGATAAAACGGTGGGTTCTCTTCTCTGGTTTTTGTTCCAGATATACTTTCCGTTCCCTTATCTAGATCTATTTTTCGAATCGCATACCCGACATCTCTCCCGTAGCAAACCTCATCAATATCCGGAATCACAACGATTTTAACTAAGTCTCCATATTCGGCAAATCCTTTTTGAATTGTTGTCCACCTTTCAAATGTAGAATACGGATTTGAATGGCTTATTTCAGTATCTCGAATGGCAATCACAACAGGCTTTCCTCTCTTGAGAACTGTCTCAATTAGGGTTTTATGTCCTTTGTGGAAAGGTTGCCACCTTCCAATAAAGAGACTTGATTGTTTTTGCTCCATAGGCAAGAGTATAGCATTTTGATTTGAATCGTGCGTGTTTTGTGATTTTTAGACCCATACGCAACGCCAAGTCTAAAATGACAGAGTGTGAAAAGCAAAAAAATATTATCGAAAAAATTTGTCCTAAAGACAATTATTAATTATAATACAAGACACGGAATCTCTAATTCGTACACAATAATGATAAAAACAGTGCTTTTTGACTACGCCGGGGTTATAACTCCAACAAAAAACAATTTTATTTTTGCAACTAACAACAGCAAACGTTTCGGTCTAACACCAAAAGAGTTAATGCAAATGACTTATGAAAATTGGGGTGATACTGCTCTTGGAAAACAGAAAGACAGTGACTTCTGGAATCAGATAGCAAATAAGCTTAAGATCAAACCTCAAGAATTAATGAATCTTGTTATAGAGACATTTCCTATAAATAAAAAAATGGTTGATGTAATTAAGAAAACAAAAGTAAACCATACAACCGTACTTTTTTCTAATCAGATAGAAAGCTGGCTAGAAAAAGTGATTGATGATAATAAATTAAGAAATATATTCACTTATTCCATAAATTCGTATAATGTCGGATCTAGGAAACCGGAACAAAAAATCTTTTTGGAGGCTCTAAAAATAACCAATTCTAAACCTGAAGAGACTCTTTTTGTGGATGATTCTCCAGAAAATATTGAGGCGGCGAGGCAGATAGGAATTAATACGATTCAATTTGACAATTTTGAACAGTTTTTAACTGAATATAAAGGATATGTTTGTATCAGTTAGAAAAAATATTCTTGTTGTCGAGATTAGTGGCTTTAAAAATCTCCATGTGCCCGTGTCCAAGGATATAAACTTTCTCTTGGTCAATTGATATTTTGTTGAAGCGTCCTTTTTGTATAGTTTCAGTCAACCAAAAAGGCTCCGTCTCAACTTTTATTGGACTGAGTGATGAAACAATAGGTTTTTTAATAATTGTTTTATAAAAAGATAGGCTTTTCTTACCAATTTCTCTCCATGAATGATTCCTCAAAGCTTCCTGGTAAGCTTGTTTTCCTTGATTAATTGATTTGGGTAAATCACCTGTTATTTTAATAATTTTATTAGCAAACTCAACCGGGTTATTGGCTATATTTAAAAATTGCTTGTAGTGAATTCCACTTGCTGCCACCTTTGTTGAAATTATAGGGATACCAGAAGCCATGTACGTTAATATTTTTACTCTCATTCCTCCGCCTATTGTGACAGGAACTATACAAACTCGAACACCTCTAAAGACTTTATTGATATCTTGTATTCTTCCCTGGAATACAATTCTTTCATTTTGGTATCTTTCTCTAACAATATCGGGCACGTCCCCGACAAACCTAAAATTTATATTTTTATTTTTTTTGAAGACTAGGGGTGCAATCTTATTTACAATATCATCAACCGCTTCCTGATTCGGCTGAAAATACATATTTCCCAAAAAAAGAACAGTATCATCCTTTTTTGTTACTTTTCTAAATTTTAGAGTATCAACATCTGATCCCAAAGGAATTACCTTTATACGTTTTGGATCTATTTTCATTGACATTAAGAGATTCTTCTTGTCGATATTTGTAAAACATATAATTCCAGATATAATCTTAGCCACTATTTTTTCATGGATTTTTTCTAGAGGTACTGTTTTACTATTTCTTGCAACATTTTTGACCAACACTGAAGACACAAAATGGGCCTCGTATACTAGAGGAACTTTATATTTTTTATTTATATAAAGACCCGTTGACATCAGTAATTCCATGTCATTCATTTCAACCACATCTGGTTTTATGGCCCCTATAATCTTATCGACTACTGAGTAATCTTGGTAATAATATTTTGGTGATACGGCAATCGTTTTAAAGTTCTTAGTTTTTATAATGTTTAAGTCGGACCACCCTCGATAACAATGAATTATAGTTAAGTCTACCCCTAAGTTTGAAAGGTTTTCGGAGATGTGAAAGAACCGCTGAGATGCTCCATCAAAAGATGGAATAAACGATCCTTCAACAAATTTGCATATTTTCATAATTAGCCTATAATAGCACATATTATACACATTTTGTGTATAAATTTAAATACAATGAGCGAAAGATTCACAGGATCACAAGAAAAAGAGATTGGTCCAGATATGCTTCTGCAGAGGTTGAACCTACTCATGTCCAATGAAATGATTGCAAACAGGGCTTTTGTGATCGCTGTTTCGGGTGCCTCTGCGGCTGGAAAATCTACAATTTCAACTATTTTATCCTCAGAAATACCACAATGTACAGTTCTCAATATGGATGATTATCTCAAAGGATGGGGTATTGGACTTCTAAACCACGATTCAGGTAACCCAAATAGACCGTATTTTGCAAGATTGAACCCCAATGTTTATGATTTGAAAAAACTGCACGAAGATCTAATCCAATTAAAAGATGGTAAAAGTATTGAAAAACCAGTATTTGATGAGATAATGAAGAGACCTTGTGGAATTAGGATTTTTGAACCTTCAAAGGTTTTAGTTCTCGACGGTATCTACTCATTGGAGTCGCCATTTTTGGAATTGGGGGATGTACCAATTCTTATCGAAGCAAGTTTGCACGATCGTCTCTTTAGAAAAGTTGTTCGGAACAGCATATCTTACAAACAAGATATAAATGATATTATTCATACCTATCTTACCGATGACGAGCCAACTTACCCATATTACAAAGATGAATTTCGCGCTAAAGCGAGATTAATTGTTAATAATTCTTCAAATCCGGTGCGTGATTTTGCTATATATCCAGGGAAACAAACAGCCATCTATCCAGGCATTGGCAGCAATATTATTCCAAAGACCGAGAATGGAACCTTGCATATGGGGGAACGGCTAGAGATTGTGTGGTCTCACGATGAGCAAAGATCATTGATGTATACAGTTGGAAATAAAGTATTGATCAACAATATTATTAATCCCGATACATACGAACTGCTAAAAAATTATTACGAAGTCAAGTAATAAGAATTAATCCGTATACTTTGCCCATACTGGAACTTGCAATACTGTTATATCGTTGTGTGCGTGCCCAAATCTCCCATTATCCCCAAATTCCTCACCATGATCTGCACAGACAATTGTCAATGTTGGTCGCCGAATTGGTATACTTTCAAATAACAGCCCAACTCTGAAATCAACCCACTCTAATGCTCTAATTTGTGCAAGTTTCAATAATTTAATTTCATCAGAGGTAAAGGGCAAATTTTCGGGTCTGTACAGCCTCTTCGTGTTTTGTTCAATATAAATACGCTTAATCAATTCACGATAAGAATTATTAGGATTGGTTCCAGGAACATCGTAAGGTATATGTGTCTCAGGGCAGTTAATGAATAGGAAATAAGGTACATCTTTATCGATACTTTTAGCAATCAATTCAAGGTTCCCCAGTGGTAAAACACTTTCGGTCCTAGGTATTTTTTCGAAGGGATGTAAATTTTCAGACGTTCCGAAATAGTGAAAATTTTTAAACAGTTTAGGAAGAACATTATTGTTGTCATGTGTATTAAAAAAAGTAACCCCTCCGAAACCTTGAACATTATAACCAATTTGTTCATAGTGAGTAATTATATTCGGAGTATCGTATAACGAAAATACTGGTTTCTTGGTTTTTCTTGCACTCACAGATCGCCAAATTTGATCAAACCCAGGTATGTACTGTAAATCGCCATCTATAATCCTAGGAACATCGCCTATAAAAAACGAATGATGAGCGGGGTAAGTATAAGAGCCACTAGTTTCTGCTTTCCTTAAGGTACCAATCTTTTTTAAATTTGGAGTATTGGCTGCCAGAGCCGTGTCATAACGGCAAGAATCAATAGTAATCAATCTGACATCACAATTATCATGCATATATTGACCTCAGCCTATTCTACGACGTACCCATAGTTAGATCAAGCACAAATTACTCAAACTAAGCACGAATTAGCCTATAAGGTGTATAATCTCGTACAATGAGTAAGGAATTACCCTCTTTTTTAAATGAAGAGTTTATCGGAAGCGGCAATTTAAATGTGGCAATTGTTTGCCTATATGGTTTTCCCCAAAAACACGATTCTGAGCCTTTTGCTGGGCAAACACTAAAAGCACTTCTTGATAAAAGATTTCCCGGTTCCGTAACTTCTCAAATATATTTACTGGGTCGCGACGGTAGCGACCAAGGTGACGTGGATGCGCTTGCGCACAAACTGGTAAAAGTTGATGACACACAGGTTATTGGGATTTCAGTCCCGCAAGGAACTTACCAACTTGCTAATGAGTTTTTATCAACTTTAGATAAACTGGAATATAAAGGTCTAAAAATACTTGGTCACGCACTGCCAACATATCTGCCCGAAAATTTCATTAATTCTTATCCCGATACCCTAATAATTAGGGGGTGGGCGGAAGAATCATTTTGTAACATAGTAGAAAAGGCACTAAACCATTCAAAGGATTTTAGTGATGTTCCAAATTTTACATATCGACAAAATGGTGAAATTATAAATAACAAGATTCAGTGGCCTGATGCATTTACGCCACCAATCAGATACGATGTTCAAAAATTTTTCCCTCGTATCGAAGCAAGCAGGGGTTGCCATCATGACAAATGCACTTTTTGTACAAGACCTCTAAGAGAAAAATCTCAGACACCTTGGGTGAGGATACCACCGGAGATTGTAATCAAAGGAATAAAGGACTTCCATGAACAAGGTGTCAACACATTCACTTTTACAGATGAGGATTTTATTGGAAACGATCTACAGGGTGCTTTACAAATAGCTGAAGGTATAAAACAGATTGGTGGTTTTAGTTTTGCACTGGATCTTAGGGCCGACAGTATCTTAAATCCTTCAGACTCACCTGCACAGGCAAATGATCGTGATCTATTAATAAAAAAACTAAAGGACGCCGGTTTATCTCTTGTTTATGTTGGGGCTGAAACATTTTCGGATACACAGTTAAAAAGATATGGTAAAGGGGTTACGCCCCAGGATGAAATAGCATCGATAAATAAAATAATTAGTCTTGGTATTCCTATGGAGTTGGGCTTGATTACTTTTGATCCGATTCTTTCGATTCAAGAACTTGCAGAAAATGTAAAGATGCTTAATGACACAGGTTTATGGTTATATTCTGGTCAATTATTCAATGAACTACATGTTTTTGAAGGCAATCCATATTGCAACATTCTTAAAAAGGCTAAACTTGATAAAAGTTTCGATCCCGACTATATGACATACTCATACATATATAAATATCCAGAAATTGAACACATTCGAAATATTTGTGTACCATTCAAAAAAGAGTTTGACATTATATACACCAGTGCAAGAAATGTATTTAGAACCAGTTTTAATGTACCATGCCTTCTTGGTGAATATCTCACCTCTTATCGTAAAAACGAATTGATTATGTTAAAGAAATTATTACGAAATCCATCACATGACAAGAAAATTTTAAGAGATGCAAGACGTAATGAATATTTGAGAATCCAAGATTTAAGGAAAGGGCTAAAAATTAATTTTCTTGACAGAAAACCGGAATATGGCGAATTGGTAAACAACATAAACGCATATATAGATACCAATAAATAGGTAGGGTTTGAAAGGTTTCAGAACAGTAACAAAGGGTAGTCAATATTACGAAACAACGATACAGGTCGAAATTGTGGTAAAATCATACCATGTCAAAAAGAATTGCCCTTGTCATGGCCTATTTTACCACTGTTTTTATAACATCCTTCCCCATCCACTTTTGAAGAACTTTGGGGATAGCTACGGATCCGTCTTCCTGTTGGAAGTTTTCCAGAATTGCCAAAGGAATCCTGGTCATAACAACCGCGGTTCCGTTAATCATATGCAAATATTCCGTTTCCCCCGTATTCCTTCTGAACCTGATATTTAAATTCCTTGCCTGATAATCGGTGCAATTTGAAGTCGACGTGACTTCTCCGTAGTCCCCCCTTCCCGGCATCCAGACCTCAACATCAAATTTCCTTGCGGCCATTGCCCCAAGGTCCCCCGTGCACATTTCAACCACGCGGTAAGGAAGTTCCAGCTCCCGGCAAATTTCCTCTTCCATCTTAAGTATCAGTTCATGGAGTTCTTCCGACTCTTCGGGTTTGGAGTAAATAAACATTTCGGTTTTGGTAAATTCATGAACCCTGTATAAACCTTTTGAATACTTGCCGTAAGCGCCTCCTTCCTTTCGGAAACAGTGTGAGTAACCCACGTATTTGAGAGGAAGTTTGTCCTCCGGTATTACCGTATCCGCATGCATTCCGGCCAAAGTTACCTCGGAGGTTGCGATAAGCCCCAGATCTTCCCCCTCGACCGTATAAGTTTGCGCCTCATCGCCCTTGGGCATATATCCCGTTCCCAGATAGTACCGGCTTTTGGCCAAATCGGGAGTGATTACGGGCAAAAATTCTTCTTTGGCAAGCTTTTCAAAAACATAGCGCGTCAAAGCCAGTTCAAGAAGAGCCCCGTCGCCGTAAAGAAAATAAAACTGGGATCCTGCCACTTTTGCCCCAGTTTCAAAGTCGAGTATCCCCAGGGATTTTCCTAGTTCCAAATGATCCTTAGTTTTAAATTTGAATTTAGTCGGTGTTCCCCATTTTCTTAACTCGACATTATCCTTTTCATTTTTCCCGACCGGAGCTTTGTCCGAAGGAAGATTCGGAATTTTTTGCAGAGTTTCGAGATACTCTTTTGCCGATTTTTCAAGTTCGGGTTCTTTTTCTTTTAAATCTTCCTTGACCCTTTTCCCTTCATCGGACGGTTTTTTTTCGTCCGCTATTTTATTGCGCTTGGCCCTAAGCTGTTCTATCTCAAGCAGAAGCTTCCTGCGTTTTTCGTCAAGTTCAAGAACTTTATCGACAAGTGTCGCATCAAACCCTTTATCGCTTGTCCCCTTTTTAACAATGTCCTTGTTTTGACGGATAAAGTTAATATCAAGCATATGATCAGAATATATCTAATGAACCCAGTTGGCAAGATGATTTGTTTGCATAAGCCCACTTTGGTACAATTAGTACCAGATGTGGAGAGAAAGGTTAAGGTATAGAAAGTCTTTAACGAGAAGCCGTAAACTTGTTAAGTATGCCAAATTTGCTTTTTTCGGGGTTATCGGTTTTGTTATCTTTCTTTTTTTTGTCCTACCTCTTCTGGCTTTCAATCTCCCCTCGCCGGATAAAATAGTCAGGACGCAGGGTTTTTCCACTAAAATTACAGACAGAAACGGCACGCTTCTTTACGATGTTTACGCCAACCAGAACAGGACGCCCGTTGCCATAGCCGATGCCCCTATCTACCTTAGGCAGGCAACAATTTCCATAGAAGATAAGAATTTTTACAAGCATCAGGGCTTTGATCCTTTCGGAATGCTCCGCGGTTTTCTGAAAATATTTACTTCGGGCAGAGCCGAGGGCGGATCAACCATCACCCAACAGCTTGTTAAAAATGTTTTCTTTAGCAATGAGCGCAACATTGTAAGAAAAATAAAGGAATTCGTGATGGCAATCCAAATTGAAAGGAAGTATACGAAGGATCAGATTCTACAAATGTATCTTAACGAAGTCCCTTACGGCGGAACTTCCTGGGGTGTGGGGGCAGCCTCTGAGATTTATTTTGGCAAGGACGTTAAAGATCTGGACCTGGTCGAAAGCGCAATTTTGGCGGGCCTCCCGCAAAGCCCATCGGCTTATTCCCCTTATTCTTCAACCCCCAAAGCCTACATTCAGCGCACGAAAGATGTACTAAGAAGGATGCAGGAGGAGGGATATATTACAAAGGCCGTAGAGACTTCAGCCGTCGAGGCTCTGCCCAATGTTTCCTTCCAACCCAGAGGGTCAACCTTTAAAGCGCCTCATTTTGTGCAGTATGTCCAAAGTATTTTAGAGAGCAGATATGGGCAGGCAGCGGTTGAACAAGGGGGTTTAACCGTTACAACAACTCTTGACCTTAGCCTTCAGGAAACTGCCCAGCAGATAGTTTCCGAAGAAATCGCCAAAGTCGAAAAACAGCACATAACAAACGGAGCCGCGATTGTGATTAACCCCGAAACCGGGGAAATTCTTGCAATGGTCGGATCTAAGAATTTTGCGGCAACCGATTACGACGGGCAGGTAAATGTTACGACCTCTCTTCGTCAGCCCGGTAGTTCTTTCAAGCCTTTCACCTACGTCACCGCATTCAAAAAAGGCTATTCTCCGGCAACACTTCTCATGGATGTACCCACAACCTTTCCCGGAGGAGCGGGACAGCCTGATTATAACCCCGTTAACTATGACGGTAAGTACGTGGGTCCCATTCAGGTTCGCTACGCCCTTGGCAATTCGAGAAACGTCCCCGCGGTTAAAATGCTTGCTATGGTCGGAATAAAAGACGTTCTAGTAACTGCAACCGATATGGGACTTACGACTCTTCCTCCTACTACCGAGACTCTCAGGCGTGTCGGCCTTTCTTTAACTTTGGGCGGAGGGGAAGTGCGTTTGATTGATATGGCCGATGCCTTTTCGGCATTTGTGAATAAAGGTTACAGAGTTGACCCGGTCGCGATTTTAAAAGTCACCGATATCAAAGGCAACGTTTTGGAAGAAAACAGTCCTAAAAAAGGGCAGAAAGTTTTGACCGAGGAGCAGGCATTTTTGATAAGTTCAATCCTTTCGGATAATGAAGCCAGAAAGGAAGTCTTCGGATCCAACTCTTTACTTAATGTGGCAGACGTTATGGCAAAAACCGGAACGACCAATGACAAGAAGGACAACTGGACAATAGGCGGAAACGGTAATGCAATGGTAGGAGTTTGGGTGGGAAATAACGACAATTCCCAAATGCTCAATGTGGCTTCCGGAGTAAGTGGCGCCTCCCCAATCTGGAGGAAAATAATTTCGGCAGCGCTTAAAGGCAAGCCCGCGGTTAAGTTCGAAGTTCCGGGAGGAATTAATCAGATAAGCGTTGATGCCGTTTCGGGATACGGGGCACATGACGGCTTTTCTGCACGGAACGAGTATTTTATTAAAGGAACGGAACCGGCTCTGGCGGATCCTACTCATGTACTTCTCAAAATTTGTAAAAGCCAGGGCAAACTGGCAACCCCCGGAGACATCGCAGGAGGCAACTATGACAACAAAGAATTTTTCCGCTTTACGGAGAACGATCCGACTTCAGGAGGTGGTGCAAATAAATGGCAGCAGGCAATAAACACCTGGTTGAGCGGTCAGTCAGACCCAAGATACCATCCGCCGGCGGATTACTGCGGAACGATAAACCCCTTAAGCATTAGTTTTACCAGTCCGCATGACCAGGACGGCAACCTGCCCTCCAAATTTACGGTAACATTTACTGCAAATTCCAGCTCGGCCATAACACAGGTGGATCTACAGGTAGACGGAAAAACAATTTGCACATTCAATAACGGCGCAAATAATTACAGCTGCGAAATCATAGATTCTTTAACAAACGGAAACCACACATTGAGAGCCAGTGCTATGGATTCAGCCAACAACACTCTGGACAGTACCATTACCGTCGCCGTCGGAGGCCCTATTTCCACCCCCACTCCCTCGCCGACCCCTTGAACGGTATGGTATAATCCTGGGGACTAAAAATGAGCGCTGAAAATCCCGTTAGATGCACCGTATCCGAAGATAGAATCGGGAAGGTCCGCAATTGGGGAGAGATGTCTTCTTTCATATCCCCTGATGATATAAAAGAACACGAAAATTTTTTAAGAGGATATTTCAAAGCACAGATTTTTTTGCAGTCGGGCAACAGGGTCAAGGCCAAAAAGATATTTAACGGTCTGGACAAAGCTACGGGATATCTTGAATTTGAAAAAGAGAATAGCGATTTACTCAGGGCAATCGATTTGGCGGTAAAAGGCGAAAGCAGGTGGTAGTGTCAGTCCTTCGGTATTCCCCCGAACTTCGACCTTACCGCTTCCAGCACAATTTTTCTTAATTTCCCGGTTTCTTCATTCGTTAAAGTTTTTTCGGGATCCTGGTACCAAATTCTGAAAGTATAAGAATCCTCGTACGTGTCCTTCAGTTCGGCGTCAGCGATAAGTTTTGAGGCACCGGTTATCAGTTTAAGTACCTCCCCTATTTTGGTCTTGGGAGGAAAAGTCAAAGTCAGATCCTCAACCTGTGCGGGATTAATCGGGATGGCAGAAAAAGTTTTAAACTTTGACAAACCGGCCAAAGAGTCCAGATCAAATTCAAAGCAATAAACTTTTCCGCGTATTTCCAGGGAACCAAGTACCATCGGGTCCACCTCTCCGAATTCGCCGATCACGGAACCGGCCGCTTTGATTGATCCCGCATTGGAAGCGTGCAAGTAAGGTTTATCCGTTTCAAACTCAACGGAATATCCGTCTATATTTAATCTGGAAGAAAATAAATCAATAGCGGTTTTGAAATCCCTGAAAGAACCAGCCGTATAAATGCCGGCAACCCTATATCTCTCATCAGCCCCCTTAGCACTTTTTAAATAGACCTTATCAACCTCAAAAAGCTTCAGGTTATCCGCGGAATTTATCTTTACGGCGGCTACAAGACCCGGGATAAGCGTAGTTCTCATATATTCATATTCCGTACTTACCGGGTTTTCTATTCTGAAATGTTTTGCGGGATTAAGCCCGAATTTCTCAATCAGATCCTTTGAGATAAGCGAAAGATTTTTCGCCTCGGAATATCCGCAGGAGACAAGGAGGCTTTTGATGGTTAAAATCAAAGTGTCGTCAAAGAAGTACGGGATTTTTTCATCGCTTACCCTTCCTTCCGGCATCGTTGCGGGAAACCTATTGTATCCGTAAAGCCGCGCAACCTCCTCAGTTAGATCCTCTTCGATTTTCAGATCTCCCCTATATGTGGGTATAACGCACCTAACACCTGTTTTGACCGCCTTCGGGGACAAATTAAGGCTTGAAAGAATCCTGACCGTATCGGAGTCCGGAATTTTTATTCCCAAAATTTTTTCAAGTTTGTCAAACCCGAGCATCATTTTGGTAGGCTCATAATCTTTTTCTTTCAAATCGATCAGCTTGGATGCAACCTCTCCTCCGGCAAGATCCAATATCAGGTTGACCGCCCTTGTCAGGCTTTTAAGAGTCCCCCCCTTGTCCGGCCCCCTTTCGTAAACCGCCGAAGCATCGCTTCTTAGTCCCATTGCAAGAGAAGTTCTTCTGACAAAAACCGGGTTATCGATTGTCACATGCAGAAAAATATTTTTGGTTGTTTCTTTAATTCCCGAATTAAGGCCCCCCTTGATCCCGGCCAAATCGATAAGGCGTTCTGCGTCTTTTATTATCATCGCGTCTTTGGGAAGCGTATATTCAATGCCGTCAACCGAGGTAAATTTCTCCCCCCCTGCGGACAACTGAAGATTCATGACCTGTCCGTAAATTTCGTCGTAATCAAAAGCGTGCATGGGAATCCCCAGTTCATACATAACATAATTTGTAATATCGATGACGTTATTTATCGGAGTATGCCCCATAGAGACAATCCTTTCTTTCAGCCATTCGGGAGAAGGAGCTATGGAAATTCCTTTGATAACAATTCCGGTCCAGCGTTCAAAAAGACGGTAGTCCGGCATAAGATCAATCGGAAAATTGGCCGTTTGGGAAGGCATATTCCCGATCTTTGGCTCTTTTACTTTCAACCCTTGTATTGCGGCAACCTCCCTGGCAACTCCGAGAATGCTCATCCAGTCGGGTCTGTTGGCGGTAACTTCAACATCCATTATTACTTCCCCTCCGACTTTCTTGGCAGTTTCGCAAGTAAGCCCGGCTTCGGTCATTTTCCACATAAGATCCTTCAGGGGTAACTTGATTTCCACATATTCTTTAAGCCAGCTGATAGGTATTAACATAATCTAAAATTGACTGAGAATCCTCATATCGGGCGTTGTCAGAGTTCTCAAATCCTTTATCTGATAGCGGAGGTTTACAATCCGGGAAAGTCCTATTGCAAAAGCAAACCCGTTCCACTTTTTCGTATCTATTCCTGCCATCTTAAGCACATTCGGGTGGATCATGCCGGCAGGCATTATTTCACTCCAGCCCGTTCCTTTGCAGAAAGAACAGCCCTTACCTTTACAAATGGTACACTCTAAATAAGTATCAACCCCGGGTTCCACAAAAGGAAAATTGGTCGTGGCAAAGCGTGTCTTTACCTCTTTCCCAAAAAGTTCCCCCAATACGTATTTAATTGTTCCGAAAAGATCGGTCAGATGAATATTTTCATCAACCACAAATCCTTCAACCTGCCAAAACTCAAACCCGTGGGAGGCATCCACCTGTTCGTATCTGAAGTTTCTTCCCGGGACCAAAACTCTAAAAGGGGGCTTACCCAGTTTCATTACCCTTCCTTGCATTGCCGAGGTTTGCGTTCTGAGAATTGTTTCAAGGGGTTTGAGGCCGGTTCCTTTTGTGTCGACGTAAAAGGTCATCTGGGTGTCGCGGGACGGGTGGTCTTTGGGAATATTCAAAGCCTCGAAATTATAATAATCGGTTTCGATTTCAGGCCCGTCGGCAACCTGATATCCGAGATAGTTAAAAATTTTGTTAACCTCGGAAAGAACCTGCGTCAAAGGATGCAAGTGTCCCAAAGAAGGCTTAAACCCGGGCATGGTCAAATCAAACCAATCCCTTTTTTCGGAAAGACTTTTTAAAAGGGCCTGCTTTTTGTCCGAAATCAGGTTTTCAATGGCAACCTTACTTTCGTTGAGGGTAATTCCGAAGGTTTTGCGCTGATCCGCCGGCACATCCTTAATTTTTTTAACAAGAAGCGTAAATTTTCCGTTGCGTCCCAGATAAGCCGCCCTTAATTCCTCAAGTTCCCCACTGTCTTTGGAACCCGAAATTTGGGCTATGGCCTCATTCCTTAAGTTAATCAGTTCTTCCTGCATACAGTATCTATTCTAAACGAAAAAAGCCTCCCTTTCAGGAGGCAAATATAAAAGCTGCTTTACCTCCTTACTTGGGCTGGGTAAAGCTAAAACCGGCTTCTTTAACTATTTTTTTGAAAATTTCGGGGTCAGAGGTGGCAATATCGCTTAAAATTTTCCTGTCAATTTCAATTTTCTCTTTTTTAAGTCCCGCTATAAAGCGGCTGTAGGAAATTCCACCCGCTTTCACTCCGGCATTTATCCTTGAAATCCAGAGAGTTCTCAAATCCCTCTTTTTGAGTTTTCTGCCATGATATGCATATGCTCCGGCATGAACCAGGGCTTCTTTGGCAACTTGGATACGCTTGCTCCTGGCTTGCTTAAAACCTTTTGCCCTTTTTAATATTTTTCTGTGACGTTTTGCCGAAATTGATTTAACTCTCATTTATTTGTTTTTACTCTCGACTTTTTCCTCGTTCCGGTTCCTGTGGCTTTTCTGATCTTTTTGGCATAGTAACCCGTTAGCTCCTTAATTCTTTTCAGGTTTCTGAGGCGTTTACTGGTCTTGCCTGCTTTCAGATGGCGCCTGAAGCTTTGACGACGCATGATCTTGCCGTTTTTGGTAATTTTGAGCCTTTTTGCTATAGATTTTCTGCCCTTCATCTTGTTTCCCATATTATTCTTTTTTTGCAACAGCCTGTATTTTAGCAGATTTTTTGGAAATAGGCGAAATTACGGTTATTAAGTGCTTTCCCAGAAACTTCGGTTCCATGTCTATTGCCGCGGTGTCGCCGAATTCCACAAGGATTCTTTGAATTACCTTGTACCCCGTTTGTTTAACCCTCATCTGGGGTCCGGTGAAAACCACAACCACCCTGACCTTGTTTTTATCCGCAAAAAACTCTTTTATCCTTTCAACCCTTACTTTGAAATCGTTGTCGGCTATAAAAGGACTGAACCTTATTTCCTTTACTTCCCCGCCCTTGACATTCTTGGCCTGGGCCCTTAGCTTTTTTTCCTCCGCATATTTAAATTTGCCGAAATCGACAATCTTGGCAACGGGCGGAACAGCATTGGGCGCAATTTCCACTAAGGTTAAATCCAGCTTTTTCGCCTTTTCAATTGCATCGTTTTTGGACAAAACCCCAATCAGTTTTCCGTCTGCTCCGATAACCCGCAATGAGGAAGCTCTGATCTGGTAATCTGTCCGCCAAAAGGTGTTTGTTTTTCCCAACTTGATCTAAGTGTGAATTATATCAGCTAATAATTTTTTCTTCAATCTCTTTTTTGATGTCTTCAACAAACTTCTCAAGAGGCTGGGGGCCGTAATCTTTTCCGGACCGTCCGCGTTTGGAAACAGACTCCTCTTTTTCTTCCTTGTCTCCCACGATAAGCATGTAAGCCGCTTTCTCCAACTGCGCATCCCTTATTTTTGCCTGAAGCCTCTCACTTCTGTCGTCCACCTCAACCCTGATTCCGTTGTCTTTGAGGATTTTTGCAACCCTTACCGCGTATTCAAGATTTCTTTCGGTAATGGGAAGCATTTTGACCTGGACCGGGGCAAGCCAGGTCGGGAAATTCCCGGCAAAATGTTCGATAAGAACCATCAAAAATCTTTCGGGTGAGCCCACTATTGCCCTATGAATCATAACGGGACGCTTCTTTGCCCCGTCGGAGTCGACATACTCCAAATCAAATCTTTCAGGCAGGAAGAAATCAATCTGTATAGTAGAAAGCTGCCACTCCCGTCCCAGGGAATCCTTGGCGATAAGATCCATTTTGGGTGCATAGAAGGCTGCTTCCCCGGGCCCGTCGATGTACTCAATTTTATTGCGCTTCATTATCTTCTCCGCCCATTCTTCTGTTTTCTCCCAGACTTTGGGATCCCCGATATACTTTTCGGGGTGCTCGGGGTCATGGGTGGAAAGCCTGTATTTATAAGAAAGGCCGAAAGTTTTCATAATTTCCTTGGTCATGGCGAGGGCCATATCAACTTCAAGATCAACCTGGTCTTCCCTGCAGAAAACATGACAATCGTCCTGAGAAAATGCCCTGACCCTAGCCAACCCCGAAAGCTCACCCGGTTTTTCGTCCCTATAAAGCATGGCAAAATCGGTTAAACGGATCGGCAAATCCCGGTAACTCCTGGCTTTACTTGCATAAATTTGAGTATGCTGAGGGCAATTCATAGGTTTAAGGAAATATTCTTCCTCGGAATAGTTGGAGGTAACTTTAAACATTGAATCTTTGTATTTGTCGTAGTGCCCAGATGTTTTAAACAGTTCCGCCTTTGCAATTTGAGGAGTCCAGACCTGCGTGTAGCCCTGGGCAGCCTGGACCGATTCAACGTAATCGTTAACAAGCCTTCTTAAAAGAGCTCCTTTTGGCGTGTATAGAGGAAGGCCGGCTCCGACCAGTTCGGAAAAGGTAAAAAGATCCAGCTCCCGTCCTAATTTCCTGTGGTCTCTCTTTTTGGCTTCTTCCTGGAGGGTAAGGTATTCATCCAACTCTTTTTGCGTGGGGAAGACGGTGCCGTAAATTCTGGTCAGCATTTTCTGCTTCTCGTCTCCCCTCCAGTAAGCTCCGGCTACCGAGAGAAGTTTGAAATATTTAATTTCTTTTGGATCAGTAGAATGCCCGCCCCGGCAAAGATCGCGAAAGCCCCCCGACTGGTAAACGGTTAGTCCGTCGCTATCTTTTGAATGCTCTTCGATTAATTCTTTTTTGTAAGGGTTATCGGCAAATTCTTTTAAGGCTTCCTCTTTGGTTAAAACATTTTTTTCAAAACCTTTCCAGGTCTTTATGATCGTGTGCATTCTCTCTTCAATTTTTGGAAAATCCTCCTCGGAAATTTTTGCATTTCCAAAGTCAAAATCGTAATAGAAGCCGTCGGCAATAGCAGGGCCAAGCGTCGGTTTGGCATTTGGCCAAAGTTCCGTCACGGCCGCTGCCAAAAGATGTGCAGTTGAATGTCTTAAAGGTTCCACGATTTGATTATATAGCAAATGGTATTTATCTAGAAGAATTACTTGGGAGGTGAGATTTTATTAGCTTAGATTTTTTGGATCTCACCTCCCGGTTGAAATTATTTTTTATTGTTGGCGATTTTAAGTTCTGAGGCGATATTTGCTAAATCGACCTCTATATCTGTCAATCTTAAGAAAATACAAAACATCGAAACCGAGACAGATACTGTAAGAATCACCAATAAACCAATAACTATATTGGCGTTCATTATTTCACCTCCTTAGATGAAAAAGCTATATTTCAACTAAACTATCCTATAACAATAATGAACAAATGTCAAATTTTGAAGGGTTATCTGTTTTTCAGAAGTTTTGCCTGTTTACGTGCCTCGACCTCATCCAGTATGACTTTTCGGATGCGGATTGATTTTGGAGTTACCTCGACAAACTCGGTATCATCTATATATTCAAGAGCGTCTTCAAGCCCCATCTCCCTGGGAGTATTAAAATGTTCCATGGTTCCTTCCCCTTTACTTCTCATATTGCTTAATTTTTTCTCTTTGCAGACGTTAATACGAAGATCTCCGGTTCTGCTATGTTGGCCCACAACTTGCCCTTTATATACTTTTACGGCCGGACCGATGAAAAGTTCCCCCTGATCCTGAACCTGGGTCATTCCGTAAAGTCTGGTTTCCCCGGTCTCGTAAGCAACAAGGCTTCCCCTTTCCCTCTCCCGGGTAAATCCGTCATCGGGAAGGAATTCGAAAAATGCAGCATTCATTATGCCAAGTCCTTTCGTATCCGTTATAAATTCGCTTCTAAAACCAATGAGTTCCTTTGTGGCAATCGTAAATTCCAAATAAGTAAGGCCCTCGGTGGTTTCCAGATTGTCCATGGTGGCATGTCTCATACCCATTTTTTGGATAACCACTCCCGAATACGTCTCGGGAACCTCGATATAGACCTTCTCGTACGGAGTCAGTTTTTTCCCGTCGACTACTTTATTGACAACGTGAGGCCTGGAAACCTGGAACTCATATCCCTCGCGCCTCATACGTTCTATAAATATCGCCAAATGCAGTTCCCCTCTTCCGAATACCGTCCATGTTCCGTCTGCGTTATCCTCCACTTTTAGGGCCACATCGGTTTCAAGCTCTTTATAAAGTCTGGCCTTAATCTGGCTTGATGTTTTAAACTCCCCCTCTTTCCCCCCAAAAGGAGAATTATTAACCATAAAAACCATTTTTACGGTGGGTTCTTCAATATCGATCAGGGGCAGTGCTACCGGTGTAACGGGATCGGCGAAAGTTTCCCCGATATTTACATCAGGCACTCCCGTTACCGCCACAATATCCCCGGCGACAGCTTCCTCCTCCTCAAGTTTTCCGAGGCCTTTAAAGGTTGAAAGGGAAGTTATTTTATACTTTGTTATGACTCCGTCTCTGTCAATGTGGGCAATTTCCTGGCCGTTTTTGATGGAGCCGGAGTGGATCTTACCAATGGCGATCCTTCCTTTGTAATTGTCGTAGCCGATATTGCTGACAAGCATCTGAAGGGGTTTATCCAAATTGGCATCAGGCTCCGGAATATATTTCAAAATCGCGTCAAAAATAGTCGAAATATCGGTCATTTTGTCCAGGTCAGGAGTAAGCCCAGCCCTGCCGTCGCGCCCGCTTGCATAAACCGTGGGAAAAAGAGCGGTTTCCTCGTCTGCTCCGAGTTCGCAAAAAAGATCAAAAGTCTTCCCCTGCACATACTCGGGTCTGGCTCCCTTTTTATCGATTTTATTTACAATGACAATGATCTTCAAACCCAGCTTAAGAGCTTCCCTCAAAACAAATCTTGTCTGAGGCATGGGCCCTTCCTTGGCATCAACCAAAAGAAGTGCTCCGTCGGCCATGGATAAAACCCTCTCCACTTCTCCCCCAAAGTCCGCGTGACCCGGAGTATCGATAATATTTATTTTGACGCCTTTATATTCAACCGATGCATTTTTGGAAAAAATTGTAATTCCCCTTTCCCTTTCAAGTTCGTTGCTGTCCATAATAGTTCCCTGATCGGCAATCTCTTTCTTCATTACCGTATTAGACTGGCGCAAAAGAGCGTCCACGAGAGTTGTTTTTCCGTGATCAACATGAGCAATAATAGCAATATTCCTGATTTCCATTATAGGATATTTTACGCCAAATGAAGCTAATTAGCAATCCTTTGGGTGGACCTGGCGGGAATCGAACCCGCTTTTCACCCATGCCATGGGCGCGTGCTACCAGTATACTACAGGCCCTTATACACTAGTATTTGACCACAAATTATAACACGAATATACTGAATCGATGAACTCTATCCAAGTTTTAATCCTTTCCGCTCTTGAGGGCTTAACGGAATTCCTGCCTATTTCCTCCACAGGGCACCTTATTTTAGCCTCGAAACTAATGGGAATTGCCGAAACCGACTTTGTTAAAACTTTTGAGATAGTAATCCAGCTCGGTGCAATTTTGGCAATAGTCGTACTTTACTTCAAAAAGTTATTGATGAGCCGTGATCTTGTCAAAAAAATATTTGTGGCATTTATCCCCACCGCCGTTGTCGGAGCCACCCTTTATCCTCTTATCAAGGAGGTACTTCTCGGAAGCAGTTCAATAACTCTTAATGCCCTTTTTTGGGGAGGTGTTGCCTTGATCGCAGTGGAATGGTTTTTAAAAAGAAAGAAGTCGGAAGTTAAAAAATCCTCCGAAATCACTTATAAACAAGCTTTTATTATCGGTACTTTTCAGTCGATTTCGGTTATTCCCGGCGTTTCAAGGGCCGCAGCAACAATTGTGGGCGGGCTTTTGACGGGTTTGAAACGCGAAGCTGCAGTAGAATTTTCATTCATTTTGGCAGTGCCAACCATGTTTGCGGCAACAGTTTTTGATATATATAAATCCCGGGACATGATAACTCAAGGCGGGGTCTTAACGCTTTTTATCGGATCTGTTCTTTCCTTTTTCTTTGCCGTTGCCGCGGTTAAATTCCTGGTGAACTATGTTAAAAAACATGATTTTACTTCGTTCGGAATCTACAGGATTGCCCTATCAATTCTTTTTTGGATTTTTGTAAAATAGAAAACTTTTTTGAACCCTCTCCAAATTACCTGCCAAATCATGCACGGAAGAAAGCTATCTTTTTGACTTTTACGCTAATTGCTGTATAACGTCTGATATATGGAACGTTATTCGGATAGAATTTGGACGCCTTCGGAAGCGGACTTACTGGCCGAGTATAAATTTATTAAATCCGAAGTTAAAGAGTTGGGAAAAGATGTCATCGATGCCCTTGTTTCCTGCTCCGTTAGTTACAGGCGACGTGCCTATACCCCTTACTCGCATTACAATGTCGGAGCGTCTCTCTTAACAACCGACGGACAAATCTTCGGAGGATGCAACTCGGAATCGGTTGCCTACTCTCCTACAAATCACGCGGAAGGATCGGCAATCGCAGCCGCCAACAGCGAAGGAGCCTCAATACCCAACAGAAAATTCATAAGGGCAGTTGCGGTTTGCGCGAAGGGAAACTCCGGTCCTTGCGGAGAATGTTTGCAAAGGATAGTGGAGCATACGGACAATTGCCTCATTATTGTTGCCGATACCGAAGGGGAAGTCGTAAGAATAACTTCGCTAAAGGCCATATTCCCCTACAACTTTAACCCCTCGCACCTGGGGAAATAGAATCTTCCAGCTTATATCTTTTGAGTCCTTCAGAAATAATTTTACGTAGTAGTGTTTCATAGTCATCACCCATGACTCTTGCGGCCATCGGAAAATATGAAGTCATTGATATTTCCGGAGGAATTAAGCCGGGGGGTGTATTGATATCAAGAACGTATATATCTCCCACAGAGTCTGCCCTGAGATCAATCCTGCAAAAGTCGGTAATATCAAGAGCCTCCCATGCGGAAAGACAAACCTTTTCTATGCGGTCTTTAAGCTTGGGTTCCACCTTGGCGGGACAATTAAAATAGTTTTCCCCCAACTCCTCTTCCAAGAGCCATTTAACCTCCAGCGAATCAATGTGGTAATAATCTTTGGGAAGGCTTTCGTGTTTGGGTTCGATTATAGGAAAAACTTCGGGAGGATTTCCCAACATTCCTACGGAAAACTCTCTGCCTTCTATGAAAGGTTCAATTAATGCAGGCTCTTTAAAAGTATCAAGAATAAATTTAACCTGTTCGTGCAATTCTTTGTCCCTGTGGACAACGCTTTTATTCGTTATTCCCGCGGAAGACCCCCTGGCGATGGGTTTTACGATGACGGGGAAGCGGAGTTCGGGATCCAATCTTTCACCCTCACTTTTCATAACCTGAAAACGTAAAGTGGGAACGTTTTTGGAAAGCAAAACCTCCTTCATCTTGCCCTTATTTATGACTATATTTTGAACTTCATTGGAACAACCGGAAAAAGGAAGGCCTATTTTTTCCAAAACCTCGGCCATATAAATTTTAGGGTTTGAGCCGAAAACCTCCTCCGAATAATTCAGGATAAAACCGATATTCTCCTTTTCCCTAATCAAAATTTCCTCCGCCCGGGTGTCGGATTCGATAGCCAAAACATCAAAGCCTATGTTTGTAAGGTGCGTCACTATAGATTCAATCGTGACAGGGTCGTCAAAATCCGTCTCATTGAAAGTTTCGGGGTCTTTGGGATCGGGATACTTATGTCTGACGTTATAAATAAAACCCAACTTTTTTCCTTGAAGCACATTTGGCATATTTAAATAATATAGCAGACATTGCACCGGTGGTACAATTGCTTAATGAAAAGACAAAAACTTGAGAATCTGGCAGCAAGGCTAAAGGAAGAACTCGGGAAAGCCGAAGTTTCCGCTTTGCATACAAGAAAGACTGCAAACGAAGCAAGCCATGGGTTAGCCACTTCCTATTCCGCCGCTGGAGATGCGGAACATGCCGGTAATACGGCACTTTTAAGTTATCAAAAGCTTGAACAGCTCAAAAAACTTAAAGCGGAAATTGAAGAATCCCGGATAGGCGCCGTGCCAGAAACCGTGTCCCCCGTTTGCTTTACTTCCGTAACATTTGACGACGGAAGAATTTCGGAGTTCTATTTTGTAAAAAACTCCGCCTATATCTCAGGAATTAATTTTATTTCGCCCGACTCCCCGCTGGGTAGTGCAATTTCGGGCAAATCAGCCGGAGAAAGATTTTTGTATTCGGCAGGAGAAGAAAACCACGCGGGCGTTATCTCGGGAATACTATAACAAAACGCCCTTATTCTGTGAGTGAAGGAGGTAAAGCGGGTTACCCAGTTCAAACCGGCATAGTCCATCCCCCGGGCGCGGCAGGCAAATAGCCTGGTTGCCTCTAAAATGGTACAATAACACTTCTTTATTGGGAACATGGTTGAACAAGATAAAAGATACAAGGAATATCCGTACAAGGAAAAGGTTGGAATACGACCCGTTTCCTGGGAAGTTTTCCATAGGCTTTGCAAAGGTCTTGTACAAAATATAGCCAAGTACGATCCCGATGTCATCGTAGGCAACGGCCGTGGTGGCCTTATGGCAGCCACCCTAGTATCACACATGCTTCAAAAAGATCTTTTCCCCATTCGCATATCGAGAAGGGAAAACAATGTCATTAAACACGAACGCCCCGTATGGTCGGTTTTGCCCGCAAAAGACTTAAAAAGAAAGAAGGTTTTGGTGGTAGATGAGATATGTGATACAGGAGAAACCCTTAATATGATTACCTCCAAGTGCTGGGAGATGAAACCCGCCGACGTTAAAACCGCCGTTCTCTACTCTCGGGTAAAAGGACAGGGAATCCCCGATTACATAGGTGTAATTACCGAGGAGTTGATAGTAAATATCTGGGATAGCGAGATATTTGACCAGGCGGCAAAAAAATTCAAATTTCACCCAGACTACATAACAGGATTCCAGATGCAGTCTTTGGAAATCGATGATGCCTTTCAGTTAAAAATTAAGCCTATTAAAATCGCAAAGGGACAAGTTGAAAATAAATGAATTAAGCATGGTAAAATAGCGCGGATGAAAACGCTTGTTTTATATTTTCTTCTTTTGGTTCTTACAGGGGAAGGCATTGCCCTACTCTTGATAAATAGGGACAAGTCCCAGCAAAAAATTTTGGCAGAAGTAACCACCTTTACGGCAACACCCGTTCCAACCGCCGTTCCAACGCCGACTGCCACCCCGACACCTACCCCTACACCAAAGCCCAAACCTACCCCGACCAAAACCCCAACGCCCGTTCCGCAGCCAAAATACACTTCCCAGCAAATTAATGAGTTTATAAACAGGTTTGCAGGGCAGTATGGGGTAAGCCCTGACGTTTTGCGCTACATGGCAATCTGCGAATCAGGATTTAACCCTTTAGCCCAAAATTTAGGATATGCCGGCCTTTATCAGTTCGGAGCCGTTACCTGGAAAAACCTGAGAGTAAAAATCGGAGAGGATCCGGACGCAAACCTGCGCTTTAATGCGGAGGAAGCCGTTCAAACCGCTGCCTACGCCCTAAGTATCGGAAAAAGTGCCCTCTGGCCCAACTGCTACCCTTAAGGTGCTATTATATCCCCATGGAAATTGATTTTTACAATAAAGTAGCCGAGAAATTCGAAAACTATTCTACGGAAGTTGACATGCAGAAAGAGTTTCCCGGTGAGGACCCTGAAGAAAGATTTATAAGCGAACTCCTGCAGGCCGCGGATTCCCGTATAGAAGCTTTGGATGTGGGTTCCAGAGACGGAAGATTTACGCTAAGTGTCGCCCCGAACTTTAAAAAAATCACGGCAATAGAAACCTCCGACAGCATGCTAGAAACCGCATGTAAATTGCAAAAGGAAACGGGAATAACAAACGTCAGTTTCAGGAAGATTGATATATTCCATAATCAATACTTTTCCGAAATCTTCGGAGTCATTTATTCCAGACGCGGCCCCACGGACTACCTTGAATTTGAAAGACTTCTTGTTCCCGGAGGCAAGTACATCGGAATAAAAGTCGGTGAACAGGATGCACGGGCGATAAAAGAAATTTTCGGGAGAGGTCAGAATTACGGAAAGTGGAACGAACCTGTTTTAAAAAGGGACATTAAGGATCTTGAAGATGTCTGGCTTACGGTTTCCTGTGCGGGAGAGTACTTATATACCGAATATTTTAAAACATCGGTTGATCTGAGCAGTTATCTGGAGAAAGTCCCTATTTTTGAGGATTACGACCCCATAAAAGACAGAGACAATCTTGCACGGTATATCGCAGAGCACAAAACGGAAAAAGGAATAGCCCTTCAGCGCCATAGAATAGTTCTCGTTGCCGAAAAGTCTTAATAACCGGATCTTTCAAATCCATGTGGTTCAAAAAAACAAAAACATTCCCTTCACCTTAATGTGTAAAAGTCGGTCGATTGCCTTGCGACGCTTTGTTAAATACAACGTCCATCGATTGACATAAATACTCACCTGTCCTATAATATGGTTCCTTGAGTATTATATTTCATATATAAACTAACCTGGCACTTTAAAGAAAAGGAGGCTGTGCAATGCGCACGTCACATTGGCTGTTGTTTTTGATCGCGATCCCATTCATTTTGCTGTTTGCTTTTTCTTTGTTTAACGCAATGGTAAGAGACGTGTTTAATTACGTATCACATTTGGACCTGGGAATGGCGTATACGTCATGTTGTGGAGGGTTGTTTACCGTATGGTTTTTATTATTAGCCGTATGGCTAATGATCAATAGGCTCCGCCATTTATGAAATTTGTAATACCGAGGACTGCGCCTGCAGGATTGTTTATTTTTATTTACATCCTGCAGGCGCTACAAATTTATCTTCACTTCATATTTGTCTAATCAGAGTCGCCAATTGCCCTGTATGGAGTTTAGTTTTAAAAGGATGTAAAATGTTTTTGTGGATAAAGTAGATTTAGATATAACAAGAGAAATTCCTTTAAAACACATTATTGATCTTAATTTATTCAAACCGCCTCTAAATACAAAAGAAGGTTTTACGGATGCAGTCATGAAAATGGGTTGTGGTGAGAATTTACCAAAGTTTTTTCCCGACATTCCGGAAGTATTTAATAGGATAGCAAATCCGAATATAGTTATGAATAACGATTACCGTGATCACCTCTTAACCCTACCTATGGAGTTATATAACAGCGACACATACGAAAACAACCTCGCCTTGAGAGGACCCATGGAGGAAATAATTATTGCAAATGAAATAGAAAGGTATAAATCCAGCTTAGCAAGAAACCATATTCAAGGGAAAAATTGGAGCAAAAACTTTAAGAAGAGATTTAGAGCAATTTACCCGAAAGCCGGTCCAATTGAAAGAGAAGTAATGAATAAACTTAAAGTTGGATTTAATATTAAGGAACAAAATTACAAGGGTGAGAAGCTTGCCTGAAAACCAATATGTTCTATGGGTAATGCGGAAGCCT
>Ga0209210_1000093_pt1 | contig 110956 bp, 96 predicted proteins | sample RifGroA1_FD_183991 | JGI IMG/M metagenome (GOLD analysis project Ga0209210, IMG submission 183991) | Contaminated groundwater microbial communities from Rifle, Colorado, USA - Rifle Groundwater A1 (SPAdes) (version 2) | ecosystem: Environmental > Aquatic > Deep subsurface > Groundwater >... | reverse complement strand
GTTGAAACAGCGTCAGGCCCAACAAGCCTGGACGTAATACGGGAGAGCCGGATGCCCGAAATGGGCAAGTCCGGTTCGGTGAGGGCTGGGGCGACGCGCTGAGCTGCGCGTCCCCTGGCTACTCGGGTTTCCTGATCACTCTTTAGATAATCCAAGCCCGCGTTCGATTAAGTCGCACAAATCGTTAAAAACATAGGGTTTTTGTAAACATTCAAATGCCCCTAATTCCCGCATGGCTACAGAAGCAACCGCATCAAGGTCACCCGTCACCATTATCACCACGGTTGCGGGCGATTTTTCCTTTACAACCTTAAGCACTGCCGCTCCGCCCATTACAGGCATTAACGTGTCCGTAACCACGACGGCGGGAGACGTCTGCTCGAAAACCTCAAGGCCAATTGAACCATTTTCCGCTCCAAACACCTCGTATCCGCGCTGAGACAAAAGCCGCATTAAAATGTTGCGAAGTTGCACCTCGTCTTCAATAACCAAGACTTTGACGCGAGCCTCTTTCATATTTATCGGTCCACTGATTTTAGACTTTTCGCCAGTGTGTTTTTTCAAGTATTCAGTGCAATTCGGATTTATTTCGACCGTTTCCAATAGCACTTGACAGATCGGCAGTCGAACCGAGAAAGTCGTTCCCTTGTTTTGCGTACTTTTGATTTCAACTTTTGCTTTATGGGACTCTAAAATTCCGTGAACGATTGAGAGGCCCAGACCCGTCCCTTTTCCAGGCGGTTTGGTCGTAAAGAACGGATTGAAGACTTTCATCATGACGTCTTCAGACATTCCGATACCGTTGTCGGAAATTTCGACGAGGAAAAATTCATTATCTAGCTTCGAACTGATCGAGAGGGATTTTTTATGCACCGGAACAGTTTGAGAGGATCGCTTCTTGCTCTCGTCTTCCATTTCGTCGAGCGCATCCCTGGCGTTACCCAGCAGGTTAATCCAGACTTGTTCCAGTTGAAAGGGATCACCATTGACCTTAGGATATGCACCATTCAAATGTTTTATTACCTCAATGCCACGAAGCCTGAGTTGCTCCCCCATAAGCATAAGGGCGGATTCGATCGTCTGATTAACGTCGGTTGGATTCAGGCGAAGAGTCTCTTGTCTGGAAAAAGTACGAACATGTTTAATGACATTTGTGGATCGCTCAACAGATGCCATGATGTCCTTGAGCGAGCTCTCAAGCTCCTCGTCGGTGAGAAGATTGTCTTGTTTCATCATTCTGATTGCCTGGACTGCTAATGCGATACCAGCCATCGGTTGATTCATCTCATGGGCCATGCCAGCAGCCATTTCGCCAAGGGAAGACAGCTTCGAGGCTTGGACGAGCTGCGCTTGTGACTCGATTAGGGAAGATTGCGCATGTTTCAAGTCATCGATATCAGTACATGTCCCAAACCACTTGAGAACAGTGCCCTGGGCATCCAATACTGGCACGCCACGAATGAGCCACCATTTATAGACACCATCGGCGCGGCGCAGACGGCATTCTAGCGAATACGCATCTAAATTTTTTGTTGCATTTTGCCAAGCATCCCAAGCCCGCTTTTGGTCGTCAGGATGAAAAGGCTTGTGCCAGCCGTGACCATAACTCTCTTCCAGAGTTTGCCCGGTGTAGTCCACCCATTGCGGACTGAAGTAAATATTCCAACCGTCCGGTCGGGTAATCCAGACAATTTGGGGCATAGCCTCGGCCAGTAGCCGAAATTCTTTTTCACTATCAACCAAAATAGCTTCCACTCGCTTGCGCTCGGTGATGTCACTCAGTGTCCCCACCAGGCGCAAGGCATGCCCGTCGGCGCTCCGCTCAAAGACTTTCCCGCGAGTTGAAACCCACTTCCATTCGCCAGTCTTATGCTTCATCCGTAGATCTATGTTGAAGCTGGTCCCGCTACCCACACTAAGCTGTAGTTCGTGTTCTACTTTGTCGATATCTTCTGGGTGAACCAATAGTCGCCACGATGCGTAAGTGGCGGCAAACTCTTGATCGTCATATCCGAGCAGCGAATAGTAATTTGGGCTAAAATAGGCGGCTCCTGATTTGACGTCCCAATCCCAGATCCCATCGTTTACAGCATTAAAAACGGCCATGTTCCGCTCATCACTCAACAGTAGCGCCTCTTGCGCCTGTTTGCGCTCAGTAATGTCCAAACAAAAGCCAATATAGCCTTCAAAAGCACCATCGATGCCGTAGCGGGGACATCCGTCGTCCTGAAGCCAGCGGTACTGCCCATCGTGGCGACGCAAACGATAGTCCACACTGAATGCTTCGCGCTTGTCAAAGGCCGTGACGTAGATGTTAATACAGCGTTGCAAATCGTCTGGATGGACTCCTTCCGCCCACCCATTACCGAACTCTTGCTCATAGGTTCGTCCGGTAAACTCAAGCCAGACCTTATTAAAATAGTCGCAAAGCTTATCCGGTCTTGCCTTCCAAATAAGCGCCTGCCCAGAATCAGCCAAGGTACGATAGCTCAACTCGCTCTCGTGTAATGCATCTTCGAGGCGCTTGCGCTCGGCGATATTCTTATCGGTTTGGGCTTGGAATGTATGGCCAACCTTGTTGAGCTTGTCAACAATGGTGTCAAAAACATTCTTTGAAAAATCGCCGCGTTGAAAATGGGCTAACAAATCCAATATTTCGTGGATAATCTCTGGATGGTTGTTGCATTCGGCCTCGCTCATTGTAAAAAGCCTTTGAGCCACGCAGTCGCACCGACATTCATTGCGGCATTCTCACCGCCTAAATAGACTCGGGTGTCGCGATCCATTGATTTTATAGCCCCAAGCTGAACTAAACATTCGGCACCTGGAAATATGTCAACTTGGAGGATGCCATCTTGGCAAAGAAAAGACTTACCAGTTCGTGTCTCAATAATTTTGAACTCACTCATTCCAATAGACTACCCTGTTTTGCCTCGTCTCAAGCACTATGGCGGCGGTTTTGTATTTCTATTAGATGCTTGCGTCGCTGCAATAGGCAAGGGTCAACTGTGGACGCCTGCTTGCGGGAAGCGGCAATTTGTCGTCCACACATCGTGAAGGAAAACCCCAAAGCGGAATGTGCCGCACGCTAGAATGAGGGATAGTTTGGGTGAGGAAATATATTCAGTTTCTTTCAATCAGCACATGAAGGCTTTCAGGTTGCCGGAGTCGACACATCTTGAATCACTTTACGGCGTTCGGACAATTTCTGCCCCATTAACGCAAGTTGCTTTTGGATCTCTTGAAGTTTTTCGAGGACTGATGGGTCAAGGTTGACTATCTGTATATCTTCAAAAATTACTTGAATTAAAAATTGGGATGTTGTCAAGCGGCCTGCCATATCATGAAGAAACGATCGTTCATTACTCATGAGACACTATCGGAAGATGGACGTAATTTGATTATGAGATTAATGTCTCTGAAGCAAGAAAGCTCCGCGAGCTGAGCAGGAGAACACCCGCCTGAAAAAAATGGTAGCCGACCTAAGTCTCGACATCGCCATGCTGAAAGAGGTGAACTCAAAAAAGTGGTAAGGCCCAAAGCCAAGCGCCAGGCCGCCCGCAACTTGATTGAGAGTTTTCCGGTGAGCGAACGTCGCGTTGTCTCGGTTTTGGGTCTAACAAAGATCTACAATGCGCAATTGTTGGTTGCTTGCTTGGAACAGAATGACATTTCTCCTTAGTGTTGGCGTAGGATTAAGCCGCGTTTGAACGTTCCTGTCGGCAGTCTATGGGCAGCACAAGGATGAAGGATGTACCGCTGTCTTTTGAGCTTTCCACTTCGATCGATCCGCCGTGAGACTCTGCGACGCCTCGAACCAAAGTTAAGCCCAAACCCCAGCCCTTCTTAGGCCCATCGGCCGCCGAAGCTAAGCGCCTGTACTTCTGAAACAGGTTAGCTTTGTCGTTTTCGGAGATGGGATTGCCTGTGTTGTGGACAATCGTCTTTAGCAGCGGCTCAATGAGCTGAAAGCTCACCGTGATTGGAGCTATTGGATCTCCATACTTCACAGCGTTGCTTAATAAATTTTCAAGAGCCCGCCTATACAGATCGGTGTCCCACCATGCCCGAAGATCGGTGCGAGTCGGAAAGACGAAGCGTTCCCCATGGGCGATAGTCATCTCAGTGACGACCTCGGCTGCAATGGCGGCGGGATCACACTCATCCGGCTTGACCGAAAGGGACTCTCCCGCTCTGATCCGACCAGCGTCAAGCAAGTTCTGGATCATAGAATCCAGCCGTTTCAAATTCTCACTGATACGAACGGAGTTTTTCATATTGAGATCTACGCCCAACTTTGCTGCCGTGATCGGGCCGCGCAAATCATGGGTGAGAGTTGCAGTGTATTCGTCGCGTAAGTCACGAAGAGTCCTCGAAAACCCGGCAGCGGCATCATTGACTGCTTGCTCGGTCAAATCCGTGATGATCTCCCGTTCCATCCCCGAAAGCGGGGCATCTTCTTCAAGCACCTGGATGACGACTTGCCTTAAAATTCGGTACTCGAAAATCACTTCCTCCATGGAGTAGCCTGCGGTGTTTGCCCGATCTCTTCCGTGTTCTTTTCCAACTTTCTCCTGGTGGGAGGTAGTAACGGAGATTTGCGAAGTCGATTTCTCCTCGGAGGAACCAAGAGCCACAGCGAGCTGTTCGAGATGGCCTGGGAGCGCGTCTCGAAGGGAAAGTGAGGTGGTCCCATAAGAAGAAGTGACCTCTTTGCGCGCACGCTCTTCCCAACGTTTCATGATCACGTCGAATTTTCGTCTGAGATTCTGCGAGGCAAGGGTTGTCATGGTGTGCTCCTAGGCAAAACAGACGGCGCTATTTTTTTAACGATTAGACCTTTTGCGCACAGCTCCTTAGGTTGCTCGCCAGCTCAGAGGCGCGTTCCATTGCACCACTGCAAGTTCAAGTCCACGGTTTTAAGCGGTTACCAAGTCGAAAATTGGAAACACTCAGTTCGAAAATCGTCTAACGGTGTCCGCCATTCTTCGCACTTAACCATAATTGATTCTGGAATTTCTTTCCGAAATCGATAGGGGTTGAAATTTATACCATTCCCCACTCACGGCCCAGACTGGCTATTACGCAATTACAAAAACGGCTGGCCTAAAAGCCGAGCCCTAACATGAAATTGGCATGGTTGGCACCCCTTGCATAGCCATCATAATTCTTGACCCCAAGCCCAAACATCCAAATGCCAGTCTTAATGCCGATTGAAAATGTCTTATAAGAAAAGCTTTGCTTATCATACGTTCCGGAAACTTCCTGATTACCAACTCTCACGCCCGCACTGACAGTGGAATTCCCAGTCCCAAGTTCAATGTACATATCGTCGAAAAAAGTCATGAGCGAAAGGCCCGCATCTTCCATCGTTAGATAGACAGTTGAGATAACGTTCGTCTTGGTGTTTCTGGCACTTGCCGACCACGTGTTTGACCAAAGAGATGGCCCCACGGTCACCTTCATGTCATCTAAACGGAATCCGAGGCCAAATGTTCCACCAAGACCAAGTCCCATCTTGGAATCCGCTGATTGTCCCACGCCAGAGCCAATGTTTGACCAATGTTGAAGCGCTAAAAACAGATTACCACCGAACGCTAGCCCATTTTTTGATGCTACTGAAGCCGGAGTACTTGCAGGAATAGAAGCCTGCGAGGGAACGGCAGGCTGTTCGGGAGTTGTTGTCGGTACTTGAGCGGCGGGTACACCCGACAATTCAGACCCTGGAAGAACCTCTTCCGCCCACCCGTGGGCACACATGAGGACCGAACTAATCCACACCAAGCCAATCGACCCCAAAATTTTGCGCATGCTTAATTCTGATTTATACAAACCGATAAGTCAATTCATCAGACAGTCGATCGGAAATGGCCCGCCATTTTCATCCCCCAATCGCATCGTAATCCACTTTCACCTCGACCGTACTGTCACCACTGATCCAGGACCGGAAATGAAGTGAGGGGGATCCCTTCTTCTTTTTGCCCCAAGACAATAGAGCGGTTCGAGGTTGTTTGGGGTTATTGGTCAGAACACAGCTGAACTCGAGGGTCAAGTTTCGGGTGCGCGCGGGCTGCGCAGATTTCGCAGGCTGGCAGGTTCCGAGAAGGTAAGAGGAATTCCAAAGCTCTACTTTCATAGCAACAAGACGGTCCGTTCCCTTGCGGTAGCCGGAAGATGAGAACGTGCGGTACTTCTGGATTCCACTCGGCACGCGGTCCTGTTCAGCCTGAAGTGCTCGAGTGATCACAATGTGCTTGTTTCCCAAAAACGTACCGAACAAGACAACTTCCCGGGGTTGCACTGCAAAAGCAGAACAGGAAAATGCGAGGGCAAGAGATGCGGCAAACACGCGCGCAACGCGTTTTTGGTCTTCCATGACAGGCCTCCTGTGTGGCCATCTTGGCCACAAGAACAAATAATACAAGTGGCATGCCGGGAGTTGGGCAGGGTCAATAAGCGGAAACATTGAAGATTTTTATTTAATGATAAATGGACCGATGAAGCGCCAATATGACCCTGTGAACAAAATTTAGAAGCCCACGCCTATCCCCAGGGAGGCTGATTTGGAGCTAATGGTAACGTTACTGATTGTTGCCTGCAGACTTGAAAAGTCGAGAGACATGATCATGGGGCGTCCATTCGCTGTATTGCGAATGTAACTGAATCCGGTGGCAAGCTCCCGATCGTCTATCCCATGAAGCTGAAATTGGGAGCCGACCGCAGAAATTTTAAAATATGATGCGAACGTCACATTTTTATTCAGCTGATACCGAAGGGTTGGATAAATTTGCGGACCCATCAGATTTTCGAACCCGACTTTAGCGGTTTTGCTCACGAACATGGTTGTATAGTACGTGCCAGTCACCAGCCCCAGGGTCCAACGCGGAGAGAGCGGGATGGAATACCCCAGGCGCAGATTAAGACCAAGGAATCGCGCCCACGTGTTCGGAATATTTGATGTGATTGGAACCAAAGAAAAAAACATTCCGACGCCCAAGTCCCAGCGAGGCGGTGCAAAAACGTATGAATATGTGCCCTTGAATGTGAGCAGTGTTTGGGCAAGTGACCTTCCATTGCTCTGGCGCAATGACGAATATGTCAGGCCTAAAGAAGGAAAAAATGCGATATTCCTCTTTGGAGGCCCCTTAACGGCTTCTTCTTTCTGGGTTTCATCCGGAAAAACAATATGGAAAGTCTGTCCTTCGGAAACACCGCTGGCATTCACGACAATGATCTGGAACAGGGTCGTGGGCCCGGTATAGGGAACCTCAAACGCAAAGGGTTTCCCGGGTTGAATTTCTGTCGGAGTCTTCTGCCATTCAAGTTGATAAAAAATCTTATAAAAAGGCCGCTCGTACTGTCCTTCGAGTACGACATAGTGATTGGCACCGCCTTGGGAATATCCTTCCCGGATTTCGACTTCTTCGGCTTTCCATTTTAAGCCGAGCACCGGAGGCCGTCCTGCAAATTTGAATTTATCTGCTGATGGTATTTCGAGTTTGGCATTTTCGGCAGCCAGTGACCCAGCAGAGTTCAAAAAAGTTAAGGATAGCGCCAAAAGCAACCATCCACGTAATATATAATAGTCGGACTTCATCATAATATTTAAACGCAGTTCCTTAATAAAGTGAAGGGGAGATCTGCTCGGGCGCAATTTGAGTGTTTTTCACCTCGCAAATAAAGGAGCAATCATTTGCCATTTTGCTGAAATTCTCAAAACACAAAGGCCCGCCTCCTATTGCCGTTGACGAGCAGGTACCTTTGGCTGGGGTCGTGGGAGTTGAAACGGTTACGTCTTTTGTGATGTATGCGGTTCCTTGGCATATCCGGAATACGCAGGTCTGTTCAGACCAGACACCTTTTATAAAACCGGACGTTTTTTGAGGGGCAGCTTTACATGCGCCCATGCAAGAGGACCCCGTGAGGTAATTTCTGACGATTGGGCGGGTACTAACAGTTGGGCTTGGTGAAGGGCTGGGTAGGTTTGTTTCGGAAGGCAAAGGAGAGGGACTGAGGGGCGGCCGTGGAGAGGTTGGCACGAAACTCGGGAGTGCCGATTTGGTCGCCGCAGGAATTGTTGGGGCCTCCACGCGGAAGCGCTGGCGCTCGGCCCTCCCCTCCTCGTTGATGGCAAACATTTCGAAAGAAGCGGCAATACCTCTCCACTGGAGGGAAAGGGTGAATGAGCTGTCTTCGACGAGCAAAGGACTTAGTTCGGAGTCGGGGATCCAGTATAGCTGCCAATCGTTTTTCTTAAACGTGCCATGGATTGCCACGGTTGTTTCTGTGGCGCGGCCCCGCGGTTCGATTGAAAGATGGGCGATGCCTGGGCCCTCGGGAATAATATTCACCCAACCTGTCATTTGCGCCAACGCAGGAACCGTGGAAATCACGACAAGAGAGATGGCGAGTGCACGCAGACGTTCTTTGCCCATAATCCAGTATCGTGATTCTACCGGATTTGTTGAATAATTAATATCGGTAAGTGTCGGTCTTATAGGGACCCTGAACGGGAACTCCGATGTATTTGGCTTGTTGTTCAGTCATGACGGAGAGCTGGGCGTTAAGCTTTTTGAGCTGTAACCGGGCTACTTTTTCGTCCAGGTGCTTGGGCAAAGTGTAAACTCCCAACGGGTATTTTTCTGTATGGCTGTAGAGTTCGATTTGCGCAATTGTCTGATTCGCAAATGATGAGGACATCACATAGCTTGGATGACCAGTGCCGCAGCCCAAATTGACCAGGCGGCCCTTGGCCAGGAGAATGATACGCCGTCCAGTCGGAAAAATGATGTGATCAACCTGAGGCTTAATCTCTTCCCATTTGTACTTCTCAAGTGACGCGACATCGATTTCGTTATCAAAATGCCCGATATTACAGACGATCGCCTGATCTTTCATTTTAATCATGTGATCGTGAGTAATGACATGGAAGTTGCCGGTAGTGGTGACGAAAATATCAGCTTTGTCGGCCGCATATTCCATGGTTACGACGCGATAACCTTCCATTGAGGCCTGAAGTGCGCAAATCGGATCAATTTCCGTTACCCAAACCTGGGCGGAAAGTGCGCGCAAGGCCTGGGCAGAGCCCTTGCCTACATCGCCGTATCCGGCGACCACGGCGACTTTTCCGGCAATCATGACATCTGTTGCGCGTTTGATTCCGTCCACCAGGGACTCCCGGCAGCCATAGAGATTGTCGAATTTTGACTTTGTCACCGAATCATTGACGTTGATCGCGGGAATCTTGAGATCTCCCCGCTCATGCATCTGAATCAGGCGATGCACGCCTGTGGTGGTTTCTTCAGTGACACCTTTGATTTGTGCCAAGCGCTTGGAGTACCAGGTCGGGTCGGCTTTGAGTTTGTTTTTTATCGAAGCAAAAAGCAGCGTTTCTTCTTCCGAGGTGGGCTTCGAAACGACAGAAAGGTCCTTTTCTGCCCTGGTACCCAGATGAAGGAGGAGCGTGGCATCTCCGCCGTCATCCAAAATCATGTTGGAGTAACCGCCGTCGGGCCACTCAAAAATGCGATGGGTGTAATCCCAGTACTGCTCCAGGGATTCGCCCTTAACGGCAAAAACCGCGACTCCGGAGGCTGCGATTGCTGCCGCCGCATGATCTTGAGTCGAAAAGATATTGCAGGAGGCCCAACGAACCTGGGCGCCGAGCTCCCGAAGCGTTTCAATCAGCACCGCGGTTTGAATCGTCATGTGCAGAGAGCCGGTGATGCGCGCACCTTTGAGAGGTTTGCTTGCGGAAAACTCCTCGCGGATTGCCATGAGTCCCGGCATCTCGGTTTCGGCGATGCGCATTTCCTTGCGGCCCCAGTCGGCCAGCTTCATGTCTGCAATGACGTAATCTTGTTTGTTTTTATCCATGAGAACACTCCCGGCTCTTTCTTCGGTTTAGCTTTTGATGATCTGCGCTTGGCGCGATCGAAATTGATGAGCGCAGTTTAAAACCACCTACAAGCCTAGGGCAATTGAATGCCTCGCAGCGCTCCTTGGATAGGACTCATTTTCTAGCAGAAACCTAGTTAATTGCAATAAAAGCATTTAGGTCAGAACTTAAAAGCGCGACTACAGTAATATAGTTGAGAAAAATTGATTACTCCGTAAAAACGAGAGATTACAACATCCTGAGCGGAATTAAGCTGAAATACTTGCGACTCGCCGCATCCAGGCGTATTGTTAAGAAAGGGATCGGTTTTTAATACAACTCCATGCAGCACGTTCTAGAACTGGAGAAAACGGAAAATGACCAAAGCTGGCGCAATGATTTCATTAATCCCAAACACGGATCGACCGATGAGGTACGTATGAGGCTGCTTCACAAAAATTTTATAATCTGGATTTTGTCACTTTCAATTTTGGGTGGCTGTACCAAAGCCAAGCTCACGGAAGATGCGCTCGAGGTCATTTCAGATCAACCCGGAATTGAGACTTTGATCCCCGCACTCACGATCACCCCCGTGAAGAAGGTTGTCCCAGTCAGTGGCCAGGCTGACTTCATCGCCGGGGGTGGGGTCCCTCCTTACGTTTACGATGTTTTTGACGGCAGCGGTGCTGTGGACGCGGATTCCGGAGCTTATCTGGCGCCAGCGCAAACGGGCAATGTAGTTGTGCGCGTGAAAGACAAGAAATTAAGCGAGGCTTTCGCGTTTGTGGAGATCACTGAAGATCCCGTGATCAATCCCGCATCCAAGACGATTGCGGTGAATAATCAGTTTCCCTTCTCGGTCGCGGGTGGACGCCCACCATACGCGTGGAGCGTTTCTCAGGGAGCAGGGACCGTCGATTCAAGCGGACTTTTCATTGCTCCAAACACCGCAGGCACGGCAACGGTACGGGTGACCGATACTGCCGGCCGAAGCTCCGAGGCAGCGCTCACGATCAACCCCGCTCTTTCTATTCAGCCGGAAGATCCGGTGATAGCAAAATCAGAGTCACTCACATTTTCAGCAACAGGCGGAGTGCTGCCTTACAAATACAAGATCATTTCAGGTGGCGGAGCAATGGATGAAGTTACCGGTGAGTACTTCGCGCCGACCATGATGGGTCTTGCTGCCGTTCAGGTGGAAGATGGTCTGGGCAATGTGGATGTCACGATCGTAACTATTGCCAACCCGCTTCGGATCGATCCTCCGAGCCTGGTTCTTGTAAAAAATTCCCAATTTGATTTCCAGGCCCAGGGCGGAACGCCGCCTTATGCGTATACCGCGACAGTGGGCAGTATTGATTCAATCACGGGCCGTTACACCGCCCCCTCTTCTGCCGGTGGTCCACATACCGTGACGGTGACTGATGCCAACGGTCAAACTTCCTCCTCGCAGGTCACGATCAACGAATCTCTGGGGTTTGTAGTCCAAAACGTGACGGTGGCAGTGAATCAGACTTATACTTTTGAAATCACCGGCGGCGTGGGCCCGACTTACTTCTTCTCGGTGCCTCCGACCCAGGGCAGCTTTACGGGATATACCTACACGGCGCCGGCAATTCCCGGTATTTACACTGTGACGGTACAGGATTCGCAATCGCCCTCCCCGAACGTGGCGACAGCAACTGTGATTGTGAATCCGGAGCTGGCGATTACTCCTGTGGAGACCACGATTGCGGTGACAAACTCCGCACAATTCGTAGCCTCAGGCGGTGTCCCGCCGTACGTCTTCAGCACGCAGGTGGGCGGTCCCGCAGGAACGGTGGATCCACTCACCGGCCTTTTCATTGCCGGCAGTCAAACGGGAGACAAGACGGTCACAGTCAGCGACTCTTACAAGAGCTCCCCTTCCGCTTTAGTCACTTCGATAACGGATGATGCGGTCGTACACATCAATCCGGCGCTCGTGATTGATCCGGCGACCGTGACACTCGTCAAGGGATCGGGCAAATTATTTACCACGACCGGTGGGGTGGGCACGATCACGTTCAGTGTGGTTTCGGGCGGTGGAGCCGTTAATCCAGCTACGGGCAATTACTCGGCCCCCAATACGACGGGTGTTGCTCAGGTCCGCGCGCAGGACTCGTTGAACAACTTCAGCGAGGCTACCGTCACGATTGTCGAGCCTCTAGCCATTGTTCCAGCAGATGTGGCGTTGAAGGTAAACACTTCTATGGTCTTCAGCGCGGTGGGCGGCCTGCCTCCTTATGCGTTCTCGGTAGTTTCTGGCGGAGGAACTGTCCACGCCACAACAGGAGCCTTCACTGCCCCGGCAGCTGCAGCAACAGTAGTTGTTCGCGTGACCGATGCACTTCTGAACACCAGTGACTCGATCGTCACGGTTTTTGCGGATCTTCTGATCCTGCCCCAGACCAAAGTCATGGTCGTGAATGCAGGTTTCACCTTCAATGCAATCGGTGGCCTCGCACCGTATACTTACTCTGTTACTGAAGGTGCTTCGGGGGGTTCAGTTGTGGCGGGAACGGGCGCCTACACTGCGCCTGCAATTCCCGGCACCTATCATGTTCGCGTCACTGATTCACAGACCAATACGAGCGACGCGGTGGTCACGGTCAACAATGCTTTAAGCATCATTCCTGCTTCCAAGACGCTTGCAATCAACAATACTGCAAGTTTTCTTGCTGCCGGAGGCCTGCCTCCCTATACCTTCAGTATTGTTGCGGGCGGCGGCGCGATTGTATCAACAACGGGCGACTACACGGCACCTGCCAGTTCGGGTACGGCCACGGTTCGGGTCACCGATTCTGACGGAAATTTTGCGGATGCGGCGGTTACTATTACCGGTGGCATCCAGATCATTCCCACGACCAAAACGCTGGCTGTGAATGATCCGGCATTTCGTTTCTCTGCTTCCGGCGGCGTACCCCCGTACGCTTACAGTATTTCGCTGGGTGTGGGCTCGGTTGTGGCAAGCGGTGCAAGTGCCGGAGATTACACTTCGGCCACGGTGGGCTCTGCCAAAGTGAGAGTGACAGATGTTTTGGGTAATTTCACGGACGCCTCAGTGAACGTGACTGATGCATTGACCATTTCTCCAAGTGCGAAAACTCTCGCGGTCAACTCAGTATTTGACCGGTTCAGCGCCACAGGGGGCCAGCCGCCGTATACGTTTACGGTAACAGAGGGCGCTCCCGGTGGAAGTATAGTTTCAGGTACTGGTGTTTACACAGCACCTGCCGCCGTCGGCGCGGGTACGTATCATGTCCGAGTGACCGATAGTGCAGCCCGCACGAGCGATGCGACGATTACCTTGAATACAGCCTTGGCGATCAGTCCTTCCGTCAAGACAGTTGTCAAGAACGCCACGATCAACTTCACGGCTTCGGGTGGTGTTAGTCCGTACACGTTCATGGTCTACAGCGGAATCGGCAATGTGATTGCTGCGACGGGTGTTTATACCGCACCAGACGCAACCGGCAGCGCTGTGGTGAGAGTCACGGATTCTTTTGGCAGCACGGCTGATGCCAATATCACGATCAACGATGTCCTTGCGATCAGCCCCGCAACCAAAGTCGTGGTGATCAACGGCAGCTTCACCTTTACGGCAAGCGGCGGAGTGCCTCCCTATACTTTCTCAAAGTTCAGCGGTGATGGAGCGATGGCTGCGGGTGGTGCTTACACGGCAGCAGCAACTCCTGGCTCGGCCGTTGTCCGGGTTACCGATGTTGATGGGACCACGAGCGATGCTACGGTCACGATCAACAACGTTTTGAGTATTTCGCCCACCACTGCGAGCCTTGCGGTGAACAATACCCTAGACTTTACGGCCGCCGGCGGTGTTCCCCCGTACACGTTCTCTGTGGTTGAAGGAGTTTCTGGTGGCGCGGTAGTGACTGACACGGCAACCGGGCATTATACCGCTCCGGCGGCAGTCGGTTCAGGTACATATCACGTTCGTGTGACCGACTCGGCCAGCACAACGGCTGACGCAACGATCACGCTCACGGGTCCGCTTGCGATCAGTCCTTCTGTCAAGATTTTTGCAATTGGCGATTCGGACTTTGTATTTACAGCTTCGGGAGGAGTGCTCCCCTATACTTATTCCAAGGTATCTGGTTTGGGTTCAATCGTGGCCAGTGGTGCCGGAATAGGTACCTACACGGTTCCGGGCAGTTCGGGCGTGGCGGTGGTTCGGGTCACCGACGCAGTCAATAATACGAGTGATGCTTCGATCACCATCACCGAGGCACTTCAAATCAGTCCTGCGACCAAGACTCTTGCAGTGAACAATTCTTTTGATGCTTTCACCGCAACGGGAGGTACGGGACCGTATGTTTACTCGGTCGTGGAAGGCGCGTCCGGCGGGTCCGTGGTCTCAGACACGGGAATATATACGGCACCGGCAACGCCGGGAACTTATCACGTCCGTGTGACAGATAGCCTGTCGCATACGAGTGATGCAACGATCACGGTCGGCGCAGCTCTGACGATCACGCCTTCGACTGCAGTCACGATCAAGAATGGAACGATTGATTTTGATGCGGCTAACGGCGTGGGTCCATATACCTTCGCAATGAACCTGGGTGGCGGAAGCGTTGTCGCGGGTACGGGTGTTTATACTGCCCCGAACGCGACAGGCACGGCAATTGTACGCGTGACGGATTCTTTGGGTAATTTTGCGGATGGCACGATCACCATCAATGATGCCCTTGCGATCAGCCCGTCGAGCAAAGTCATGGTGGTCAATGGCAATTTCACCTTCTCGGCATCCGGAGGCATTCCGCCATACACATTCAGCAAGTTCAGTGGTGATGGCGCTATGGCTGCAGGTGGTGCTTACACGGCGGCAGCAACTTCTGGTTCCGCAGTCGTACGAGTCACTGACTCAGCGAGTGCGACGAGCGATGCGACGGTCACGATCAACGACGTTCTGAGTATTTCACCGACGAGTGTCAGTCTCGCGGTGAATAATACCCATGACTTTACGGCGTCTGCCGGCGTCCCTCCGTACACCTTCTCCGTGGTTGAAGGAGCTTCGGGTGGCGCGGTGACAACGGATACGGCGACCGGGCATTATACGGCTCCGGCGGCAGTCGGTGCGGGCACTTATCACGTCCGTGTGACGGACGCGGCCAGCTCGACAGCTGACGCAACGATCACGTTGACGGGTGCGCTTGCAATTGATCCGGCAACGAAGGTCCTATATGTGGGAGATCCTGACTTTACCTTCACTGCCACAGGTGGCGTGACTGCCTACACTTATTCGAAAGTAAGTGGAATTGGCACAATATCGGCTGGGGGTGTTTACGAAGTGCCTGGAGCGGCAGGAAGTGCCGTTGTCAGGGTTACGGACTCTCTGGGAAATCAGAGCGATGCGAGTATTACGATCAAGACTGAATTAACGATTTCACCTGCTTCAGTGACACTCCTCGCGAGTGGAACTCAGGCCTTCACGGCTTCTGGTGGTACTCCTGGCTATACGTACTCGGTAACCGAGGGCGCGACGGGTGGAACTGTCGATGCTAGCGGAAATTTCACGGCTGGGACTACGCCGGGAACCTATCACGTCCGTGTGACCGACAGCCTTGGTTGGACCAAGGATGCGACAGTTATAGTGGCTTCGCCGATCACAATTTCTCCGACAACGCCTTCTGTTGAAAAGGGTGGGACGGTGAACTTCTCCGGTAACAATGGAATTCCAGACTATACGTTCTCAATTCAATCGCATACCTGTGCAGGCGGGAGCGGCGGATCGATTGTCGCCGGAACCGGCGTCTACACCGCTCCTTATGAAATCTGTACTGCGGTTGTCCGGGTAACTGATTCAGCCACGAACTATTCGGAAACAACAGTAAGCGTCACACATACGCCTGCCACGTACATTCTACAATTCACGAATGCAGGGGATTTCGTTCAATCCGATTCAACGAACGGAACCACGTTCCCAGGGACCACGGTTGAACTGAAGCAGGTGGACCGAACCGTCACGCACACCGATGATGCTGATTTCAGCGGAACGCATCAGGGGACTACCACGAGTGGGGGGAGTGTCACGCTTCCGTAGGAAACTGCTTGAATCGGAGTCCTTATGAAGTACGTATGTTCACTATTGTTGATTGCAGGTTTGCTGAGCGCTGAAAACGCGCAGGCAGATGCATGTCCGTGGGTGGGAGCCTCAGTTACCGTAAATAGTCAGAGTCTCGCTGCCGGAGATTACGATTGCTCTACGCAGGATATTACTATTGCCGGCGGACAGACATTGACTGTTCTTGGAAATACTGGAAGCACGAACGGGACAGGCGTCCTCATTCGTGCCGCATCTATGACGATCAATGGATCGATTAATGGGGATGGCACAGGATTTCTTGGCGGTACTGGTGGTTGTGGAAATGAAGCTGGGGGCGGTCCAGGGGCTGGAATTATCTATGGCACTGGTGCAGGACATGGCGGGGACGGCGCACCTTCAAATCAGTCAGCGACTTATGGGGCTGCTTACGGGTCTCTGACTCAGCCCACAGAGCTTGGGTCAGGAGGCGCAGGTTACTGCGGTGGCGCTGGTGGTAACGGTGGCGGAGCAATCAAGCTGATCGTACCGGGAACTTTGGTGGTGAACGGCTCGATATCAGCAAACGGTATTTCTGCCGTTGCATTTTACACCGGAGGTGGCGCAGGAGGATCGATTTGGATTGAAGCAGGCACGTTTTCAGGTTCCGGGCCGATATCCGCAAAAGGTGGTGGAGGCCAGGCCGGCGGAAGTGGCGGTGGCGGTGGTGGAAGAATCGCCATCTATTTTACAGAAAAGACTTATACCGGGAATGTTTCTGTCGTGGCCCTGAGTGGCGGCGCTGCAACCGGAAAAGCCGGTACAGTTTATCAAAAATCAAATGGAAACCTGTTTTGCGATTCACCCGGAACATATTCGCTCACAGATGTAGAAGTGGGCGCGCTGAATGGCCTTACCGTTGACAACGGTTGTAATCTAACAATCACGGGGAACTTATCTGTTGCAGGAAATATTACTGTTGGCCCGAGTGCCGCAGCGATCTTAAAGCTGACGGGAACCATTACTGCGACGGATGTGACCATAAATAATGGAAGTACAGTTTCAATCCACTCAGATCTGACCGCAAACCTCCTCTCAGTCCAAGGAAATTCGACACTAATACCGGTGGGGAATACCGGCTCAACGAATGGCACGGGCTCCCTATTGAACGTAACCACTGTCACAATTGCCACGGGGTCTTCAATAGACGGAACAGGTAAAGGATTTTCTGGAGGTTCAGCAGGTGTGTGTGCGGGAGAAACCGGTTGTGGTCCGGGAGGCGGGCCACCCTACGGAGTGGGTGGGGGTCACGGCGGAAAAGGTACCCGCTCAGGAAATATACCGGCGAATGGGGCCACTTACGGCTCGATCACGCAACCCGTGGAACTGGGATCTGGTGGTGCAGGGTACACCACCTTCGTTGGAGGACATGGTGGAGGAGCCGTCAAAATTACGGCAACGACGCTGACCGTGAACGGTTCTATTCTGATGAATGGTGGAAACTCTAACGGATATTATGCTGGCGGTGGAGCGGGTGGATCGATTTGGATTAATGTTGGAACCTTGGCAGGCAGCGGAAATATTTTTGCCAAAGGCGGAACTGGTGATGGAGGTGGCGCGGGTGGCGGCGGTGGTGGTCGAATCGCGATCTATTATATTAGTAAGTCCTTTAGCGGGTCTGTCAATGTCACGGGTCAAACTGTGGCCGGATCCTACGGTCCAGGAGAGAGTGGTACCGTTTTTGAAAAATCCAATGGATCTGTAAGCTGCCTGGTCGCAGGTGCGGTAACTTACAGCAGCGCTGATCTGGGAACCGTGAATAACCTTTCGGTGGATAACGGCTGTGATCTGACCATTACTGGTAATCTAGTTGTTAGTGGCCCAATCAGTATTGGCGCAAGTGTTCCATCATTCCTGAAGCTGACCGGAACGGTGACTGCAACAGATGTTACGGTCAATAATGCGAGCACTCTCACGCTCTATTCGGATCTCACGGGTAACGTTCTCTCAATTCTCGGGAATTCAACATTAGTTCCGATAGGCAACACGTCTTCCATCAACGGCACGGGTTCCATACTGAATATGGCAAGCGTCGATATTGCTGCGGGCTCTTCAATCAACGGCAACGGCAGGGGCTTTGTCGGTGGAGGCGCAGGGGTTTGTGCGGATGTAGTTGGTTGTGGACCTGGCGGTGGGCCCGTATATGGCACGGGGGCCGGCCATGGAGGTAATGGTGCGCGCAGTTCCCAGTCCGCTTCCTACGGCGGCAGTTATGGGTCGCTGACCCAACCCGTGGAATTGGGTTCGGGTGGAGCATCTTACAGTACCTTCGTTGGTGGCGCCGGCGGCGGCGCGATCAAGCTGGTTGTTGTAAACACCTTAACACTGAATGGCTCCATTTCTATGGACGGGACTACCGGGAACAATAGTTACACTGGCGGCGGGGCGGGTGGGTCCATTTGGATTGATGCAGGGACTTTTGCGGGAGCAGGTACTGGTGTGTTGTCTGTCAGAGGAGGTGCTGGCGAAGCAAGCTCCGGTGGTTCCGGGGGCGGTGGTGGTGGGCGAATTGCTCTCTACTATTTCAATAAGACGTTCTCTGGGTCCGTCGTTTACACAGGAACCGCCGGCGGTTATGCAGCGGGTGACATCGGTACTCTTTATGAAGCGCAAGTAGGAAAATATATTTCTCAAACCATTGATTTCGGCTCTTCAGTACTAAGTTACCAAACTCTTGCATATTCCGTGAACACACCGGGTACATCGAATATTTCCGTTGAAGCACGGTCCGGCAATACTTCTTCACCCGATGGCACCTGGACCTCTTGGACAACTTTTGCAAGTGGAGACTCTCTTGCGGCCTTCACTGGCAATCGCTATCTCCAGTATCGTGCAACTTTGAGCACAAGCGATGCAAATAAACCCTCCCTCGATTCCATCACCATCAATGCACCAGCTTGTTACAGCACGGGTTCGTACTACTATGTAAAAACCACGAACGCGAATAAGTTTCTATCAGCCCGAAGCAATACGGTAAGCAATGCCGCGATCACAAGTAGTGTACCCGCAAACACGGCATTAAAAGCCCTGGTCAGCTTTGACGGCGGCACTACCTGGAAAAAGCATAACAGTTCCACTTGGGTTGATGCCGCAGGCGGCGTGAGTACGATCGGCACGACGGGCAATACCATGGCTGAACTCATTGCTGGATTGAACGGCTACACCTTTGGAGCAAGTGAACCCACGGTTGATTTCGCGTTCGGACTCGAAAGTGATAGCTGCAGCGCCACACCGAGTGTGACGGAGCTGAGGTTTGATTATTGATGAAGACTTTAATCACGTTCATCACTCTTGCCATTCTCTCGGGCGCTGAAAACGCGCAGGCAGCGGCGTGCCCGAGTGGAGGAGATCAAACAATTTCCGTCTCGTGTACTCTTGCACCGGGTACATATTCTTATGGTGATTTAATTATCAGCAGTCCAGCTATCATATCTACAAGTGGTGCCGTTGTAATCAATACGACAAACGTGACGATCAGTAGCGGGGCTACTCTGAGCGCTGTGGGTTCAGGTAATGCCGCCGGTGCGGGTACAGGTGCAGGATCAACTTCTACCAGCGGCGGTGGTGGTGGATACGGTGGTGCAGGAGGAAATGGGAATGGTGGAGTCGGAGGTGCTGCCTATATCTTACCGGGTACTTTAATTGCCCCAACCGCGCTCGGGTCTGGCGGTGGGGGTGGCAGCGGCGGAGCTGGAGCTGCGGGCGGCGGCGCGATCAAAATTACGGCATCAGGCGGGATAACGATAGACGGGACGATTGATGCTGGCGGTGCAAATTCAGCTGACTCTGGCGGCGGCGGTACGGGCGGCGGCGGCTCTGGTGGTTCAATTTGGATTACGGCGGCTACACTCGAAGGAAGCGGAGCGATTCAAGCGAATGGTGGCTTGGCAGGAATATACACTCCCGGAGGCCCCTATCGCGGCGGCGGCGGGGCCGGTGGGCGAATTTCTTTAAATTCAACAAACAATACTTTTGCCGGGACAGTGAGTGTTGCCGGTGGCCTGGGACTATCGGATGGAAATATTGGTTCGATCTATGTTGATGGCAGTTTTACCTGTTCAGGGGAGGGATCTGTAACCTACCCGAGTGCTGACTTGGCTGATATTTCAAATCTCGTAATTGATAACGGCTGTAATTTTTCAATTACCGGCGCGCTCAATATTCCCACGCTTACGGCTTCTGTTGGGCCATCTACGGCAGCCACTTTGAATTTTATCAATGCTGCGACAATCAGCGCCCTTGTCGTCAACAACGGCTCAACTGTCAATGTAAATTCTCAGTTGACTACAGGCACAGATGTTACCCTTTCGGGCGCATCGACGATCAGGACGGCATCTGGAGTGGCGGCTGTAATTTCCGTGACAAATATTTATGTAAATTCTGGAAGCAGCCTGAGTGCGACAGGGAAGGGTTTCGCCCCCGGTGGCGGTACCGGGGCAGGCGTGAGTGGTCAGAGCGGTGGTGGTGCGGGTTACGGTGGTGCGGGAGCTTCGGCAGCAAGTGGTGAAGCTGGGGGTATTGCGTATTTTGCTCCTGGTACACTGACTGAGCCGACGGCTTTGGGTTCCGGAGGGGGCGCTGGCAGTGGTACCTCAGGAGGCGCGGGAGGCGGGGCGATTAAAATCATAGCCTCTGGCTTGGTGAGCGTTAGCGGGACCATTGACGCGAATGGTGCAGATTCCAACACGGCTGCGGGTGGTGGTACCGGCGGTGGTGGTTCCGGTGGCTCAATCTGGATAATATCCTCCGTGCTTGCAGGAAATGGATCGATTCTGGCGAATGGTGGGCTTGCAGGAATATATATTCCAGGAGGCCCCTACCGAGGAGGGGGCGGTTCTGGCGGTCGAATTGCCTTGGAGTCTACCACGAATAATTTCACTGGTTCAACGAGCGTCCAGGGAGGGGTTGGGTACCTGACTGGCAGTTCGGGATCGGTTTATAAAAACGGCGAATTCTCGTGCTCTGCAGCGGGATCGGTGACCTACTCCGCCGCAGACTTTCCGTCATTGAACAATTTAGTCGTTGATAATGGTTGCAGCATGACTATTACTGGTGGTCTGAATTTACCCGGGTTGACGATAACTGTGGGTCCAACTGCAGCATCAACGCTCAGATTCAGTGACTCAGCAACAATAAGTTCACTGATCGTCGATAATGGTTCAACTGTTCATGTAAATTCTGCATTAACTACAGGCGGCAACATTACAGTTGCTGGTGTTTCAACGATCAATACCACTGCGGGAGTGCCGGCCGCGGTTTCTGTTTCGAATTTCAATTTGAATGCTGGAAGCAAGCTCAGTGGGTTGGGAATGGGGTCTGCGGCTGGAGCTGGTACCGGTGCGGGAGCAACCTCCACGAGCGGAGGGGGCGGCGGCTACGGTGGCATAGGTGGCTCTGGAAATGGTGGAACAGGCGGAATTTCATATTTAGAGCCAGGTACTTTAACCCAACCAATCGCTTTAGGCTCGGGAGGTGGTGCGGGTAGCGGAGGTTCCGGTGCGGCGGGTGGAGGCGCAATCAAAGTGGTGGCCTCGGGCACTATAACTATCGACGGAACGATCGATACGAACGGCGCCGATTCAGCTTCTTCGGGCGGCGGCGGCACTGGTGGTGGGGGTTCGGGTGGTTCGATTTGGATAACTGCATCAGTACTCGCTGGAGCTGGAACCATCAAAGCCGATGGGGGTACCGCCGGAATATACACACCAGGAGGCCCCTATCGAGGAGGGGGCGGCGCAGGAGGACGGATTAGTCTTTCCTATCAGACCAAGACGTTTTCTGGATCGATATCGGTTATGGGCGGGATCGGACTTAATAATGGAGGAACTGGAACCAGTTCTGCCGCTCAATCTGGAGTTTACCTTTCCAGTGTTTTGGACTTTGGCACCGCTACACTTGCCTACCAGACGCTTTCTTATACGAAAACAACCCCAGGAACGACGGCAGTTTCTGTCGACGTTCGTACAGGCAACTCCCCCGCTCCTGATGGAACCTGGACCTCGTGGGCGACTTTTGCAAGTGGAGACTCTCTTGCGGTCTTCACAGGCAACCGCTATCTCCAGTATCGTGCAACCTTAAGCACAAGCGATGCAAACAAACCCACCCTCGATTCCATAACGATCAACGCTCCCGCCTGTTACAGCACGGGATCGTACTATTACGTTAAAACGACAGCCGCGAACAAATTTCTATCAGCACGAAGCAATACGGTAAGCAATGTCGCTATCACGAGCAGCGTACCTGGAAGCACGGCACTTAAAGCCCTTGTCAGTTTTGACGGAGGCACAACCTGGAAAAAACATAACAGCTCCTCTTGGGTTGACGCCGCAGGCGGTGTGAGCACGATCGGCACGACGGGCAACACGATGGCTGAGCTCATCAGTGGGCTGAACGGCTACACTTTTGGAGCAAGCGAACCTACCGTGGATTTCGCATTTGGGCTCGAAAGCGACAGCTGCAGCGCTACGCCGAGTGTCACGGAACTGAGGTTTGATTATTGAAATGAAAACCCTAATCACATTCATCACCCTTTCTATTCTCTTTGGCGCTGAAAACGCGCAGGCGGAGGCATGTCCTTGGGCGGGCGCAAGTGTCACGGTCAATACTCAATCACTTGCCGCCGGTGATTACGATTGTTCCGCTCAAGACATCACCATCGCGGCTGGGCAGACGCTGACAATGCAAGGGAATACAGGAACAAATACCGGAGTCGTTCTGCGGGCGCAAAATTTGACGGTGAATGGGACAATTTCGGCGAATGGGCAAGGTTATCCCGCAGACGGTGGACCTAGTCCAGGAACATGGGGCGGATATTCTTCTTCAGGTGGTGGGCACGGCGGTGCAGGCGGACCATCGGGATTACATGGTTACTCGTCTGCGGCGGGTGGTGCCGCTTATGGATCAATAAGCCAGCCTATTACTCTTGGTTCTGGTGGTGGTAATGCGAACGGAACCCCTGGTGGTGCAGGCGGTGGCGCGATCCGTTTGGTCATCGCTTCTACTCTCGCCCTGAATGGCACCATTAGCGCCGATGGCAATCCGTCCACCCCGAACTCGAACAATAGTGCTGCAGGTGGTGGAGCCGGTGGTTCCATTTGGATCGCGGTAGATACTATTTCAGGCGGAGGAACCCTGACTGCCAGAGGCGGAAATATGAATGACGCCGGAGGATATTACGGTGGAGCCGGCGGCGGCGGCCGAATCGCACTCAGCTGGGTTACAAAAACATTTAGTGGAACAGTTTCTGCCGCCGGTGGCCTGACAAGTTGGGCGGAGAACAATGGAAGCGCAGGAACCGTTCAGGAAACACCAATGCCGGTAAACGGGGTAATTTTACTAAGCAACGGGACGTTTGCCTTTTCGGCTGCGGACCTTGTGGGGGTGACCCGCCTGGAGGCCGTATCCGGAGTCGTTTTGACATTCTCAGAAACAATTACTTGGACGGGAGATCTGGTGCTTGGAAGTGCTTCGGCCGTCACGGTGACAATGAATCACCCCTTTTCTGCCCATTCCATTCAGGTCTTGAACGGCTCAACAATGAATCTAAAGAAGGGGGTGGCTGCTCTTGGAAATATTGAGGTAACTGGAAGCTCAACGATTCAGTGCATATCGGATTATGTGAACAATACTGGGTGTGGAATAATTTCTGCCGATAATCTCACTATCGCAAGCGGATCTAAAATATTTGCCAGTGGTCTAGGGTATCCGATGAATGCAGGACCCGGAAAGGGATCGAACGTCGGAGCTGAGGCCGGATCTGGCGGCGGTCATGGCGGCGTCGGGGGAGCAAGTGGCTTTCATTCATACTCTTCGGCACCTGGGGGAGCCGTCTATGATTCGCTTACTGAACCTGTAATTCCGGGTTCTGGTGGTGCAAGCCATTCGGGTACCGCGGGTGGTGCTGGTGGTGGGGCGGTTCGAATCAGCATCAATTCTACGTTTACGTTAAACGGATCAATTTTGGCAGACGGGCTGAGTTCATCTCTGAGTTCAAATAATCATGCGGCAGGGAGCGGTGCCGGAGGTGCAGTTTGGATCAGCGCCAATACGTTTTCAGGCGGTGGCTCCATTTCAGCAAAAGGTGGAAACATGAACGACCCCATCGGCTACTATGGAGGGTCTGGAGGGGGCGGTAGAATTGCGGTTCATTACCAGTCCAGTACGTTCAGCGGGACGGTAACTGCTGCAAAAGGTGTGACTCCATGGCCTGAGAATGATGGGGCTGATGGAACCGTGTATATGGCTCGAAATGGGATCTATGTCTCGCCGGTACTCGACTTTTTGTCGAATTCATTATCTTACCAAACCCTGTCTTTTGTAGAAACTACCCCAGGAACTACGACAGTCTCTGTCGACCTGCGTGCGGGCAACTCCCCTGCTCCTGACGGAACCTGGACAGCATGGACAAACTTTTCAAGCGGAGACTCTCTTGCGGCTTTCATAGGCAACCGCTATCTCCAATATCGTGCAACTTTGAGCACAACTGATGCAAACAAACCCTCCCTCGATTCCATCACGATCAACGCGCCAGCCTGTTACAGCACGGGTTCGTACTATTACGTAAAAACGACGAGTACGAACAAGTTCCAATCAGCACGAAGCAATACGGCAAGCAATGTCGCGATCACAAGTCTTGTACCCGGAAGTACAGCGCTTAAAGCCCTTGTCAGTTTTGACGGAGGCACGACCTGGAAAAAGCATAACAGCTCCTCCTGGGTTGACGCCGCAGGCGGTGTGAGCACGATCGGCACGATGGGCAACACGATGGCTGAACTCATCAGTGGGTTGAACGGCTACACCTTTGGAGCAAGCGAACCAACGGTCGATTTTGCGTTTGGGCTCGAAAGCGACAGCTGCAGCGCTACGCCGAGTGTCACGGAGCTAAGGTTCGACTACTAAAAACCTCTCCCCCCTTCGGTTCGAGCCCGATTTCCAGGTTTGGATTCCGCCCGTTTTCAGGTTATGACTGTGTAATGAGCACAATTGATTTGATCATATATCTTGGCGGCGCAGCGATGGCCGGTTCTTTCGTCTATATCCTTTGGACTTATTACAAAGGACTTAAGGACTCACCACGGGAGCTCCTGTTGCTCTTCGTTTCTAAAATTTTGGAATACATCGCCTATGGTTCCGCGAACCTTGCGTTTGTTCTCTTCCTTTCGTCGGATGTCGGATTGGGAGACATCTCGGCCGGATCTTATATCGGTGTCTGGTCCATGACCATCACACTGACGACCATGTTCATCGGCTCGGTAGCTGACGCTATTGGGATAAAAAAGACACTGTTGACCGGAACGATTATCTTGCTCCTGGCGCGCATCGTGATGCCGTTTACCACGAATATTTATGTGCTTACGTTATTCAGCTTCCTGCCTCTTGGCGTTGGAATGGCGATGATGACACCGGTCTTGTCCGTTGGTATCAAGAAATTCACCACGGCCGGAACGCTTTCCCTGGGCTTCGGGCTTTTTTATACATTAATGAATGTGGGTTGGGCTGGTGGAGCCTGGGTATTTGATTTCATTCGGGGAATTGTGCTCGAAAAAGGCGGACACGTTCAGCTGCTTGGGTTCAGTCTTTCTGCTTATCAAATGATCTTCTTTGTAGGATTCATCTGCACGGTCGCAAATTTAATTATTGTGATGCTCATGCGGGACGGAGTGGATTACCAGACTCGGTCCCCAGTGAGGGTCAAGAAAACAGATCGTTCACTCAAGGCCGGCTTGGCTTCTGTTAAGAAAGCGGCAGTTGATACCTGGAAGATCATCCGGGTGGTCTTCGCCGAAAAGCCTTTTTGGGTTTTCCTGTTCATGCTCGGGCTGCTGATTTTCGTACGCTTTACTTTCTATCATTTCCATTACACCTTCCCAAAATACGGCCTGCGCGTTTTGGGCGAAAAGGTGAAGATTGGTTCCATCTTCGGTGTTCTGAACCCGGTGATGATTGTTTTCCTGACGCCACTTTTTGCCGCCATGTTCAAGAAGGTTCGTTCCTACATCATGCTCTTGGTTGGGACCACGATTACCTCAGTGTCGATCTTTATTGCCACATTGCCAGATAACATTTTTGAACCGCTCATGGGTACCTGGTTCTCAGAATTGATCCTGAGTCGCTGGTTGAATATCGCTCCGGAAGGTCAGCAGCCGCTGGTGCTTGCTCTTGTCATCATGGTGATGGTCTTTACCGTCGGAGAGGCGATCTGGTCGCCACGCCTGATGCAATTCACGGCTGAAATCGCACCCAAAGGCAAAGAAGGATCTTACATCGCACTATCCGCCTTGCCTTTTTTCGCCGCCAAATTTTTTGTGGGTCCTTTGTCCGGTTGGCTGGTGGCAACTTATACCCCCGAAGGTGCGACTTCTTATCCGCTTCATTATGTCGTCTGGTTATGGATCGGCGGCATGTCATTGATTTCACCCCTCGGCTTGGTTGTTTTCCATAAGCTGTTCTCTAAAGCAGAGCACCGGGTGAAAATGGAAACGATCGAAGCGTCCAAGGGCAAAAACCAGAACGAAGAAGACGGCGAACCCACCCGCTAATCTTAAAACGCGTCTGGCGCGCCTTTAGCACCTTGCCTTCTAAAAAAAGGAGGCAGGCGCATGCGTTCGATAAAGTCGCTTGTAGTTTTATTTCTCACGGGATTAATCACGTCATGCGGCGGCTCGGATCAGCCCGCCAGCACACCGACTCCGCCGGCGCAGAATACCAATGTGCCCACGACAAGTGCGGTTTCGGCTGTGAGGGCCTTTGACTTTTCGGGTGGGCGCGCAGTGCCCATGGATTTTGGTACAGAGACTTTGGAGCTGAACCTCGACGCCACCACCCAGGAATCGACAGGCCGGGCGGTGATTCAGTTTCAAACTCCGGAAGCGGGTAAACCGTACTTCCTTTTTAATGGCAATATACGTTCAGTCACATTAAACGGACAGTCCGTTTCTATTCAGGAAGCCACAACGGCGGGCGGTGATAGTGTTAATGTGCTCGATATTACTGTTCAGCCGGGGGCATCCCAGACCGTAACCATTGACTATAGTATGAGTGGAGAGGCCGTAAGCTATCGGGCCGGTGGTGTTGGGTTCATCACCGCGATGGCGGATATTGATGATGGGAATTTTTTTGAAGCTTATGGGCCGGCAAGTTTCGAAGACGATCAGCTCAAAATGACGATGACGGTGAATATAAAGGGAGCAGCGAGGGCGCACCAGCTCTACACGAACGGAACATTGACCCAATTGAATACGGCCTCATGGTCCGTGGATTTCCCCGCGTATTTCACTACCTCCTCATTTTACGTCCATCTGACGGATCTTGCTCTTGCCGTGCGCCAAACGGTGTATCCGGGTTTGGAGAGGGAGATTCCAATTACGGTCTATGCATCAGACGAAAGTTCTGCAAGCTCGGCCATAGCAGCTGTTCCTGCATTATTTGCAGAATTAGAGCGGGATTATGGCCCGTATTTGCACAATTCATTTATCGCATATATTTCTGGCAGCGGTGGCATGGAACATAATGGTGCAACGATTACGAGCTTGAGCGCCATCGGTCATGAGCTGACACATTCCTGGTTTGGTCGCGGGGTGATGCCGCAAAATGGCTCGAGTGGTTGGATCGATGAAGCCATCGCTACCTGGCGTGACCGGGGTTATCCCAGCAATTTGACCGAAGCGTCGCTTGATCCCGCAAACATTGGAAATCTGTCGCCCTTTGAGCGTTTCACGCCCTTTTTGGCCTATAACCAGGGCGGAGAGCTCATGACCGTTCTGGACAACCTGTTCACTGGGACGTTTGGAATTCAGGGCGGGCTAAAGGCAGTTTTGAAAGACTTTTTTGCGCAGTGGAAAACAAGACTCACCACGACAGATGCTTTCGAAACCTTTCTTGAACAACGGACAGGAGCAAACCTCACACAGATATTCTCAACCTATGTTACGGGCGGTCAGGCCGGGGGAACGGTTGGCACAACACCACCGGCAGAGCCAGGCCAGCCGGGAGTTGTTCCTGTGGGTACGCTGCACCCGCCAGCGTTGACACCGGGGGAAGTCAGACAAATTCGTTGAAAATTGCGGTCAGGATCAGTGCGATTTACGAATTTTGCGCTCAGGGCGGGTTTGCGTTAGCTTGTCGCAAGCCCGGCAGAGGTGAACTTCCATATTATCCCAAGTATACCAATTGCCGTCTTTCGCGGCATAAACCTTTCGGCATTGATAGCACTTGAACTGTCCGCGTCCTGGCTTGTCGTTTGTGGTGGCTGGATTCATCTATTAGACCCTCTGTCGATGTGTGATCAATCCGTGACTAGGATCGTAAGGAGAAACGCCGACCGTTACACGATCACCGACGAGAACCTTAATTTTAAATTTCTTCATTTTGCCGGATAAACGGGCAAGTACTACGATGCCATTATCAAGTTTCACCTGATAATTTCCACCGCCTGTAATGTCGGCAATTTTACCTTCGAGCTGTATCAGGTCCTCTTTGGACAAATTATTCCCCTTGTTAAAATGGACTAACGCCCGCCGCGGCGTCCGCCGCCCCAAAACCATCGCCCCCTCCGCGATTATCGCGAGGGGCCATGAGCTTGGCTTCGATTTAACATACCTGATTTCATAAAGATACCCGGTTGTGAGGGTAAAATCGCTCGCCTTCCAATGCAAATCCAGATTGCATGACCTTCTTAAGGCAATCCAAATTCATGGCGGGCTGTTCCTCTTCGACGCAGGACATTACAGGTCAGATCTCTTCAGGTTTTGCCTTTGCATCTCTTATCAGTGAATGCGGAGGTGATGTCCATGGCTCGTAAGATGAGATTAAGCGAAATTCCCGAACGCCGCTCCCCCGGCGATGAAGAGCCTGTTAGGGGTAGTCCTGGATCTATCGAGCAGCAGCTGGATATGTCGGAAGAGGGAGACCTCCGTGGAGACGAAATTCAGTTTCATCACGGCATCGTGGAAGACGAGCGGGATGAGGGGGCGGGCCCACTGGATCTGATGATGTCTGACAACTATAACGTGGACATGTCGGAAGAAAACCGGGAGGGCGACGAATTAAGCGGCGACGAGCATTCATTTGGTCTTCAGGGAGATAAAGAACAGCAGCTGGAGGACCAGGTTCGAAAGGTCCGGACTTGAGGATTTTGAATCCTGCTGGCACCATGTAAGGACGAGGTGATTCCATGGGGCCGGCATCCAAATATTTCAGACCAGGACAATTCATATTTCGCGAGGGAGAGGCTTCTAGCTCAATGTACCTGATTAAGAAGGGTACGGTTTCTATCCGGAAGATGAAGGGCCCCGCATTTGTTGAAATTGCCCGTGCTTACTCGAGTGAGGTGGTCGGGGAATTATCGTTTTTTGATCGCCAGCCCAGAAGTGCAGCCGCGGTTGCTCTGACGGAGGTAGAAGTTCTTGAGATCAATTTCGAAAGTCTCGATAAAGTGTACGAAAAAATTCCGGAATACATGAGAACGATCATCAGTTGTGTCGCGGAACGGCTCAGGAAGGCCGATGACACGATCCGCAGGCTTCAAAAAGAAGTAGTGAAAGACGATCAGATTTCTCCGGGCGCTGGGGACGGCCCCACCGCGACGGACGTACTTGCTGCCACAGGAAATGTGAGCGCAAGCAAAGAGAAGAAAGAAGCGGAGCCGATCAAATCAGAAACCGCAGAAATCAAAAAGCCAGATCCCGAAACCTAGACCCCAAGGGCTTAACCAAATACCCGCTTGTTTTTTATTTATATTTCCCTACACTATACTTATTAAAATTATTTAATTGGGTTTCGTCGGGTGGACAAGTTGCCACTCGGGGGATCCGAGCCCTTTGCAATTTTTACCGCGATTCTTACTGGGCCGAGAAGTTTTGCAGAACGTAGTTCAGGACACTCTCGGTTTTAAAGCATTACGAGACTGACCTTTTTGGGAAGTGAAGTACTTTCGGCGCACAGGTTTGTGTTTCGGATGAGCTGGAGCTTCTGTGTATTTTTTTAATAGAGGGAGACCAAGGACAATGAACATCGGAAAAGGGAAAAGCAGATTTTTGCTGGTCATGCTTTTAGCCGGCTTCGCATTCGGAACTTCGAGTGCGTTCGCGGCAATTGATCAGGGCGCGGTTGATAAATGTAAAGCCTGTCATGAAGACGAAGTTACTAATTTCGTGAAGGGTACACATCATGGAAAAGTATTCGCAGCAGGCGATAAACAGAATAGTTGCGAATCCTGCCACGGTCCTGGCGAAAAACACATTGCTGCCGGTGGGAGCAAAGACACGATTATCGGCTTTGGGAAAAAGTCGGAACAGAGCGTGGAAGAACAGTCCAAGCAATGTCTCTCCTGTCATGCGAAGAACAAGTCAGTCGCGATGTGGGATATCGGCAAACATAAGAAAAACGATGTTTCCTGTGCTTCTTGCCACAGTACTCACGTTGAAAAAGACATGAAAGCCCCTGAAAACTGCTTTTCCTGCCACAAGGATGTCAAAGCGCAGGCCAAACGGTTTTCCCATCACCCCATTATCGAAGGGAAAGTCAGCTGTAGCGATTGTCACAATCCGCACGGCACAACCTCGCATGGCATGATCAAGGCCGAGAACAATAATCAGCTTTGCTACAAGTGCCACGCAGATAAGCGTGGGCCATTTGTTTGGGAGCACGCTCCGGTTGAAGAAAATTGCAACAACTGTCACGTGCCTCACGGAAGTCAGAATATGAAGCTTCTCACCAGAAGAGCTCCGTACCTCTGCAACGATTGTCACTCGGCTAATCATTCAGCCGGCACGACTCTCGATGCTACAAATGGCTTCAAGGGAACAGCTCCGACGAACAAGACGTTCGCCAGAGGCTGTATCAATTGTCATAACAAAATTCACGGAAGCGTAGCCCCGGCAAATACAAACGACAAGTATATGTCAGGTCAATATTTCGTTCGGTAATTTAGGAGAAATTACAGATGAAAACTTTAAAAATACTAATGGTCGCGCCGCTGCTATTGCAGTCGTCGCTTGTTTTTGCAGAATACAAATTGGGCAATTGGGATCTGACAACAAAAGTTGGATTTGGTGCACAGTTATCGAATGGAGCCGAAGGACAAAGCGCAAAATTTGCCGAGTACAGTGATGTGCGTGACAGCGCTCTGGGTTATGCAAGCATCACCGGTGAAGTGGGAGCCTATCATTTGGGCTTTGACGCTTCTCGGATCGGTCTTAAGGATCAGTCATACGTTTTGGATGGCGGGAGCTACGGAACGTTCAACTATTCTGTGTACTACAATTCCTTGTTTCATAAGTTCTCCGTCGGAGCCGTTTCGCTCTATGATCCGGCAACAGTAGGAACAGGCTCGTTGACGATTCCGTCTACAGTAACTGTCGCTAGTCCCGAGACCTGGGGGGCACGCTACGACTATACTCTGACTAAGAAGACGTATGGTGTGGATGCTTCGTATGATACCGGGGCTCCGTATTCTTTTGGTCTTGGATTCAACCAAGTCAAAGAAGACGGTCTGCGTCCCCTGGGAGTAACGTCCAGGGCTGCCAGCACGGGCGGTGTAACCCTTCCAGAACCGATTGATTATAAAACCAACAACTTCAATGCCAATGTTGGTTATAAAATCGGCGACTGGGCTACTAACCTCAATGCTATGTTAAGCAAATTCACCAATGCAAATCCAACTTTGCAATACGCCAGCCCTGTTGCTGGACAAGGGTCCCCAATTGCTTACCTTGCACCTAAGAATGATTATTACAAACTTGCTTGGCAGAACGTGATCATGAGCTTGCCCCTGAACTCGACGGTCATTGCAAAGGCGAGTTACTCAAAACTGAGCAATACACTGGACATGCCCCGGTCAGTTGGCGAAACAACACCAGGGACGACTCCGGATATCGGCTCCTTTGATGGTAATATCAAATACGCAACGGCGAATCTGTCATGGGCTGCAAATCCTTTGGATAAGCTGGATACGAAAGTTTATTATAACTTTCTTCGTAAGTGGAACCGGTCCACGCAGATTACGTTTCCCGCAGGACCATCAATAACGAGCCCCGTTACCAATGCGCTCTTCGGCTACTACAAGCATAACGGAGGCGTGGATGCTGGTTATAAGCTTCCGCTCAGCACCCGGTTGGGTGCTGGTTATGAACACCTGAAGATCCATCGTGACCGGAAAGACGCCGTAAATACCCGTGACAACATGGTCTATGCGGAACTGCGAAATAGCCATTTCGACATTGCACAAATGAAGGTCAAGTACCAGCATTTGGCCAGGACCGGTGATTTTGAGGGAACGTTTCCGGGCGCAACAGTGTATTATCGCTCCGTGGATGTAACCTCAAAGAAGCAGAATAAAGTAACTGCTGGATTTGATGTTGCTCCTATTGAGCACTTGGATTTGGGTATTGAGTATTCTTACTCCAAGAATCAATATAATCCCACGCAGCGTCTTTATGGTCGGACGAAGGACACGGTGAATGGGATTTTCACAGACATTTCTTATGAAATGCCCAAGCTCTTCAAAGTGGCCGCGTTTGCCGGCTACGAAAAGGGCGTGATTGATACTCTCCGTACTGCTGGTAATAATATGACCAAGGATCCTGCTCTCCCGGACACAACCAACGCTTTCAAAGTTAACCTCTATGAAAACAACAGAGGCTGGGAGTATGGACTAGGGCTGGATATCCCGGTTATTGAAAAGAAATGGGATGTTTCGCTGGGTTGGGAACAGTATCGGAACGACGGTGGAATCAATTTCAACGGTGGAGACCCCGCCTTGGCAGTTGGGAGTTCCGGCGGCCCTCGCGTCGATATTTCCAATTTCAACGATTCGCTTACAACTGTAGTTAGGGCTAAGACCAAATATCAGTTCACGGAAAATTTGAGTGCCACCGCGAACTATATGTATGAACGCCAAACTTACAGTGATTTCGGCTGGGATGGGTATGTACTGAACCCTTCCGGAATGTTTATGACTGGCGAGTATTCAGACAACGAGTACAAGGCTCATACCGGGTACCTTGTCGCCGAATACCGCTTCTAAGCGGTATTCCTAATCATCAATCAGTAATGGAGGGGGCCCAGCAATGGGTCCCCTCTTTTTTTATACACATAAGGAATTTGCGATAAGCTTGCACCAAGACGTATGAAAACAATACAAAGCCAACTCCTCCTTCAAGTGCCGGGAATCCGCCACGGTTTTGGCACGCTTGAAGAGCCCATTCCCGCCGGACTCCAGGGCGCGTGGGGAGCAAAGGCCAGCTTGAGGCAGGTACATGGCGCAGGTATCATCGAACTCAACTATCCGGGACAGAATGCTGAGAGTGCCGACGGATTCTTCACGCGACAAGTTGAAATTCCAACCGCCATCATGACTGCTGACTGCGTCCCTGTCCTGCTCGCCCGTAAAGACGGGAAAGCTGTTGCCGCTGTCCATGCAGGCTGGCGCGGAACACGTGCGAGAATTCTGCGCAACCTCTGGGACAAACTCGCTGCACAACACGAGTCCCCGGCTGACTGGATTGCGGCGGTCGGACCCGCTATTGGCTCCTGCTGCTATAATGTCAGCAAAGAGTTGGCTGAAGACTTTTCACGTGAGTTCAAGTTTTACGATCACCAGTTCTTCCTGCCCCGTCCGCTTTATCTTGACCTGCCCCAGCTCAATGCTTTGGAGCTCAAGAGCATCGGCATCTCTCAGGTGGAGGTATTGCCTTTGTGCACCTATTGTTCACAGGATTCGGGTGGGCCGTTATTCAACAGTTATCGCAGAAACCCGACTGAAGCCGGCCGGCAGTACTCTGGTCTTATGAGGGCACAATGATCCCTAGTTTTTGGCCTTCAGTTCCGATAATAGTGCTTTGAAAAGTTCCGGTGGTTCGGCTTCGAAATGCAGCTTCTTTCCGGTTACAGGGTGCTCAAATCCGAGAACCCGCGCATGCAGCGCCTGCCCGGGTAAACTCGAAATCACCGTCCGGACTTTTGGAGAAAGCGCCGTCCATTTTGTATGACGCGTGGTGGGAGCACCATAAGCCGGATCCCCCATAATCGAGCAGCCCAAGGCCGTCAGGTGCACCCGTACCTGATGCGTGCGCCCCGTCTCCAGCTTCACTTCAATCCAGCTCGCGGTTACAGAACCCTTTTCATTGTAAAAGGATTCCAGCACCTTGTAATGACTGATCGCCTTGCGCCCACCCTTCACATTGACCGCCATCTTCTTACGGTCGGACGGGCTCCGCCCGAGCGTTGTTTCAATCGTACCGGACAGCGTCTTGGGTATCCCGTAACAGAGCGCCCAGTACGTGCGATCGATAGCGTGCGAGGCAAAAACCTTCATCAACTTCTGATGTGCAAGATCGGTTTTCGTGATCACCAGTGCGCCGCTCGTGTTCTTGTCGATACGGTGGACGATCCCGGGTCGCAGGGTGCCGCCGATCCCACTGAGATCTTTGATATGAAAAAGCAACGCGTTCACGAGAGTGCCGTCCAGCTGGGTTGACGACGGATGGACAGTCAGACCCTGGGGTTTGTTCACAACCAGAAGGTGTTCGTCTTCAAAAAGAATATCGATCGGAAGATCCTGAGGCGTGGCTGCGAGCGCTTTTGCGGCCGGAAAGGATATCAAAACGATCTGTCCGGCTTGCAAGCGATCCTTTGACTTGAGGGGTTTTTCGTCCACCACTATAAAACCAGCTTCCAATAACTTCTGAATCTGGGTTCTTGATGTCTGAACCGGGGTTTCGGTACTTGATTTGCCGAGCCCGACTTCCAAGGCAATCGAAATCATCCGGTCTGCGCGGCAATCTCCGACGTCCAAAGTAATGAGATCTTCTTCCGAAACAAGCCAGCTCCATTGGATCGGTGCTGTCATTTGTCTTGTTTGGGGGTGGATTGATTGTAGCGGGCAATATAGGCTGCAGCCACCCTGTCGTGCGGGAGTTTCAAAACCTTGGATATCTGCGAAACAAATCCCCGCAGATAAACTGGAGCGGGAAATTTCGCGAAGTTCTCTTCCTCGATTGCCACGATGTTGGACTTGGAAATTTTGGTGTTGGCCGCCATTTCTTCAATCGAGATTCCTTTTGTTTCCCGGACCCGCCGGATCAGGCTCCCGTGCCACTCCACTTCCTGGGCAATCTGCTCCTCAAGGAGCAAAGAGCCCGATGCCTGAGGTGTCGGGTTTATCGGGGCAGACTCGGAAGTACCGGGGAAGTCTGAATTCGCATGTGCAAAATCGGTGGGAGGGGCCACCAGCAATTCATACTCCGGATGGGAGGCATTCATCATCGGGGGAGTGCGGTCGATCGAAATAATTTTTGAAACGTCGGAGGTCCAAACGCCATGGCATTTGTCATATTCAGCCCGCTGGTCCGGATTGGACAGCACTGTGTAAGCCTGCTCGATCCGTTTGAGGGCATCTTCTCGCTCCTGTGCGCTGACCAGCGTGTATAAAGCGACATTATCCCGTGTAAAGGCGGACTTCGACCGAATATAGGCGGCCTGAACCTCCTGTGAAGTCGCATCTGGAAGCAGCTCGAGGATTTCGTAGTGAGTGGACTTTTCGTCAAAACTCATTTTTTAACGTTGTTATACCTTTTAAAAATTTGCTGCACCATGCGGTCGATGTTCATCACCAGCCTGGAATTCGGAAATTCCAACAGCATGGGCCTCTTGCGACGAATGGCTTGCCATACAGAGCTGTCGTAATCCAGGTACCCAAGATAATCCATCTCTATTCCGAAATATTTTTTACAGACAGTCTTCACTGAGTAGCCAACGTCAATATCTGACTGTGTTCTCGCTTGGTTTACAATCAGCTTTGGATTGAAGCACGCAATGGAGCGCTTCAGGCGCACGGCAGCTTCCGGGTTACTCTGTGAAACCTCGCGAAATAGATCCGAAGGCGTTCGGATGTTGCGTTCATTCCTGGAATCCATCGCCACATCGATCAGCGCCTGGACTTCGAGCAACTTTGGATCATTTCTAAGATGTCTGAAGTAAGCGCTTTTAATGAAGCGATAGGCGTTCTCAATCGAGGTCGGCTCAGGCAACAGCGTGATGATTCCAACATTGCTGGACAGGAAAAAATCGATTGTATTGAAAGTGGTTCCGGCACCGAGGTCAAAAATTAAATAATCCGTATCGAGCGAGTTGAGGGCAGTCAGGAGTCTGGTCTTGTCGACGTCCGAAACATTGGCCACGCCGATCGCGTCCTGTGCACCACTGATTATGTCGAGATGCTGAATTCCGGTCTGAACACGGCAAGCCTCCAGACTGGGGACACGGTCGGAGAAGAAATCACTCAGTGTGTTTTTCGGGAGATCCAGACCGAGCGCTGTGTGCAGATTGGCGCCACCGAGATCAAGGTCGACCACGACGACGCTGTTACCCAATCGAGAAGCGCTGATCGCCAGACTCGAAGCAATCAGACTTTTGCCTACGCCGCCCTTACCGCCACCGACCGCCCAGATCTGTTTGATCCTTCGGGCAGGCGGCCGCGCGACTTCGTCAAAAGCACTGTTGTTGGAGTAGTCAGGTAGGACCGCTTCAAGCGAATTCACGGTTCCGTCCATGGTTCATTCCTCTTGCCCAAAATGCGCGCATCATGCGCTCTCTATTAAGGATTGACTTCCTGTTGCGCGGAGTCAATGGGTTGTATTTGCCTAGTATTTGTCCTAGCCAAAGGACGGTCGCGTTGTTTCGCGTGCGTACTGGTTTACGCACAAAATCTGAAATTCGCGTAAGCCGATGCCCAATTTCAGTACATCTATTGCGCAGAGTCATCGAACAAGTATTTTTTCGGGAAAACAACCGGCATAACTATTTGGTATTGCAGTAATTTTTCAAAAAAATATATTATCCAAAATGACAGAAAACTCGAGGAATTGGCATTTCGATTGCTTTGACTGCTGCTGTTAACCGGAGAATTCATGAAGCGAACAGTCCAGACCTTCAATCAAAATAAGGGCTCGGAAGCACTTGCTGCCTTTCCGTTCAGATTGCATGTGCGGACGGATCTTCATCTCACACGAAAAGTTTTCCACATGCTGACGGGCATGGCGATTGCGTTCTCATATCTCGCAGGCGTCCCAGCGCCGACCTTAGTCATTGTGCTCAGCTCGATTCTTGGATTTGTGTTCATGATTGAAACGGCTCGGCTTCGAATTCCGGCATTTAATGAGAAGATGATCAGGTTCTTTTCTCCGATCATAAGAAGCCATGAGTGTGAGCAGCCAACTGCAATTCCTCCCTACCTTCTGTCTGCCGTAATTGCGGTTCTAGTTTTCCCCAAACCCATAGCTATCCTCAGCATACTTTTCCTCGCCTGTGGAGATCCACTCGCGTCCGTCTTTGGAATTCTTTACGGCAAGCACAGTATCCGCTTTGCCAACGGAAAATCCCTGATCGGGTCTTTGGCGGGAATCCTTACCTGCGCTGCCATCACCTTTATGTTTTTGAAAATGATGTCCATCCCGATGCCGGCACTCCTTGCGGTTACGATGATCGGCGGCCTGGCCGGTGGAACAGCCGAAATGGCGCCGGTGGATGTGGATGATAATTTCTCAATCCCGGTGATTTCAGGGTTTGTTCTCTGGTTGGCCTTCATCGTCTTTGGTGTCTAAACGACCCGCCGGGTGTCAAATAGTTCGACAGCACCCTGAGCCTTCTTCCCTTGAAAAGACAGGATTTTTTACAATATAGATCTGGTATGTACATTGCTCTTTCCACGGTTAGGGGAAGAATCATGTTCAACCGGCTCAATTACAAAATCGCGCTAGCACTGCTTCCTTTGCTGCCGTTGCTGGCACAAGGGAGCTCGAGCCTGCGCCCGGAGTGGACGAAAAAGTCTTATTACAACATGAATACGAATGAGTCTTTTTTGGGTGCAATCAAGGTGAATGCAACACCAAAAAGTGATTTGGATCTTTCTCTCGACAAGAAATTAGCGAACGAAACGCAACTCAAGTACGAGGGCATCGTACGAAACTACGAAATGCGACGAACCTACGGCCTGACTGATTCCCAAGAGGAGCTCGACTTCGCCTCGCAAATGGGAGGAATGGCCAAGGACCTGGCTCGTCAGGTGCAGAACACCCAAATCAAGAGAAAAATGAAAAGCGCCCGGACTGCGGCAATGCGAGATGAAAATATCAGTAAAGCCGCCAAGCCGATCGCAATTGCAACGGCAATTACCGCCGCCTGCACAGGCACACCCGTGACCCTGCGTTTCGGAAACAGCACGGAAGTACACAGTATTACCAATGTGATAGAGCAGACCGGACAAATCCAGTTTGTTTCGCCAGAGATCAAGGGTGGAATTGATGTTGCGGTAAAGACGCCGGAAAGGGCGCGTGAAGTCGCGATACCTGGCGAAAAATACCGTTTCTCGCTTCTGCGAGATATTCCCCTGGTGGATGTGACCAGTGGAATTGCCTATGGAACAACCAGCACGGGATTCACTGCCTCCTTGAGCAAGCAGGTTTATGATAATGTTACCTGTGTTGTGGATTCTACGAGACCCCTTTATGAGTCCGCTCTCCCCGCGCATCAGGAAACCGTGAGACTTCTCTACGGAATAACCTTTTAAGGGCGCTCGAATTCCACGAGCGTGGCGCCGGTCCCACCCCTTCCAGGTCCCCCATCACGATAAGCTTTGACGTAAGGTAACGAGTTGAAGAGCGCCCGCGCCCCCTCTCGCAAAGCCCCGGTGCCGAGGCCGTGAATGACGGTCACTTCAACATACGAACCGCTTCGGTAGGCCTGATCCAGATAGTGCTCAAGCTTGGACATGGCTTCATCCAGTCTCTCGCCGCGCAGATCAATGCTGGCAGCTGGTGCCGCGGGCGCATCGTTCCGTGCTCGCTTACGGGCTTCCGAGCGTCGAATTTCTGCCAGTGCTTTGGTTTCAGATTCGTGAAGGGGCTGGATGTCTTCGGGAGCAACTGTGATCTGCAGGTTCCCCAAGGCCACTTTAATATTATTTCCACGGATTTCGAGAATGCTTCCTGTGCTCTTCCATTTTGGGACACGGACCGTCGTCCCAATCTCCAGTGCCTTGGCTTGGGGCTGGGCGTACTGGGGCCGGGTGCTTTGCTGCTTCTCCAGAACTGCGGCAGCCTCTGGCGCCTCTTCTTTGAGCGCGAGGTCAATTTTTTCGGAAGCGGCCGCAAGTGAGTGATCGAACTGTGCCCGCGTGCTGTCCACTTCACGACGAGAACGCATTTGATCCAGCTTCCGGACAGAGGCCCTGACCTCATCCTCGGCCTGCTCCAGTATCCGTCGAAGTTTCTGGCGGGTGGTCTCCAGCAGTTCCGACGCACTCCTTCCGGTGCGGCTCGTCCACTCATCGCGAAGTTTCGCGGCCTCATCGCGTAGAGTGACCGCGTCTTTTCGCGCGCGCGCCGCCTCATGGCTATCTTTTTCCAGCTTCGAAAGCATCCCCTCAAAGAGCCGGTGTTCTTTGGATAAATAGCTGTGGGCAAGCTGCAAAACCGCAGCAGGCATCCCAAGGCGCTCGGCGGTTTCCAGGGCCCGAGATCTGCCCGGTATTCCAAGAACCAGTTGAAACGTGGGAGTGCGCGACTCTTCGTCAAATTCCATGCTCGCATTCAAAATGCGGGGATCAGAAACAGCCATTCCTTTGAGGTGGGGATCGTGAGTCGTTGTTACCAGCAATGCCCCGCGACTCATTACAGTCTCAAGAAACGCGCGGCCAAGTGCTGCCCCCTCTTCGGGATCAGTCGCTGTATTCAGTTCGTCGATCAGGACCAGTCCGTGCTCGGAAACCTCTTCGAGAATCTGTTTGAAGCGCAAAATATGACCGGCAAAGCTTGAGAGGTGCTCTTCTATGGATTGGGGGTCGCCCAAATCCGCGAAAAATGAATCAAAGAACGGCACTTCCGGGGGTGCGGAAGCCGGAAAGGGAAAGCCGGTACGAGCGCAAAGCCCAGCGAGGCCCAGACATTTCAGAAGAACGGTCTTGCCACCCGTGTTCGGACCGGTAATCAGAAAACTCCTGATTGAAGCCCCGAAGTCAATTGTGTTTCTCACGATTTGCTCGGGCCGTAGTGAAAACCAAAGTAGCGGGTTTGCGCTGTCGGGCAGATAAAAACGGCGCTCTTGCGTGACCTGGATGGTATGCCCTGAATATCGAAGACCCAGGGCGGCCCGCGCCTGTACCGCGTCCCAGTGAATCATGATCTGGGCGGCGAGCCCGAGTTCCTCAGTAAAAGGTTTAAGGCGGGCAGAAGCTTCAGAAAGTACAATAAAAATTTCCTGAATAAGCTCGTTCTGCCGTTGCCTGAGTCGATTGTTCAGAAGAGAGACTTCTCTCGGTTCAACAAATACCGTCTGCCGGCTGGCCGAGGCCTCGCAAATTATTCCCTCGACCTCGTTTTGTGCAGAGATCTTCACCGGGAGTACATAGCGTCCATCGCGGACGTCGGTATAGTTTTCCTGTAGAACCCCTTTCTGCGAGAGATCTCTGAGAAGCACGTCCAGTGTCTGCCCGATTTCGCGTTTCACTGAACGAATTTCTGAATAGATCATCGCCAGGCGTGTCGATGCTCGCTCCGAGAGCTCACCGTCGGGAGTGAGTATCTTTTCAAGTACCCGGAGGGGCTCTCGCGGGTCGGGCAATGCCGTCACTGCTTTCTGGAAGAGATTACCCGGCAGTTCATCGCGTGGAATCTGGGTCCAGGAGTCCGCAACATAAAGCCAACGTCTGATGGCGACGAATTCAGTCAGTTCGAGAACCGAACCTCTTTCGAGGCGTTCGAGTGTGCTGGAGATATCCGTCAGACCTTCGAGTGGCGACCAAAGCGCCTGTTTGCCCAGCAACAGTGAAATCTCTCCAGTCTCTTTCTGGCGCAGGTTCGCCGAGCCAACACTTGCGGCCCACTCTTCAGCACTCTGAAGTGCTTCGATCGAAGCCTTGGCGGGTTCCGATTTGGCTTCGGCTTTTGCCAATTCCAAAAACCGATTCCATTCGAGAGCATGAGCGGCCTGCTTTAACCAAATCGTCATAATCAGTTTTTATCATCGCAAAGGAGGAACAGCCATTGATTAAAATGAAGATCCACGCCGATTGACACATCGGAGTTTGTGTCGCATTCTCGGGCTATGAGCAGTATTTCGCTCGAAACAGTTTTTGATGAAGTGAATCAAAAGTATTTTGATGGATTCCTTGATCGGCCGGTTCTGCGGTGGAACTCCCGCTTGCGTGCGAGTGCTGGAAGATTCTTCCCGGGTAGCCGAAAATTCTTTTATGCAGCCCCTCCGGTAATTGAGATCGCAGCGTATTTGCTGCAGGAAAATGAAAGCCAGCAACACGTTTCTGATACGGTTGCCCATGAAATGATTCATTACTGGCTTTGGGTTCGCAAGAGGCCCTATGGGCATACACCGGAGTTTCATTCGAAGATGAATGCGCTGGGGGTAAGTCGGTATAACAAGGTCCCCCGCCTTCGAAGATTTCATTATATTTATCGCTGTGATGGTTGTGGCAAAGAATTTCCAGTAAGACGGAAGCTGGGTACGCTTGCCTGTTCGAATTGCTGCAAACTGCACGCACGAGGGAAGTATGACTCGAGATTCATTCTTGTCCTAACGCGGACTTTGAGCGCCCTTGAGGCGGCTCAGCTCAGCACTCAGAAGACCGGGGCCTGACGACGAGTGCAGGCTTAAAAATAAGAACGCGTTTAGCATCAAGGCGTGATTGATTGTGCCGTTCAGTATTAACGGCGCAATTTCTTCCAGAGATATTTCAACGACCTCGATCATTTCGCTTTGATCGAGATGCTGTTCCTGTATTTTTTCGACCGGTCCGATTGCAAAAGACCAGCAGCGGTTGTCCAGAATGGCTGGATTGGGGTGGGTCCACCCCAGGTTCAGACACTGTGATGCGGCCGTGGGCGCGTAACCGGTTTCTTCTGTCATTTCCCGTATTGCTGCCGCGATATTGTCGGGGTCCGTGGAATCAATCACTCCCCCTGGTATCTCTAGCGTGAAATCCGCGATTCCGGCGCGGAACTGTTTGACCAGGACCACCTTCCCGTCTGCTGTGACAGGAATAATGTTGGCCCAGTTCTTTGATTTCATCACGAAGAAATCATGCGTGCGCTGGCGGTCATCGGAGCGGCAGCTCCGGACAAGCACATCCAGAACTTTGGAACTGTAGATGATTTTTTCCGCCTCGCAAGACCAGCCGTTTTTGCTCATGGATGCTGGGTGATTCCATACTGGGAGATTTTTTGAACCAGAGTCTCCCGATTCATTTTTGCCATTTTGCAGGTGGTATCCACTTCCCAGTTGAAGGTCCGGAGAAGTTCAAGGATATAGGTTTTTTCGAATTGTTCACGGGTCGTGCGAAAATCAATCCGGTCGTTTCCGAGGTCCGGCAGATCTGTCACTTCAATCAGGTCTCCCTGCGCAGCTGCAACCGTCAAGCGCAGGACATTTCGAAGTTCACGCAAGTTCCCGGGCCACTCATAGGAGCGAACGCGACTCCAGGCCTTCGGCGTCAGATCTCGAAGGTGCGCCTTGTGGAGGTCACGGGTGATTTCCGCGACAATTCCAAGGACGATATCTTCGAATTCGTCTACGCGTTTTGAAAGCGGCGGCATTTCTATGCGGAATACATTGAGTTTTTGGAGTAGTTCCGAGTTGAAGAGACCAGTCTGGGCCCGGCCTTCCAGTGATTGGCTGGTCGTGGCAATGATCCGGACATTCACGAGCATTCGGATTCCGTTTGAAATGGGGAGGGATTTTGTCTTTAAAAAAGTGAGTAAATTGAGTTGCTCGGAAAGAGGCCATTCACCGATCTCGTGAATTACCAGAGTTCCGCCCTGGGCTAGGGGAATATTATCAATCAAGGAGGTGTCGCGAGTCGCCTCCCGGAAAACGCAGGCGGCACGAGGACCGGAGGTATGAATCCACTTTGCGATGGCACCCTTACCCGTCCCGCTTGCACCATAGATCAAAGCAGGGGCTGTATCAGCCTGTGCTGCCAGGAGGGCTAGGCGGCGTTGCTGTGGGGGTATGAAAAAAACCATCTTCATAAATTGAGTCCTATGACAGTTAGGACGGTGATAACGCTGTGCGACATACTTGTCAATGATCGTCCTGGGGGGCTGAGGGCTTATTTCCAGGTGCTGCAAGACGGCGCAATGCTGACAAAATCATCTCTGTACCTATTACAGAGTTCAAAAACCTCAGTGCGCGCCTCATGAAGATGCGCGAAAATCCGGCTGCGGAAAGGCATTTCTTCGATTGGCCCTGTAATAATGCGTCTTTCCGTTCCATTCCAAGCAGGGCAAAGAACTGCCGCGCGCCGAATGATCGAGTATTTAGCGGTGCTTTGGTAGTTTCCGAGTGATCCTGAGTCGTAGACGAGCGTACAGGAGGTCGCCTTGACCAAACACCAGTCTTCGATCTCACAACCCCTTGGGATGAAAAATTCTGGTGCCCCGATTGATCCCAGTTCGGGAGAATCGTAATCGGCAGAGGCTGGCATCGATGAAAGAGTGGCCGCAAAAGCCACTAATCCTAATAATATTAATGATTTAAGACGTAAAATTTTCATCGGGGCTCCCTGTTTTTATGCTCAGCGTAAAGGACATCAGAAATGACAGATTGCGTCATAACTTAAACAGCGTACCAATTCAAGAATTAACAGGAAAATTGCTAGGAAAATTCTGCGCATTGCGGCGGGCTCGGGTTTTAGGGTAAAAATTTAAGATGAACTTCAATAAAAACGTTGGTCTCCTTCTGGGTGGACTGCTCTGGTCTGCAGTTCAGCTTTCGGCTCCTTTGGCCCATGCGGAATTCAAAGTGGCCCTCGTGCTGGATAAGGGTGGCAGGGACGACAAATCCTTCAATTCCGCCGCTTATAATGGTGCGACCCAGGCCAAAGACGAATTCAAGCTTCTGCTGAAATACGTAGAGGCCGGTGATGACAATGCGTACGAGGCATTGCTTCGTTCCTTTGCGCAGAAAAATTTTGATCTGATCATCAGTATCGGTGTTGCCCAGGCAGAGGCGGTGAAGAAGGCGGCGGAAAAATTTCCTCAAAAACATTTCGCGATTGTAGATGCGACTGTTGATTTACCCAATGTGCGATCTCTGCTTTTTGAGGAACACGAGGGCTCTTACCTGGTCGGAGCGGCAGCGGCACTGGTCTCCAAATCCAATATCATCGGATATATTGGCGGCATGGATATCCCACTGATCAGAAGGTTTGAAATGGGTTACGCGGCGGGTGCTAAAAAAATCAATCCCAAGATCAAGGTGATCTCGAACTTCATAGGTGTGACCAGTGATTCCTGGAATAATCCTGCAAAAGCCAAGGAACTTGCGCTGACTCAGTTCAATGGCGGCGCCGATGTGGTTTTTGCGGCAGCCGGGGCCTCGAATGCGGGCCTGATGGATGCTGCGGAAGAGACCAGGAAGTATGCCATCGGGGTGGATTCAAACCAGAACTGGATCAAGCCCGGGCGTGTTCTGACCAGTATGCTCAAGCGTGTGGATACTGCGGTGTATGCTGCCTGCAAAGACGCGTTTAATAATAAATTCACGGGTGGGGTGGTCCGCTTTGGCCTGCAGAACAAGGGTGTGGATTATGCCGTCGATCAGCACAACGAAAAGCTTTTGACCCCCGAAATCAGGAAAAAACTGGATCAACTAAAAATTGAAATCATCAGCCGGAAAATAAAGGTTCCTGATTATTACACAAAGAAATGATCACCTGGAAATGACCTCCGCAGACAAAGCGGTACCAGCAGTCGAGCTGCGCGGCTTAAGCAAGGCGTTCAACGGCTTTGCAGCCAACACGGACGTGAATCTGCTGGTTCGTCCCGGAACCATTCACGCCATCATCGGAGAGAATGGCGCGGGCAAATCCACAGCGATGAAACTTCTCTACGGAATTCACAAACCCGACAAGGGCGAAATCCGGATCCGGGGTGAAACAAAAGTATGGAAGACCCCTGCGGAGGCAATCGCCTGCGGCATCGGAATGGTCCATCAGCATTTCATGCTGGCTGGGCCCTACTCGGCGCTGGAAAATATTCTGCTTGGAGTCGAATCATCAGCTTCAGCGGAGGGGAGGGCGTCGTTCATTCCCAAATTTCTGAGACCCGTGGGCCGTAGCCGTGCGATTAGGCAGCTTGATGAGATTTCCTCTCAGTACGGGCTGAAGGGAATTCCCTGGGATACGGAGGTCGAAGCTCTGCCCGTTGGGGTACAGCAGCGGATCGAAATTCTCAAGCTCCTTTATCAAAATGCCTCGATCCTGATTCTGGATGAACCCACCGCCGTGCTGACGCCACAAGAAACCGTTGAGCTGTTCATGAATCTGAAAAAACTGGCAGCCGAGGGGAAGTCCATTCTCATCATCACCCACAAACTCAAAGAGGTGATGAACCTCAGCGATGATGTCACGGTTTTGCGTGGTGGTCGGGTAGTGGGGTGTCGTCGCACTCCGGAGACGAATATCGAGGAACTGGCTGGGTTGATGGTGGGTCGAAAAGTGAATCTGCAGGTGGCTGCACCACCTGCTCCGGTTCTGGGTCCGGCGGTGCTTGCGCTGAAGAATGTTTCCTTGAAAACCCGCTCCGTCCACGAAACCGGCATGCACCGTCTCAATGATCTGTCGTTTGAGGTTCGAAGCGGTGAGGTCGTGGGCATCGCCGGCGTGGAAGGCAACGGGCAATCGGAACTGCTGCATGTGCTGCTGCATCCGCTTGAGTTCTGCAAGAGTCGCGATGGCGGCCTCTCCGGGGAAATCAACTGCCTGGGTTCCGTAACACACGACGCACGGCGATCGCTTTCGACAAAAAGGATCAGAGATCTCGGGGTAGGGATTATTCCGGAAGATCGTCACAAGGAAGGTCTTTTGCTTGAACGTTCCGTGGAGGACAATTTTCTACTGGGCCAGGAAACCAGGAAACCGTTTTCGGTCAGCGGATTCATTTCGGGTGGAGCCCTTCGTGCTGCGGCGAACGTCGCGATCGAAAAATATGATGTGCGGCCAAGAAATCTCACCATTGAAGCTGGAAATCTTTCAGGCGGAAACCAGCAAAAATTGATCATCGCCCGTGAATTTGAGCAGTCGCCCAGATTTATCATCGCAGCACAGCCGACCCGAGGCGTGGATGTGGGGGCAATTGAGTTCATTCACCAGAAAATCCTGTTGGCACGCACCGCCGGCGCAGGAGTCTTGCTGATTTCATCGGAACTGGATGAAATTCTGGCCTTATCAGACAGAATCCTCGTCATGTATGGCGGCAAAATCGTTGCTCGCTTTCAGCGGGGAGAGGCGACCGAACAGGCGCTTGGACTCTATATGGGGGGCGCAGGTTCCAAATGAAATTCCTGGAACGGATTCAACCCCTCATTGCCGTAATCGTCGGGCTGGCACTCGGGCTTCTGATTACTCAGTTTGCCGGCGAGAGCCCGTGGCATGTTCTCAAGGTCCTGGCTGGCAGCGCCTTTGGCTCCCGTTATGACATCGGCATGACCTTGTTTTATGCAACTCCTTTGATTTTCACCGGATTGGCGGTTGCGATTCCTTTCCACGCCGGATTGTTCAATATCGGGGCCGAAGGGCAACTGACCTTGGGCGCCCTGGCTGCAGCTGCGGTTGGGATATGGTTTCCCAATGCGCCCTGGCCGCTGGCACCGCTTTTTGCAGGACTCGCGGCATTCTCTGCGGGCGCACTCTGGGCGGCAATTCCGGGATGGCTGAGGGCACGCAGAGGCAGTCACGAGGTGATCACCACGATCATGCTCAATTTCGTTGCGGCCGGAGTGGCCAGTTATGCCACGCTTTATCTTTTGAAGAATCCTGATTCACAAAATCCGGAAACGATGGCTGTCGGGGCAGGATATCTGTTAGAACACATTAAATTTTTCGGCGATGCTCCCGTGAATTCCGCGCTCTTCCTTGCGCTCATCGCCGCGGCTCTCGTTGGGGTGTTTCTATGGAGAACAGTCGGCGGCTTTCAGCTTCGAGCTGTCGGGCAGGGGGAGCAGGCTGCGAAAACAGCCGGAATAGATCCTGGAAAGATGAGAATTCTTGCGATGTGTCTAGCAGGCGGGATGGCGGGCCTGGTTGGAGTGGCCGAGGTTTTGGGCAATGCCACGCGATTCAAACTTGGTTTCTCCCCGGATTATGGTTTCATCGGAATTGCGGTTGCTTTGCTCGGACGGAACAAACCCCTCGGCGTCATAGCCGCAGCGGTTTTGTTTGGCGCGCTTCACAAAGGGACGATTGACCTGGATCTGGAAACGGAGAACGTCACAAGAGATCTTTCTTTGATTTTGCAGGCCCTGATCATAGTGACCGTCTCTGCTGACGGGCTCTGGAGCTGGATGCGCAAGGCAAAGACAAATGGAGGCACCCTTTAATGGAAGTCATAGCCTCTATGTTAAGAGTCGCGACCCCCCTGCTCTTTGCAGCACTGGGTGGCATGGTCAGCGAGCGCGCAGGTGTCGTGAATATTGCTCTTGAAGGCATGATGTTGATAGGCGCCTTTGCGGGAGCTGCGGTGGCCTATACCACGCAGTCACCCTGGCTCGGAGCGGGTGCGGCGATGCTGGCTGGGGTATTTATCGCCGCGTTTTACGGGTTAATAGTCATCCAGCTTCGCGCCAATCAGATCATCGGTGGTACGGCGATCAACATGCTGGCCGCAGGGCTCACCCCCTTTCTTTCGAAAATTTTCTTTGATGTCACCGGAAATACACCGAGTCTTCCAATGGAGGCGCGGTTTCAGTACGCCCCGATGATAGCGGCCTGGGTTTTGGTGATAGGCGCCTGGTTTTGGTTGAAATACACCCCTTCTGGAACCTGGGTGCGCTTTGCCGGCGAAAAACCGGAAGCCCTGGAATCGGCGGGCGTGCGAGTGAATCGGGTGCGCTGGATCTCCGTGCTCATCAGCGGTTGTCTTGCGGGGCTGGGAGGGGCATCCCTTTCAATCTTTCTGGCCTCCTCTTTTTCGCGGAATATGACTGCGGGTCGCGGATTCATGGCGCTGGCGGCCCTTATTTTCGGAAGGTGGATGCCGATACCTACGGCTATCGCGTGTCTCCTTTTCGGTTTCGCCGACGCGGCGCAGATCCGACTACAGGGTGTCGTGCTTTGGGGGGCCGAACCCGTGCCGGTCCAGTTCATTCAAATTTTGCCCTATCTTGCAACTATTCTTGTGCTTGCCGGTTTCGTAGGACAATCGCGCGCTCCCAAGTCCCTTGGCTTGCCCTTCAAGAAGGGCTGACCTAGAATTTTCAATGAAAGGTATCGATTATGAATAAACGATGGAACGCTTCTCTGATGGTTTTGGCTGCACTGTTCTCCTCCTCCGCTTTCGCCTTCAGCGATTACAATCTTATGAATGCAAATCTGAATGACGGGGTAATTGAAAGTCTTTTGAAAACGGCAGCAATGAGTTCTGAACATCGCCCGTACAGCTCAGCCAGCCCACTTGGATATGTGATTGGCCTGGATGTGGGCATCGCAATTACGGCCGCGCCTGTCACCAGTGATTTCAAATCTGCTTTGTCTCTGGCAACCGGTCAGGCAGAAAGCGAAATTCCCGCTTTTCTTCCGGTCCCTCAGATCGCAATCCGCAAGGGCTTCCCAAAAGGGTTTGATCTGGGCATCACTTTCGCGACTTCGAGCACCCTGCTGGGGCAACCGGGCCTGTTCAGCCTCTATGGCGGAGATCTTCAGTGGGCGTTCGTCAGCGGCGCTGGCGCCAAGCCGGCTTTGGCAGCACGAATCAGCTACTCAAATTCCACGCTCTGGTTTTTGAAAACAAATTCCTATGCTCTGGATGTGATCGCTTCCAAAAATCTTTACATCATTGATCCGTACGCCGGAATCGGCTTGAAGCACTGGAGTGGAAGCCTGGAGCTGCAACCGTTCCAGGAGTTACCCTATACCGTTTCTGGAAGCAAATCGGGCACGAATCCTCATGTGTTTTTCGGGCTGCCGCTCAAGATGGCCTTCATTAATATGACGTTTGAGGCCGATTACAATTTCAACGGCATGTCTACTTATGGATCGAAAATCAGTTTACATTTTTAAGGAAATTCCATGAATACCCAGATTATCCTGATTGGTGCAGTGACACTTGTATTTGCCGGTTGCAATCCTGCCGAATGGCTCAAACAGAAGACAAATCCGGCGACAGGAATGACTGCGACTGCGAGTCCGTCGGCGGCACAGAGCGAGGTTCCTTCGGTGGCCGCCGGAAAAGCCAAAGCGAATGCAGAGCTATTACGGGAGATGCACTATTCAGTTTTTGGAGAGGCCCCGACCAATCGCGCTGAGTTCGGAAATATGCTCGACTCTATGAACCAAGGGGCGTCTCTTGAGGGCGTCTATAACGGCTTCACGCACTCTGCGAATTATCGCAAGCTGGAGACCGATAACCCCGGGGCGCTGCCCGAAGCCGTGAAGCTGTTTGCTGAGGAATTGGCGCAGCTCGAGCTGGAGTTGCCGGTTCCAGCTGAATTCACAGCTGATTCAGCCAAGCCGCTTGAACTGATAAATGCTGCTGATGAGAATCCTTCGGGAGTTGAAAGCATCAACTTTCCGAAAAAGAAAACAGCTGAAGATGCTGCAGCGCAATCGCTCGAAATCCAAAAAGCGGCCTTACTCCAGAAGTACTCCAAGATTTTCGCAAAATCTTCGATTTACACACTGAAGCGCGTACTGGGTGACGAGGCTCTCAAGGTGATCGAGGCCAAGAAGGACAAAGAGGACCTCGCAACATGGTATGGCAAGTGGGCGACGAAAATGGCGGGACTAAAAGTCGATTTCGGTATCCCGCAACGCAATCTGGCGGACGAACAATTCCATTCCAAGTGGGCAATCACCGCGGATGGCGATCAAATCCGCTGGGAGGTGCTGAACCGGATTCATCGCGCTCTGATGTCCAGTAACGGAAAGAAATCATGAGCCATCCACTAATAATAACTTGTGCAATCACCGGGGCCGAGACGTCAAAAGACAAGGTCCCTCATTTGCCAATCACTCCCGCGGAGCAGGCGGTTGCGGCCGAAGAAGCGGTTCGGGCCGGGGCATCGATCATTCATTTGCATGTCCGCGAAGCCGATGGAAAACCGAGCCAGCGCACTGAGCGTTTCGATGAGTCCATCCGGGCGATTCGTGCTCGTGTTCCGGAAGCGATCATTCAAATTTCAACCGGAGGTGCCGTGGGTGAATCCACCGAAAACCGCCTGAAGCCCCTCACGTTGAGACCGGAAATGGCATCCCTGAATCTGGGCACAATGAATTTTGGCAATGATGTATTCATGAATCATCCGAAAGACATCGTTGCACTCGCCGATAAAATGAACGAACTCGAAATTGTTCCTGAACTCGAAGTTTACGAGGCCGGAATGCTGGAGAGTGGCTTTCGGCTTGCGAAGCAAGGTGTCTTGAAATCACCCCTTCATTTTCAGTTTGTCCTGGGGGTTCCCGGTGGAATGTCCGGAGATCCCAGAAATCTCGTCCACATGGTCTCGCTCCTTGGCGAAGGCTATCATTGGGGCGTTGCCGGGGTTGGGCGCTTTCAATTGCCTCTTGCCGTGCAGGCGCTGGTCATGGGTGGGCACGTACGGGTGGGTTTCGAAGATAATATATATTATAAGAAAGGCGAGATCGCGAAATCGAATGCGCAATTTATCGAAAGAGTGGCGAGAATCGCGAACGAATTGGGACGTGAGATCGCCACGCCGGCGGTTGCCCGGAAACTGCTGGGTCTTCGCTGATCAGCCGAAATAATTTTGCGGGAAATCCAGGCCCTGCTCTTTGAGCCGGTCCAGGAACGTCGGCACCAGCCCGGTGCATTTGAAAAAGCCGTCCACGCTGCCGTCTGGACCGGTCTTTCCGGCCACTTCATACGTGAATAAATCCTGCAGAGTCAGGGTCTCGCCTTCAATTCCGGTAACCTCGGATACCGCCACGACGTGGCGGTGCCCGTTTCGGAAGCGCTTGAGCTGAATCACCAGATCAATGGCGCTGGCCATCTGTTTGCGTATCGCAATGAGCGGGAGTTCAACCCCACCCATCAGGCAGAGTGTTTCCAGCCGCGCCAGCGCATCTCTTGGTGAGTTCGCATGTACGGTCGTCATGGAGCCCGCGTGACCGGTGTTCATTGCCTGAAGCATATCCAGGGCTTCGCCACGCCGGCACTCGCCTACTATGATCCGATCGGGTCGCATTCGCAAAGCATTCGCCAATAGTTCGCGGGCGCCAATCGCGGGCAGTGTGGGCGACTGCGGCTTGGTCTGCATCCTGACGCTGTTCGGATGACCAATGGCCAGCTCGGGGGTGTCTTCAATCGTAACAATGCGCTCATTCTTCGACACGAAGGCAGCCAGCGCATTCAGCAGGGTTGTTTTTCCAGTGCCGGCCCCACCTGAGATAATGATGTTCAGGCGGCCCACCACGCAGATATTCAGAAAATACGCGATACGCCGATCCACAGTACCGGATTTGATCATGTCTTCGATCGAAGGGCGTTGGGTTGGAAATTTCCGGATAGTGATGCAAGGGCCTCCCAAGGTAAGAGGCGGGCCAACGATATTCACGCGCGAACCATCCGGCAGACTGGTGTCCACGAAGGGGTGATCTGGGGTAAGAATACGGCCGGTAAAATCGAGAATCGAGCGAGTCAAGCGATTCAAATCATCGAGACCCGGATAGGTGAAACCCGAAAAAGACATTTTACCGTCTTTCTCAATCATGACATTGCGGATATCATTCACGAGGACTTCGGTGATATTGGGATCTTTCATGAAAACATCCAAAGGTCCGAGATCGGGCATTTTGGTGTTTGCTGGTATTGGGGTTGAAGGAGTCTGGACGGTCGCTTGGGGCACCGGGTTTTTCGGAATAGGCCTGCTCGGCATAATCAGCCCCGGATCAGTCGGTTCTTCGACTTCGACCCCGATCAGGGTATGTTCTTCGTCGGAGAAATCGGATGGTTTTTGGGCCATAATGCAATTGTAGCACCTGGATTTACTTATGCCGCTTAAAAAATTTACCCTGAAAACCACCGAGGCCGATCGTGGCAAAAGACTGGATCAGGTCTTGAGTGACTGGTTGCCTGGAGCGGCTTCCACTGAGCTATCCAAAGGAAAAATCCGAAAATTGATTGTAGCCGGAGCAGTCTACCTGAACGGAAAACGTCTCAGGATCGCGTCCAAGAATATCCTGCCCAATGCTAAAATCGACGCTTTCGTGGATTTCGAAAAACTTGCTGCCGCTGGGCCTGGAAAAGACCGTCCTTTTGAAATGAAGCCCTGCGACATCCTTTTTGAAGACCAGTACATTATTGTCGTCAATAAGCCGGCGGGTTTACCGACCCAGCCCACGCTGGATGAATCGAGGGATAACCTTTTCGCAGTTCTGAAAAGTTATATCGCAAAGCGGGATGGAGTTGTGGACCCGTATGTTGGGCTTCACCATCGCTTGGATCGCGATACCTCAGGTGTCATTCTTCTTACCAAAGACAGGCAGGTCAATCGCGCGGTTGCGGATCTCTTTTCGGAACGGCAGGCCCAAAAGACATACCTGGCGCTGACTGCCAAGCCAAAAGCCTGGGATAAAAAAACCTGGAGCATCAAAAACCATCTGGGACGAGCCGTCGGATCCGGCAAAAAGGCGCGTTTTGGCGCGGTTCGCTCCGGAGGGGATTTTGCCCATACCGATTTTGAGGTGCTGGAGGAGGTGGGGGCGGGACTCGTGATCCAGGCTTCTCCTCGCACCGGCCGTACGCATCAAATACGCGTTCACCTTTCAGAGGCAGGCCTGCCGATTCTGGGCGACACTCATTACGGTGGTTCAGACGCACGAGCCGCAAGAGTCATGCTTCACGCCTGGCGCCTTCAGTTTAACCACCCCGTTTCCGCTCAACCGCTCCAGATTGAAAGCCCGATTCCCCAGGATTTTTCGGAATGTCTCAAAAAGTTGAAAACCCGTTGATTGCAGATATGTATGCCAGATTGATCGGGAGACCGTACGCACGATTTCTCGAGGAAAGTGTCTTTATACGCCAGTACTTGTGGATCAACCGCCGCCTCGTGGGGGTTGGACTGGTCGCACTCGTCATCGTCGATATTCTCGAGGTCCTGCCTCCGCTGTATCTCAAGAATGCAGTGGACGTCGCGGTAGAAAAAAAGCCGCCGGTGCTGCTGCTGTATTTTGCCGGAGCTTACCTTTTAACCGCGCTCGTGCAGGCGATCTGCCGCTATGGCTGGCGGATGTACCTGATTCGCGCCAGCATGCTTTCCGGACGTGACCTCAGGAATCGACTCTCACGACATCTCTTTGGCTTGGGTGCCAGCTTTTTTGACCGCAGCCGGATCGGAAATTTAATGTCTCTCACAACGAGTGATGTCGAAGCGGTGCGGATGGAGATCGGACCAGGAGTCCTGGTTCTTGCCGATGCCCTGTTTTACTTTTTGACCGTCCCCGTCGCCATGTTTATGCTCTCGCCAAAACTGGCATTGATTGCTTTTCTTCCTCTTCCATTTATTCCATGGATCGTTATCAGAAATGAACGTGAGATCAACAAGCGGTACGAAAAAGTCCAGGAAAGCGTCGCGAATATTTCGGCCGTGGTGCAGGAAGGTCTGGCTGGCGTTCGCGTGATCAAGGCTTTCGGCAAGGAGGACGAGCAGGTCGCCCTGCTGCGAAGCAAAGGAAATGAGCTGATGAAGTTCAGCATGCATCTTGCGCGCGTGCAAACCTCTTTTGGCCCGACGCTGGATTTTGCAATGAGTACGGGCATGATGGTCCTGATTTTCGTAGGTGGTTACGACCTGATTCGCGGCTCGACAGGGGTTGCCGGTGCCGTTACGCTGGGCACCTTTGTCGCTTTTCAACGATACGTTCAAAAAATGGTTTGGCCCATGGCCGCCATCGGGATGGCTTTGACATTTTACCAGCGGGCAGTAGCCAGCTCAGACCGCCTGAAAAAAGTGCTTGCGGAACGATCTGATATTTTGGAGCCAAACCCAGATTCCAAAAGACCTTCCACAAAAATGCGAGGGAAAATCGAATTCAGAAATCTGCGTTTCAGATTCCCGGGAGCTTCGTCTTCGGGCGCCAAAGATGCTCTGAGCGGGATTTCCCTGGTGATCCAGCCAGGGGAGCGCATCGCCTTCATCGGTGGAATCGGCTCCGGAAAATCAGCCCTGCTCTCTCTTCTCCCCCGACTCTATCCAGTGGAGCGGGGAATGTTATTTATCGACGATATTGATATCAATGACTGGCCAATCGCAGAACTGCGACGAAATGTAGGCTACGTCAGCCAGGATGTATTTCTTTTCGGCGAAACAGTCGCTGAAAACGTGATTTTTGGATTGCACGACTGGGCAGCGGGTCAGTCCAGTAGACGCGCGCTTGAAGAGGCAACGGCACTTGCCTCAGTACATGAGGATGTTATGGGGCTCGAGGGGGCATATGACACGCGTTTGGGTGAACGGGGCGTTAACCTTTCGGGTGGACAAAAGCAGAGAATCACCATTGCGCGAGCTCTGATCATGCAGCCCGCCGTTCTGGTGCTCGATGATGCTCTCTCCGCCGTCGATGTTCATACTGAAGAAAATATTCTAAGCGGTCTTCGTTCCCGAGCCAACCGCAATACCGAGGTGATTTCAGCACATCGGATTTCGACCGTACGCGACGCGGATAAAATAGTGGTTCTCGAGCACGGTCAAGTCCGACAGATGGGTAGCCACGACGAGCTGATCCAGAACCAACGGGGGGCTTACCGGAAGTTTTATCAAGAACAGCGGTGCAAGGAAGAGCTTGAAGGATATGCTGAGCACATTGGAGTGCCACAATGAGCACCACGCCAGGGCTGGAACACTATTTGGATGTTGAGGAGAAGGACTCGCGACGGGCAGACCCCAGAACATTGAGAAAGCTTATTCCCTATATCGCGCGTCACCGCCTGATTCTGATGCTCGGACTTCTGGTGATGGGCCTCGGGGTCTTCGCTACTTTGATGGAGCCACGGATTTTCGGCTGGGCAGTGGATCTCGCCATCATTCCCAAAGATGAAGAAATGCTGAAAAAGCTGGGGTTGGGCTATTTACTGGTGGTGATCATCAGAATTCTCAGCGCGATTTCCCAGGCCTATTGCTTTGAGCTGCTGGGGCAACGGATCGCACAGGATTTGCGCTGCGAAATTTACGAACATCTTCTTCGAGCCCCGGTTGCGACTTTCGACAAGAATCCGGTGGGCCGGCTGATGACCCGGGTGACTAACGATATTACTTCCCTGGGAGAGATGTTTTCTGCCGGTTTTGTCTCCATGGTGGGAAATGCGATCCTCGTAGTGGGAATTCTCATTTGGCTGATTGTCCTCGACCTCAAGCTGGGCTTGCTCTCCCTTGCTGTATTCCCTGTATTGGCGGCCATCACCGCGCATTTCAGCGGGAAATTAAAAATCGCCTACCGCGAAGCGCGCAGCCGGCTTTCCGCCCTGAACGCCTTCATCGCCGAAAACATTCTTGGCATCAGGGTGGTCCACCTTTTCAATCGTCAGAAACTCCATCAGGAGCGTTTTGAGCGGATCAACCAGTGGTATTCTGATGCGCAGATTTCCACAGTACGGGTTTTTGCACTTTTTCAACCTGCAATTACCCTTGCCTCAGGAACTGCCATCGCTTTGATCATCTGGTACGGAGGGGGACGCTCTCATGAGGGTGTCCTGCCGATTGGCCTATTGATCGCATATTTTACTTACGTCCTTACCTTATTCCAGCCGCTCCGGGAGATGGCCGATAAGTGGAACATATTTCTCTCTGGCATGGCTTCCGCCGAGCGGATATTCTCGATTTTATCTTGGCTTCTGGAGCCCGGAGCGAGGATGCAAAACCCCGTGGGAAATTCGCAAAAAAGCGGAGCTCCGTTCAGGGGGGATATTGAATTTGAACATGTCTGGTTTGCTTATTCAGGTGAACATTGGGTCTTGCGCGATCTTTCCTTGAAAGTACAGGCGGGCGAGCGGCTCGGAATTGTTGGTCATACCGGTGGCGGAAAGACCACGCTGATCAGCCTGCTTCTGCGTTTCTATGAACCGCAGCGAGGCCGGATCCTGCTCGATGGAATCGATATCCAGGAATATCCGCTGACTGACTTGCGCTCCAAATTTGGCGTGATCCAGCAGGATGGTTACCTTTTCAGCGGCAACCTCAAAGAGAACATCGGAAACGATCTCCAGGACCTGCTCAAAACCATGGGTATGTCGATCGAAGCCCTGGGTTTGCCGGAAGAACTCCGTGAACGGGCTTCGAATATTTCCACCGGACAGAAACAGGTTCTTGCCTTTGCCCGCGCACTGGCGGCCAAACCCCAGATCTGGATTCTGGACGAAGCCACTGCCAACATGGATTCCGCCACTGAGCGGCTTTTGCAGCAAGGACTATCGACCGCAACCGTAAATCGCACGGTTTTACTGGTAGCTCATCGTCTATCAACAATTCGCTCTGCGGACCGTATAGCGGTTCTCAACAAGGGAATACTCTGTGAGCAGGGAAACCATGCAGAATTACTGCGAATGAACGGATTATACGCGCGCCTCTATCGTTATCAGGCAGCGAAAGAGGCTCAAGAAAGCCACATCGTATAATGAATATCCGGTTCGTCGGCCAGGAGCATGACGAGCCGATCAACGCCGAGAGCATTTCCGCCGGAGGGAGGCATGCCTTCCGTGAGCGCCGATAGAAAGTCTTCGTCCAGCGGGTTTTTTGGGAAGGCCGGTCCATAAATCTGCTCGCGTAAATTCATGTCCTTTACAAAACGTGCGCGCTGCTCAACGGGATCAGTAAGCTCTTCAAAAGCATTGCAGAGTTCGATCCCGCCCACGTAAACTTCAAAGCGACGTGCCCAGGAAGTCCCGTCGGCGTGTTTGGCCAAGACAGCAAGCGCCGCCTGGCTGACCGGATAGTCGACCACAAAAACAGCCTGGTCCGCAGGTAATCTGGGTTCAATCAAATTGAGCCAGATCTTGAAGTAAACATCGTCCCAGTTTTCGCCGGGATTCACTTTGATATTCAGGCGCTGCGCCTCGTCTATAAGCAAAGCAAGGTTATGTGCCCGCGTCAGATCGATGCCGGTATGCTGAAGGAATAGGTCCCGGACGCGGAGGCGAGGCCAGGGCGGCTTCACAGAAATGGTTTTACCTTCAAATTGAATTTCACCAGACGCGCTGCCGAGTACCTCTTTGGCGGTGAACGCCAGCAGCTCTTCGGTGTCACGCATGATTTCCTCATAGCCCGCGTAAGCCCGGTACCATTCGAGCATCGTGAACTCGGGATGGTGCGTTCTGGAGGGGGGTTCATCCCGAAATGCGGGGCTGAGCTGAAAAATCCGCTCCAAGCCACCAACGAGCAGGCGCTTCATGGCAAATTCGGGAGAGGTGGGTAGAAAAAGCAGAGGCTCTTCCCGGTGGATTTTAAATGGCCGAATATGGGTCTCCATCCCGGGACAGGGTACAAGGAGGGGGGTCCGGACTTCACGGAAATCGTTCCCTGCAAAAAAATTCCGAATTGCTCTCTCGGTTTTGTTTCGTACGGCAGTTCCATGCAGTCGCCGCGGGTCCAGGACAGCGCTAGTCCACTTGATCGAACGATCGGGGCACCGGTTGGGCGTGAGCGGGCGCGCGAAACCACCCTGAATTTCTACGAGATCCCCTACCCGAAGGACTTCAGGATTTGAAATGGTAACCCGGGTCGCTCCCCGTTCCGAAAGGATTGTGGCATGAGTCTCTCCATGTTCGATGCAGCGACCGTGGATATTCATTTGTCCGCTTATACGCAATTGCCATGACAGGGACAATTCAAACCTTTGGCATTCAAAAGAAAAAAACGAGTACCATTGCTAAGACATAAAGAGACTCATTGGAGTTTCCCCGCCATTTTTGTATACATAGGTGATGAAGAAGTCGCGTCGCCACCTAGATTTACGCACAAAAATCAGCCTGGTGCTCGCTGCGGTCATTCTTCCCACTTTTTTGATTGTGACTTTTGCTGAAAACCAGGTGACCAAGCCCATTCTGGAAGATGAGATCCGGCAGGTGGGTATCACCTCGGCAAAGACGCTGGCCGCTGAGATCGTCAGCTCCCGGCTGCTTGCGTTGTCGGATCCGACGCCGGCAATCGAGCGGCGCATTCAGGAATTGATCTACTCGCAGCCGAACATTTTGCGTCTGGAGGTCATTGCACGTGATCCTCTCACCGGTCTTCCAAAAATTTTTGGCTCGAATATTGAGGATGAACCGGATTCGGTTCAGATCGTTCCGTTGCTGGTGGATTCTGTTTCAAGCAAGTACATGACCAATGATGATTCGGGCAACTTTTGGGATATTTTTGTACCGATTGAACAGAAGGCGCGAGTGGCGCATGGCTCCCATAAAATTATCGGAGCAGTTCACATTGAAATATCCACCAAGCTTGTCAGCCAAATCGTAAACACATTGTGGAAAACAACTGCGAGCGCGGCAGCTTTCAGCGTGGTCACCCTGATAGTGGTATTGGGCTACTTCCTTAAGAAAACCGTCGCCAATGACCGAAAGCTACGGGAAGCGGAAACGCAGAATCTGCAACTCACCGAGCAGTTGCATGAAGTCGAGCGAAAACTGATGAATACTGAGAAGCTCGCAGTCATGGGTCAGTTGACCGCGAGCTTCGCTCACGAAATCGGAACGCCGCTCAATGCAGTTGGCGGGCACATGCAATTGCTGGAAGACGAGCTCAGGATCGGTGGCACCACAATCTATAACGAGCGTTTTTCAGTGATCAATGGGCAGCTCTTAAAAATTGAAACCATCGTGAAAGGCTTTCTGCAGAGCACGGCCAAACCGGAATCACAGCGACAGCTCGTCGATTTAAACCGCCTGCTCGATCGTACGCTGGCAATACTGAGACCCAGGATTGATCTTTTGAGAGTGGATCTGAAGAGTGCCCTGGAAAAGAAAATGGGACCTGTACGGGCAGTTCCACTGGAAATTGAACAGATTCTGCTTAATCTGCTGAATAACTCTCTCGATAGCATGGCATCCAAGCGCCTGGAAAAAGAGAAAGCGCGACTGGCGATCGAAATCAGTACCGAAGCATCCGAAGAAGATGGAAGGAGTTGGGCGAAAATCATGATTTTTGATACGGGCGAGGGAATTCCAAAGGAGGATCTCGGAAACGTGCTTAAGCCATTTTTTACCACCAAAAAACCGGAAGAAGGAACTGGTCTGGGTTTGACCATTTGCCAGCAGCTTGTGCACAAGCACGGAGGTGCGCTCAATATTGATTCCAAGGAAGGGGCATGGACGAAAGTGACTTTAAAGCTTCCGTACACACGTTGATATGAACCAGACGAATGCAAAAATCCGAATCTTGGTTGTCGATGACGATGACGTCACCCGCCGCCTGCTCCTCGAGGTCCTCGAGAAGGAAGGCTATTCCGTTCAGCTGGCCGAAAGTGGCGAGGAAGCTATCCAGGTAATTCAACGCGAGGTGTTCTCGATCGTGCTCTCGGATATACGGATGATCGAGCTGGATGGAATGGCTGTACTCCGGGAGATCAAAAAGACCGGAACAGGCACGCTCGTGATCCTGATGACGGGATTTGGCAGCATGGAGGGCGCAATTGAGGCGATTCAGGAGGGCGCCTTTGATTACGTCAGTAAACCATTCAGAATAGACAGCCTCAGGACGGTGCTCAGCCGTGCGGCAAAATACTGGGAATCTCTGCACCAGCAAAAATCCCAGGTTTTTGCAGTCAAAACCCGGATAGAAACAGACGAGCGGGCAATCATCGGGAAGTCGCCGAAAATCGTCGAAGTCTACAAAATGCTCGCCCGGGCTGCCATGTCAGCCAGTAATGTTCTCGTGGCCGGAGAGGCCGGAACCGGAAAGGAGCTCGTGGCGCGCGCCATTCACGAAAACAGCGCGCGGAAGAATCGTGATCTGGTGCTTGTGAATTGCGGGTCCATCGGAGAGCCGTTCCTGGAAACCGAGTTTTTCGGCAATGGTAAAGAGAAGAAAGGATTTCTTGAGGAAGCGAATGGCAGCAGTATCTTCCTGGATGAGGTGGGAGAGCTGCCTTTGACTTTTCAGACGAAACTGGTGAGGGTTTTACAGGAGCGCGAAGTCAAGCCGGTCGGTGGCAGGGAAATGCGGAAAATCGATGTCCGGGTGATAGCAGCGACCCACCGGGAACTGGATCAGCTCGTGAAAGCAGGAAAATTTCGCGAGGATCTCTGTTATCGTCTTAAGGTGATTTCCATCGAAATGCCTCCGCTGCGAGAACGAATGGAGGATTTGCCCGAGTTGGTCAGTTTTTTTCTCGCACGATATGCCGAGAAGGACAAGAAAAGCGTATCGCACGTTTCTGATGAAGGAATGGATCTGCTGATGAAATATCGTTGGCCGGGCAATATTCACGAACTGGAGCATGCAATCGAGCATGCGGTTGCGATGACCCGTTCTTCCGTTTTGTTTCCCGATGATTTCCCGCAAGAGATATTGGGTGAAATGCCGCCATTGTTCGCCGATAGCAATTTATATTTCCAGAGTTCTCTTGAAGATCTTGAGAAATCCCACATTTTGAAAGTTCTTAAAGAGGTTCATTACAATAAATCCAGGGCTTCTGAGATTCTGGGAATTGATCGGGCGACCCTTTACCGCAAAGCGCAGAGATATGGGATTGAGTTGAGGGAAAAATGACGGAATTATCTGAGGCGCAGGAGAGTTTTGAGCGAAAAATTCAGCTGGCACTGAAGCTCTCGGTACCCTACTCACCCAGAACTCTGGGTCAGGCTGTTCCGGAAGTTGATACTCCAGCGGCGGTACTCATCCTTTTCGCATGGGAAAAAGGCAAGCCTCGCCTCCTCTTGACCAAGAGAACTGAGTTTGTGGAAACCCACAAGGGCCAGTACGCGTTTCCGGGAGGAAGAATTGAGGATAACGATCGCAGTTCCATTCTGGCCGCACTGAGGGAGACCGAAGAAGAGGTTGGGGTTCCGCTGATCGCAGTCCGTGTTTTGGGTGAGCTGCCGGGCTTGAGGACTCCCACGGGATATTGGATTACGCCCGTCATTGGGTTTTTGAACCGGGTGCTTGAGCAAACTCCGCTAAAAATGAGTGCAGAGGAAACGGCTGAAGCCTTCTGGGTGGATTTTGGGGAGTTCAGTCAAGAGGGTGTTTATAGCTGTGAGCGGTTTGAGTTGGGGTCGGGTTCTTTCCCTGTTCATGTTTACCAGCTCGGTGATCGCAGAATTTGGGGTGTTACCGGCGCCATGTTGAAAAACTTGCTCGATCGTCTGGCCGAGGTCGGGTAAGATCGGGCTATGAAACGAATCCTCATCCTTTTGTTGGCTTTGACTTACTCCTTGAACGGTTTTTGCGCGCTCGAGTCTTACGAGGACTGGAAGTCGCCTGCTGATCCCGCTGAAGCACATTTTGGTGTTTTGATGGGAATGGGAGTATTGGACTCTTCTGCAGGACTCACCCTCTTGGGGACGGCGAGCAAAAAAATTGTTCATCAGGGATTCATTCCAGATATCAATAATTCGGTTTCGATTGAATTTCAGGGCGGACCTTTGTTTGTTGAGGGCAGTCGGGCTTTTTCCTACAGCACACATCTGCGCTGGGACTTCCGGCGCGATGCTCTGTGGACCTTCTACGCTCTCGGTGGTTTTGCCGGACACGTCACCAGTGAGGCCATGGGAAGTCGCTTTCTGATGTTCCCGAGATTTGGGGTTGGAGCAATGAGAGAGTCTTCTCTGGGTTTTGCGTTTCGGGGTGAGCTAAGCCACGAGTTCATCACCTTTGGATTGGTCTGGCCCATCTAGCTCAGCGACCGTGCCTCGCGGCTCGTTGAGCTCTTAAGCTTAGGGACCTAGGCTGGCTAAAACCTGTTCTTCCGGATTGACGTCCCAGCCTCCGGGTAATCCGTAGGCCTTGGATGCTTTCGATGAATGGCTGAATGCGAGTGCGGCGATCACGATGATGGCCGCGATCAGGCTCTTGAGTGTCTGCATAATTTTGTTTGCGATCCATTAACAGGCTGCTCGGTTCCAAACAACCGCAAAAATAAATCCAGTCAATTCAATATCATACCAATAAAGTCAACTATGTTTGACTAACCCCGCAAAAGAGTGTTTAATATAATTAGTACTGTTAAGGAAGATTAACAAATGGAGTTTAAAATGAAACGGATTCTGACTCTGGTTTCGATGGCAATGATAGCCGCATCCAGTCCTCAAAATGGTTTCACGATGGGTAAAAAGTCTTCCACAGCGCAGGCCTCGTCCACATGCAGCGCTCCAAGCGCGAGTATAGCGACTCCAATCCGAAATGTCGTAGTTGCCCCAGTAAAAAGTCAAAGGTTTCCATTACCTAACGGTACAATGGCGGATCTCACCCCGAGCTTGGGTGACATCATGATCGCCGCTGTGAATGGCACGGGTGCTTTTCACCCCATCCTTGATCCCCAAGCCGCCCCAGATGCTTGCAACAGTTACTTACGGGTCAGCTCGTATGTTACGGCAATCGAAATGGATCTTTACGATTTCAAGCTCAGCGTCGGTTATTCGCCGGACGGGGTATTTGGCCTGACTCCCAACCAAATTCAGGGTGAGGCCAACGTCAGAATTGGGCGCTTGGACATGGTATTTGCGGTCGAAAAATGCCAAGCCGGCCTTTGTTCGACGATTCTGACCTCTAAGGTAGGCAAGAACTCAATTGATTCGGACTATCACCTGCGGGCAAATTTCAACACGATTACGGGTGGGGCAGATTTGGTTCAGCACCCTTCATTTAATAAAATTCTCACCCAGATCATGGACGCCGGGATGAAGCTGATCGCCCAATCCCCTGATTTGAATAAGCTTCCTTGGACGGCAATCGTACGCGAAAGCAATTCTGCTTCGGGAACCCTCATTTTTGACGCGGGGCACGGTTCCGGCATTGCCAACAACCAGGCTTTCGTGATTTATGCTGCAGAGCAAGCAACCGGGAACTGCAATTTATATAAAGCCGTCGCCTACGTTCATACAACTCGCGTTGACCCGATTTCGTCCGTAGCAATTGTGGATCAATCCCTTGATCAACGGGGCATTAAAGACGGCGACGTGGTCATGGTGAAGAGCCGTTAACGCATAAACGCAGTAACCTACAACAAGTTTACAGAGGATCGGATGTTTCGATTCATAACCCTTTCACTTTCCGCACTGATCTTGCTGGGAATCTCTGTTCCCGCTTTCAGTGCAGGAAAAAAAGCCGCAAACGCTGCCACTCCTCAAACCCAGAGTGTCAGCCTGGGTCGGCGCGTCCTTCTGGTCAACCCGGTCAGAAATGTGCGCATTCAGTTGCCGGACGACAAGCTTAGGGACTTCGGCGTCGATTTTGATGGAGCTGTTGGCCACTATCTTGCGAATCACCCGTCGTTTATTCTCGCGCGTTCCGAACACTCCAAATCGACTGCAGAAGGTGGTTCTAAAAGTACACCGAAGCTGACCAGGGGTGGTGATGATTACGAATGGTCGGGCTCTGTTCTACCCGCAGCGAGTATCACTTTTCATGTCGATGCTTTTAGTCTGATCACCGGGTTCAAGGGTGGACGGATGTTTTACGGCTTTGATGAGCGCTTCCGGACCGAGTTCAACGATGGCACAGAGTCGGTCGTCAACGAGTTCCCGCTGATCATCCCCTTCAATTATCCAAATTGGTTTGATCGCACTTTTGATGAAAAAGGATCCTGGCCCACCAGCTCGACTTCCGGTCTGGATCTTGGAGAAGGCTTCCGTCTGGATTCGCTTTTCGCCTACTTGAATGTAAAATACGCGACTTATCATTCAAGCCTGCAGCTCAGGATTGAGGTGGATTCTCCCCTTTCCGGTCGTCACGATTTCCGCACCGTACATGTCAAGGGCAGCGGTTTTTTTTATGATGTAGTGGGTGGGTATGTAAATTGGCAGGGAGGAATAGGAGTCGCGCGAAATGCTGCAATGTTTGATGCTTTCAACAGGGCGGTCGCAGCAGCGGTTCAGGCAATTGATCGGGCCGCTTCAAATCTTCCTTTGACGGCTCTGGTGGATTTCATCAAGCAGGACGGTCTGATTTTTCTCGGCACTGGAATCAGCGCCAATGTTCCGGCTGGAACTTTGTATCAAGCGGTTGAAAATGAAAACCTTGTGATTCGGGTGGAGACCTCTTATTTGAGCGGTTCGGTGGCAAGACTTGTAAAGGGTGCCTTCAACGAGGTGAAGCCCGGAATGGCACTTAGGCAGATCCAGAGTGTCGGGGGTGGTGGCGGGGTTCCGAAGGGATCGGGCAAAATCGCTGATTCAGGCGCTCCATCCCAGAGTACCTTTGAGGTTATCGAACTTCCTGTTCGCAACCTTTCCGAACCCAATCTTAATGGCGTGGTTACAAAAATTTCGCGTTGGAAAGCTTTTCTCAAGAGTTTGGTCGAAAACGTTTTCCTCCCCTACCGGATCTGGCGCTATGACCAATACGATCAGGCCTATTTGCGAAACGCCCGGCTTGCAGACGAGACCGACAGCCCGGACCGCCAGATGAATCCAATTCAGAATACGCAGGATTGGGCCCGTGAGGTGCTGAATCAGCCCTGGGCGATGGAGTACGATCTTTTCAGAAAGCAGATGTCTTCTGAAGACGTGACAGTGGCGATCATTGATACCGGAATCGATTACAATCATCCGGTGGTGCACGATCAGCTTTGGTTCAATCCGGCTCCGACGGAGGACGTAGCAGGGCAGAAGGATCGCTATGGCTGGGATTTCATTTCGGGTGACTCCCGCCCTTATGACGACGCCTACCACGGTACGCAAATGGCGGGAGCCGTGCTTGCGGTCGCGCCGAAAGCGCGCTTGATGCCGCTTAAAATTTTCAATCCCTGGGGTGTTACGAATTCCGCAGCCGTTCTCAGTGCGTTCTCCTATGCCGTGGATCATGGCGCAAAATACATTCTCTGCGGCTGGGCGACGAGAAAGTATTCCAAAGCCATGGAAATGGGGATCGCCTACGCAAGGGACCATGGGGTTCCCGTGATCGTCGCCGCAGGTGATCTCGGTCTTGATCTGGCCAAGGTCCCGGCATACCCGGCGTCTTTTGCCAAAAAATATGCAAACGTAATCATTGTTACGGCCCGCGCAACCTCCGGAGCTCAGTGGAAAAACTCGAACTACTATTCAGGACCCGGTCTCGTTGGCAAAATCGTTTCCGCACCTGGCGAAAACATTCTGGTTCCGGAGCCCCGCGGGCATTATTCTCGGGTATCTTCTTCCGGTGTGAGTGCGGCAATTTATACGGGTATCCTCGCGGCAGAGTCGGTAGAGCCCGCCACCACAAAATAGCCAATTAAAACAAATAACTAGGAACCGGTCTTATTAAGATAACTAAGTTGACTAATTTGGTCAATTTATGTATGTTTCATACGTGTTTCGGACGGCCCTCACTCAGTTGAAGTGGTGAAAAATGCAGATGCGGAAGAAGGGTAGCTCAATTTCAATAGTTTTCGGCTTGCTGACGGGCGTGATTTCATTCATTGCCTTCAGTGCTAACTTGCGAGCTGATGATTCCCTTGATCCAAAATTCCAGTGGGTCGGCACTTCATTTCATTCCCAACGCGTTCAGACGCCCATGGGCGAAAGGGAATACGATTACCGGGTCACCCGATATCTCAATGAACATGGGGACCGCGAAGTAGCCTATGAGTTTGACCGCAACTGGCTGATGCGGTTCCTGGTGGGTCAACGCCGGAGTGTCTTGATTGTGGGCCGTGATCTGGATGGCAACGATCAATACGATGCCTGGTTTGTAATGGGTCGCTCAGGTGTGAGTGAGGTTGTTGATCGGGTCGCAACTGAAAGTGACGGCTGGGATGTGGTATCCGGTCTGCTCCAGAAGAACCATGCTGCGCTCGCCAACCGTCTCCTTTTGGATGTGCTCTTCAGTAATTTAAGTTTTACGGGAAATACTGTTGATCACTTTTTTGAAACAATCGATCGCAACCATATTGATCTTCACGATTTCGAACTTCGAACGGACCGCCTCGTGAAGCTGGACAAAGGATCTCCTGCTGCAATGTCCAATTATCGTATGATCTCTGAGGAATGGGAGTTCCTTGGTGAAGAGATCCAAAAAAAGCAGAATAGCTTGTGGAAGTGGATTGCATTGGATGTGACCGTCGTTCGCCTCAGCTCTTACCTTGTGCAGTGGCTCGACAGGTTGAACATCTGGACCGGTGGAAAGCTGGCAATGCTTCAGACCTCGAGCGGTGTGGTCCGGGTCATCACGGAACACATGGTCGGTCTGTCGAAAAAAGCGCAATCCGCCATGAAGAGAGTCAATGCCAAACTCGGAAAGGGCAACTCCCGGGTCCACGAAATTGGTGCTCGCGCCGCTCTCCTGAAAATGACCTCGGCACAAAGACTGGATATCGCGATTCGTGGAATGAAGGAGCGCGGGAAAGTTGGTCGACTTTTGGGGTTGGCTACTGAAAAATCCCTGGCGTTCGGCGCGTCCGGTCTTTCGAATTGGAAATACATTACGGTCACTCAGGCGGCACAACTCGCAATTGAGATGAATGACAAAAAGGAATCAATTTTCACCAGTTCGAATCCGCTTATTATCACCAAGAACGTAGTCTCGAACAAAGATCTCGTACAGAACGTCTGGTACATGACGAACGAAACCTTCCTGATGTCAGCTGCGTGGAAAACCGTGAAAAACCCCTTTAAGAGATTTGGCTTTTGCGCGGTTCTCTCCCTGGTTGATTCAGTTGCCATGAATTATCTCGTGAAAGGTGTCACGGACCAAAAGCGCCTTGCTCTGGATACGGCCTGGGAACTCACGATCGGGAACATGCAAACCGCAATTGTTGATCAGAAAATCTTGAGCTATTTCGAAACCAGAGCTGCAAATTTGCACAATCCGAAACTTAAGTTGGTCGGATACGCAGGAACACTTCTCGAGCAATCCATCGGCTACGCCGGTTATGCGGCACTGACTGGTAGCGGGAAGAAAGAAGCGGCTCCGACTGTACGCTGGATTCCAATTTTTGCTGAGCAGACGACCCCGGCTCTGCCTTAGTTTTTCGCGGAACCCATCCAACATGCCATGATCGCATCTGCTGTCGCCCTGTTGCAGGCCATGGGGACGTTGTAAACGACAGCAATTCGCAGCAAGGCCTTCACATCGACATCATGGGAATGCGGAGAAAGCGGATCCCAAAAGAAAATGACCGCATCCACGCCACCTGTCGCGATCTTCGCTCCGATTTGCTGATCTCCTCCCAGGGGGCCGCTCTTGAATTTTTTGACTTTCAACCCGGTTTCTTTTTGGAGAAGCGCGCCTGTGGTGCCGGTTGCACAAAGGGTGTGTTGCGAAAGGTACTTCATATTGTCGCGAGCCCACTCGACCAGAAGGGGCTTTAAATTATCGTGAGCGATCAGTGCAATGCCTTTTTTCTTTGCCATAGACAATTATTAGCGCAGGTACCCGGTGATCACAAGCCGACTTCTGAGAGCAGGTTGCAGAGTTCTTCCCATCGCGCTAGTTTGTTTCCGAGATTCAACTCAAGCTGTCGTTGTTCCTCAGCGAGGGCCATTGACCTGACCTTGTCATCATAAGTTGCGGTATTGGCAAGCAGCTCGTGCAGCTCGGCCTGCCTTGCTTCGAGTTTTCCGATCTCGCCTTCCACGTTGTCCCGTTCTCTCGCCCACGCGATCCTCTGGTTATTCGAGGGTCCGCTTCGTTTCTGAGCTTCAGGTGTGGTGCTTTTCTGCTGGGTCTCGGAAGGCGCCGTGGCTTTTTGCGCCATCTCCTTCATTTTTCGTTCAAGATAATCGTCATAGGTGCCAATGAGCTGGTGGACTTCGGAACCGGAGTCGGACGGCACGATCTCGAGAACGAGATCAACCAGAGGTGAAACAAAATTACGATCGTGCGAAACCAGGCAAAGAGTTCCGGTATAGTTTTGCAGAGCCTCAAGCAGGACTGCTCGCGATTCCGGGTCAAGATGGTTGGTTGGTTCGTCCAGCAGCAGAAAGTTTGAGGGGGAAAGCAGAAGCTTCGCCAAGGCAACACGGGCCTTCTCGCCCCCCGAGAGCACGGAGCATTTTTTCTCAACCGCGTCTCCGGAAAACAGGAACGCTCCCGCAATACCGCGGACCTGGCTCACTGGCATTTCCGGGGCGGTCATTTCCAGTTCCTGCAGGACGGTTTTGCTGAAATCAAGACTCTCGGCCTGATGCTGGGCGTAATAGCCGGTCTTCACCAAGTGTCCCATTTTAACTTGACCCTCGGTTGCCGAAAAAGTGCCTGAGAGCAGCTTCAAAAGCGTCGTCTTGCCTGCGCCGTTCACCCCTACTATGGCAACCCGGGAGCCGCGCTGAATGACCCAGTTCAGATTTCTGAAAACAACGTTTTCGCCATAGCGAACCGAAACGTTTTTCATCGTCACGACTTCTTTACCGCTGTGGGAAGCCGGTGGGAACCGGAAGCGAACGGTTTCGCGCCCTTCATCCAGCTCAATTCTCTCCATGCGATCCAACTGCTTCAGGCGACTCTGCGCCTGCCGGGCTTTCGTGGCCTTCGCGCCGAAGCGTGCGACAAAGGATTCGATTTCAGCGATTTTGGTCTGCTGCGATTCGTACTGGGAGCGAAGAATCTGAAGGCGCTCTTCCTTCTGCAGAACATAAGAATCGAGATTGCCGCGATAAGTCCAGAGCCGCTTCTGATCAATTTCGAGGACCTCGTGAACGATCCGGTTAAGGAAGGCCGTATCATGACTCACCAGAAGCATGGCTCCCCGGAACGCGCGAAGGAAGTCTTCAAGCCAGAGAAGTGTTTCCAGATCCAGGTGATTGGTGGGTTCATCGAGAATCAAAAGATCCGGGTCCATCAGCAGAACGCGGGAAAGCGCTACCCGCATGAGCCAGCCACCGCTGAATTGAGTCAGTGGGCGATCAAAATCGGAGGGCTTAAAACCCATTCCGGATAAAATTTCTTTTGCCCTCGACTCGAGCCGGTATTCGTCGAGGTGCTCGAGCTCTTCCATGACTCGGCCATAGTGTTCGAGAGTGGATGCTGAAGCTTCGCTTGCATCCTTGCTCAGGGTTTGTTCGAGCTCGCGTTTCGCTACAAGCAGGTCTTCGCGCCGCCCGTCCATTCGCATGGCTTCGGCGAGAGCAGTCCTTCCGGAAAACTTTGGAACTTCCTGCGGCAAATGACCAATGGCGAGATGGCTTCCCCGCGAAATGACGCCAATGTCAGCTGACTCCTGCCCCATGATGAGGCGAATGAGCGTGCTTTTACCCGAGCCGTTCGGACCAATCAGCGCGGCGCGCGAGCGGTAACCCAGATGGGCTTCCGCACTTTCAAACAAAGTCTTTGAGCCAAACTGCTTGGACACGCTTTGAATGTGCAGCACGACTAAAATGCCCTGGTTGCCGCTTCGGCGAAGCGCCGCACGATCGCGTGTGCGGATTCAATCTGATTCACGCCAGCAACACTTTTGCCGGCCTGCCAGTAATCTTTTGAGGAAAGCCCACGGAGCGAAGAGCGCTTCAATTTCCAGCCGGACTGAAGCGTGTAAAACAATCTCATCAGGTGCTTGGTCCGCTCATTCCGGAGCAGAAATCTCGCGAAGGGTCCGGCACGAGTTCCGATTTCCTGGACATAGGGTGTCCGGATGACAGAAAGCGGTATTCCGGTCACACGATCGGTGAGCACAATGTCCTCTTCCTTGGCGTGTACGATGGCTTCTTTGTAGGTAACGTGTGAACCGCATTCAGTGGTGGCTATGAAACGAGTGCCCATTTGGACGCCATCATAGCCGAGCTGCAAGGCGCGCACAAATGCAGTCTCATCACCCACCCCACCGGCACAGATCAGTGGGGTCTGGGGATACTTGTTTTTCAAGGAACTCAGGAGTTCTTCTGCGCTGCGCACCCCCGCATGTCCTCCGGCCCGGTCATTCACGCAATTCAGGCCGTGGACGCCGTAATCCAGAGCCCGAATCGCCCACTTCTCTTCAGTAATATTATGAAAAACCGTACCGCCGCACTGCTCGGTACGAGCCACGACCCAGCTCGGATTGCCGAGGGCTGTCACAAAAAAACGCACTCCTTCTTCAAGAGCGATATCTACCCAGCCGCGCATCCGATTTTCGTAAACCTTCGAGCTCTTTTCAACAAGCACGTTCATCCCGATCGGTTTGGTGGTGAGCGAGCGTATTCTTCGCAGGCCGGCGCGGAAGTCCTCTCCATAAACGTAAACCAGGCTGATCGGCTGAACGATTCCGATACCCCCTGCCTCTGAAACCGCGGCGACAAGCTCAACGTTTGAGCACGGGAACATGGCACCGCAGATGACGGGGACTTCGATTCCGAGAAGTTTTGTAAAAGCTGTTTCGACGGGTTTCATGGCGCGAGCTTGGGTCCTATGAGCCACAGGGCCTGGGCCCGGGTGACAACTGCGCCTGAGGAATCCCGGGTTTCAACGATGACGGTGAGTTCCTGTTTAAGATTTGAGGAGGGGAGCGGGGTTTCGCTCGTGGCCGTCAGGGGGCCGCGTGCTTTTTTAAGATAATCGATCGAAAAAGCTTTCAGAATACCGCGCGCATTTTCAGGCAGCCCACAGTTCAGGGCGAGTCCCGAAGTCAACTCGGCGAGATTGGCGAGAGCCACGGCGTGGATGGATCCCAGGTGGTTGTGTACGCTACGACGATCTTTCATGCCGATTTTGGCAAAGCCCGGACGAAGCTCCCTTACGTCGGGGTGGATGGTGGCGCTATAGGGAACGGCCTGGGCCAGCGCGCGACGATAAAGGAACTTTCCCCCTGGAACTGGCCGGAGCATGTTCCAGAGCTTTAGCAGGAATAGGGGGGATTGAACCGGGGTCTTCATGCTGGCCAGAATAACACAAACGCCGATTCAGCCCTCGGCCGAATCGGCGTTTTAGTATTGAATTGTCGCTGAGAGACGACAAAGATTTTTTAAGGTTTAGCGGTGGTCCTTTCAAACTGCGCCTGAGGATCCTTCTTCACTTCCTCTTTGGGTGACTGAGCAGGAGTGCGCTGAGCTTGCGCATTCCTTTCGGCGGCCGTTGCGGCGCGCTTTTCAATCAGCTCGAAGAATACATCCTGTCGTGCATAGCTAGTGCTCACGACCCCGGTTACCAATGCAGCTAGAATTAAAATCTTGGTCTTCATAGCAAGGCCTCCCGACCTCTAATTAGATTGTAACCTGATTTCCGCGGTGCGTTACAAGTTTTGCCAACTGTAGTTGACTTTTTTGATTTGAGTCAAAAATATGACAGTTCAAGCACTTAGCTTATGTCAGCAGGTACAAGAGCTTGTATGTGTCCGATCAGACCTGTCCAAGACGGCGGCAATATTTTGACGAAAGTATTTTGAAACAATCCTCGCGACCCTGAGTCCGGCGAGCAAAACACCGACCAGGCTAGCGCCGGACAGCAAAAAGAAAAAGTGTTCCCAGAATTCAGGAGGTGTTCACAAGACGAAGCCGGTTTTTCTTTTCATCCAGCTGCGCCTTCGACTCATCATAAAGTTCCTGGATCACTTCTGTCAGAATGGCGTCGAGATGTACACTAGGCTTGTCGTACTTCGCTGCCAGCTGAAGAAGCAAGAGCTTGAGCGCTTTCCTGAGTAACGGGTCGACGTGGTCTGTCATTAAAGGTCCGATTTTTGGGTTCGCACCGCCAACTTAGACGAAATCATGCCCGAAGACTATGCCCGGCGCATTGAGCGGTCTGCGCCATGAATGATTTACTGAGTCAGGAATACTTCGCGAGTCACAATCGTTTTGCCCTCCAGCCAGCTGACGATTTCATCCGCCACAGGATGCTTGTAGCGGGAGTAACTTAAAATCAGATTTTGTTTCTCTGTTTCGCTCAATTGCTCAAACCCCTTCTGGGTGAAAAGGTGAAGATCCTTCTGAATTTCTGCAGCGAACTTCGGATTTACCAAGGTGGTTGCCGCGCGGAGAAAGGCGGTCTCCGGGTTGTATGCAGAGCGGTCACGATAGGACTCTTTCAACGTGAGCATCGGGATTTGTGATAAAAGCGCCTGGTTCATCGGGTTCACTGCATGAGCTTGAAGAAGATCTGAAAGAATCGCCGGGCGATTGCGGAACGAGTCTACATGAAGGAATTTGCACATTTTCGGACCGTCGTTGACCGGATAGTTGTCCCAGAGCCAGACTTTACGATGAAGCTTTTCATTGATTTCAGAAAGATGCTTTTCAGTATATTGCTTTGAGCAGACTTCCTCACCCGTCCAGATCACGCCGATGGAGGTGTCGAGTTCACTTCCAAGGACTTCCAGATAATCGGCCGGTCGCTCGCCGAAGATTTTGTCCAGAATTGGGTCCAAAGAGTAATAAGTCGGGCACATGATGAGCTGTTTGGCGTGACTGCGGTCACGAACCCAATGAAGGATTCCGGCTTGGGTCCGGGCCAGCCCGGGAGCGCACTTCATATCATCAAAAAGAATCGCTAGCCGGTCGACCCCCAGCCGATTAAACACTTCGATTCGAGCTTGCAGGTGTTTCTTGGCATCGTCATCAAACGCGAGATAAATTTCATAGGGACTGAAGCCGACACCGAACTCCACGCCGGCCGCATGGTACGCATCGATCAGTATGGCCAGCTGTTCATAAAGCTCCTGCGGAAAGGCCTCCCGCCATTTTCGCCGGAAAAACGGGTCTGACTTGGGTGCATAGTAATAAAAAGAATACCCAACGCGCTTGAGAAACTCGGCATATTCCTTCCGTATGTCCCAGGACCACGGTGCTCCGTAAAATCCTTCAATGACTCCAAGCTCAAAAGATTTCGAATTCATACCTCAAGTCCTTCTTTTCTGGTGCCAACATCAAGCGGGATGAATTTTAAAAGAATCATTCCGGGAATTGTAGCAATACACACAATGACAAAAAACCAGAAATACCCCACCGACTTCTGGATATAACCGCTGGAGATTCCGGCGAGCATGGCTCCAAGCGCCATCAGCCCCGTGACAATAGCGTAATGGGAGGTGGCAAACTTCGAGCCCTGCGAGCAGTACATTGCGAAGACCATGTACGACGCCATCCCGAAGCCGTAACCGAACTGTTCCAGCGCGGTCAGAACATAAATCGCTCCCGCGCCGGGCTGGGCGTAAGCAACCCAGATATAAAACAGATTTGGAATCGTCATCACCAGGACCATCGGCCAGGCGCAGCGCCGGAGCCCATAGCGCGAAATCGCGATACCTCCAATCAGGCCTCCTGCTACCAGACAAATGACGCCCACATTGCCCAGAATCATTCCAACCTGGAGGGTGTCTAGCCCGATGCCACCCGCTGCCTGGGGATCGAGTAAAAACGGTCCGGCCATTTTCGTCAGCATGGATTCACCAAAACGATAAAAAAGTATGAACAGCAGAATGGGAACGATTTTGGGTTGTTTGAAAAAACTTCGAACGGCCTCAATGAAGGACGGGCCCCCTTCGGTGCTCACCGGTCCATCGTTTTCGAGATTGGGCATGACAACAAACGCGTAAACCATCAGAATTCCGTAAACGAGTGCGCCGGTCAAAAGCGCGATACGCCAGCTTTCAGAGATGCTGATTCCGCTTTTCTCATAGTAGCCCGCGATCATGACGAGCACTCCGTTGCTGAAGACCATCGCAAGCCTGAAAAACGTGGAGCGGATTCCCATGAAAAACGCTTGATGTTCTTGACGGAGTGCCAGCATGTAATAGCCGTCGAGAGCAATGTCATGGGTGGCCGAGAAGAACGCAGTCACCAGAAAGATACACAGGCTGATGGCCAGAAACGACTCGGTGGTGATCGCGAAAGCACAGGCGATGAGGGCCAGCGTGATCAGAATCTGCATCCCCAGCACCCAGCTCCGCTTCCTGCCGTTCATATCGACGAGGGGTCCCCAGAACATCTTGAGAATCCAGGGCCAGATGATCAGGCTTGTCCAAAGGCCGATCTGATCATTCGGGATCCCCATCTTCTTGTAAAGCAGAACAGAAACCTGCTGGACGATAATGACTGGCAGTCCCTGTTGAAAATAGAGGAAAGGAACGAAGTACCAGGGACTGGCTTTGGGATAGGTGAGTGCGGCAGCCTTCATTGGTTGTTGAGCCTTTTGTAATTATGGTTGGCAAACTCGAGATATCTCGGGTCATCAAAGTCGGCGAGAAATATCCGGGCGATGTGAACCAGGAACGGATAACGCTTCGTGATCAGTTTCATTTTTTCGTCGACATAAAGCGTATCTCTCGAAAGGTCATCTTCGAGCAGGAGAATTTTCGCATAAAAGCACCAGTGATATTTGTCGGGATCACTTTTAACATGTTCCGGCAAGGCCATGAAAAGCTCTTCACGGTTGCGCGCAATTGTTGATTCCGCGTAATAGTCAAAGTCACAATTGAGCTGCGTATCGAGCTGTGGGGCTCCTGGAGAGGTGAAGAGTGCGCGTACATCGCTGATGTTAAAACCGTCAGGATGACGTGTGCGGCTGGTGAACTTTGTTTTCTCATCCATGGGAGCAGGGGTGTTTGCCGCCGGCGTTATTACTTGCGCAGAGCTGCAGCCTGACAAAATAAGGATCAGTGCCGCAAATATCCGGCGTGATGGATGAGGTGGCAAGGTTCGCGTCATGATCCAAGTGTACACGTGGAGAGTAATTTGGTCCAAAGTCAAGACCGTTGAATGTAAAAAATTTTCAACGCATGAATTTGATTGCCTTGTCAGAAACTCAGAGGACAATAACCGTACGCTTCTTAAGAAGTGACAGTAGTGAGCTGAGGTGTCTGAGATAACCGATTTCCAGATATTTCTTACGCCTCTATTAATATAAGGAGAACATCAAATGAATAAAGTACTAGCTCTGGCTTTTGTGACCATGATGATTGCGCCGGGTTTTGCCCAGGCGGAAACGTCCAATGTCAATGTATACGGAACAATCAATACTACGTTTGAATCTGTAAAGGCCGCTGACCCAGCGGTCGGTGAGTCGTACACCGGCCGACTTCGTATGAACAGTAACTCCAGTAACGTGGGCGTCAAGGGCTCCGAAGAACTCGGAAATGATTTGAAAGGTGTTTTTCAGGTTGAGCTGGATGTCCGGATTCCGGAAGCGTCACTGAGTCCAACACTAAGAAATTCCATGATCGGCCTCCAGGGCAACTGGGGAACGGCCTTCATCGGCAAATGGGATACACCCTTTAAATCTGCTAACAGCTTCATGGAGCCTTTCTATGCTACCGGTGTGGGTTATCTTGCGAACATCGCTGATACCATCAACGGCGTAACGGGCACGAGCTCCTTCAACGTGCGCAAAGAAAACACGATTAACTACTGGTCTCCGAAATTCGCGGGCGCCTCTTTCAACTTGATGTATTCCCCCAAAGGAAGCGCGGCGGCGGCGAGTGACAATCTGCTCAGCGGCTCCGTGAATTATGCAGAAGGACCCATAAATGCGGCTTTTGCGTACGAAACGCACAAGGACTTTGTCACCGTAGGTCAGCGAGATACCGGCATAAAAGCAGCAGCCGGCTATAAGCTCTTTGACAGCACGAGCCTCAATGTAGCCTGGGACCAGATCAGCCAAAAAAATTCGGCCGATGTTGTGACCAAGAGAACAGCCTTGCTCTTCTCAGTCGTTCACAAAATCGATGATTTTGCCCTGCGCGCCGGTTATGGGATCGCCGGCAAACTGAACCGGGACAATGCCGAAGTGGCCAATACCGGTGCAAGGCAACTGAGCCTCGGTGGCTCATATAGTCTGAGCAAGAGAACCGATCTTTATACGGTCTATTCCAAGATCAGCAATGAGGATGCGGCTGGTTACAATTTCCTGATCAGCGCTGTAGGTCCAAGTGCTGCGGGAGCCGATCCCCAGTCCATCGCACTGGGCGTCAGACACGCGTTCTAAGCGGCGCGATATTTGAATCGCTGGGGGCACCTGATGAGGGGTGCCCCACTTTTTCTAAGCCACCGCAGGAGGCGGAATGAAATCAAGGATGGTTTTATTTTGCGCATTGGGTCTTCTCGTAAGTTCACCACTGTTCGGGGCGGAAACGGACCAGTACACGGGGCGGAAAGTCCGACTGGAAGACGCACGCGAAACGATCAATAGAAGAGTGAACGCCCTGATCCGGCGAACTGCCCAGGGATGGCGCGGACCGAGAGACGATTATCGCTTTGCTAAAGAGGTCCGCAAGGCAGTGGACGGATTCGTCGTTTTCAATAAATTCAATAAATGGATTGGCAATAACCCGGAAATTGATCATCTCAATACCCGGCCGACTTCAATTTACCGGAATATTCCATTCTATAAGACCATCGTACCTGTGTCACTGATCGTCGCAGAGACGGTCTTCGTGAATGGAAACCGGGTGGGGCTCGACAAATTCTCTCATATGTTCACTGTTGGGTGGAACTCTTACAAAAAGTACCGGATTGCTGGCGAAAGCGCGGCGAATGAATACGATGCCGGTACCGAGCGAGGTCTCCTTGGATTACGGGTCTCAGGCGTTTACAGTAATGCTGATCTGGTTGCCGACTTCGAGGGCCGACATTTCTATCAAAGCCTGAGCGAGGACGAAGTCATCCCGGGGAAGGATGCCATCATTGCTTGGGAGGGTGACTATCCACACATGCAGCGAGCTTTCGATATAGCCGATCATGTTAACGCTTTCTGGGATGAGTCGATCAATACCAATCAGTATCGAAAGGGGCTGGCCCAACGCGTATTGCGCAATCTGCGGGCTCTCTGTACCGCTTACGTCCAAAGCCCGGAGTACTGGGATATCACGCCCGATCTGGATTCACATTTGCTGGCACGCTACTCCTCAATTGGACTTTGGAAAAACTCGGAATACCGGCTTGCCGCGATCTGCCGCTGACCCGTCATTATTATGACAGGCCGGAGAATAGTACTTTGCATTCGCGGGTCTGCCGAATTGTAGAGCCGCTCTTTGTCTGGTACCATTCCTCTGATGAAATATTTAAAACAGCTCGATGCCTTTATCGAGAAATGTGAGGGCTGGGCGCTCATTGCCATTCTCTCGGTGATGATGACCGTTGCCTTTCTTCAGGTTGTGCTCCGGAACTTCTTTTCCACCGCCCTTTCCTGGGGAGATGGCCTGACGCGTGCGCTGGTCCTGTGGGCCGGATTTGTGGGCGCCTCGATGGCAGTGAAGCAGGGCCGTTATATCAATATCGATGCGTTCTCCAGATTGCTGGGTGAGAGGTCAAAAAGAGTCAGTCGCTTTGTGGTTTATGTATTTTCCGCGCTGGTCTGCGGAGTCATGGGCTGGGCCTCCATCACCTTTATCCAGATGGAGCTCGAGGCAGCACAAAAATATTCGATCGGTGTTGATGCCTGGATCATTGAACTGGTGATCCCAATTGTGTTTTTCTTTCTCACCTTCAGGTTTTTGTTGAAAGCCGCCTGTCTTGCCGCAGGAGAACCTCTTGAGAAGCAAGAATGGGAACGGTAATCGCGATTGTCATTATAGCCCTGGCACTTCTTGGGGCACCGCTGTTCGTGGTTTTCAGTGCGGCAGCGCTCTCGCTCTTCTATTTCGCAGGCACCGATATGTCCGCAGTGATCGTGGAGCTTTACCGAATATCCACGATTCCCCTGCTCATCACGATCCCTCTTTTCACCTTTGCCGGATATCTCCTGGCGGAAAGCAAATCCCCACAGCGAATCGTTCGCTTCAGCCGTGCCCTGGTGGGTTGGATGCCCGGTGGACTTGCAATCGTCGCTCTCGTGGTTTGTGCGTTCTTCACCGCGTTTACTGGTGCATCCGGCGTGACCATCATAGCAATCGGCGGTCTCATGCTGCCGGTGCTCGCGGCAGAAGGTTATCAGGAGAAGTTCAGTATCGGCCTTTTGACCACTTCTGGAAGTCTTGGTCTGCTGTTTCCTCCGAGTCTGCCCATCATCATCTATGGTCTGGTATCGGGCACGAGCATTGATCAGCTTTTCATAGCAGGACTGCTGCCCGGCACCTTTATCGTGGTGCTGCTGAGTGTCTACTCGATGGTCATTGCCCAGCGAAGCGGGGTGAGGCGCAGCGAATTTTCCTGGAGAGAGCTGGCAAGTGCCACCCGTGAGTTCAGCTGGGAACTTCCGCTGCCGGTCGTCGTCATCGGGGGGATTTACAGCGGACTTTTCACCGCAACCGAGGCCGCCGCAATTACAGCATTTTATGCCTTTATCATTGAAGTCTGGGTTTACAAGGATCTCAGCCTGACCCGGGACATCCCGCGTGTGATGCGGGAGAGTATGCTGCTGGTAGGTGCAATACTCATTATTCTGGGATCCGTGCTGGGTTTCACCAATTACATCGTGGATGCACAGATTCCGATTGTAGCGCTCGAATGGATCAAACAATACATGTCGAGCAAGATTGTGTTTCTAATTCTGCTGAATGTCGTGCTGCTGATTGGTGGCGCCCTACTGGACATGCTTTCGGCACTGATGCTCGTACCGCTCGTCTTGCCTATCGCGAAGGAATTCGGAATTGACCCAATTCATCTCGGAATCATCTATCTGGCGAATCTGGAAATTGGTTACAGTTCTCCGCCGGCCGGTTTGAATCTGTTCATAGGAAGTTTCCGGTTTAAAAAGCCGGTGGTGCAGCTCTACTGGGCCTCGTTGCCCTTTCTTTCCTTTTACGTCATAGCTCTAGGAGTAATTACCTACTGGCCCGATCTGAGTCTCGTTCTCCTGAAATACTTCGGTGGAAAATAATATGAAAACCGCAGCCAACCTTCTGCTTATATTATGCATCGGATTGAACTTGGGATGTTCGATGAAGCGCTTTGCAGTCAAGACCACGATTCAAGTCATGGAACCCGCCGCGCAGGCTTTTTATGAAGAAGGTGATCTGGAATTCGCTCGAGAGGCCATGCCCGCCAATCTGAAAATGATGGAAGGGCTGCTCAAATCAGTTCCTGACGATGAAGCTTTGCTGAGCTTGCTCGCCCAGGGTTATTGTTCCTATTCGTTTGCGTTCCTGGAAGATTCCGAGAAATCGGGCGACCTTGACCGCGCCAAAATGATGTATAAAAAGGGCTTTCAGTTCGGATTGCGCGCATTGCCCGAGTCGGTGCGCGCTCACGCGGGCGGTAATCTGGAAAAATTCGAAAATGCCCTGAATGACATCAAAGATGTCGCGCCCCTGTTTTGGTCCGCTTACTGCCTGGGGAGCTGGGTGAACATCAATAAGCAGGATGTCGATGCGGTTGGAGAGCTCATTCGCGTGGAGCTGATGATGAAACGTGCGCTGGCTCTTGATGAAGAATTCTATCATGGAAGCATTCACCTGTTTTATGGAGCCTATTTCGGTGGCCGTCCCAAGATGCTGGGCGGCAGTGCAGAAAAGGCAAAGGAGCATCTGGATAAAGCGATCACCCTGAGGCAGGGTCGCTTCCTGATGCCCAAGTTGTATTATGCTCAGTTTTATGCAGTTCCCACCCAGAACGAGGAACTATTTGAGAGGACCTTGCGCGAGGTACTTGAAGCCTCCCCAGAGCTGATGCCCGAGGAGCGCCTGGCAAACCAGGTTGCTAAAAGGCGGGCCGCAAAACTTCTTAAACAGAAGAAAGATCTATTCTAAGGAGATAACATGAAGACGCTTGCTCTATTTTTGCTGCTCTGTGGGTTTGCAGGGGTGAATGCCGCTTCCGCCGCGAGCGTGGCATTCAAGTTCGCCACAGTCGCTCCAGAAGGATCGATGTGGATGGTTGTCATGCACGAGGTCGCGGACGAGATCAAGGCAAAGACCAAGGGTAATGTAGAGATCAAGCTATATCCAGGTGGCATTGCGGGCGATGAGCCCGACGTGCTTCGAAAGATGCGGGTAGGCCAATATCATGGTGCTGGTTTCACCGGCGTGGGGCTTGGCGAGGTGGCGCCAGAAATTCGTATTCTGGAGCTGCCATTTTTCTACGACAGTCTGGATGAACTCCATTATGTACGCGACAAACTGACTCCGTATTTTGAAGAAAAGCTGAAGGCTAAGAACTATATATTTCTGGATTGGGCGGAGCCCGGTCTGGTTTACCTCCTTTCGCAAAAACCCATTCGCGGCGTTGATGACATGAATGGCGTGAAAATGTGGGCGTGGGAAGGTGATCCGCTGGCGGATGCCATGCTGAAAATGTTCAAAATTTCTCCGGTGCGTGTTGCGCTTCAGGATGTTCTCATGGGTTTGCAAACCGGCATGATCAATGCCGCCTATGCGCCACCGCTTGCCGCTCTGGCCCTACAGTGGCAGACCAAGGTGAAGTACATGACCAGTGAGCCGATGACCAATAGTGTCGGCGCAATTCTGTTTTCAAAAACCCAGTGGGAAAAGCTCACCCCGGCGGATCAACAGCTGGTTCGCAAGATCATGGCCAACGGTGCGGCGAAGCTCGCCCAGTCAACGGCAAAACAGAATTCAGAAGTCATTGAAAAGTTCAAACAGCAGGGTATCCAGATTGTCACTCCCGCAAAAGAGGGACGCGACGAGATGTTCAATGCCGGGGCCAAAGTCCGGCAAGAGCTGGTTGGAAAGCTTTATTCGGCTGACCTGTTGAAGCGGGTCGAGGATTTGGTACAGGAATTTCGAACCAAAAAGCCCGCAAAGAAAAAATAGAAGCTACTCGGGAAAAAGAAGTTTCTCGGCCTCTTCCGGGGAAATGCTGCCTTCCTGAACAGCCCGAAGAACTGTGAGTCGGGCTTGATGAAGATCGATTTCTGCATCGGGCGCGCTTTGGGCTGTGGAGGTAATCGGCTGGGCGCCAGGACTCATTGAGCCGCCCGCCAGTTTCAGCAGCTTCTCCCGGAAATCGGGTGGAAGGCTGTTTTCGAATTCCTCCATTTCCTTTTTCACGTCGAAACCAGCCATCATATTATGCATCAATCTTTGCATTCGATTGAGCTGCTCGGGCGGGAGCTGCTGGATCAGCTGGGAAATTTCCATCAGGGCTTTGGGGTCCATTTTACTGGGATCGAATGGGATCATAGCGGCCCAACATAGCCGAAACACAAGGATTCGTCAGCTACTTCCAGCACCGGGCTTGCGTTCCAACTGGCTTCCGCCCAGAATAGGCAGGTATGGATGAAACATCGCATTGGAAACGATGCAGTAGCTGCAAAAAACCAATTGGATTCGGGATCAAATACTGGGTGTGCAATGTCTCCACTTGTAACCGTAAGCGTACGGGCCTGCTCTTCTGCAGTGTATCCTGTTGGGATGCACACGTGCCCCAGATGAATCATAGGGAAAGCTGGGCTGAGGAGCGGAGTTCGCCATCGCAGAGCGACTGGGCGCGGACATTGTCGGGGGAGGACAAAATTCCACGAACGCGAAAGACCGTTGAGCACGCGCAGAAAGAGGCTCGGCAACAAAAGGCGCCATTACAGCCGCAAGTAATTTTGCGACGATCTCGATCCGAGTAGTGGAGCCGTAAACTCCGCCAACTAAAATTTTTTAGCCTATTCAGCGGACAGCTGATAGTTTTGAAGAATGAATATCAGAATCCTCGCAATGGCTTTTGTCGCCCTGTCCTTTCCGCTCTTCTCTGCGGCAACTGATTCCAGAACGGTTGACTTGAAACAGATCCAGGGCGCGTTAAATAGATCAAAAGCAAATTGGAGTGCGAAAGCAACCTGGCTTTCAGAATTGCCCGCGAGTGAACTTGAAAAAGTGATGGGGCTTCAGCATGCTCCTGAAGGCGATCTGGATTTTGAAGCAGTTCCCGGGTTCAGAAATAATGAGCTGCCCGTTTCGATTGATTGGCGGAACAAGGATGGGGTGAACTGGATCGGGCCTATCATGAACCAGGGCAATTGTGGAAGCTGCGTCGCGTTCGCGGCAGTTGCCACGCTGGAAGCCCAGGCCTCGATTAGTGCAGGCCTCCCCTGGTTGCGCTCAAGTTTTTCACCCCAAGCCCTTTTTTCCTGCGGTGGCGGCGGCTGTGGTATCGGATGGCTCTCCGGAGAAGCAGCGGCTTTCCTTTCTTCCAGGGGTGTTCCGGACGAAGCGTGCATGCCTTACACCTCCGGGTCGACTTCCGAGGATGTTGCCTGCAGTAATCTTTGCGCAGATGCAAGCGCACGCACTTATAAAATAGCAAGCTACACGATGCCGAGTCATTTCGGCACAGGCCGTGAGGTTGTGAAGGAAGCGCTCAAAAATGGTCCTCTCGTGACCTCAATGAGAGTGTACGCCGACTTCGTTACTTATGCGGGCGGAATATACAAACACGTCTCTGGGCCCTCGCTCGGTGGACATGCAATCAGCCTTATCGGTTACGATGAAAACAAGCGTGCCTGGCTCATCCGCAACAGCTGGGGCATGGAGTGGGGCGAGGCAGGTTTCGGTTGGATCAGCTGGGACGATCGTTCGGGCGTTGGTGTGGATACCTACAAGTACAACCCGATGCCGGAGAAGACCCATATTTCAGTCAATGCTCCGCTGGATCGTGAATACATCTCTGGAGAGTATTTACTTTTGGCACGTGCACAGGGGCTGGCAACGGATCTGCTCCAGTTTCGGATCAAAAGCCCACAAGGGAAGGATTTTGGAGCATATTCCTGCACCCTTCAAAAAGACACCTGTTCGACTCAGCTGGATACGCGACAGCTGCCGGAAGGAAGGTATGAGGTTTTTGCTGAAACCGCCACGTCAGGCATAAAATCGCAGCCCCGGAGTTTTTACGTGATCAACAGTAAGCCTCGTTTGAGTCTCAGCTTTCAGGCCGCATCTGGAGTTGATCTGAGCAAACCGCTGAAAGGTCGGCCTGAGTTCTTGATTCAGGCGGTTTCATCACCCGTTCCAATTCAACACCTGGAATTCGTGGTGCTTGATCTGAACGAAAAACCGGTCGTTATTAAAACCAATGAATACGTCCTGGAATCCATTAAGATGGGTTGGCGTACATTGGGTGTTCCGAACGGCGCGTATAAAATATATTTCCGTGGTGAAACCAATTATAACGGGAAAACTTATTCCGTTGAGACACCCCGCGCGTCGGTAACGGTTCAGAACTAAACGGCCATAGCGGTACAAGTATTGCTGATTTCAGGCCTGCGTGCCGGAAGATAAACCCAGGGTTTCTATACATCGCGCTTTAATTATCGTATTTCTCAGTACGCTGATTCTGGCCATTGAGTTTGCGCTCTATTCTGTTCGGTGGATTGCGCTAGCCGCCGTCATTGGAATTGCGCTGAGTGTGATACTTTACCCAGCCATGCGGTTTATGAAACAGAAACTCAAAATTCCGCAGGGCGTAAGCGCTTTCTTGTTTTTCGTCGGATCCCTGGGTTTGATCGTCGGGTCTGCTATTATCTTGTACTCCGTCGTGGCTGAGCAGTTATTTCCACTTGTTGATAAACTGCCGGATTTAATACAGCAAGCTAGGCAAAGAATGAGTGAGCTCCTTGCATACGCGCCCGGTTTGTCCAGACAAATGGGATCAATCGATCTCGGCGAGTTGCTCGGCGCAGCTCCCGCAGAGCTTGCTCATGGCTTTCGTCTCGGCGCTTCGGCCATTGGGGGGCTTGTATTTGTCGTGATTCTGGCCGTTTATCTGGCGATCGACGCACAAAGCTATATGAGCGGTCTGCTTTCGCTATGGCCAAAGCAGGCCCGACCCAAGGTCAGTAAAGCCTTAGGGGAATCGGCGTACACGATCCGGCAATGGTTTGTCTCTCAACTGATTGCAATGACGGCAGTGGGTGTATTGACAGGTTTGGGCTTGTGGTTAGCAGGTTTCGATTATTGGCTTTTATTTGGGGTTTTAACGGGAGCTTTGGATATCATCCCGTACCTGGGACCACTCGCATCGGCAAGCGCCGCAATCCTTATAGCGATAGCCTCAGATCCTGACAAAATTATTTGGATTATTTTTGTATACGTTGTGATGCAGCAGATTGAGGGCCATCTGATCATTCCGCTGGTGATGAAAGAGCGCATTGATTTGCCGCCCGCCCATTTAATGACGCTCATGCTTGTGCTGGGCTCGTGGTTTGGAATAATTGGTCTACTGATCGCCCCCGGATTATTGGCGGTGAGTCGAACCATTTATCAAAAATTTTACGCAAGGAACGATTTTTGAGTTTATTGAAGTAGCTTTTGCTCCCGCGCCTAAGCAAAATCAGTAATCATGCGATGCGCCGACCTCCGTCTTCTTATTACTATTTGTCTGTATTGGGGTGTTTGCACTTCGGCATATTCAGCTGAGGCTTCGCTGAATCCAGGGCCCGTGGATTTTGCAGTAAATAAGCTCAAAAAAGCGGAAGTGTCGGAAGGCTTTATATTGCAGCTCCAGCAGCTCCACATTCCCGAGGATCGCGACCGGATTATAGAGCTGAACGTCCTGGGCGGTCTGGCCACAGCAGATTACTCAGGACATTACAGCAAACGGGCACTCAAGCGTTGTGCAGATTTCATTAAAAAATATCGCAAGGATCTGAAAAAAGCCGAGAAGACCTTCGGAATTTCAAAGGAAGTGATCGCAGCTCTGCTTTGGGTTGAAACGAAGCACGGAAAGATCACCGGAAGATACAATGTCGCCAATGTATTCTTCAGTCTTCTGCAGGCAGATCACCCGGAGGTGATCAAGTCCAGCCTTGTCGCAGGAGCGGCCAAATTTCCTGGTCGAGGAGAGGAGTACCGGCAGAAAATCATCGAGCGTTCCCTGACGAAGGCAAACTGGGCCAAGAATGAGCTTCTGTCTCTTGATGTGGTATTTCGCGGCAAGCCCGGCCGTCTGATGATGCTGTCGGGCTCCCACTCGGGTGCATTTGGGATACCGCAGTTTATTCCTTCCAGTTATGTTCAATGGGCCCGGACCCCGTCGAAGACACGGAAGCCGGACCTTTTCAAAATCAACGACGTGATCCAGAGTGTGGCCTTTTATCTGAAGGCAAATGGCTGGATTCATGGAGATGAAGCAGCACAGAGAACTGCGCTTTTTCATTATAATCGAGCTCAGGGTTATGTGGATGTCATATTGAAGATAGCAGCTGCTCTGCAGTCTCAGGGAAAGGCCGGTAAATCCCGCTGACTGAGTCCCGCTTGGATCATTTGCCAGGCAAACGCTGGCGCAACAGCCTCCAGCTTGTTCAATCCCAGTTCCTGGAGAATTTCTCTCGTAATCGCCGGGTGGAATCCAGAAAGTAATACGAAGCCGCGACCCGCACGAAGCTGGGTGATTGCGGGCTTGCCGTCCGGGTACCGGGCGATCACACCACCCGGAATGGCAGGCGTGACAGGACCGCCGAACCAGAGAAGTTCCCTTGATCTACCATCTGGAAATTGCGCAAGGCTTAACGCGTATTCCCGGCCTTGTCGCTGTAAGTAACTTTGCTCCTGGATCGGGCCTGTGACAATGCCAAACCCGTAACTTTGGTCATCCACCACTGGATCGGGAGTGATCGCGGCCCAGGCTCCCGCGCAGAATCCAAGATAGCTCAGTCCGTGCTCTCGCACGGCAATGCGAAGTCTGTTTCGCGTTGAACCACGTAAGTTCCTTGTGAGCGTCCAGGCATCTCCACCAGGAAAAATCAGCAGCCGAAACTTTGTGATTTGCTCAAGCGAGAATGAGTCGAGTTCCTGACCGGAGACTTGCTGGTAGGTGGCTCCGTGTTCATAGAGAATGCTCGACAGGGTTTCCACTTCCAATCCCCAGCTGCCCGGCCCGGAATAGATCAGCGCGTCGGTACGCTCCCGGCCCGGATTGGATGCCGGAGCGGGTGGAGTGCCGCCGGGTGAATCTCCTTTTGGATAAGAACAACCCGCAATGGCAAAAAAAATGACAATCGCGAAAGCCCGAAAAACCCCGCCCCCTGCTTGCATTATATTTTGGTGGTCAACGAGAGAGAGGACCATAATTCATTTCCGGCATTCAAATCTGATCGATAGGACCACTGCCTGTCCAGGCTTAAGCTGATGGTGAACCTGGAAATATATATGCTGGTTCCTATCTGGAGCGTGGAATGAGTCAGTCCGGGTCGAATATTGAATACACCATCGTGGTAATTCAGTGATCCGCTGATTCCAAGGTACTGAGCCAATGTGCCGGGTAGAAGAGTCGGAACTTCATGCGCATAACGAAGATGCGCCTGGTGAAGTGCTCCACCCTGGTATTGATCTTTTCTATTCCGTTCCCAGTAAATCGAGTAGTAGACATTATAGGCGGGAATGACGTGAGAGCCGGCAATCGGCAAGAGCGCCGGCAAGGACAGGCCAAGATGCAATTTATTTCCCTGTTTTATTTCGAGTGGTTTTTCGATGCCAAACTCGTCCACCTGTAATTCCGGTTTAGGATAAATCCAATAATCGGCAAAGCCTTGAACCTGAATCGCCAGCGGCGAGCCCCTGAAAATGATCCGGCTGTATCTCGCCATTACATCCAGCTCATCATTAAAATGATTTGCCCGATCCAGCTGCAGAGCGGACCAGAACATAAGAGAGAAACCGGGGGTAAGGATGTCGATACTGAGTGAAGGCTGCACTACCGGGTGGTCTCCCCCGACTTTAAATCCATCCATCATGTATTTTGAGGAAAAGGTCAGATCTGTCGTTACACCAAGGTGGCCAGCTTCACTGCTGAGAACATTGGAAGCTGTAAACAAAAACCCGAATATGACTAATAAACGTATTTTCATGCTGCATTCTCTGATTCGTGCACATCATGAACAGCAGGTTTCAGTTGGGCGCGAGCCGGAACGAGCAAGCGCTGGTCGGGAGCCCAGCTGAGGCTGATACGCGGAACGCGACTTAGAATAGCAAGCCACAGGGTGAGAACGTAGGGAAGACTCAATGCGGGAAGCCCGATACGTTTCAAAAATTGATCAGCAGCGATGGTGATGAAACACGAAAAGGTGCAGAAGATGAAAATCGTCCGCCAAGAATATTTTTGGGGAAAGGACGCCAGACCCAGTCCGACCAGCCCGGCACTATAACTGAAATATCCGTACTCCCAGACTCCTGCACCGGTCGAGAGCAGGTAGGAACCGAGCAGGGCACAGCCCGTACCCGCAATAAAGTAAATCGCCCTTCGCGGGCTGAAAACGAAGAGAAGGGCCGTAGCCGCCAAACCGAAGGAGGCATTGGGAATAAAAAGCAGGCGCCCAGCACTCAGGAACAGGGCATCTGCAAGTCTTAACGGTAAACCCCACGCGGTGTGCAGGCCAGGAAGGGCGGCAATCTCAGGAGGCCATGCCTGAGGATTCAGGGTGAGTGAAAAACCGGGTGCGCTCAGCCAGAATATCCAGACTACGGCGATGTAGGGGAAGATGAAGGGACTCAGCTTCCAGTGCTGCAGAACCTCGTGACTGGCTTTTACAAAATACGGCAACGCCAGTGAGCCGAGCAGTACGCATAGGTATAAGGTAACCGAGCTTTCAAAAAAATGGGCCATAGCCAGACCAAAGAAAAATCCGTTAAGGGATATTAAACCATAGTGTTTGAGCACCTTTGGAGTGCTGTAATTTCTGGAAAACGCATATCCCAGGAGGGATGAGTAAAGCGCAATCAAAAATGCGCGAAAGTCAAAAGCCGAAACGAGCAAAAGCAGGCCTGCTCCGAACAGGGGATGATCAAGAAAAAATGCGTTTGCAATCCCTGACAAATATTCCTGAATACCAGCGCTTATCTTTTTCATAATTCCACCCATTCTCCGCAAGCAACAGTCCGGCTTCCCCAGCGCAGCAGTCGCGGACATTCGGAGCGGACCGCGAGCACAGCTCCAAATCCGAAACGAGGCTGCGATAAATACCAGTTTCCCCAAGTGGAGTCGTAAAATTTCGCCGTCCCATCGGGCAGCTCAAGGACGCAAAGCTCGTGATAGACAAGTCGATCACCGATCCAGGGAAAAACAGTGTCATCTTTGCCCTTTTTCCAAAGCGCTTTCCAATGATTGGTACAGGTTTCGTTGTAGCTGAGCAGGGCCTGTGCGGGATGGACCTCGTGCCCCTGGGCTTTGAAAACCTCTCGGGCCAGCGCCGCAAACACGCCGCAGTCCAGGACCTTCTTGTTTACCAGTTCGCACCAGGCAATAGGCCAGGACGACGGACCCCACGAGTAGAGCTGCTGAAGCCAGATTGGGGCCTTGATTTCAAATTGCGAAATATTCCCGATCTCCATGGATCTCGCGTAAGCGAGAAACCAGAGACGGGCGCGCTCACAGCATTCGGCATCATGATGGACCAGCGATGAGGATGGGTGCTCTGTCCATTCCTGAAAATGCTTTTCACGGGCGACAAGCTCAGCGATGGGATCCTGCAGGTTAGCCGCGACCAAACCCATAGCTCATGCTCCTTTCGTATCCACCGGCATCACCAAAGATCACATAATCCCCGATTTGTGCCGATTCTGGCAGGGAAACGCCATCACTGAGAATGTCGTCTTCCATGCAAATTCGTCCCAGAATGCGGGTTTCTCCCTTGCTGAGTCGAACCGGCGGGGAATTGGCTTCCAAAGAGCCGATTTGTTTGAAAAACAGCCGATGCGAGTACGCCTGAGCCAGGGGCAGTTCGGCGATGCAGGCATCGACCACGATTTCATGAAGGCTGGCATCCGGTGTTTTTCTCAGATCGAGAATTCTGGAAACCAGTATTTCACCGTCCTGGGTAAGTGAGCGGCCCGGTTCAAGGTACAGCGTGCCGACATTCGGAAGGGCCTTCCGCACGCTTTCCTGAATTCCGCTGATATCCAGCCGTTCCAAATCCGCCGGAAAGAAGCCACCCCCGAGATCCAGATGCTTTACGGGTCTTCCGCTGAGCCTTTCGGCAATCTGGCACCAAATCAGAAGCGAATCGAGCGCCTGCATCCAGGTCTGAAGTCCGATCGCCCAGCTTGGCATGTGAAAGTGAAATCCCAGCTCCGCCCTGCCCTGAAGCTTCTTCATCTTGTGGATCAAGTCGGAAAATCTGCGGGGGTCATCGAGCGGATTTCCAAAACGTGAGTGTACTTTCGGCACTCGCATTCTAAATCCAATCACCTTTGCGATCCCCGGCAGCGCTATGACACGATCGAATTCTTCCGGTGAATCACAGTACAGTGCGTGGAGTCCCGTTACCGGTTTGTCAGTCAGGGGCCAGAATTTCCCTGGCCCATTCAAAATGATCTGGGAAGGCAAAAAGCCAAAGGACAGAGCGCGTTGAACCTCCATTTGGCTGATGCATTCCGCAAAAAAGCCGGATTCCTTTGCCTTCCTGAGGTAATCATCCGTAGGGCAGGTTTTGACACTGAACCCGATCTGAATACGGCTGGTGTTTAAAGACGCTTGTTTAACCCGTTTCGCCAGGCGATCGAAACGGCCGCGCGCCCACTGCTCCAGATGAATCCGAGCAGGCGTGGGTCCGACATACTGCTCTGTTAGACTTGAAATTTCAGTGAAATACGAAGGATCGATGTGTTCCGGGACATCACCGGATTTGTCCGGTGTTTTCGAGTGCTGTTCCTGGGCGGAGGCGAGGGTCGGAATCAGTGCTGAAAAATCCGGACCTGATTTGCCTTTTTTGCCTTCACTCGCCCAAGCCATGGTTGCGGGATCTGGCGGCAAGGGAATGCCCACGGATTCTTTTGCTGGGATATCCTGAACAACACGCGTGAAGAACGGGTAGGGATTGACCGTTTCGAGAAATGGCATATTCCAGACATGCGCGATGAGCTTGGCAACGACGTTCTGGCCGGCGAGAGCCCCTCCATAAACCCAGGCTGGAAATCGAGGATTGCATTCTATCAACCACTTGTGGCCATCGGGATCGCGCGCGAACTCGACTTCGCCGCCGCCCGTGTAATTCAGTTTACGAATGGCTTCCTTAAAACCCTCGAGAAAGTCCGGCTCAACCGCAGTGACGCGTGCCGCCCAGGTTTTCCCTTCTGGCGTGATCTGTCTCTTCTGCATGTGAGCCGCGGCTATGAGTTCACCTTGATAGGCCGCGAAAGCGATCGTTTCTTCTGAGCCAATGATATGTCTTTGCAGAAATAGCTTTGAGGTTCGCCAGCTCTTCGCCATGGCATCGCGAGCTTTCACAAAACCGATCCAGGAAGAAATTCGTTTGGCATCATGATAGGGACTCTTCAGCCAGCATTGCCAGGCGTGCTGTCGCAGGAAATAGTGGATATCGGAATCCGGCAGAGATGCGGAAATGAAATCGGGAACACGAAAGCCCAAGCCGTCCAGCCCCGAGACAGCCGGTTTCGCAGTTAGCTCCAGGGCCTTCGCACCGGGGGCAAGTAGATTGGAATGAGCGCCAAGGTGCTCGGCGAGCCAGTGAACCTCCATATCCATGGCCGCAATCCAAAGATGATCATCATTTAGAATGGATAGAATGTGGTCACCGTGTTGAGCATCATTGATCTGCTTCCACTGGGGTAGCAGCAGGGTTTCATCGATTGACTTGTCGTGTAATCCTGAGCTTCCCTGCCAGTGGTCAACACCGACAAGCGTCAAATTTGGAAACGCGGCCCTGAGGCATCGTGCTATCCCCACGCCTGAACAGGGATTCTGACCTGAGTGCATTCCGCTGATGAATATTTTTGGTGGCGCCATAAATTTACCTGCCGCGCATTTGCGGCAGCGCTGCGAATGCAATTCTGGTGCTACCCGCTTCTGATAATTTGGGATTATGATATTTTGATAAAAGTGCTAAATCCATTTGCGAACTATGGCCTTGTTGAAGCGTAACCCAAGCCTGCAAAGTATTCCCGTTCCCCAGGAACATACAATGGGTTGTGCGGTGGCTTGCGTCGCTGCCAGATGTGGGCTGAATTATCAGAAAGGATTAAGGTTGTTTTCACGGGCGCAAAACGCCTGGACACGTGGGTATTATTGCGGGGAAGTCGTGCAGGCATTGAGAAATGCGGGATTTCGGTATCGATATGATCCTTATGATCACGACGCGCACCATCGTTTTTTGAGCCGGGTAGGAACGATCATATTCATCGATCCCGATCGCTCCTACCCTGTCGGACACTATTTGTTGCGTGTTCCAGAAGGTTGGATGAATTCCTGGGTCAACTGCCCGAGAATCCTGCCGGTTCAAGCGGCGGTTCAAAGAAAAAGGATTGGCAAAACTTCCTTCATTATTTACGAGGCTGAATGAAATGGCTGGTGCCTATTCGTTCGGACCAAGCTCACTGAGTAATTTAAGGAGCCCGAGAAGATGGCCCTTCTCTTCGTTCGCAAGCTCAACCATGTATTTCTTATGTGAAGCTTTGACGTGGTTTTTCAGGCCGGAATAAAACGCGACAGCCGCTTCTTCAATGCTGATTGCATAACGAACCAACTGGATGGGAGTCAGATTTGATAGAGATGCCGGGTCCAGCACAAGGCCGAGCTTTTTGAACACTTCTGTTTCGAAATCCAGGCTTATTTTCATCACAAATTCATCGGTAGTGGCTCCCCTGATCAGCCAGTTGAAAATATCGTCTTCGCTGTTGGTCCGCACATTCTTCTCGAACTCCCGGAAAAAGTCGCCATGTTTCCGTTCCTGCTCAGCCAGTTCCGAGCAAAGTTTTGCGACGGCCGGCTGTTTGGCATTTTTGCTGCCGAAATCATAAAGGCTCAGCGATGCGGCTTCGATTTTTAAAGCAAGCGAGCAAACGGCGGTTGGATCGAGCTTCTTGAACGTTTTCATAATGAAATATATAGTACCACGGGGTGGAGTGCGGGGCTATGGGTGATTTATAGCAGCGAGTTATTGAAAAAATATGTAATATTGTCGCCCCGTTCAACCAGCTCGGCACAAAGTTTAAGCAACAGCTGGCTGTTTTGTTTTCGTATTTAAGCCGCCTGATTATGCCGTTGCTTCTGCGAACGCAGGGCTTTAGCTCCTTTGACTGCAGCCAGCAGCAGGACACTTCCGAGCCAGCCAAAGCGCCTGAAAACCAATAAATAAATTGTTGCCCATGCTTTCCGTCGGACGCTGTACGGCAGTTTCATATTCACCTCGGGTGGATCAATGTGCTGCAAGTCAAATTCCATCTGGGCACGTCCGTTGTAAGTGCGACCGTATGGTTTCACGACAAATCAAAAATGTTCTGGTAACGGGCGGCGCAGGATACATCGGCAGTCACGCAGTCAGAAGGCTCCTCAGGGCGGGCTATGCCGTGACGGTACTGGACGATCTTTCCAGCGGTTACCGCATTGCCGTAGAGAGATCATCCGCAGGACTTTTCCAGCATGCGAGATTCGTGGAGGGAAGTATTTCGGACCGCGCAGTTACGGTGAGACTTCTTCGCGAATCGGGTATTGATGCGGTCATGCACTTTGCTGCATTTATAGAGGTGGGGGAAAGCGTCACGGATCCTGCAAAGTACTACGAGAACAATTTCGCCGGAGCTTTGCAGCTTATGCAGGCAATGAATGAGGCAGAGGTGAAGAAACTGGTCTTCTCGTCGACGGCAGCCGTTTACGGAAATCCGCTTTCGACCCCAATTTCAGAAGAGCAACCTCGAATGCCGATTAATCCCTATGGACGATCAAAATTGATGGTGGAGTTGGCGATCGAGGATTTTGCCGCGGCCTACGGTCTGGGCTACGCTATTCTAAGATACTTCAACGTGGCTGGTGCAAACCCTGAGGGCCTCATTGGTGAAGCTCACGAACCCGAGAGCCACCTGATCCCGCGAATATTGGATGTCGCTTGCGGCAAGGTCGACACCATTGGGATCTTTGGAACGGATTATCCAACCCCAGACGGTACCTGTATTCGGGACTATATCCATGTCGAGGATCTCGTGGATGCGCACCTTCTGGCCATGGAGGCGATCCATGGCGGAGCGGGTAAGGTCTTCAATATCGGAAGCGAAAGTGGCTTTTCTGTACGAGAGGTAATTGAGGCTTGTGCAAAAGTGACCGGTAAATCCATACCAGTCCTTGAGAAGCCCCGCAGACTGGGTGACCCAGCGATCCTTGTCGCGTCCAGCGCGAAAATAAGAAACGAGCTGGGTTGGCAGCGCCAACGCCCCGATTTGGAAACAATAGCGGCTGATGCCTGGGCCTGGTATCAGCGGCGATCTGATCTATTCACAAAAAGAGTCGCTTGAAGGAAGATTCCAGGCTCTCGCGACGCTTCAAAGTGGATACGGCAGAGTCATTCCGAGCAGGGTGACCATGATTAGGACGGCCGGAAGCAGGACAATAAAAACGACAGCCGTGTAGCCCATCACGTCCCGCGCTTTAAGTCCTAGAATCGTGAGAATGGGCACCATCCAGAAGGGTTGGATCAGGTTGGCCAGCGCCTCACCGAGATTGTAAACAGAAACCACCCACCCTAAATGCACCTTGAGATCGTGCGCTGCAGTCAGCACATAGGGTGCTTCGATGATCCATTTGGAACCACCCGATGGGACAAAAACACCCAAGATCGTCGAGTAAATCGAAATAATCGGGGCAAATGTGATTGGATTCGAAATTGAGACGAAAAATCCGGCGATTTTTTCGTTCAGTCCCGTGCTCGTGATCATACCGGCAATGCCCGCGTAAAATGGGAACTGAAGAATCGCGCCCCAAACCGCGGGTGTGGCCTCTCTGAAGGCGTTCATCAGGCGGTGAGGGGTTCCGTGCGCGAGAACTCCGACCATCAGGAAAAAGAAATTGATATTGTTCAGTGTGATTGCAGAAATCGTGCTCGGTGCGCGAAGAAGTGTGGTCAAAAGATAGGTGATCCCCATTGTGCCGATGAGAGTATTCAAAAGTGGAGAGTACTCCAACCATTCGCCGGGTGTCCGCGCTTGAGTTGGAAGCTCAGGTGGATCTGATCCGAGGTTGACGTTCAAGGCTTTCGCCGTCTTGGCTTTCGCTCCCAGCGGCGTATAAAACCAGACGATCGCCCCAACTAGAATGATTTCGATGACTACTGTGAGAAGTGTCTGCCAGAGAAAGGCGGTGTGCTGCAGTCCAATGAGTCCGCCTGGAACCACGCCTCCATTTTCGACAACCCTGCGAATCGCCGGTTGCAGAGATTCTGCGGTACACATCTGGAGATTCGCTGAACCGGAAATCCCCTGCGCCCACATGCTGCCCTGTCCGAGGAAGCTTGCGGCAGCGAGTGCTCTGTAGTCCACAAGCTTGTTTCGCTTGGCGACCTCTCTCGCCAGAATCGCACTGATGATCAGACTGAAGCCCCAGTTGAACCAGGAGGTGATCATCGAAAAGAGCGCTACCATCAGAACCGCCCCGCGTGGAGTCTGTGGCGCGGCGGCCAGCCGAGAAATGAGCCGGTAAACAGGACGTGCAGTAGCCAGCACATAGCCGGTGATAATGATCAGGGCCATTTGCATCGTGAAAGGAATGAGCTCCCAAAAGCCCTTGCCCCAGCCATTCAGAACCGCAAGTGCCGGAGCTTGGGCCACGGTCATGCTCAGGACAAAGATGATCAAAGTTGCGATCAAAGCAAAGATGAACGCATCCGGAATGAAGCGCTCACTCCATTCGGTGAATTTTATAGCAACCCGGGACAGGCGTCCTTCGGATGAGGACGGATAAGCATTATCGGCGGACATTGTAGCCTCAGCGTGAGTTCGGGATGAGTTATTCTGTCAATAATCGGGGAAACTTCAACTTGATAATCCAACTTAGAAATTTTAATGATGAGAGAGGGGGCATTGTGAGGCAGGAAACACATATTATTTCCGTGGGCGATCGCGTCACTGCTGGCCTTTACTCGCTCCACTCCCGCTTTGAACGTGTAGTTAATTTCAAAAGCAATACTTCAATCGTCTCATTTGTGACGGAAGAGGTGGGAGCAGGACCCAATAACATTGTATACCGGGGGGCAGCTTCTGGGTTGAAGAGGGCGCCCACAGCGGTTCTGACGGAAGACAAGTTCATTTTGATCGGTGGCGATTGTTTCTCAACTGCCGGAATACCGCGTTTCAATTCCACGCTGGAGTTAAACTCGGGTACTTGTGGCTCAGCAGGGGACTTGGCAATACTGGAATCGTTTCTGGTCGCCCATGCGCAGGAAAAGAGCCTCTGTTTCCTTTTGGATCCAAGGCGGGAAGTCCAATTCAGATCCGGGTTTGAGCTTGGCGTCGTTCGGGCGTTCAAAAATGCCAAGCTTCAGATCGGCTCTGGTGAGCTGTGTTCTGCAATCAGAGGTGTCCAGGGGCTGGGATGGGGTCTGACCCCCAGTGGTGATGATTTCGTCACGGGACTTTTGATCGGAGCGCGGATCTATCATTTGCCGGTTCTTTCTGAGATCATCGGAGCCATTGACTTTGAGAGGCTCGCTCCACTGTCGGCTTTGTTTTTAAGGAATGCCGCCGAAGGACGTGTCTGCGGCCGCTGGAAGAACCTGCTGCAGGAATTGGCGGGTGGAAACAGCTGCAAAATCATGCGGGCTGCCGAGCGAGTATTGCAGGTGGGAGCAAGTTCGGGGGCAGATACCCTGGTAGGATTCATCATTGCCGCCCGTTTGTTACGGGGAAGAGAGGGTTAAATGGTTGTTAAAGGCTTTGTAAGAAAAGGTGAGTACCACGATTCCGTCACGCTGATGAGAGTTGCGAAATTTCTTTCAGAGCAAGCTGGGGTTTCTGATTCTGCCATTGTCATGGCAACCGAAGAGAACAAGCATGTTCTCAGTGCTGCGGGGCTGGCGTTTCCGGAGATCAGGAACGCTGTCGAAACGGATCTGATCATGGTTGTCAAGGTGGAATCAGCTGATAAAGCGGAAGATCTGCTTGCCGAAGCGTCAAGAGAATTGAAAGCTCGTAACAAGAACAGTGAAATATCGTATCAGCCCAAGAGCCTGGACTCTGCTCTTAAAATCCTGCCGACCGCCAATTTTGCCTTGATCTCGGTGGCGGGACGGTATGCGGGAGACGAGGCGATGAAAGCTCTGCAAAGAGGTCTCCATGTAATGCTATTTTCTGACAACGTTTCGATCGAAAAAGAAATCGAGCTCAAGACTTACGCGGCTTCGAAGGATCTGCTGGTCATGGGACCCGACGCAGGTACCGCCATTATCAATGGAGTTCCGCTTGCGTTTGCAAATAATGTGAGGCGCGGAAATGTGGGCATAGTCGCAGCATCCGGCACGGGGTTGCAGGAAGCCTCCACTTTGATTTCAAACTATGGAGCCGGAATTTCGCAGGCAATTGGAACAGGCGGGAGAGATGTAAAAGAAAAAGTGGGAGGGTTGATGTTTTTACAGGCAGTCAAACTCCTCCTGGATGACCCAGACACCAAGGTCATTCTCCTGATTTCCAAGCCCCCGCATGAAAGCGTGCTAAAGAAAATTATCGCTGCAGTCAAGAACACGGGCAAACCAGTCATCACCACTTTTCTGGGATCGGATCCCACACCGATTCTGAAGGCAGGACTGATTCCTACAATAACGTTGGACGAGGGTGCATGGAAGGCCGCCAGGATGGTTATGGGAAGATCAGCAGCGGAATCCGTTTTGGAGGTCAACCAGGATATTTCCAGAACGCGCGCCCAGCTGGACACGACTGCAGCACAACTGACATCAACGCTTGCGAAAACGCAGCAGTACCTTCGCGCCCTGTACACAGGCGGGACTTACGTCGGTGAGACACAGGTCCTATTAAATGGAAAGATAAAGAACATATTCTCAAATGCCCCATGGGGAGAGTCGAAGATTGCTCTTGATTCCATGAAGAGCCAGTTCAACACAATCATTGATTTTGGAGAGGACGAATTCACCGTGGGACGACCACATCCCATGATTGATTTTTCATTGAGAAACAGGCGAATTCTCGAAGAAGCGCGTGATCCGGAAACCGCTGTTCTGCTGCTGGATCTTGTTTTGGGCTGGGGGGCCCACAAGGATCCGCTTGCGGAGCTGATCCCCGTGTTGCGGGAAGCGCAGACCATCGCAAAAACCGCCGGCCGTCAACTGCCGATAGTCATGTGTATCACGGGCACGGATACCGACCCCCAATGTCGCTCAAGGGTGGTCACAGCTATCAAGGAATGCGGAGTAATTGTGGTGGAATCTAACGCGGGAGCCGCTTATCTCGTCGGGAAAATTGTCCAAAGTGTGAGGCAGTCATGACGGGTTCCCAGAAACTTTTCGAAAGTAAGCTCGAAATCATCAATATCGGATTGCCGGATTTTACTCTGCCCTTTCAACAACACGAGACCAAGTTCGTCCAGGTGGATTTCAGGCCAGGACTTCAGGCCAACGCGGGCGCATGCGCCAAAGCTCTTTTGCAAACCTCTCTGACTGAAAATGCAAATCAGGAGGTGATGGAAAAGATTCTGGCCGCCAGACCCGCCTGGACCGGGATGGGGATTGCACGTGACCTTATTCCAGGAATGAGGGAAAACACAATTTTGCATGCAGGACCGCCAATCTCCTGGGACAGGATGTGCGGACCGATGAGGGGTGGAATCATCGGTGCCATTATTTACGAGGGAAAAGCAAATACCCCGGACGAGGCGGAAGAGCTCGCGGCGGGTGGTGTTTTCGAATTCCGGCCGTGTCATGAACATAATGCGGTTGGTCCAATGGCCGGAATTGTATCGCCCTCAATGCCGGTCTTCGTTGTAAAAAACGAAACCCATGGCAACGTCGCTTATGCCACGCAGAACGAAGGACTCGGGAAGGTTCTCCGCTACGGCGCTTACAGCGATGAAGTGATTGCACGCCTGAAGTGGATGGAACAGACTCTTTACCCCACATTAAAAGGTGCAATCGAAAAAGCGGGGCGTATTGATCTCAAGAATATCATCGCGCAAGCCCTGCACATGGGAGACGAGGTCCATAACCGGAATCGAGCTGCAACCTCTCTCTTTTATCGGGCACTCGCACCTTGGGTTGTCGAGACCGCCAAGAGCAGGGAAGTGGCGGTCGAAGTTTTAAATTTCATCAACGGGAATGATCATTTTTTTCTGAACCTTTCGATGGCGGCCTCGAAGGCCACATTACAGGCGGCGCAAGGCATTGAGAACTCGAGCATTGTCGTGACGATGGCTCGCAATGGAACTGATTTCGGGGTTCAGCTTGCCGGAACGGGAGGTCGCTGGTTCACGGGGCCCGCGCCCGTACCTGACGCTTTATTTTTCAAGGGCTATACCAAAGACGACGCTAACCCTGATATCGGCGATAGTGCGATCACCGAGACAGCCGGGCTGGGAGGTTTTGCGATTGCGGCCTCTCCAGCTATTGTGCAGTTCGTGGGCGGACAGGCAGCGGATGCGGTGAACTATACACTGCAGATGTACGAGATCACCGCGGCAGAGAATAACGTGTATCAGATTCCCGGTCTGGATTTTCGCGGAACGCCGACCGGCATTGATGTGCGCAAAGTAATCGAAAAGAATATTCTGCCTTTCATCGATACGGGCGTCGCTCACAAGAATCCCGGAATCGGTCAGGTGGGTGCAGGAGTGCTGAGTGCCCCCGCCGAGCCCTTTGTCAGGGCTTTTGAGGGACTTTTCGGTTGATAATCCTCGCCAGCTTCACGGATTTTGGATAGATTCAGGGCATATTCCCAAGGCATTCCAAGGAGGCCACCATGGCACGCAAGAATTCGGAAGATTTTCTCAAGTACATGAGCAGTTTGAAAATGTATGATCTCACGCAGCGGCTGAGCATTCATACTCCACCTTGGCCAAGTTATGTGCCGCTGAGTATTCAATATTTCAAACGCATTGCCGGCGCCCACATGGGACAGGGTGCCAATGGTCAGGTGATCACCACCAGCAATCACGTCGGCACTCACATTGATGGTGAAATCCATTTTCACGCTTCGGGTCGTTCCATTGGACAGGTTCCGATGAAGGAATGGGTAGGGCCGGGTGTCATTGCCGATATTTCGGATGAAGTATCGGATTACAGTCTGTACACACCGGAGATGATCACCAAGCGGGTCGAGATCAAGAAGGGTGACATTCTCATCATCAATACGGGCTACCACCGTTACGGCTGGGACCAGAAGAAAAGCGATGAATTGCGGTATTTTGTGCGCCATCCCGGTCCCTCTCCCGAATTCCACAAATGGGCTCTCAAGATGAAAATCAAATGGATCGGTGTGGATTGCGGTAGCGCCGATCATCCGATGAATACGATCATTCGCAAGTGGCATCCTGATGCTTTCATTGCCGCCGAGAACAAGCTCAAGCAGCAGTACAACGGGAAGTCCTGGGACGAGGTGTTTCCTCAGGATGAATATTATCAGGTCATGCACCTAAAGCTTTTTCCGAAGAAGCTGGTGCATGCCGAGAACGTTGGCGGCGAAATCGATCAACTGTCGAATAAGCGCGTTTACGTCGGGCTGTTTCCCACAAAGGGAATCGAGTTGGAATCAGCTTTCTGCCGGATTGTGGCCTGGGACATGCCTGGCGCCGGAAAGTAGAAGCCGAGCACATGTCGATCACGAATGACTTCGAATATGTGAAACCGAAATCGCTGGCCGAAACGCTCAAGATCCTTGTTAAAAATAAAAATGCCATGGTCCTGGCGGGCGGAACGGATCTCGTCGGCAGCCTCAAGGAACGCACCGTGGCTCCGGATCTCGTCATTGACATCAAGGGTCTCAAGGAGTTGAAAAAAATTGAAAAAAAGGGCGGCGCGATTCATATTGGCGCCCTCGTAACCTTCTCGGAGCTGATCGAATCAAAACTTGTCGGTAAAAGAATGCCGGTGCTGGTTGAAATTTCTAAGAAGGTCGCCTCGGTCGGAATACGGAATCGGGCGACGTTCATTGGCAACATCTGTTCTGCGGTGCCGTGCCTGGATTCCGGGCCGGTGCTGGTTGCAATGGGTGGATTCGTCCACGTGAAGAGCCGGTTGAGAACGCGAAAAATTCCGGCTGAGAAGTGGTTCATTCATGCGCGCAAGACTGCCCGCAAACCAGGAGAGCTCGTCATTGGCGCTTCGATCCCGCTTCCGCGCGAAAAGAACGGCGCCTGCTATATCAAATTGGGAAGATACCAGGGTGAAGATCTCGCTCAGGCCAGCGTCTTTGTTCATCTTTCGCTGAAGAATAAAATTCCACTTTATCAAATTGCCTTTGGGTCGGTGGCACCGGTTCCGAGGCGGGCGCATCGGATTGAAAAAGCCTTGAACGGACGAAAGCTCAATCATGAGCTGGTCACCGAGGCGCGGAATTTGGTGGCTTCGGTCGTGACCCCAATCACCGATATCCGTGCGACCAGGGAATACCGGCTGCTCATGTGTGAAGTAATGTTGGAACGTGCACTTCTGGCCGCCCAAGAGCGCCTGAATGGACGCGGTCCGGCTTACGGCGTGAACCTGATCTGAAATGGACGGAGTGACGATGGAAAAAAGTATCAGCTTCCTGCTAAATGGTGAAAAACGCACAGTCGAGGTTTCCCCTTCTGAGGGCCTGCTTGGAATGCTCCGGGACAAGATTGGCGTGAAAAGTCCTAAGTGCGGTTGCGATCGTGGCGACTGCGGAACCTGTTCCGTTATGATAGACGGGCGCGTAGTGCGCAGCTGTCTGGTGCTGGCGATCGAAGTGGACGGAGCCGCGCTCACCACCCTTGAGGGTTTGTTGGAAAACGGGGATTTGAATCCGCTGCAGAAAGCTTTTCTCAACAAGAATGCCTTTCAGTGCGGCTTCTGTGCACCCGGAATGATCATGTCCGCAACCGAGCTTTTGAAGAGAAACAGCCAGCCCACGCGCGACGAGATTAAAGAGGGTTTGGCTGGAAATCTTTGTCGTTGCACGGGTTATACACCCATAATTGACGCCGTTCTCGATCTGGTGAGCGAACAGAAAAAGGACCGAAAGCAATGAGCGGTTACAAATACATTGGCAAATCCACTGTGCGTGTTGACGGAAAAGTAAAAATTTCTGGAGCTGCACAGTACATTGACGATCTTGAGTTCGGCCCCGGGCTTCTTTTTGCCGAAATTGTCGAAAGTCCGCATGCCTACGCCCGGATCAAGAAAATCGACTGTTCAAAAGCGCTCAAGGTCGAGGGCGTTGTGAAGATTGTTACCGGCAAAGAGTTCCCTTATCGGTTTGGACTTTACATGCACGACCGGTACATCTTCGCCCAGGATCATGTTCGTTTCGTGGGTGAGCAGGTGGGCGCAGTCATCGCCCGTACGCCTGAGATTGCAAAGCGAGCCTCGAAGCTCGTAAGAGTGGATTACGAAGTCCTCGAACCCGTACTTGATGTGGTAACGGCACTTCTCGACAACGCCCCCCTGATCCATCCGGAGCTGGGAAAATACCAGCACGTACCCTGGTTTTTCCCGGAAAAGAATACAAACATCGCCCATTTCCGGAAAGTACGGAAAGGCAACATGAACGAAGGCTTCAAGGAAGCCGATTACATCTTCGAGGATACCTACACCGTTCCTCGCTACGCTCACTGCTCAATTGAGACTCATGGGGCCGTTGGACTTTTCGATCATTCCAGAAGATTGACTGTGTGGGCCGCCTCACAGTCGCCGCATACGCAGCGCCATCTATTTGCAGAAGCGCTCGCACCTCTTGGGATCAAACATAAGGATGTCCGGGTGATTGCTCCGCACGTAGGTGGAGGTTTTGGGGGCAAGGCAGGCGTTTCGATGGAAATTCTTGCCGCTTCGCTTGCCACCGCAGTGCAGGGCAGCCCGGTCAAAGTGCTGTGGTCGCGGGCCCAGGAATTCTACAATACATATCAACGGCAGGGCGTTGTTGCCAAAATGCGTTTCGGCGTAAAAAACGATGGCACTATTACGGCACTCGAGCAGAAACTTTACTGGGACGCGGGCGCCTACGTGGAATACGGAGCGAACGTAGTCAACGCCGCCGGGCTTTCGGCCACGGGTCCGTACCGAATTCCCAACGTTTATATTGACTCGGTTTGCGTTTACACCAACCTGCCGCCGGGCGGACCTTATCGCGGCTTCGGCTACTCGGAATTTCTTTTCGGGCTGGAATCGCACATGAACGAAATTGCGAAAAAGCTCAAACTTGATCCAGTTGATTTCAGACGCAAAAACGCGATTTGTGAAGGCGACACGCTGAATTACGGGGGGAAAATGAATCCCTCGGGGCTTTTGGAATGCATCGACAAGGTTGCAAAGGAAATTGAGTGGGGCAAAAAGAGGGTTTCCAAGGATCCCAGGAAAGCAATCGGTAAAGGCTTTGCACTGTTCTGGAAAGCCCCCGCTATGCCGCCGAATGCCGCCTCGAGCGCATTTTTGAAATTTAACGAAGACGCCAGCCTCAATATCCTCGTCTCGGCGATGGAAATCGGACAGGGGTTTCTTACGGTAATGGCCCAGATTGCGGGAGAAGTGCTCGGTATTCCACCCGAGAAAATCCGGGTTGAGACTCCGGATACTGATCGTAATCCCTATGAATGGCAGACAGTGGCCTCACACATTACCTGGAGCACCGGCAATGCTGTAAAGAAAGCGGCGATGGATGCGCGGGAGCAGATCTTCGATATTGCCTCAAGGGCGCTCGGCAAGGACCGGAATTCGTTCTATCTGGAAGACGAAACTCTGAAATCCAGAACCGAACCCGAATTTGCACTTTCACTCAAGAACTTCGTCATCAATGGAATCATGATGAAGGACGGCACCTTCCGTGGTGGTCCGATCATCGGCCGTGGAATGTTCATGCCTGAGTTTGCCTCGGCCATCAGCGACCCTCAAACCAGCCAGGGTGGGAAGCCCAATGTCCACTACACGGTCGGAGCGAGTGCGATCGAAATTGAAATCGACAGGGAAACCGGAAAGATCACGATCCCGAAGGTAGTTCTGGGTGTGGACTGCGGAAAAGTTCTCAATCCGGATTTGCTCAGAGGGCAGGTGACCGGTGGCATGCTCCAGGGTTTGGCGACGGTTCTTTACGAAGAAATGCGATTTGACAGTAAAGGAAAATTGCTCAACGCCAACTTTACAGATTATAAAATTCCTACCGCGATGGATGTACCCGACGAGATCGTCTCAATCTTTGTAGAACATGAGCAGCCGGATGGACCGTTTGGAGCCAGAGGAGTTGGGGAGCACACGATGATTCCGGCGGCACCGATTATCGCAAACGCGATTGAAGATGCTCTGGGTATTCGTATCAAGTCAATGCCGATCACTGCGGAGAAGATCGCCCTCGCTCTCAAGGGGCTCGATTTGCCGCAGGCTTCAAGGGCTGAGCCGCCAGTTTGTTTCCAGAAAACAAGTACTTAGGGTTAGTAGATTCTCCTTGAAGTGCTTTAAATGTTTAGCGATAAGTCGGTAATGAAAATAGCTCTATGTCAGATGGACATCGCCTGGCTGGATGTGCGCGCTAACCTCGAGAAGATCGAGGATTACATTGACGATGCGGAAGATCAGGGCGCAAAAATTCTGGTTTTTCCAGAAATGGCCCTGACGGGATTCTGTATGGACCCGCATGCAGCAGCGCTCGAGTTGGGCAGTGCCGAACTTAAGAGGCTCGCTGCCATGACTCGTGGGAAGCAGGTCATGGTTTTCATCGGAGCCGCAATCAAGCAGGGCTCAAGGTATACGAATGAATGCCTGATTATCAGGAATGGTGAAGTCGTTGCCTCTTACGCCAAGATGAATCTTTTTACCGTGACTGACGAGCACAAGTACTACGAACCGGGAGATCAGATGATCACGGTCAGTTACGAAGGTTATCAGATCACCCCGCTTATTTGCTTTGATACCCGGTTCACAAAGCCTTTTGTCAAAGGGGCTGAAGCCGGTACTGACGCCTTTATTGTCATGGCAAGCTGGCCCGATACCCAGTCCGCCCAATGGAAAACTTTGTTGAGTGCGCGAGCCATGGACACCCAGGCCTTTGTCATCGGCGTGAACCGGATCGGTTCCGGCGGCGGGTTGAGTTTCGCCGGTGAGTGTATGGTCGTAGCGCCTTCTGGCAAGGCGATGCTGGAGTATTCTTCTGACGAAAAGCTCATTTTTCTGGATGTTGACTTCGGGTATTCAAAAAAACTGAAGGACAAGTTTCCGGTTCTTGCTGAACAGCACTTGAATGCAAAACAGCTGCACACACCAAGGCAGATTGTGATGCGAAGCGGGAACTCTTAGCCGCCTTCTTCCTGGCATGTTTAGAGCCATTCAACCGCGGATTTGCCGTCGGTCATGCTTTCTCTGTACTGAGCTTCGATTACGCGGCGAGAGAACCGGGAGGGCTTTGGGATCGGCGGCCTCGGCTACTCCGAGCTTGATAAATTGCTGTCTGTTGAGTTCTACGAACTGCGCTCCAAAGTAGTATTCGGAGAGCAAGCTCAAATCCCAATTTCCAAGAATCGCGGCTGCTGTAAAAATAGCTTCGATAGTGGCGAGACCGCCTGCGGGATCAGAGTTATTTGCGCTTTGTCGGGGATAGGCCGACCGGAAACCTTCTGGAATCCTTGCGAAGGTCGGTCGTGGGCCTGTCACCTTCTCTATTAAAATATTGAGTTTGCGCCAAACGCAGTCGATGCAGGCAATACCCTGAACTGGCAGTTCGAGATTCCGGTAGCGGGTAATGCATTCTCCTTCGTGGTGCAGAAGAATTGGCGCTAAAAGCGGCCCAAGCGGCTTCCTGTCAGCCACCCAGAACAAACGAAAGTCCTTTCGATACAATAGCGGTGCGACGGTGCACTTATTGGGAGTTTCTCCTTCGTCGATAATGACCTCATAATGCATTGAAAGATTATATGTACTTTGGTTGAAAATGCATCCCCGGACTTACGTGTGCTGCTTGATCATCGATCTGGGTTGGCCGCATGGCGTCTGAATGGATTACGTTTTGCAGAATTCTTTTCGTACACCACAAAAAGGAGCTGCTATGCGCGCAATGGTTTACCGCGGTCCGTATCGCATTCGAATGGAAAACAAGCCTGATCCCATTATAGAGCATCCAAGAGACGCGATTGTGCGGGTCACGCGCTCAGCAATCTGCGGCTCTGATCTGCATCTCTATCATGGACTTGTGCCTGACACCCGGGTTGGACAGACTTTTGGTCACGAATTTACGGGCGTCGTTGAGCAAGTTGGACCCGAGGTAAAAAATCTGAAACCCGGCGACAACGTACTGGTGCCATTCAACATATCGTGCGGCGCCTGCTTTTTTTGTCGCAAGGAACTTTATGGCAACTGCCATAACGTGAATCCGATGGCTAGCGCCGTCGGAGCAATTTACGGGTACTCGCATACGGCGGGTGGGTACGACGGCGGACAGGCGGAGTATGTCCGGGTGCCCATGGCCGATGTAGGGCCCAGGAAAATCCCGGATTGGATGAACATCGAGGACGCGGTACTCCTGACTGATGCATGCCCGACGGGATATCAGGCTGCAGAAATGGGCGACATTAAGGAGAACGACACAGTTGTGGTTTTTGGCGCAGGTCCGGTAGGCATCTTTGCGGCGCGCTCCGCGTGGCTCATGGGAGCTGGACGCGTGATCGTGATTGATCACCTCGATTACCGCCTTGAGTTTATCCGTAACTGGGGGCCGGCCGAAGTATACAATTTCAGTGAACTGCGTGATGTCGTTCAACACATCAAGGAAATCACGGATAATCTCGGGGCCGACGTCTGTATCGATGCCGTTGGTGCCGAAGCCGATGGTAATTTTATGCAACACCTGACTGGCGTAAAGATACCCATTCAGGCAGGCGCGCCCACGGCGCTCAACTGGGCAATTGATTCTGTTCGCAAGGGTGGAACTATTTCCATAGTCGGAGTTTATGGTCCGACGTTTAATCTTGTTTCAATCGGCGATGTTCTGAACAAAGGTCTGCGAATCAATGCGAATCAAGCAAGCGTTAAGAGGCATTTACCACGACTGATAGAACATATTCAGGCGGGCCGTCTCAGTCCCCGGGAAATCATCACCCACCGCCTTCCGCTCGAAGAGGTGGCCGAAGGCTACCATATCTTCGGAAGCAAGCTGGAGAACTGTATCAAGACGGTCCTTATTCCAGGGACACGCAAGGCTGCGTAAGTAAAAAAGGAGTCGTATATGCCATCAGCAAACAGACTTAGGGCGAGCATACCGGGATGGGGTGCGGATCTGGACCCGAGCAAAAGACCGGCAGCACACCGGGAGGCGAATCGTGAGAATATTTTGGACGTTGTCGGACAGAACGAATACGAGCTGATTCCAAGTCAGACCCCGTGTGTCGAAATTCTGGTTTCAACCGAACATAAGAGGCTGCCACCGATCTTCGGGACGGCCTGTCCTCCGAAGGGGCTCAGCGGAGTGATTCGTAGATTTGCCTTCCGGTTTAGCGAGGGACAAAAATTACACTGGAATATTTTACTTTTTGCGGATCGTGTGGACGTTATCGAGAGCTCTATCGGAGCGCTTCTGCGCGGCCATCCAGACAACCCTTTCAAGGAAAGAGGGCTTCGAGCGGAATTTAGACGCAGTGGATTTCCAGCGCGGTTCGGCCATAACCGTGCGGATACAAAACGCTGGGGCCAGCAAGCTTTGCTGGGGCTGGCTGTGATTGGGGCCGGAGCGTTCATTTATCAATCTCGCCGCCGGTTGCATCAAGACTGATAGGCTGATTTATGATTCAAATACGGAAATCAAGTGAGCGCGGCCACGCCAACCAGGGTTGGCTGGATACTTATCACACATTTTCTTTTGCCGACTATTATGACCCGAAGTTCATCGGTTTCAGGGATCTACTCGTGATCAATGAGGATCGTGTGGCACCCGGCAGGGGCTTTGGACGACATCCCCACGACAATATGGAAATCGTAACGGTCGTGTTGGAAGGTGAGCTCGCGCATAAAGACAGCATGGGTTCTGGCTCTGTCATTCGTCCAGGCGACGTCCAAAGAATGAGTGCGGGTACCGGAGTGATTCACAGCGAGTTCAACAATTCCCTGGAACATCCAGTGCACCTTTTTCAAATCTGGATTACCCCGGAGAATTCAGGGATCGAGCCGGAGTACGAAGAGAAACGATTTCAGTCCGAAGAAAAGTTGAACCTACTTAAGCTCATTGTTTCCCCGACGGGAGAAGAGGGTTCGGTGAGAATCCACCAGGATGCGAAAATCTATTCGAGTGTTATGGAAGCAGGTAGAGAACTGAAACACGTTTTTGGCCCTCGACGCTACGGCTGGGTGCAGGTCGCAAAAGGATCCATTGTTGTGAATGAAACTCTACTGAACGAGGGTGACGGTGCTTCCATCAGTGAAGAGCAGGTTGTGCACATTTCTGCCAGGTCGGCATCAGAGTTTCTTCTCTTTGATTTGATGTAAGGTGTCAATATGATGACCTCAAAACGAATGCCCGTTTTGTTTATTGGACACGGTTCTCCGGTGAACGCAATTTCTGATAATCCTTATACGCAAAGATTACGTGAACTGGGCAGGGAAATCCCCAAGCCCCAGGCGATTCTCTGTATTTCCGCCCATTGGATGAGCGAGGGAAGTTGGATTACGGGGATGCATAATCCGAAGACAATCCATGATTTCTATGGATTTCCAAAAGCGCTGTTCGATATTCAGTACCCGGCACCCGGAAGTCCCGTCACTGCCGCCTTCATTCAGAAATCCGTCGATGACCCGAAAATCCGGATTGACCAGGAAATGTGGGGCATCGATCACGGCACCTGGTCAGTACTGAGGCATATGTATCCGAAGGCAGACATCCCCGTGCTCCAGCTCAGTCTCTATATGGAGCAGCCCGGAGACTATCACGTAAAATTGGGGCAGCAGCTCAGATTACTCCGTGAGCAGGGAGTCTTGATTATCGGAAGCGGAAACATCGTCCACAATCTTCGCCAGATCCGCTGGGAGGAGGATGCCCAACCTTACGATTGGGCAGTCGAGTTCGACGAATGGTCCAGGGATAAGATCCTCAATCGAGATATTCATTCACTTGCCCGCAACTACAATCAGGATTTTGCGGGCCGGATAAGCGTGCCGACGCCCGATCATTACTATCCACTGCTCTATGTACTTGGAGCGAGCGAGGAGAGAGACGTGATTCGTTTTGAGTATGAAGGAATACAGAACGCCTCAATATCGATGAGATGCTTGAGCTTTGGGTTGGTTCGGTAAAATTCGCGCTTGTTAACTGAAGGCTTTCTCAAGTTTCTGAATCATCGCTTTCTCTGGTCCAGAAGATTTTCCTAGCCCCAAGAAGCCCCCCGAGGACTCTGCTACAGCACGAACATCATGCAAAATTGTTTCCTTGAATTCATTGCGCTCTTCGGGAGTCAGAGCCTGGCAAAGTCCTTCAACATAGTGAACCCAAGCGTCCAAGAGTTTGGGACTGGGCTTGTGCCCAAGCCAGTCTTCTAATAGTCCGTGTTCGATGCTCCCCTTTTTCACTCCGTGCCCTTCAACCATGCTCAGGATCGCCTGGCGCTCTTTCTGGTCGACATGCCCGTCCGCCCAAGCGGTTTCGACAAGAGGGATGACTGCGAGCGCTGCGACTGTCTGGGGCTGAATATCAAGTTTGACGAGCTTTTCTAAAACATGATCATTATGAATTCCAGAAACGGCTCTCAATGCTTCTTTCGTTTCCTGCATCTTTTGCATCTGTTGGAGTTTCTCAATGAGCTTTTTGTCCTCTTGGAGGAAAAATGCATTTTCGAGTGCCATTGCCTGTAAGGTGAGATTGGTTGCCATGGTGGGCGATCTTAGAGGATATTCACGGTAATTTCAAGGACCTGATTTGACGCTGCCTCTTTACAAACACGTACTCCGAGACTATTTCTGGCTTATGACATCCAACCGTGTTCTCGAAAAATATGCGGATCTTGTTCTGGATTTCGGCATCAACCTAAAACCAGGACAGAAAATCCGGATCAATGGTGAAATCGTACATAAGGATTTTGTCGCACTTTTGGCCAAAAAAGCCTACCAACGCGGTGCTCAGTACGTGCATACCGACTTGAGTATTCCGATGCTGGGAATTAACCGGAGCCATCATCAGAAGGATGAATACCTTGATTACGTTCCGGCTTTTGCCAAGGCGCAAGTCGAGCAATATATCCAGGAGCGCTGGAGTCTGGTTTCTGTCGGTGGGATGGAAGATCCAGAAATCAACAAGCGGATGAACCAGGATCGAAACTCCGTAATCACCAAAGCCGGTATGCAGATCTCAAAACCGCTTTCTCATGCTGCGATCACCGGCGTCTGCCCGTGGACCATCGTAGCGCTTCCCACCCAAAAATGGGCAGAGAAGGTAACTGGCAAAAAAGGAAAACGCGCGGTTGATCTGATGTGGAAGGATTTGATTTCAATTCTGAGACTCAATAAGAAATCTCCGATCGAAAGCTGGCGCAAGCACTCGGAGCTTTTGAAGGCTCGTGGCGAGAAGCTGAATGGAATGCATTTACAGAGCCTTCACTTTACAGGTCCCGGAACCGATCTCTGGGTCGGCCTGTCTTCAAGGGCGCTCTGGCACGGGGGCGCCATGAAGAGCGAGGGGAACGGAGACTTCTTCCCGAATATCCCTTCTGAAGAAATATTCACCTCTCCCGATTTTCGTCTCACCGAAGGTCGCGTGAGCGTGACGCGCCCGGTGAACGTGCTCGGGGATCAGGTTATCGGCGCCTGGTTTGAGTTCAAGGGCGGCGAGGTTGTAAAGTATGGCGCAAAATACGGCAAAAACTTGATTGAGAATTATTTCAAAATCGATCCCAAAGCCAAGCGCCTGGGAGAGGTTGCTTTAGTGGATGGTAGCTCGCCCATTTTCAAATCCAAACGCGTGTTCCACAATATTCTCTTCGATGAAAATGCCGCCTGTCACATCGCTTTAGGACGAGGCTTTCCCATTGGACTCACCGGCGGGGCAAATTTATCCGAAGCTGAACTCGAAAACGAGGGCTGCAATCAGAGCCTGTTGCATACGGACTTTATGATCGGCTCAGAGAAGGTTTCAGTTGAGGGACTGCGTGCGGACGGCAGTGTAGTGCCGATCATAAAGAATGGGAAATTCGTAATTTAGGCTGCGTTTGACACTCAGCCGGCCGTATAAGTACCTTCCAATAAACTGCAGGCAGCTGGAGCAGATGCAGGGTCCGTAGTAAACGGCGAATAATAGCGCCACGTAATTTCTGTGACTTGACCTGCTAAAACTGTACAGCTTGCGACACGTCCGGTGGCCGTGCAGCGACTGGTCGAATAAGTCGCGTCGGTTTGCTGGCTGCAGTGGTCTTGTGCCGTAACGCCCGTATACCCGGACCCCGTGTAGTCAATGCAGTTAGTGACACCGGTAGTAATAGTGCAGCTACCGGCAACGACCGCGCCGGTAACAGAGTCGGCCACACCGCATCCGAATAAACCAAAAGTGCTGCTGATCACCAAAGCAATACTGATTCCGCGTAAGTGACTCATAATTTTGTTCCTCTTATGAGTTTAATTTTATGTTTGATTTCCAAGAAATGAAACGCGGAAATGAAAAGTACTCATCAGTGCAGCAGCCTTTTAGGGGATGGTAATCGCGTCGTAGCCCAGCCGGTTGAACTCGATGAGGCAGAATCCATTGCCGAATGGGTCCGAGAAGTAAGCAAGCCTCCCGTAGGGAAAGACATCGATCTTGCCCTCTTGCGTTGCTCCAGCTTCGAGAACCCGTTGAATCGAAGGCTCCAGCGCTTCGACCACGAAGTCGAGGTGCAAAGGGGTCCAGTGCCGCGCAAAAGTCCGTCGGATCGTAGGCTGAGCCTCGGTCGCCTCCGACCCCTCTGCATTGGGTAACAGGTAAATCTCGGAATTTTCGGCGAGAAGCTCGACCCATCCATCGAAACGTCGGCCCTGTTTGAGATCGAACGCTGCCATATAAAAGCGCTCCGCTTGAACGAGGTCGGGGACGTCGATGTTGATAAGAACTTTTGGCATATTAGGTCGAGCGTGGCTGCAACTAGCCTGCCGCGGAACCCATCTAAAACTTGGAATGGGGTGAAGCTAAAAAAACCGAGTAGGCGGCGCCGTAGCGCCGCCCCTCACCGAACTGGACGTGCCGATTTCCGGCATCCAGCTCTTCCAGT
>Ga0209210_1000092_pt1 | contig 111432 bp, 123 predicted proteins | sample RifGroA1_FD_183991 | JGI IMG/M metagenome (GOLD analysis project Ga0209210, IMG submission 183991) | Contaminated groundwater microbial communities from Rifle, Colorado, USA - Rifle Groundwater A1 (SPAdes) (version 2) | ecosystem: Environmental > Aquatic > Deep subsurface > Groundwater >... | reverse complement strand
AGTTGAGTATTACATAAAACACAGCCAAGATAAACACTGGAAAGATTATGAAACTTATCAAGCAAGATTAAATTAATTTTGAGTTAGCACGTGGACGCCCCTGACTTTAGTCTGTGGGTAGTTCACAGAAATGTTAGGAAATGATGCAAGATTACTTACGGACGAAGAGATAAAATCTCATGATTTATTTGTCAAATTGAATTCAGCTGAAACAATTATAAACGAAGATGGGGAAGATGAAGATACAGAACTCAAATGGCTTGTTTTTCTAAGAAGAATAAGGGATGTTAATAAAGAACTTTATAATATAATAAAGAACCTTCCTAAAAAGGCTAGAACTTCTAAAAATTTCTCTGGAATAGAAGATAATGGTGTTATAACATTTTTTAGAAAAGGAAAGCTTAGAAAAATATTTATGACTGACAGAAAAAATAATCACAAAGAGCTCGATTTGGCAGAGGCAGTTAAGGTTTTAGAATGTGATGAAAAAACAAAGCCTTGTTTAATAGATAAACAATTTTATGACTATCTAGAAAGGAACAAAGAAGCATTCGATTTTGTTTTTGAAATTGAAGAAGGTAGAATTGATGGCAAGGGTAGAGGTAACGAATATAAGATAATAACAAAGATTAAGACTATAATCAAAAGTCCAGAGCTATCAGATACCGATAAAGACTATCTTGCAGAAGTAATAAAACTTTTGGCTGAAGGTGGAATGGCTAAAGCGACTACAAAGAAGTTAGCTAATAGTATTATTCGAAATAGAGAAATTAATCCGATAAAAATTCTTGCACATCTAAAGATGACTATACCTGAAGAATACTTTGAAAGCAATCCAGTTAATTCAGCAGATATTTCTGGACCAAAAGAGGTAATTCTTTCAGAGTATCTCATTGGGGGACATTAAAAATGAATCAACAAGAGGCAGAGAAACTACTTATAGACACATTCAATGGAGAGTTTGATTCTGATAAGTTTGTTCATTTTTTAAAAGAATTGCTTAAAGGAAAATTAAGTATTAATCCTAAATCCAGCTCGCCACATAAGGAATTCGAAGAATATATTAAATCTTTCAAGAAAATTGGGGAATACAAAAATGGAAGAAATAATATAGAAGTTTTGATAGTAGAACTAAAGAAAACTTCTTCTTTAGAAAGAGCGAGAACAATGCAGAGAAATTTTATAGCTAAGTGGCTAAATAGTGATTATTCACCTAAAGATGGTGCGCTTGTAGCTTTTTATGAAGAAAATCTAGAAGACTGGCGTTTTTCTTTTGTTAAAATGGATTATAAGTTCGGAGATGATGGTAAAGTAATAAAAGAACTTACTCCTGCAAAAAGATATTCTTTTCTCGTTGGAAAAAATGAGCCCAATCATACTTGTAAGAAACAATTTCTTAATCTATTAAAAGAAGAAACAATTTCTCCAACTTTAGAAGAATTAGAAAAAGCTTTTAGTGTTGATAATGTAACCAAAGAGTTCTTTGACCAATATAAAGAAAGATTCATACAGCTAAAAGAATCTGTTGATGAAATTATAAAAAAGAATTCTATAGTTAGAAAAGAATTTGAAGTTAAAGGCATAAATACTATAGAATTCTCAAAAAAGCTTCTTGGGCAGATAGTATTTCTTTATTTCTTACAGAAAAAAGGATGGCTTGGAGTTCAGAAAGATAGTGGGGGAAAATTCAACGAATGGGGAAGTGGTCCTAAAGATTTTATGAAAAAACTATTCAATAAAGAAATAGTTCCTTACGATAATTTTTTTAATGATGTTTTAGAACCTTTGTTTTATCAAGCATTAGCAAATGACCGAAGTGCAGACAATGATTATTACGAAAAATTAAAATGTAAGGTTCCTTTTCTTAATGGGGGTTTATTTGAACCTATAAAAGATTATGAATGGACTAATACGGACATACTTATTGATAATAATATATTCAAAGATATTTTTACAACCTTTGATCAGTTTAACTTTACTATAAAAGAAGACGAGCCATTAGAAAGAGAAGTTGCTGTTGACCCTGAAATGCTTGGAAAGGTTTTTGAAAACTTATTAGATGTAAATGATAGAAAATCTAAAGGTGCTTTTTACACCCCTAGGGAAATTGTTCACTATATGTGCCAACAAAGTCTAATTAATTACTTGGAAACCAATACCTTGGAATTAAGCATTAAAAGAGATGACATAGAACTTTTTATTTTAAAGGGAGATATTGCCTTAGATAGATTAAGAAGAATTCAGTTAGGGAAATGGGATGATGCTCGTTTAGTTCTTCCTAAAAGTATAGTGAATAATTACAAAGAACTTGATAAGTTGTTAAAAGAAATTAAAATATGTGACCCTGCTGTTGGTTCTGGAGCTTTTCCTGTTGGAATGATGAACGAGATTGTAAGAACAAGAAATATACTAACTTATTTTTTCCCAGAAAAAGACAAGAAAGAAAGAACAGATTATTTTCTAAAGAGGCAGACTATTGAAAATTCTCTTTACGGGGTAGACATTGAATCTTCAGCAGTAGAAATCACAAAATTAAGGTTCTGGCTTTCTTTAATCGTTGATGAATTAGATATGAGAAATATTAGACCCCTACCTAATTTAGATAATAGAATTATGTGCGGAAATAGTTTAATTGAGGAGTTCGAAGGTGTTAAATTATTTGATGAAAGTTTAGCAAATGGAAAGACTTCAAAACAAATGACTCTATTCAAAAAGGGCTCGGAGTATAAATTAGAAACTCTTCAAAAACTTCAATCTACATATTTTAATGAGCAAGATAGAAACAAAAAGAAACGATTGATGAAAGATATTGAGAATCTTGAATGGGAATTTATAGAAGCTACACTTAAAGAGCAAGGAAATGAAGAAGCCATGAAAAAGCTTGAGCAGTATAAAAACAGCAAGTCCAAGCCTTTTTTCCTCTGGAAGCTTTACTTCTCTGATGTTTTTCAAAGAGATAATCCCGGCTTTGATGTTGTAATTGGAAATCCACCTTATGTTGGCGTAAAGGGGCATAGTGATCTGTTTGAGCCAATTAGAAATGGTACTATGAAACAGTTTTATTCTGGGAGGGGGGAGCTATTCTATTTCTTTTTTCATTTATCTTTAAATCTTGGTAGAGATAAATCTTCGGTAGCGTTTATAACAACAAATTATTATCCTACGGCATCATATGGGAATTTATTAAGAAAAGACTTTAAGGAGAGAGCAGAGATTGTATCTTTAATAAATTTTAATGAGTTAAGAATTTTTGAATCTGCCTTGGGACAACATAATTTAATAACTATATTAAGAAAATCAAACGAGCGTAATTTAGTTGCGAAGAATATCATAACTAAAAAGAAAGGCATTGCAGATCCCACTATACTGTCTGCAATACTCAACCACCAAGATAAAGATACGGATTATTTCAATATTGCTCAGAATGAGCTCTATGATGGCAAAGAAAATTATATAAGATTGGGAGGCACTTCTGGAGAAAATAATCAGATAAATAAAATACTTGGCAAATTGTCAATAAATCCCTTGCTAGGCGATATTTGCTTCGTGAGGCAAGGGTTAAGAACGGGAATAGATAAAACTACACAATCCCACAAACTTAATTATAACCTTAAGGGAGAAATGGGGGAAGGTGTTTTTATTATTACGAAAAAAGAACTTTCAGATATAAAATTAAACATTAATGAAAAGAAAATCATTAAGGAATTTTATAAAAATTCAGATATAAGCAAATTTTATACTAAACAAGATTCAGATCAATATGTGTTTTATATAGCTAAGACCTACGATGAAAAAAAGTTAAAGAAGGACTGCCCAAATATATACGCCCATCTTTTAAAGTTTAAAGAGTTAATTCTTAAAATTAGGGGCCGTAATAATGAACAACTTGATCACTGGGTAAATTTGGATAGAACCAGAGAAGAGTTTATTTTTACTTCACAAAAGATTGTTGCTCCACAAAGAAGCTATAAAAATACCTTTGGATTTAGTGAGAAGGAATGGTATGCTAGTGCAGATGTTTATTACATTCTACAAAATAATAAAAAGTATTTATTGAAATATATTTTAGCCCTTATTAATTCTAAATTGTATTACTTGTGGCTATATACTCGTGGAAAAAGAAAGGGAGATATGCTAGAACTTTATCAAAATCCTCTTTCTGAGATTCCTATAAAAGATATTCCAGAAAAACAACAAAAACCCTTTATAGAACTTGTTGACAGAATTTTATCAATTACTAACGATAAAGATTACTTGAAAAATCAAGATAAACAAGCAAGGGTTAAAGCTTATGGTAACAGAATTGACAAAATGGTTTATGAACTTTATGAATTAACTCCTGAAGAAATAAATATTGTTGAGGATTTCGGAAAATGAATAATCTTATGAAATTAAACTATGATGACTACTATAAGTTCTTAGTATCATTAGGCATATTGGGTTTTATCTTCTTTTCAGGAATAATCTACTATTTGGGTTCAAATAAGGTATTAACCCCTTTTGTTTCTTTTTGGTTGACACTTTTTATCGTTATCTTTTTAATACTTATATTTAGTGGAATGTTGCCCTGGAGAAACAGACAAAAAAATCTAGATAAGTTATTGTCCTTAGAGGTCTCAGAAAAAGAATTAACCATTAAACAATTAGACTTGGATATGAAAAGTAAACAGCTTGAAAAAAAGGAAAGTGAGTTAAGATTAAAGGAGAAAAATTTAGTTTTAAATAAACTCCCGGAGAAAATAGAATGAATAAGCAGAAGGATACAGAAATGATTAAAGAGTTAAGAAAATTAGCTCAGGCTATGAATGACGCTTATGGAAAAGATAATTTGATTAATGAATTTTGCACAATTAAAGAGGCTAAAGGAGATAATGAGGAATTTATACAGATGGGTCAAAGAATAAATCTTCCAAGAGAATTTTTTGAGAAAGAAGAAGGCGTTCATAAAGATAATACTATTCTTGCTAGAGATTTTATTCGATCATTGGTTAATGGAGAAGAAGACTTTATTTTAAGAGAGATTGTCTCCTCTAATAAGGTTAGGAAATTAACCCTGCCTAATTTTGATTATGAAGGGATTTCAAAGCTTATCTTAACTTTGCAAAATCCCACAGACATATTCTTACCTCTTGAACCTTATTTTAAGAAAATACATTATATGGCTTATGAATATCCAGAAAAGATTAAATTTATTACAGGAGTTGGACCAATTTTGATGGTCGCCGGGAGGGACATAAGAATTCGTTGGATTACTTCTCATCAGGAGATAGACAAGATTATAATTATCAATAAGAGAGAATTAAAAGTTGCTCAAAAAATTTTTGATAATGCTGACGATCCAAAGTATATGAAACCAATAAAGGAGTACGAAGAGTTTAATAAAGGAAACAAATTAATGTTATACTTTGCTGACAAAGATAATCAAAATTTTGACTTCATATTTAGAACAATAATCTCTAAACCTAATCTAAATGAAAACTCTGCTTTGGTTGTTGAAACAAAAAATGATATCTAAGATAAATAAAAAACTAAATTTGAGCCCAAGAAGAATTAGAGACTTTTATAGTAATATCATTGCGGGAGTTATGACTGGCGGGATTATCGGAGGTTTTTTGTCTATAACACAAATTTATTCAGGAGTTAAGTATATTTCCCCCTCTATTTTACAGATACTTATCTTTTTATTTATGTTTATTTTCTTATATCTCTTGGGTAAGAATTCATTAGCGAAGATGATTAAAAATAAAGAAGAACTCAAGAATTACAGGTCTAATGTTCAAGCCGGTTTTTTTGCATCCCTATTTGTAGCAATTCTTTTAATTTTTCAAAATGTTTGGATTAGACTATTAGTTATTGCTCCATTAACCTTAATTTTTGTAATCGTTCTTTACTTAATCGCCGGGAGGAAGAAGAAATAACTAAATGACATTCAAACTAGCACCATCAACATTAAACTTAATGCATGAATGCCCTCGATGTTTTTGGCTATCGGTGCATAAAGTTTGGAATAGACCTGCTGGCATTTTTCCCTCATTGCCCTCTGGAATGGATGGTATATTAAAAAGACATTTTGATAAGTTTATGGAGAAAGGCAAACTTCCTCCCGAATTATGTGATAACTCGGAGTGCAAAAATCTTAAATTATTTGATGACAAAGAGTTATTGAAAGAATGGAGAAACTCACGTAAAGGTTTATGGATTGAAGACAAAGAAGGCAATATTATACATGGGGGAATAGATAACCTACTCATAAATAAAACAAATAATAAGCTGGTTGTTCTTGACTATAAAACTCGTGGCTTTCCATTGAAAGAAGATACTCACGAGCATTATCAGGACCAGCTTAATATTTACGCTTGGCTTCTTGAAAAATTAGGACATAAGGTTGAAAATTTTGCTTACTTATTATTCTATCACCCAAAAGAGGTTTTAGAAACGGGCGAAGTTGTTTTTAATACGGATTTAAAAAAGATGAAAATTACTCCAGAAGATGCAGAGAAGTTATTTGTCAAGGCAATAAAGATGCTTAATTGTGATTGCCCTAAAGAAGCGTGTGTTTGGTGTGAAAAGGTATAAACGATAACAACATCTAATCTAAGGGAAAAGTGTGTGAAAGAAAACCGCAGGTTGTCTTCATTCTGAATTAACAATTTCTTAGCGGAGAGCCTAAGCGTAGCAAGGCTCGGAGCCATTAATATTGCGTTAGCAACAAATTTACATATAAAAAAGAGTGACATATATCAATTGCCTTTACATTTTTACTTTTCAATATTTTCCTTAACCAATTCTGCCATAACTTTCATGAAATCTTCTGTCCGTTTTTGCCAATCATCTATTTCAACACCTTTCAAATCTGTGACTTCACCGTGGGCAATTTGTTTGTGCAAGAAATGCAAGTCTCGAAAATCGGTTACGTATTTCATTTTTATTTTTCCTGTATCGACAAATATTTCTTTTAAATTTGCAGGAATGTGTTCTGGCGAGGGAGGAATTAAGTTTGCTGAAATTAAAGCTGCTTGAGCAGAGTCAACCATTGCCCAATATAATCCTTCAATTGCATTTAGTTCAGAAACTTTTGAGCGTGCTAAATGCAACGGCGCCCGCTGCAAGTTGCTGTAAATTGCTTCTGGTGTTGATTTAATTTTTCCGTTGAGCAAAAGGAATTTCAACGGTTCGAAAAATCCGCCTGAATCAATTATTGATTCACCATATCTTATTACGTTTATTACGACTGGGTCTCCGCGAATTAAATCTTCCCACCAAGTTGAAAGTTTAATTGTATTTATGTGGATATTTTTCTTGTAAGGATTTTTTTTCATAATATTGTCAAGTTCTGTTCTATACCACGCGATTAATTCTTGGTCCCATTTAATTGAAACATCGTCGATTAAAATTATAATATCAATATCAGAGGTTGTTCCTGCAGTTTGTTTTACTGTTGAACCAAAAAGAATTATTGACTTTACTATTTTATTAAATCGTTCGTATGTTTTGGTTGCAAAATCCATTGCAATTTCTGTGTCTTTTTTGAAATCTAGAGTTGGAAAGTTTTTTGGATTTATTTTCTCTTTTTTAGAATCTTTTTTCTTTACCATCTTATTATCTTGTTTTTATTAAATATATTTCAGTTATTATTGAAAATATCAATGCCCCTAATGAAAGGTTAATATCAATTGGATTAAAGCATTGCGTATTTAATGTTTTTATTCCTATCAAAGCAATAACCCCAAAATCCACGAGGGGTGGAAAGATTCTTAGGAGATCCATTTTAGAACACCCCAAAGATTCTTAGTATTAAAGCTATGAGTATTATAATTCCTATAACTTTCAAAACTGTTTCTATTACTTTTTTCATCTTCTCTTTTAATATATATAATTGAATATAGTTTTTAAATGTTAGGAATATTGACTCGCTTCGCTCGTTCATCATGGCTCAAAAATCACCTTCGGCAGATTTCTTCGCTGAAAGATTGTTAAGGGAAAATTTCCTTAAGGGGGTGTTTTGGGATATGTAATAATATCTATGATATTTTTTATCTTTGATGTTTTATCTTAAAATACTCTTAAAATTCTTAGGATTAATGCTATGAGTATAATTATTCCAATAACTTTTAAAATTGTTTCTATAGTTTTATTTTTCATTCTCTTTTACAACAATTCTTCAAATTCTTCTCTCGAGATTTGCAAATCATACTTTACTATTTTCCCAAGTAAACCTCTTCCAATATCCTGCCCCGGATGATTTGGGATTACAGTTGTTCTTCCGTCAGGATGTTCAAAAAACATATGACTTCCTTCTTGCCTGATAAAAACAAATCCAAGTTTCTTTAGAATTTTAGCTAGTTCATTTGCGTTCATTAACGGCAGCTTTGGCATTTTAAACTTCTATTCTTTGAAGAGCAAAAAATTTACCATTATTCATATCAATATTTTTACATTTAAGATATAAAGAAATTGCTTCTTTAGTTCTTTCCATTAATTCATCGAGAGTTCTGCTTTGAGTATGACATCCTGGAAGTCCAACTACTTCAGAAACAAACATGCCGTCTTCATCCTGTTCTACAATAACATTAAATTCCATTATAATTAATATTTTATGAAGTATATAAGGTTTTTGGGATTTAATCATTTATTTTATGCTCAAATTTTATTTGTGTAGAATATTGACTCGCTTCGCTCGTTTATCAATGACTACGAGCTGGCTAAATGCACAGCTCTTCGCAGAAGATAGTTAATGTGCCAGAAAATTTCCTTCAAAAGTTGATTATGATTTAGATGTTGGTTGATAGTGATATTTTATCGCAAATAGTGTGAGCGCTATCTCACTCCATCCCCCTTCCACTCATTCGGCTTCCCTGCGCGCCTGGTTTTTGTCCGCCGAGTTCCTGCGGAAGATTTGAAAATCCTGCGCCGAAAGTTTCATAATTTACTGTTGGAAGGAATGCGCCGTATCCTCCGAAGTAACCTTGCTGCAAGCCGACTGCCTGATTCCAATATGGCTGCATTTGCATTGAATAAATTGGCGAACCCATTGCGTTTAAACTTTCACCGACAGGAGAAACTTTGAAGTGCTGCCACCAATCTCCTGCTTCAATAATTTTTTTGGCTTCGAAACCTTTCTTGCCGAGTTTTTTCATAATTTCTTTCATCGGAACATTTCCCATTCCCATTGGAAGTTCTGTATGCTCCATTCCAAAATTATCTGAAAGATGAACGTGTTTAAGATAAGGAGCGATTTTTCCGGCTTCTTTGACGACGTCTTTTTCATCAAAGCCGTATTTTCTAAGCATGTTAATGTGCCCGACATCCCATGTTACTCCAATGAGTTTTTCTGCTGCCTTTTCTGCCTGGCCTTTTGATATGCCCTCTTCCATTGCTTTTTTTACAAATTGTTTTCTAGAATTCTTAACAATATCTTTTAGGTCTTGGCCTCTTGCTAAACCCATACCTGCTGGAGGATTTTCAATGCTGATTATTGGCGCTTTGTCGCCGAATTTTTTGTAGGCATTGAACGCAACATTTCCAAATGTTTCAGAAGATTTTTCTTTTGCAAAATTGTCGAGAAGTTCAAATTGTTTTGGGGCATTAAAAATTATATTGCCTTCTTCGTCTGCGACAGGCTGCAATCCTGTCATTAAATTTTGAACAGCATCTGACTGTCCTTTAAAATCGAGGGCATTTTTTGGGAGTTCATTTCTAAATCTTTCTGATAATGCTTTTAGATATTTTTTGTCCTCCTCTGTGCCGAGCTTGTAAGCTTTATTGAATAATGAACTTGCAGTTAATCGTGAATCATCCAAAATTTCTCTTGCATTTAAAACTCGGTTTACAGCGTCTCTTTGTGTTGGTTCTAAATCTTGTAATCTTGTTTGGCCCATTAAAACCTTTGCAACTTTATCTTGCGCTATTGGCAGGTTTTCATTTAATATTTGATCTGCGCGGTCTTTGCTTATTACCATTGCAGATAATGCGTTGCTCCATTGACTTTGATTAATTACTTCCAAATGTTCTTCGGGACTTTCTAATTTACCTTGTTCTAATTTTTCTTTAGTGTAATGAGGGTAATATTTTGGTTCAAGTCTTGTTGCCTGCATTTGGCCTGTGTCTTTGTCAATTATTGAAATTTTTCCTATTTTTTCCCCTTCTTTATCTTTTGATATTTCTGGACCAGGAATTTGCGTTGAGGAATGGAATGTAACTGGAATGTTTCCTTCAGCGTCGAGCTCGTGGCTTCTCATAACTGCCTGAGTCATCTGTCTTTCCATTGCCTGTCTGCTTGATTCACTGAAACCTTGTTGTCCCATTATTCCTGATGGTTCTAATAAAGGGCCATGAACAGTGACGTTTACACCAGTAAGTTTTGCCATGCGTTTTGCTTCTTTCAAATGCTGTTTTGGAATTGCGTCGAAGATGTTTGGCTGGATTAAAGAAAGTTCCATTACTTTTTGTCCTGGCGCAACTTTCATATTTATTTCATTTAGAATATTCGCTGTTCGCGGGTCTGTTGAAACACCAATACTTGAAACAGAAGTTCTGTAACCGGTAAATACGTCTCCGTAATTTGGCTTCAAAGTAGAATAACTTCCTTGGTAAATGTCTTTTATTGAATAGTCTGCCATTTTTTGGATTTTAAATTTGCTCGCTTTCAAAGCGATATTTATTTTGTGTTAACTTGGATTCAAAATTGGGTTTTAGTTCTTTATAGTACTATAAATCCAATTCATGATTTTTGTTAACCTTTTTTAGTTTAATGACTATTTATGTTTTACGTGTTGTTTAAAATCGTTTGCTAGATGGGAAAAACTTTTTTCGAGCATAATTAATCTTGTTTCAAGTGCTGAATTTTTTGACTGCATTTTTAATAACACTCCGAGAATTAATACTAAAAGAGCTTGTTCAAAAGTAGGTGAGTTGCCAAATATAATCCATATAAATAAGATTACTGAAAGTAGAAAGAATATCCAAAACAATATGTCATATATATTTAATTTCATTATTTTACTCCAGTGAGCATCATGATGACAAGTATGATTGCCATTAATATCATTATCCAATATGCTATTTCTTTTAAATCGGTTTTCATGTTGTTATATATCTTCTGTCTTCGGATTTTTCGCCGAGGCGTTTCTTTTTTATTCCCCATAATCCTGGCTGAGTGAAATTCATATTAATATCTTCGTGTCTTTGAATTCCCATTGCTGTTAATGGGTCTATGCCTGCTTGACTCTGGAAGTTGTCTCTTTGAAAGTTTGACGTTGTTGTGTCGCGGACTAAGCTTCCTGTATCTGGTGAATAATCTATTCGCTGATCGTTTTCAGAATAGAATTTATCTCCTGTTGCTGTCGACATATATTTTGTATCTTGACTTCCTAATGGAGTCATTGCATATCTTATTTCTTCATCTTCATCTTCTCGAGATAAATTAGGACCTGATTCTATTCTTACTCTTGTGGGTGCGGCGAGAGCAACTTGGTCAAGACTTGAAGAGATTCTTAAACCACTTGAGCTCATAAATTCTGTGAACATTTGTTCATTAATAATTTCTTCAACTTCTTGAGTTATTTCATTATCAATTGTTTCCTCGAGTTCAGATTCTTCTTCGACAGGTTTTTCTGATTCTTTTTCAGTTTCAACTAATTCTTTTTCCTCTTTCTTTTTCATAAATTATCTACGAGAAAGAATTATTTAAGGTTTTTGTTTTTGATCACCTAAATATTTTTAAGTTTTAATTTTTGAGTAAATTCATGGTAAAAAAGTCTTTTTTTAGAAGAAGAACTCCAGCGAAAATACAGGGATTGGATTTGAAAGTAGTTGAGTCTCCAAAGAATTTGTCAAGAAAAATTGAGGCATTAAATCCAAGAACAGAAGGGATTATTATCAACGGAGATACTATTCCTTTGACGCCTCCAATATTTTCTAATATGACTGATGATGTAGAATATGCTTCAAGAATGGCTTTGCGTGGAGTTGAAAGAAAAGGAGATAAAAGATTTTATCCTTACTATGTTGGAGTTCAACAGCCTCGCTCTATTGAAAGTGCAGTAGCAAATTATAGGGCTGGACGATTTCCTTTTAGACTTAGAAATAAATCGCTTTTTGATGCTATGAAAAATATTCCTGAAGAAGATAATTTCAATGTTGGATTTATGTATTTTCCAATAACTGGAAATAATAAATCACCGATAATGGTTTTGTTTTGGGGAGTTGGTGGAGGTAATGTTATGGATGTTTATTCTCAAAGAATGTGTAAAGGTGAGACAGCTGGAACAAGAGTATTGCGAGATTATGCTCCAATATTTATATTAAAAGTTCCTTCAACTGAAAAGAAGAAAGGGAGGTATACTGTGAAGTTTCATGATGTTCCGACTAGAAAACAAGATGATGCATATAAAGCAGTTATTGGATGGAATACAAAACCTGCTTATGGAATAATTACTGAAAGTGAATTTCAAGAAAATCAAGGAGAAGGTCCGCTTCATGAGCTTTATACTGAGATAAGCCATGAAGGAAAACATCGTAGAGGAGAAACTTTCGGTCACACAATAGTAGATCCACATGCTGTTGCTGCATGGAGTGAATTACTTAGAGAGAGTATGAGACAAGGAGATTATTCACCATGGGAAATGTCACAATATCCACTTTTATCCAGAGAGGATGCTGCTTATTGGAATAAATTGAATAATAATTTATTGGTAGCCGAAAAAACTAAGGGTGGAACTTATGTTTTGAAACATCCAAGAATAGATCAGCTTTCTGTTTTAATGGCAAGACGAGTTGGAAATCGAATTCGTGAATTAAAACCAGGCGAAGTTCAGGAAACAATACACTGGGACGCAGAAAGAGATGGAAAGATTTCTCAATATCCTGTTTTGCCTGGAGAAGAATAATTAATCAACAAATTTAAATAGTTTCAAAACATTTATTTTTATGCATAATAAGACTATGACAATTATTGGTGCAGTTGCATTATTAATAGGAGTTTTTCTGTTAAGTGTATCTTATGACTTTACTGGTTTTGTTGTTTCTGATAGCGGCGGTGCTGCTGGTTCATTTGTTGCAGTGGTTCTTGTTATTGTTGGATTGTTTTTGGTAATTTATGGCAGGGAGAAATAGATAGGCTCACTACGTTCGCGAGTAATGGCTCCACATCAGACTTCGTCATGATGTTACGCTGAAGAAATTTTTAATGCATAATCTCTCGATAAAACTAATCATCACTTTTTGTTTTTTAGTTAACAATTTATTTATCCGCGAAGAATGAGCGCTATTTTATTTTTAAGTATAACTCGCCAATCGTATGGGAAATGAGGAGAATCAAGTTTCTCCTTCACAACCTCTCCTTTAAGAGAGCCCCTAACAAGTCACCCCTTCCTTAAGTTTGTCATCATGTATATGATGCCATGCCGTGGGCTTTTTTGTAGATGTCGAAAATATCAAAAGAAACTTTTTTAGCATCTGCTGCAGCATATGTTCTTAAATGAGTCTTTTCAATCCAATCGTCTTTTCTAACAGGGCCGGTAATTTTTGGTTTTCCATCACCAGATGATTTTAGTTTTGGTTTTTCAGATTTATCATACCAGCCGATTAAAGCCAAGAAAGGATTTGACTCATCTCGTGATTTGTTTCTTAAAGAGCTTTTAGAATCGTCTTCGAGGAATTCGTCTATTTCTGATTGAAGCACGTCTAAACTTTCTGTTGTTGCACCTTCAATTAAACCCAAAACATCGCCGATGTCTGACTTGTTTATTTCTTCGTTTATTTTATTAATTTCGTCGTCGTTTAATGCGTATGCTCTGAAGGCAACATTTGTTCTTCCAACTAAAACTCCTTGCTGACGGGGAATTGCTCTAAATGTAAAGTCTGTTAAGACCACAGAATAATAATCTCTTTTCACTTTCATTTTTTGGAATTCTAAGGGCAAGTCGCCGTCAAGTGCGGCGTCGTGGACATCAATTTTTCTTTTTCCAAATAAGCTTAATTCAAAAAGAACTGTGTTGAACATCCCAACTAATTCAGGGGAACGGTCTCTGTCTTTCATTTTTAATTGCTCTGCTGCTTTTAAATATGGTTTTACCCATCTCGAATAAAGTTTTAATGAAGCGACTTGACTTCGCAGATAGGTCTTTTCTAATTCAAATCTTTTTCTTAGTTCTTTTTCAGATTGGTCAATCCAATTGTTGAATTCCTGGACTCTTGGTTTTAATATTCGTTGAACGCGGTCATTTAAATCCATTTCATCTACATCTTTTGGAGTTTTTGCAATAAGAAATGCGTCGATTAAAGTTTGGTAGCCCATTTGCCCGAGCGCCATTGCTTTAATGCTTGAGTTTCCTTTTGCAATGTCGACTTTGTCCATCCAAATTTGTTTTAAAGATAATATTGCAGCTTCTTTTTCATCTCTGTTGCCGTCGTGTAATGCATCGTAATGCTCTAATCTTATTTTAAATTCTTTTAAATCATAGACGATGTTTAATACACTTCGTAAAACTGTGTTGACGTTTGCCAATAATTTTGAAGCCTCTTCCTGCAATCGAGTGGCTTTCATTCCGACTTCGGAAAAATGGCTTCCTCCTGGTGTTGAAGTGAAATTGTCGACGAGTTTTTCCGGCTCAAAGCCGAGATTTTGCAGTAAATCTAAAATAAAGAAATAAACCGGCTCGAGGGTTTCTGCTGCTGAATCATAAAGCAGCGTGTGTTCTGCTTCCGGCTCACCTTTTTTTGCATAGTATGGACTCACCTCCAGGATAATATCCTTTATGTCTTTCATGATTTAATTAAGAAGAAAGAGTTTAAAAAATGTTTGTGGTATAGAAAATTATATAAAATCTCGTTTTGTAGTTATTTTATGGAACAGATTAATATTCATAAGATGAATGAAGAATTGATGGCCTTGAAATTAGAGGTTGCTAAAATGAAAGAAATGATTATGGGCGAAGATTGGGAATTTTCAAGAAGAATAAATGAAGCTTGGGGAAGATATGATAAAGGGGAGTTTAAAGAAGCTTCAAAAGAAGAATTTCTGCAAGAACTTGAAAAATGGTGAGATTATCTTATGATAATAAATTTCTAAAGATATATTAAAAAATAAAAGATGATGAATTTAAGAAAAGAGTCAAAAATCAAATAAAAAAGATTGTTGATAATCCAGAAATTGGCAAACCAATGAAATATGAGAGAAAAGGAACGCGCGAAGTTTATGTTGGGAGCTACAGATTGGCTTATGCATTTATAATTGAAGAAGATAAATTAATCTTTTTAGATTTCTACCACAAGGATGAACAATAACTATGGAGTTGTTTGAGTATCTTCGATGAGTTTTAGTCATTTCAAGAGAGAAAAATTAGCGCTCATTACATTCGTAGATTTTGTTAATAATTAATATAGATTCGACGAGTGATCAGCGAGCGTTTACGTTTTGACAATTTTAAATATTAATAACAAAGCGTGGGCGCGAGTAGAAGAGTGAAATTTTATTCTATAAGTATTCTTTGGTGATTGATTTATAGAACTATTTTTTCTCTGTCCGGAGATATTCCCATTACAATAAACCTTAAAAACTTCGGGATTTTTTGTTTAATATGGGTTTTTTAGGATTTGGAAAAAATAGAGAGGATGTTATTGATTTAAGTGGATATTATAAAAAGAAACAAGAGAATCTCGGGAAAGAAGAGGGTGTTAATTCTGTATCTTCATCTAAATTGCCACAAGAAGAAAGCACTGATTTTTTAAGTAATCTTGCTGGTGCATCTTCTCAATCTTCTAAAACAGCGTCGAATTCGAGTTCTGATTTTGTGGATTTGTCTGGGCCATTAGAAGACAAACGAAAACGTTTTGCAAAAAGATTTATGGATATGACTAATAAAATTGAAGATTTGAATAATCAAATTTATCATTTGACACAGAGGATTGAGTTGTTGGAGAAGAAAAGTGGTGTTAAATAAAATATAGGCTCACTACGTTCGCTTATAATATTGCTTCGAACTGGACTTTGTCACAGTTCTTCGCTAAGATATTGTTAATGTAAAATCTTTGAGAAGGTTTGTTATTTTCTCCTCAATCTAATACTATTTTTCTTATATCTTTTATTATAAAGTTGGTGCCTGTAAAAGAAAACCACCCCCATCAATAAAAATAATGTAAGAAATGTTCTTGTTTGCTGTGATTCATAATTGTTGGGTGCATTATAAAAAATTAAATCAAAAATTGAAAGTATTGATACAACCAATAAAGAAGTAATAATCATCTCAGCTAATACAAATCTTTTTTTGTAGAATTCTTCTCCAGACAAATCTTTTGCTTCATAATACTTTTTCCAAAAACCTTTTTTCTTTATCATAATTTCTTAAATAATTGCCCTATTTATCTTTTTTAGTTTCAGTAAACTTTAAGAGATAACCTAAAAATGTCCGTTTTTTATAAGTTAGATATTACTTCTTTTCCATCAAATTCTTTTTTAAGTTGCCTAAGGTGAAATTCAATTTGTTTTAATTTTCTAAGGGGTAGATTCTCATATTCTCCTTGTTCAAAAATAAATTTATCATTTTTCTTATCAAATTCAATCCATCCAATGACGACATCATCATCCTCACAAACATCTTCTTCAAATACATATTCTTCACCAAAATTCTTTCTCTTAAATTTCATATTCTTTTGATGAGTTTTAACTATAAAAACTTTTATTTTTATTAGAATAAGTCTCTCGCCCAACCTCTCCTTTCTGTAAAAACCTTTATTATTCCATCGCTACATTCACTCTCGTCATTTCCTGGTTTGAATTCTAAAATTTGTTCACAAGAACATCCGTCGACGATTTGTTCTGTTGTTGTTGAGGGGCAGAAATCATTTTCGTCGGAAACACTGTCGTTGTCTATATCTAATTCAAAGGGGTTTATTAATGGAAAGTTATCGACACTAAGATGAGGCAACAGTGTATCTCCAATTCCATCATTATTTAAATCTTTTCCAATATAATCATCCCAAAAATTTCCTTCACTCCCATCATCCCAATCATTAAGGGAAGGGTCTCCAAAAAGACAAATATGTCCTGAACCACTATTAATAAAGTTGTTATGGTGATATGTATTTTTAGTTCCTAAGATTATGGCACAAGTGGAAGAATCTATTACAGAGTTTTCAATAATTAAACTATTTGTTGTGGGACCTATTCCATAACCAGAATTAATTATTAAATTGTTCTTAATTAAACTTTTATTTAAACCGCTCGGATAAGAATTTATTGAACTAATTGCTGTAGAACCAATATTCATTAATTTATTGTCCTTAATAACATGATTTTTTCCAATTATATTTATTCCTGTCATGGTACCTCCATCAACAGTATTATTTATTATACTTATATTATTTGAATCTCCTTTTGAAGTCATAAAAACCCCTCCCCAAGTATGATTTATAAAAACATTATCTTTAATCATAATATTATTTGGGTCTGGAGATGAAGATAGTGGTATTCTAATCCCTGTTTCATAACCCCATATATAAATGTTACCAGAAAAATTACTCTCAAAGTAGTTATTTAAAATATTTATATTATTTTCACTACCAAGTCTAATTCCTTGTTTATAATTTATCAATCTGCAATTTTTAATAGTTATATTGCCTGCATACGTAGTTATACCCTCAAAGTTGCCCTTCAAAGTTGAACGATCACAATCCAACGTCACATCATTAGCACCAATTGAAATTCCATTCGGCAGATAATATTCTCCTTCACAAAAAGTTGTATCTTCTGTTATTACCATTCCATTTGTTGGAACAACGCATTCAACAGCACTAACAACTCCTACAAGAAATATCAAAACACCAAACACCACCAGCAATTTTTTCATAGAAAAAATTAGCAATCTATCTATATAAATATTTTTATCATTTAATATCCTAATTAAAAATCCATTCTCTTCCCTCGCCTTCCCACAATCCCCCTTAGACAAACGAAACAATTAAATATACTGGAAGATTATGGAATTTATGGAAAACGAAAAAATGATAACAATTCCAAAGAGGAAATTTATTGAAATGGAAATTGAAATTAAAAATCTTAGAGAAGCAAAAGACGTAGACTGGGAACTAGTTGAAAGAGTGAGAAGAAGTCTTGAAGATGTAAAATCTGGAAGAGTAAAACCCCTAAGTGAACTTAAAGTTGATTAACTTTTTTTCTTATTTCTTCATTATAATATGGAATTAATGATTTTATTTTATTAATTGTGCTCTGCTGTCCTTTTTTTGTACTAATAGCAATTACATAAAAAACTGAAATATCGTCGTAGATTAGATAATAAACTCTATAACCTCTAATTTTCCTTTCTCTAAAAAACCTGTATCCGAGCGGTTTTCCAACATAGGGATTTTCTTCAAGGATCATCAGTGATTTTTTAATCTCCACTTTTATTGAATTATCAAGTTTTTCAAAATCTTTCTCAAAATCACCAGTAAAATAACCTCTATAACTCATAGATGTTAGAAGAAGAGGTTATTTTTAATTATTTTCATTTCACCTTTTATTCCCCTTCCTATAATCTCCTTTGCTTAACCATTTCTCCAACAGACAATAAAAAATTATGAAAAAATATCTGCTTCCCATTTCCCTTATGTTTCCCAATCTGTTAAGTAAACATCTTAACTACACACTTTGTAAAAAATTGCTCACTCCAAAGTTGCGAGGATTGCGGTTCCTCGAATCAACCTCCCTTCAATTTGCGCTCGCAAGCTCGCGTTATTCCGCCGATTATGTTAACTTGGATTTACCAATAATCATAGTTTTTGATGTTTATCAAATTAATCTAATATATCATAACTTTCAATTGAATTTAACTAATTCTACTATTATTTGCGTCAGCAACAAATTTCATATGGATTGAATGAGCAAATCTTTAAAATTTTAAAGCATAATTTTATTAATCCTTTTTCTTTTATGTTTTTATGATTAATGAAAAAAAAATTAGGGCTTATGCGTTGAAAAATGCTATTGCCTATAATGGAAAAGCGAATCAGAGCAGTGTGATTAGTGGTTTGTTTTCTGATGGTTTGAAAAAGAATGAAGTTGGAAAATATGTTAAGAAAATTTCTGAGATAGTTTATGAAGTTAATGAAATGTCTAAAGAAGAGCAGGAGAAAGAGTATGATAAACTTAAGAGTGAGGTTGGTGTCAGCGAGAGAAAAGGCAGAGAGGGTTTGCCTGAACTTCCAAATGCAAAAAAGAATAAAGTTATAATGAGGTTTTCTCCGTCGCCGTCGGGTGCTTTGCATATCGGACATGCTTTGACTGCTTCGATTTCTTATTTGTTTGTTAAAAAGTATGGGGGAAAATTTTATGTGAGGATAGAAGATACAAATCCAGATAATATTTACAAACCGGCTTACAAACTTATTGAATCTGATTCAAAATGGCTGTTTGAGAATAAAGCGAAGATTGTTATTCAATCAAAAAGAATGAAAATTTATTATGCTTATGCTGAAACGTTATTGAAAAATAGGAATGCATATGTCTGCACTTGTGATGGCGATAAATTTAGAGAGCTTGTAAATAAAAATGAGGCGTGTCCTTGTCGTGGAAATAGTGTTAATGAAAATCTGGAAAGATGGAAGAATATGCTTGATAAAAAAGGGTATAAGGAAGGTGAGGTTGTTTTGAGGTTTAAATCCGATCTTAATGATAAAAATCCAGCTATGAGAGATTTTCCTCTTGCGAGAATTAATACAACGAGCCATCCTTTGCAAAAAAACAAATACCGGATTTGGCCGTTGATGAATTTGGCAGTTGCCGTCGATGATATTGAAATGAAAATGACGCACATAGTCAGAGCGAAGGAGCATAGGGATAATGCTGAAAGGCAAAAAATGATTTATAATGCATTGGGAAAAGGAAAAGAATATCCGTGGACTGCTTATCTTGGAAGAATTCATTTTAAAGATATGGAGCTTTCTGCTTCTAAAATTACGCAGGGAATTAAAGAAAAGAAATACAAAGGATGGGACGATGAGCGTTTGCCGACAGTGTCTGCGTTGAAAAAGAAAGGATATAAACCAGCGGCGTTTTGGAAATTTGCTGAGAGAATTGGATTGAGCGAAAACGACAAAATTTTAGACAGGAAAGAATTTTTTATTTTGTTGGATGGGTTTAATCGGAAAAAATAGTGCTCGCAAGCTCGCAGATTATGGCTTCGAGCCAGAGCAAGCTCAAGGCTCTTCGTTAGGAATATTGTTAAGTAATAATTTTAATGTTTGAAATTGATTTGATAGAGGTGGTTCATATAAATTTAGTTAACAATATACAATACTCGCGAATGAAGTGAGCGAGCAAATCAATAAACAAAAACATTTTTATAGTGTTTTTTCTTTGTAAATATATCCTAATATAGGATAATGAAAGGAGGTAGAATATGATTAAAGATAAAAAAGGTTTGTCTGCTGTTGTTACAACATTAATCCTTGTATTGTTAGTTATAGTCGCGATTGCGATTATTTGGGCTGTTATCCGTCCATTGCTGAGTAATCCAGACATTGAAATAAGAACAAAATGTATAGAGAACATAGTTACTCCGAAAGAGGTTATTTGTTCTGAATTTGGAAATTGTTTGACAATGAAAGTTGAAAGAGTGGGCACAGGCGACGATGAAATTGCGGGTGTTATTGTCGGCGTTGAAGGTGATAAAGGGAAAAAAACAGTTATTGATAAAAGTGTTCTTGGGTTAGGGGGAATAATAACTGTTGATATTGATGATATAGTTAGTACAGATATAGGAGCAAATCCCGACAAAGCAGAGGCGAGAGTTTACTTTTTGAATGATGCTAACGAAGAAAAGAAATGTGAAGCAACTGTAGTTGATTTTACTGCGAAGGAATGTGTGTTAACTAGTGAATGTGCTACAAATGATAAAGGGCATTTATGTTTAACAGCAAATACTTGTGGTTGTACTGGGGGGTCATTTGCTCCAGCTTGTATAGGTATAGCCGGTAAACCAAATTGCGTGAATGGTCTTTGTTCTGCTTAATTTTTATTTTTTATTTTTCTGATTCTTATTTTTTTAAGAAAGTAGTGGGAGCTTTGAGAAATAGCTTGCTGACGCGAGATTAATTGAATTTTGCCAAGCCACGGCTAAGGCAAAATTTTAGGAAAAGGTTGTTAATGGAAAATTTTTTAATGAAAGGTTAGAGTTATTGATAGTTGGGTGGAATTATGGCTTCGAAATGTGAATGCAAAAATTCTTAGAATGGATTGATGAGTGTTAAGGCAAGTTGCTAACTTGACATTTGCATTCGCGAGCTCATGAATAAATTATTCGCACCGACTTTGTTATTATCTATTTAAATTTGTCAAAGTCAAAATGCTCGGTTAGAATTTCGCTTAACTTAATTTTAACGAAGAAATCGTGTCCGAAGGCCGATTTCTGAGTCATTCATATCTTGTGACTTTGGAGCAAGCAAATATTAGTGAAATATGTTAAGATTTAGGATTTACTTAACAATTAGATAAGATTTTTTATTGAGTTAATGACTAAGTAGTTGAGTTAATTTTTTATTTTGGAGATGATATGAAATGATTAGATTAATTGGTTTATTTGAGTTAAGCAGGATATTTACAAAAGATGAATTATATCTCTTGTTGAAAGAATTTTAATTTGATTTTGGTTCTTTAATTTATCATCATTACTCCAAAGAAAACAAGATTCTTTAATACATAATGCAAAATATGGAGAATCGTCTTCGTCGGGTGAAAAAGAGCGGGCTTCTTTTATGAAGGATTTATATTCCTCAAGTTTTACAAATTTAATATTGTTAATAACTATCTCTTTTCTTTTAATGAATTCTTGTTTTGACAAACCTGATTTTTTAAGGCATTCATCTTCATATTTTTTAAATTCATGTAAGGCAAATACTGGAGAAATAAATTCAAAGTTTAAAATTCTAAACAATTGAGAGTTTGTAGAATCGGGTTTCATTAATGAAAATAAGATGTTATTATCTATGACTATTTTCATTTAATATTTTTTTCAACCTTCCTTTTTTTACATCTCTTCCTAATTTAACACTCCAATCAATAAATCCTTTTTCTTTTTTCAAACTATTTAATAGTCCTTTTTTCATTTCAAGCTGTTCGGCTTTTTCCTGGATTGTTTTTCTAACTAAAGCACTCCAGTTTATTTCAGGATTTTCTTTCATTACTTTTCTTATATCATCTGGAACAGATAGAGTTATGCTTACCATTTTATGTGTATAAACATAATTACGTTTAAATATTTAAATGTTTCTTTTTTTAATTCTACAGATAGCGGGAGCTTTGAGAAATAGCTCGCTGACGCGAGATTAATTAAATTTTACCAGCCATTCGGCAAGGCAAAATTTTAGGAGAAAGTTGTTAATGGAGAAAAAATAATAATGAAAGATTAGAGAGGTTGGTGATAATTAGAGGTAATAGGGTGATAAAAATATAGGAGAGGATTATGGATTTTTTCTCTTCACAATTTTATAAACTTCGTCATTTCTTCTTGCTGTGAAAGGAAGTTTAATTCCGATTTCTTGGCCTTTTTTCCCGAAGAAGATTGGTTTGTTTTTTGATTCAATTGTTTTTACAATTGTTTCTTTTACACCAGTTGTTTTTCCTATTACAACTATTTTGTCTTTTTGTTTTAAGTCTGATTTAAGTTCAAGAGTTGCGACGTTTATTTTCTTGTAGAATTTTAGAATTTTTCCGATGAATACTTTTTTTTCTGTTGATGAAGAATGCTCGGTTTTTGAAAAATCGTCGCTTGTGGGAAGGCCTTCGTAAAATCCAGATGAGAATCCTTTTGTGTAGACGCTATACAGGTTTTTCATTGCTTTGTCTTGTTCCTTTTTTGTGAGTGTTTTGTCCAATGCTTTTCTATATACGCCTACGACAGTTGAAACATAACGCGGATCTCGGTTTCGTCCTTCAATCTTGAAAGCTGTTATTCCTACGCTTTTTAATTTTTCGATGAATGGCAAGGTGCATAAATCTTTTGCCGAGAATATTTTGTCGTTTTCAACTTCTAACTCATAACCTTCTTGCTTGTCTTTTACAATATAGCTTCTTCGACAAGGATGCAAGCATGCTCCGCGATTTGCTGATTTATTAAACAAAAATTGTGACATAAGACAACGTCCAGAAATGGACAAACACATTGCACCGTGAATAAAAGTTTCGACTTCAATTATTTTCGAGATTTTTTTTATTTGAGATAGGTTTAATTCTCTTGCCAACACAATTCTTTGTGCACCCAGTTTTTTGTAGAACTTTGCTGCTTCGATATTTGCGACTGATGCTTGAGTTGAAATGTGGAAAGGAATTTTATGTTTTTTACATAATTGAATTACTGATAAGTCCCAGCAAATTACTGCGTCGACAAATGGCTTGACTTTTTTAATTAATAAATCCACTTTTTTTAATTCGTTGTCGTAGATTATTGTGTTTATTGTCAAGTAAATTTTTACGTTTTTCTTTTTGCAGATTTCGTTTATTTTTGGCAAATCAGAAAATTTGAAGTTTTTTGCAAATGCGCGCATTGAGAATTCTCTCAAGCCAAAATAAATAGAATCAGCTCCTGCGTCGACAGCTGCGACTAATGCTGGAAACGAGCCTGCGGGGGCTAAGAGTTCTGGTTTTTTTTTCATGTAGATTAAAGAGCTATTATCTTTAAAAACCCTTTTCAATTTTGGGAATAGTTAAGATGAAGATATCTGTTTTGTTAGCTGCTAGAAATGAGGAGGAAAATATAAGGATACTTGTCCCGTCTTTGTTAGATAATTATAATAGGGATATTCTTGAGGTTATTGTAATTAATGATAATAGTACTGATAATACTGCAGGAATTACAAGGGAATTAATGAAGAAATATAAGAAAATTAAGTTAATTAATAGAACTCCTCCTGGTGGTGTTGGAAGGGCGATTAAACAGGGATTTAAGTCATTTAATCAAGATGCAGATTATATTCTTACAATGGATTCTGATTTTATAAATAATATTCCAGATGTGGGAACTTTTATTGAAAAGGCGAATGAAGGATATGATGTTGTTATTGGCAGTCGTTACATGCCCGGAGGCAAACTTGTGAATTATCCACCACTAAAGCGTCTTGCAAATAGGACTTATCATTTTTTACTTAGATATGTCATGGGGGTGCCACATAGGGATTTGACAAATAATTTTAAATTGTTCAAGGCAGAAATTGTAAGGGAAATTAATTGGAAAAGCAATGATTTTGCAATTAATGCAGAGACAGGTTTATTTCCTTATGTGAAAAAAAAGAGAATTATTGAAGTGCCTGTAGCATGGATTGAACGTTCTTATGGTAAATCTAATTTTAAGGTTATAACATTGGGGCCGAGTTATTTGAAAGTGATGTTTAGGGTTATGTTCCAAAAAAAGACAATTTGATTAGTTGAATACGTTTGTAGATTTTATTGCTGATGAGAGTTAATTATCTTTAAGAGAAATAATTAGTTGCTCAATACATTCGCAAATATTTATTAAAAATTAATATAAATTCTACGAGCTTAAGCGAGTGATTACATTTTGACAATTTAACATTAATAACAAAATTTACAGATATTTTTTAACAACTCATTCATAAACACATAAAACATCATAACATTTAGATTCTTTATAACCTTCAAATCCTTTTTCCTTTTCACTAACCAAAACAAAATTTTCGTATGTTTTATTTTCATATCTTTTGAATGAGGCAGATATTCCAAAGATTTCTCTGGTATTTAATTTTTGGTTTTTGTTCAAATCAAAATTATACTCCCTAAATATAGTTTTATTATTGATGCTTGCATCATAATCCCTATACCAAATGAATTTTGGATTATCTTCCCAAATAAAGGTTGCTAAATGGTTTGCCTGAAAAGATGCCACTATTATATTTTCAGGATTAGATTCCTTAATTATTTTTTTCAGATCTTTTTGTATTAAAACATCTTTTGTAATTCCAAAGAAACCAAATATCATTATTCCGATTATAAATACCGAGATTATTGCATGCCATTTAATCTCCTTTTTTGATAAAACCTCGCTTAGTAAGATAATTACCATTGGAGTAATAATGAAAAAGTATTTTATAAGATTCTTAACCATTAATAAGAAAAATGCAGTTGTTATCAAAAACAAGATGTCCATCTTGTTTTTTTTAATATTCAACTTGTATAACTTAAATAAAAATGGTGAAATAATAAATAACATCGGAACTGCAATTAAACTTCCAAGGATGTAGGATGTAGACTGACTTTGTTTGATTCCGAAAAATTCAACAAAAAGGATACCATTATGTTTGATTAAAGAAAAAAATGGATTGCCAAATAAAAAATAATCTACTATTAAAGTTGGAATTAACCCGATTCCCACCATTATTATGTATCTTACAAAATTTGAAAATTTTTCATTCCAAAAATAAAAAAGTATGAAGAAAACTAAGATGAATATAATTGGATTATAAGTTGCAAAAGAAAGACCTAGAAAAAATCCAGAGTAAATTTGATTATGTTTTATTTCTTTTTCTTTAAAGAATATAAGGGCTAATAAAAATAAAAAAGTTGCAGGTAAAATGGGTGTTGTTTGGATTCCTGTATACCACACTATTGGTGAAAATGCGAAGATAAAGAATGCTTTTTTATCTTTTTTCCATATCAATAAAGTCAAACCTATAAGAAAAACCCATAAAAGATTAACAAGTTTGATTGTTATAAAATTTGGGAAAATTTTTAAAAGAAATGAAATAAATAAAGGATATAATACTGAATGAGTTACATAAGGATTTATATTATTTATCCCGGCTAAATTTTTTGCAACAGTAATATATTCAAAAGAATCGTGAAATAATATCTTAGTTGAAAAAACAGCATATAAAATTAAGAAAAATGCGAATGTTCCGAGAACCCAAAAATTCCTTTTATTCATGATGCGATTATATTTGTTAAGTTTAAATGTTTTAGTGTAGTAAATTTCAAGTTAATAAATTTTATATAGGCGTCATAATATCAAAATTAATGAAATCAGATAAGCAAGGTGTTGAAATTGATAGAGGATTGAAATTAATTGTAAAATCTTCTATGATTGTATTTATTGGTCTTTTTTTATCTAAATTATTAACTTATATTTATAAGATTATTATTGCAAGATATTACGGGCCGGAAGTTTATGGAATTTTCTCGTTAGCATTTATGATTGTTACTTTATTCGTTGCATTTTCCTCATTTGGATTTGCAGATGGTTTGGTGAGATATATTTCTTTATTTAGAGGTAAAAAGGATATAAATAAAATAAAATATTTATTGAAAGAATCATTGATAATCACAATTATCTCAGGTATAATCTCCGGAATTATTCTTTTTTTATTGTCGGAATTTATTGCTGTAACGCTTTTTCATAATTCTAATTTAATAATTTTCTTGAAGATTTTTGCTTTTTTAGTCCCATTTTATATGCTTGCAAACATTTTCCTTGGTGTTTTATTAGGTTATGAAAGAGTATCTGATTATTCTTTTATTTCTAATATTTTCCAAAACCTTGCAAAAGTTGTATTGATAATAATCTTTATTTTTATTGGATTGAAGAATGAAGCAATTATTTTTTCATATTTTATTGGTGTGTTTTCTATGTTTTTAATAGGGTATTATATTTGCAAATATAAACTCCCAGAAATATTTGTTAAGAGTGATCTTAATGACAAAGAAAAAATAAAACTTAAAAGAGAATTCTTTTCTTATTCCTGGCCCGTGCTTTTTTTGAGTGTTATTAACTTTATTTTTTCTTGGACAGATTCTTTTTTAATTGCTTATTATAAAGATGTTTTTTCAGTTGGATTGTATAATGCTGCATTTTCCATTGCTGCTTTAATGGGTTTTGTTCCAGAATTATTTAGACAAATATTTCTTCCGCTTATTACCAAGGAATATTCTAAAAAAAACTTTGAAGTTATTAAACAATTGAGCAAGCAAAGTGCTAAATGGATTTTTATGTTAAATCTTCCTGTTTTTTTGATTTTATTTTTATTTCCCGGAGCTATAATTAATATATTATTTGGTCCTGATTTTATTTCTTCTTATAATGTATTAAGGATACTTGCTGTTGCAGGAATATTTTCTAGTTTTGCGCTTTTATTAACAAACATGATTTTAATGACTGGGAGATCCAAGATTATTCTTTGGAATCTGTTGGTTTTCTCTGCATTAAATATTATTTTGAATGTAATGTTGATTCCCACTATGGGAATAAATGGTGCTGCTTTGGCAACAACCATCTCTATAATTTTAATGAATTTAGTTTTGTTTATAGAAGTTAAACATTATACTGGATTAATCCCTTTAAAATCAAAGATGATTAATATATTTTTAATTTCGTTTATACCCACCATTATTGTGATCATATTAAGAGAGGTAATAAAAAACAGCACGATGAATGTTGTTTTTACAGGTGTGTTTTTCTTTTTATTGTATTTTTGTTTGTTATTATTATCTAACTCTTTTGATAAGAATGATTTGATGGTTTTAAAGACAATAAAAAATAAATTCATTAAAACATAATCATATTTATATATTGTCCATCCAATATTCTTTTATGAAAACCGAGTTGACAGACCAAATTAAGAAATATTTTAAATCTAAAAAAATGCTTTTTGCTGTATGGGGATGTGAAAATAATTATTTTTCAATAACTAGTGATTGGATTTCTCCTTTTAGGAAATTTTTTGGAGAAGTCATTGTTTTTGATCCACAAGTTAATTCTTATAGATATGGGAAAGATTATGTAAATGACAAATTTCTTTCTATAATTTCAGAAAAAAAACCGGAATTTGTTTTTTTATATCTATTGAATGATGTTTTTTATATAGATACTATTAAAAAAATAAAAGAAATCTCTCCCAAAACCAAAATATTAAATTTCCTTGGAGATGATGATTCGCAGTATGATACACTTTCAATTTATACTGTTCTTTTTTCTGATTTTAATTTGGTTGCTCAAAAAAAATATATTAAAAGATATATTAAAGATGGAATTAAAAATGTTTTTTTTTCGGCTGGACTGGGTTTAGATTTTTCCCGAATAGAGAAAATGCCTAAAAAGTATGATATTACTTTTATTGGAACTCCCCGAGGAAAATACCGAAGCGAGCCAATAAAATATTTGATGGATAATGGTGTCAATATAAAACTTTTTGGATTTGGATGGAATGATTACTCTGAATTTAAAGAAATTTATGGCGGCCCTTTGGGAAAAGATGAAATGATAAATGTAGTAAAACAAAGCAAAATAAATTTATCTTTGACAAAAGATCATTCAGGAGTTCCTCATTTTAAAGGAAGGGTTTGTGAAATGGGTTCTTATAAAGAATTTTTACTTGTTGAAAAATCTCCGGCATTCAGCGAATTATTTGAAGAAGGAAAAGAGATAGTAAGTTTCTCAAATTATGAAGATCTTTTAAAGAAAGTGAATTACTACCTTAAAAATGATGCTGAGAGAGAAAAAATTGCTGAAGCAACCTATAATAAAATACTAAATAATTATCATTTTGGTGTAGAATTAAATAATCTTCTTAAGGAAGTATATAAACAAAAGAACATTAATCCAAAAATTCTTCCAAAAATAAATAAAAATGTAGGAATTGTTAATAGCGTTGATATTAATCTTCAGTTGGATAAATTAAAACATAAATTAAATGATTATGATTATATTTCTTTTGTTAAGAGAAAAGTAAAATTTTATGATATGAAAAATTATCTTCAGTTATATTCTCTCATTTTAAGCAAAAAACCAATAAGTGTTTGTGATTATTATGTTAATTCTAAACGGCTTGGAAATTATCTTTCTTCTAAAATGGATAGTAAAATATTTAGTCTTCCTCAAAGAGAGGGATTCTCGTCGATTACTAACATTAATCAATTAATGGTGGAAAAAAATTATTTCCTTAAACATATAAAAAAATTCGAAAGTTTAATTTATGGAGAAAAAGTAAATTTAATTAACTTAGATAATTCTGTTTTTGTTTCGATTCCCCTACTTGAAATTGATGACTCGCAAATTGATCTAACTCAAGTTAATGATACTAATTTTAGAAATAATATACTTGATAACTTCGCGCCTTTAGTTTATCAAAATAAATTATTCTCGAGTAAATACTTTTATAATTTTTGGTTAGAAGGTTTATTTCTTAGAAAATTCTTTTTACTTAAATACATGAAAAAGAATCTATCAAATAGGATTAAATGGAAAACTCTTGAGATTTTATTTAATAAGACTATTTAAAGACTGTATAATTATAAAGTTTAAAAATTTTAAGAATATGAAAATAACCTTAATCTCAACCACAACACCAGAAGATCATGGAATAAGAATATTATCAAGCGTTTTAAAAAAAGCAGATTATGAAGTTAATTTAGTTTTTATGCCCTTAAGCAAAGGATATTATTCTCTTTATAATAAAAAGGCATTAAAACAACTTAAGGATATTTGTGGAGATTCTAAATTAATTGGTGTTAGCTGTTTTATTAATACAAAATTAAAAGCTGTTCAAGTTATAAATTTTTTAAAAAGAAACGTAAAAGCTCGGATTATTTTTGGAGGAATACATGTTACTTTAGCACCTGAAGAATGTATTAAAGATAATGAAATTATATGTATTGGTGAAGGGGAAGGCGCTATTTTGGATGTTGCAAATGCGATTAAGAATAATAAGCCGGTAGATAAAATCCCTAATTTGTGGATTAAAAAGAATGATAAAATAATAAAAAACCCTGTAAGGAATTTAATAGATAATCTTGATGAATTACCTTATCCTGATTATGATATTGAAAACCATTATATTTTAGAAAATAATAATATAAGAAAGTTTAAAGAAAAAGATTTGTGTGGAGAGGTTTTGTTTTTGAGTGGTAGAGGTTGTCCTTATGGATGTGATTATTGTTCGAATAGCACTTATAATGAATTATATTGCGGGAAAAGAAAAAAGATAGTAAGGTATCATTCTAATGATTATATTATTACTTTTTTAAGACAAATCAAAGAAAAATTTAAATCTTTAATTTATATTGCTTTGTGGGATGATACTTTTTCTATGAGAAGTTTAGAAGAAATTAAAGATTTTTCGTCTAAATATAAAAAACATATTAGAATAAAACTTAAAATTCAAATAGATGCGAGAACTATAACAGAAGATAAAGTAAAATATTTAGTGGATGCAGGTTGTTCTTATGTTAGCATGGGAATACAAGGAAGTGAGAGAGTTAATAAAGAAATTTATCATAGATATATAAGTGAAGAGGCAATATTGAGAACTGGGAATATCTTAAATAAATATACAGATCAAATAGTAATCAGTTATGATGTTATAGCAACAAATCCTTATGAATCAGAACAAGACATATTGAATTTAATTAATTTTATAATAAAACTGCCAAAACCATTTAAAGTATATACAAGTAATTTAATTTTCTTTGTTGGTTCAAAATTACATAAAAAAGCGGTTGAAGATGGGATAATAAAATCAATTAAAGATACAGGATTAGATTTACGATATGAAGATAGGAGTCAGCATATTTTACTTAAAGGAAAAAATATCTATTTAAATACAATTTTGAATTTAATGAGGGGGGCAACAACCGACAATAAATATGGTAGTTTATCTAAGAAACAACTTGATTTTTTATTAAAAAAGAAATTGATTAAATTTTTTAATGATAGTTCTTCTTTTACAAAAACTATTCCTTATTTTCTAATGTCTTTTGATTTTATAAAATATAATTTTATAAAACCTATTTATTTTAAAATATCTAAAACTCATAAAAATAAAATATACGACTCACATATTCCTACAGAATAAAATGAATGAGATTTAAGTTCACCACTCTTCAACCCCTAATTGCTTGTTTGTCAAAAATCTAGTGTTGCCGCTCTCAATGCATTTCATTAACCTATTGATGGTCATCATTGCGCCTTCAATTCCAGATTTGTTAATCATTGGTTCCCATCGCCATGGAGCAAGATAAATACTTGCGAATGCTTCGTTTTGGATGCTGATTAAATCTTCAGGTGTTAAGTCTCCAACAGTCAATACAGCAGCATTATATCGTCGGTATTGTGAAAAATCTTCTGTCATTAATTTCAATCCCTTTTCGCCTTTTTTTGCCATTTCAAAAAGCTCTGTCCCTGGATATGGAACTGCAATGCTAATATTTGCTTGTTTAATTTCTTTTGATTTTCTTAAAAAGGCAAGTGTCTTTCTTACTGTTTCTTCTGTCTCGCCAGGAAGACCAATCATACATGAGTTTAATGTTTCTATATTATATTTATTGGTTAATTTGTTTGCAGTTTCATAACTTTCTAAAGGAACTAATTTTTTCATTGTGATTCTAATAGTCTCATCAACAGATTCTAAACCAAACGAAAGCCTGATTAAACCAGCTTCTGCCATTTTAGCAATTAGTTCTTCGTCGACTAAATTTGAACGAGTGCTTCCTTCCCACGTAATTCCTAAATTTTCTTTTATTATCAGGTCGCATATTTTCATTGTATGTTCTCTGCTTAATGTTAAGGTGTCGTCTAAAAACATAAAATGTTCTGTGCCGTATTTTTCAATACATTCTTTCATTTCTTCAATAACTAATTCTGGGTCTTTTTTTCTTGTATCTTTTCCAAAAACTTTTGTGCTGCAAAATATGCAGTTAAATGGGCAACCACGCATTGTCATTATTGTTGTGAATTTTTTTATTCCTTGAATTGTTCCTAAATTGTATAATTCTGATTTAAGTAAATGTCTTGAGGGTATTGGAATTGAATTGACGTCATGAACCGGCAAAGCCATTCCGGTAAATTTGATTTCGTTATTATCTCTATATATTATACCTTTAACTTGTGAAATGTCTTCCTTGTTTTCATATTTTTTTAAGAAATCTGGCCAAGAGTTGTCGCCTTCACCAATAAATGCATAATCAAAACAAGGTTCAAAAACTTTTTCTCTCAAGACAGTAATGTGTGGTCCGCCAATTGCAATAGGAACTGACGGCAATTCTTTTTTTAATTCATTTCCAAGTTCAACACAAATATGATAAAATGGTGTTGTGCCGGTAATTCCAATAACATTTGGAGCAAATTCTTTTGTTCTCTGAACTATCTCGTTAATTGAAATTCCTTCTGCTTCTCCGTCGATAATCTTGACTTCGTGTCCTTGTTTTTCAGCAATTGCTGCAAGATAAGCCAAGTTTAATGGCGGCCATTTACCTGCTTTTTTTGCGAAGTGAGCGATTTTTCCGTATGCTGAAGTCCATAATGGATACAAGAGCATTATTTTCATATTTTTAAGAAATTTGTTTTGTTTTTAAAAGTTGTTAAGTTGTGATATATTATATATATCTTTATAAATTATTATTCAACTAATTTTTATGCCAGAAGAAAAAAGAATCATTGAAGCACAGCCCTCACTTGTAATAGCTTACTGTGAAAAAGGAAACAAGGTTCTTACTTCTGTTTATGATGCTGGATATAGAAAAGGGAAAAGCCCATATGTTTTGACTCCAAATATTATTGGAGGAAATCCTGATTTAAAATATGTTAAAAATGGGCCATTAGAAGTTCTCGTTAGAGAGATTAATGAAGAATTTGATCCAGAATTTCAAATAGAACATCCAGATACAAATCAATTTAGACAGAGAGTTGCATGGGCAACACCAGAAGATATTGGTGTTGTTAGAAATGCTTTGTTTGAAGGTATAGAACCTTATCAGGATTTTTTTGTTGATGCTCAATCATTTAGAGAAGGAACTGCAACTTACAAAGCGATTTATAGTTATTTCTTTTCAAACATATCTCCAGAAGTAATTGATGTTGTTGAGTCAAATCTTAGAAGACAAAAATCATTAAGTCCAGAAGGGCTTGTTGGAGTTTTTACATTAGAAGAATTGGAAAAAGACCCACGAGGAATGTTTGGCACGGCGCACATAACTGCTCCTGCATTAAATCATTGTTTTGAAACAAATATTCCATACCCAGAAGAATACTTGAGGGTTTCTGTTGAAGGAATTCCAAGAGAATCTTATACAGGTTATCTTCTTGATTTTGAATATTCTAAAGTTAGAAAACCAAACCATAATGATCCTTCAAAAGAGGATCCAAGTTTTCATGAAGTTATTTTTGGTGTTGAAAAGGAATAATTTTAATTTGAAAAATAGTTGCTTCGCAATAATTTAAGTTGATATAATTTGAGTTAACATTGTTTAAAAATGGTTTCGCAAAGGCGAGAAGTTTAAGGAAAATCTATACACATTGGATCTTCATCTAAAGAGCCCATTGCGATTTCTTCGATTTGTCGAGCGTATTCACCATAAGTGCATCTTCCGCATTCTGCATTAACACTTATTCCCTTAAGTAATTCTCTATGTTTATCTGTTCCCCAAAATTCAAGAATTTTTTCTGGATTTGGAAAATGAGAAGTTAGCTTAAATCGTTGTTCAATTCTGTGGTCAGCACAGACATAAACGTGGCCGTCAGCACATGCTTGCAACATTAATGGTGCGCATACACAATTTTTGAAAGTGTGTATTACTCTAAATTCAGGGTCGTATTTGTGCATTATTGTAAATACTCTAAAGTTTTCACCGTCGCCGAGGTCATGGCACTTTTCAAATAGTTCGTGTATTTTTTCAATATTATAATTTAATTCCATTGCGTTTTTGAAGTCTTTTCTTTCCAAATCTGCCGGTCTTGCATGAAAATCCCTAACACCAATATCTTTTGCAAGTTTGGCGGCTTCATAGACGTCATGCCAGTTGTCTGGACGAATTAGGAATTTAAATGCAATGTCAATTTTACTTCCTGTTTCTTGTTTTTTTCTCATTAATAGGCGGAGGTTTTCAATAACTCTTTTGTATGTGTTTCCATTTCCATTTTCGTCCCCCATTTCTCGTTTGAATAATTCTCTAATTTTGTTAAATATTATTTCATTATTAACGTCGACGCCATGCACTTTTTCGTAACATTCTTTTACTTTGTCAAAAGTTATATCACTTTCACCAAATCCATGAACTTTGTCGAATACTTCTTTTGAACCAGAATCAACTGAAACACCCACCCAACGACAATGCATCATTTGATTTGCTATTTCTTCATTGATGATGCTCCCATTTGTTGCAAATGAACATTGCATTCCTTTGCTCTTAATATATTCTGGAAGTTTCCAAACATTTCTATTCATTAAAGGTTCTCCGCCGCCACCTAAACAAACTCCTTTAACTCCCCACTTTGCCGCGAAATCGATTAAATTTTTCAGATGTTGTTCTGTCATTAATTTCATATCTTTTGGAACTTGCTCTGGATTTAATGTAAGGTATCGTTGAGCATTGCAATGCTCGCATTTATAATTACAAATATGTGCGGGGTCTAAAGAAAGTTCTATTGGCGGAGGTAACTGTACTCCTGGAACTCCTTTTAACCATTGGGCAATTGGTTTATAGTGCGTGTGATAATAAATTAAACCCTTATAAGAATTAAATGAATTATACTTGCTTTTATCGTTCCACTCGCGCTCTTTTTTTCTTATGTCTATCATTTGATTTTTCAAAAAAATGAAATTTGGTTATAAACATTGTTGTTTTTAGATATATAGTTGTCCTACATTTAATTTGAAAAAATTTATAAGGAAAGCAATTTAATAAAAATTATGATTATAAACTTTGAAGATTTGTCAAAGATTAGAAATGAAAATATTAATAAAAAAATAGTTTTTTGTTCTGGAAGTTTTGATATTACTCATGTTGGGCATATTATTTTTTTTGAAGAGTGTAATAAATATGGAAACATTCTTATTGTCGGTGTGGGAAGTGATAAAATGTTAAGATATCATAAGGGCGGCAATAGACCTATTTTAAATGAACATATACGATTGAAAACAATTGATAGCTTTAAGTGTGTTGATTATTCTTTTATTGATTCTGTATCTACGCCTGATGAACCTTTAATATTATTGAGATGTGTATTTGAGAGTTTAAAGCCAGATTTTTATTTAATTAACGATGATGCATTTGATATCCCCTATAGAGAAAGGGTTTGTGAGGAATTTAAAGTTAAATTGATTATATTAAAAAGGTGGTGCCCTCCTGAATTCGAAGATATTTCTACATCAAAAATAATAGAAAAAATAAAAAATTTAGATAAGAGTAATTAAACTAAATAATATTTAAAAAGAGATTTTTATTGGGAATTAAATGGAGAAAATGTTGGATGTTCTTTTAGTTAATGCTGGAGGAATGAGAAAAAGAGTTTATCAGGAATTGAGCAGGGATTATTCTGCGATTGAGCCGCCATTTTGGGCTGCGTTGACTGCGGGTTTTGTTAGAAAAAAAGGATTTAGTGTTAAAATTCTCGACGCTAATGCAGAAAATATTGATATTAAAGAAACAGTAGAGATAATAAAAGAACTTAATCCTAGATTTGTGAACATTATAGTTTATGGGCAACACCCTTCAGCATCAACCCAATTAATGGTTAGTGTTGGGAATTTATGCCGAGAAATAAAAAACAATGAACCCTTAAGAAAGATTTTATTGATAGGTTTGCATCCGTCTGCTTTGCCTGAAAAAACAATGAAGGAAGAAGTTTGTGATTATGTTTCGCAAGGAGAAGGATTTTATACAATTCTTGGATTATTGGAAAATAAAAACTTAAATGAAATTCCTGGTTTGTGGTATAGGGAAAATAATTTAATAAAATCAAACGCGCCTGCTCCTTTAATTCAAGATTTAACAACTGAACTAAGTGATGTCGCTTGGGATTTACTGCCAATGGATAAATACAAAGCTCACAATTGGCATTGTTTGCATGATTTAGAATCGCGGGGAAGTTATGCTTCTTTATCAACAAGCTTGGGTTGCCCTTATAATTGTATTTTTTGCTGTATTAATTCGCCGTTTGGAAAATCTGGATATAGATGCTGGAGCCCTGAATGGGTATTGAAACAGCTTGATATTTTAGTTAAAGAATATAGTGTTAAAAATGTAAAGTTAATAGATGAACTGTTTGTTTTGAATCCGAAGCATTTTATGGAAATTTGCGACGGTGTTATTCAAAGAGGATATAAATTAAATTTTTGGGCTTATGCGAGGATTGATACTGTCAAGGAAGAACATTTAAGAAAAATGAAGCAAGCAGGAATTAATTGGCTTGCGTTAGGAATTGAATCTGCAAGTGAAGAAGTTAGGCAGGGTGCTGAGAAAGGCAGGTTTAATGAAACAGATATTGTAAATATTGTGAAAATGATTAAAGATGTTGATATTAATATTATTGGAAATTATATGTTCGGTTTGCCTGAAGATGATTTTCAATCAATGCAAGAAACATTAAAACTTTCTCTTGATTTAAATTGCGAGTTTGGGAATTTTTATTGTGCTTCTGCTTATCCTGGTTCAAAATTATATACTTGGGCAGTTGAAAATAATATTCAATTGCCAGAATCATGGGAAGGTTATGCTCAGCATAATTACAACTTTCTTTCTCTTCCAACAAAAACTTTGTCTCCCAAGGAGGTTCTTGAATATAGAGACTATGCTTTTGATGTTTATTTTAAGAATCCAATATATTTGAAAATGATTGAAGAGCGATTTGGAATTGTTGCAAGAAAACATATTGAAGAAATGACAAAAATAAAATTGAAGAGAAAGTTGTTGGGCGATTGAGATAAATATTATTACTACATAAATCTTTAAAAACAAATTGGAATTTTATGAAATATGGATTTTATTGAATATAATCAATTTGGAGAAGTTAAAAAAGAGATAAATGATCTGAAAATTAAAATGGATGAAATGAAATTAGTTCTTGAAAGAAATTTAAATAGTAATGGAAATGGTTTAACAAATCTGACAGCAGAGGATTTAATTGCTTTTGAAAATGACATTATTGAGATTTATGAAGCTGGAAAAATTAAGGCGCCTGTTCATTTTTGTAAAGGCAATGAAGAGCAACTTATTGAGATTTTTAAGAAAGTAGGAAAAGATGATTGGATTTTCTCGACGCATAGAAGTCATTATCATGCGTTATTAAAAGGTGTTGACCCATTGTGGTTGAAAAGAGAAATACTTGAAAAAAGAAGTATTCATATTAACAATAAAGAATATAAAACATTTACTTCTGCGATTGTCGGAGGAATTCTTCCTATTGCGCTTGGAGTTGCGCTTGCAATAAAACTAAAAAAAACAAACGAGAGAGTTTGGGCATTTGTCGGAGATATGTGTGCTGAAATGGGTGTTTTTCATGAATGTACAAAATATGCAAAAAGGCATAATTTGCCAATAACTTTTGTTGTAGAAGACAACAATTTAAGTGTTAACACTCCAACGCAAAAAGTTTGGGGTGAAAATGATTTTGGTAATGCAAATATTATCAGATATAAATACAAAAGAATTTGTCCCCATCATGGTTCTGGAAAATGGGTGACTTTTTAAAATGAGTTACAAAGATGAAATAAAAAAAGCAATGACGATGTTAGGACAGCATCCGAAAACAATTTTTCTTGGACAAACAGTAGAATATTCTGGAAGTTGTATTTATGGGAGTTTAGAAGATGTTCCTAATGAAAAAAGAATTGAACTTCCAATTATCGAAGATACTCAAATGGGAATGTCTATTGGTTTAAGTTTGGAAGGATTTATTCCAATATCTATTTTTCCCAGGTTTGATTTTTTTATATGCGCTACTAATCAATTAGTAAATCACTTGGATAAAACTAGAGAGATGAGTAATGGGCGGTTTACTCCAAAAGTTATACTTAGAACAATGATAGGAGGTACAAATCCGCTTTATCCAGGAGTACAGCATTGTTCAGATTATACTGAAGCAATGAAACATTTTTTAAAAGATGTTGATGTTGTGAGTTTAACAAAAGAAGAAGATGTTATGTCTGTTTATAAAAGAGCTTTAGAAAGCGATAGGTCAACTTTAATTATTGAAGTAGCAGATTTATATAACGATGATATTATTAGTGGTGAGAGAATAGGGAAGGATTAAATTAAAATGTTTAATGGAAAATTTGTTTGGTTGAAGGGTGCAATAAAAAAGTGGTTTTTGTTATTTGGTTATGAAATAGTTAAAGATAATAACGGCAATCATTTGAAGAAAATTTATTCTTCTAAATCTGCAATTCAGTTTATGAAAGAAAATTACAATAAAAAAGATTTAATTGTTGCTGAAATTGGGGTGTGGAAAGGTCACACTACAGAACATATAATAAAAACATTACCGATAAAAAGAATTTATGCAATTGATTCTTGGGCCCCTTGGAGTTCAAGTGAACATAACGAAGAAATAATTCAAACTGCAATGAAAGAAGCTAAAAAGAAGTTATCAAAATATGGCAATAAAGTCATCATCATAAAAAAATATTCAAAAGACGCAGTTAAAGATATTAAAGAAAAATTAGATTTTGTTTATATTGATGGCGACCATGATTATGAATTTGTTAAAGACGACATTGAACAATATTATAAACTTTTAAAAAAAGGAGGGGTTTTGTCTGGTGATGATATTGAAAATAGAAGATTACCTAATGGAGTTTTCAAAGCATTATCTGAATTTTCAGTTAAGAATAAATTAGATGTCAAAATTGAAGGGAATAATTGGTGGTTGATAAAACCGGATTAGAAATATTTCCATTTCTTAAATGAATCAATAATCGGGCGAGTGAATAAAATATCTTTTAGGTCGTGTCCCATTGCTGAAGAGACATTGCAAATATGGGTGCAATCGCATTTATGATTTTTAATTTGATTAAATAATTTTCTAGCTGGTTGTGATTTTAATAATTGCTCTGGAGAATTTTCTTTAAGGTTTCCAATTTTTGGCTGAAGTTCGCAGATTCTTAATGAACCATCGCTTTCTAAGATTAAATCATTTGTTCCTGCATTGCATTTGAAGGGCCATTTTTTACCTTCGAGAACTTCCATTTGAGAAATTATTATATGTCTATCTCGAATATTAGTGTAAATTCTTTTCAATAAACTTTTATGTTTTTTGGCATTATAATATTTTCTTGCATTATATCTTAAATTATTAATTTTATTAAAATCTTTTTTGTTTGGAAGAGTCAATAAACCTTTATGTTCTCCTCTAAGTAAATCAAAAAAGTGGTCTGATAAATCAAGTTTTTTTACTAATTCAATTAATGCTGGAAGGTCATTGATGTTTTCATTTGTGATAACTGTATTCACTGTAAGATACTTGAGGTTTGGATGTATTTTTCTTAATTCATTCATTTTTTTTATGAACTGGATTGATTTCTTAAAATTTCCCTTTATTCCTCGAAGAAAATCGTGGCGCGCTTCTAATCCATCTAAAGAACAATCAATTGCAAAATCAACATGTGGATATTTCTTTAAGACTTTTTCCATGTCAGTTACAACTTTATTTTCCATTAAACAATTAGTTGGTATGCTGATTAAATTTGGATTAGTATATTTTATAATTAAATCTATAATTTCTGGGAAGTCTTTTCTTATGAATGGTTCGCCCCCAGAAAGCAAAACCTCTGAAAGGTTGTAAAATTTTGATAATATTTCTTCGATTTCCTTGAGAGATAAATCATTATTTTTGTTTAAATCTTTCCAATAAAAACAATGTTTGCATTTTGAATTGCATTTTGTTGTTATGAAAAAAGTGACGCCGCTTAACTTCTTTTTGTTTACATTTTTAATAAAACCCAAGTATTTCTTTTCTATATTTCTTGTTCTTACTAAAAATGGAAATTCTATTGTGTCAAACATTTCAGAATCAGAAATTTTTCTTTTGTCTTGAATGTATTTGCGTTTTTTAAGAGTTTGGTTTAATTTTTTTAAATTGTATAAATATGCTCTAAAGACTTCAATACCATGTTTTTTGAGTAATAATGTCTGAAAAAAGTCAGTTAATAAAAAAGGAGTATTTAGAATAATTGTTTTTGATTCGAAATTTTTTAATAGTGTTGTTAGTTTATTCCGTTTGTCTCTGTATGTTTCTTTTTTCATTGGCGCGTTTTTCATTGTATGGTGGCTTAAATGAAATGAAACTAAGTCAGAATTATAGACAACTTTCCAACCAGCAATGTTTGCTCTTAAACCTAAATCAGAGTCTTCAACACCATAATAATAATCAGAATCAAAACCGCCAATTTCTTGTACCATTTTTTTCCTAATTATTAATGAGGCGCTTTTCAAATAACCAACTCTTCTAAAAGAATTGTATTGTCCGATATCTTTTTCTCCAAAACCAATGTCTGTTCCTCCCCCATTTCTTGCAAGAATTCCTCCAGCAGCGTCTATTAAACCATCTGCTCTAATTATTTTTCCATTACACAAACCGACATCTAAATGAGAATCCATATATTTGACTGCATTTTTAATCCACTCTTTTGTTAATTTTGCATCACTGTCCATGACTACAAAATACTCTGAATTTGACATTGACATGCCAATATTTCTTTTTTTGGAAGGACCTTCATTTGGTACATCTACAAAATTTATAGAAGAATAATTTTTTTTAATAAATTCTTTTGTATTGTCTGTTGAATCGTTGTCTAATAAATAAATTTTAATTTTCTTATAAGTTTGATTATTTATTGAGTCTATACAATCTCCTAAAATGTTTTTATTATTATGTGAAACAATTATAACATCAACATTTGATTCTTTCATTTTTGTATAGTTATGGAATCCTTTTTAAGCTTTATTTAGAAATGTTAACTAAATTGTATATTTTGAATATCATATTTTAGATAGATAAACCTTAAAAAACGCCTGACTTTCTGTCGTTATGGCAAAAGTTCTACTTGTTCAGCCTCATAATAATTTAAAAGAGAAGACAAATATTGTTGCTCCTCCGTCGAGTTTGATTATAGTAGCTACATCAATACAGCACAAACATCCTGTTAAAATTTATGATAGAAATGTAGAACTGGGAGATGAGCGATTTTTTAAGATGCTTAAAGAATATAATCCTGATATAATTGGATTTACAACAATGACTTCTACAATGTTATATGATATTGTTCATTTGGGTCCAAAAATTAAAGAGATTATGCCTAAGAAAATTATTATAATTGGAGGGGTGCATCCCAGTATTGAACCTGATTCTGTTTTGAATGAATCATATGTTGACTATATAATGAGAGGAGAAGGGGAAGAGGCTTTTTTGGAATTCTGTGATACTTTTGATAAAAATCCCAAGAAGTTGGGAACATTAAAAAATATTAATAAAAACCCTTTGAGACCATTTATGGATTTAAATATGGTTAAGTTTCCAAATTATGATTTAGTTGATGTCAAGAAATATAGGCAGTTTTTTATTTTTACAAGCAGGGGATGCCCTGGAAGATGCACTTTTTGCTATAATATTGGTATGTGGGGAAAAGATGGAAATCCCTGTGTTAGGGTTTATGATACTGAGAAAACAAAAGCTTTGTTTAAAGAAGCAATTGAAAAATATAGTATAGTTGATTTTACAATCAGCGACGAGAATTTTATGACATTTAAAAAAAGGAGTATTGAAGTTGGAGAGTTTCTTGCAAGAAATTACAAAGGAAAAATTAATTTCTTTATTTTTGGAAGGGCCGATTTTATGAAGAAAAATGAAGATGCGATTAAAGTCTTAAAAAAAGCCGGGCTTCATACAATTCAGATTGGTTCTGAAACAGGAAGTCAAAGAGTTCTAGATTTTCTTAATAAAAATATAAGTGTTGAAGTTCAAGCAGAGGCAATTGATATTTGCAGAAGAAACGGAGTTTTTAGTGATGCAAGTTTTATGATTGGAATTCCGACAGAAACAATTGAAGAATTAAGAATGACTGAGAGATTTATTAGAACAACAAAACCAGACATCATGGATATTAAAATATTTAATCCAATTCCTGGAACAAAAGTTTTTGATGATTTGGTTGAAGATGGAACAATAAAAAAGCCCAAAAATTTATTGGAATGGGCTGATTGGACTGGAAATTGGAGAGATATGAAACATAATTTTAGTAAAATTCCTGATGCAGTATTATGGAAAATGGCAGAAAAATTTTGGGGGTATAATTACTATCGTTCTAGAATTAAAAAAGCGATTTTTTGGATTCGAAAAGGCAGAATCAAATATGTCACAACAAAGATTAGACAGGGTTTAATTAAAGGTTATAATAAAGAGGGTCTAGAATTATAAAACTTTATCAATTTCTTTTTTAATATCTTCGACGCTAATATCTTTCATTTCCTTGTAAATCACTATTGATTTTTTCCCTAAAGGGCCAATATGTTTTAAATTATATTCTTTTGGAATTAATGCAATTAGGTTTATATTGGCAATCCATGCTAAATGCATTGGTGCTCCGTCAGGAGCAATCACAAGAGAGCTATTCTTATATAATAAATAATTAAATCTAAGATTCTTTTTTATCAAAGGAATTGTTGAGAAATTTTTCTTTGATAAATATCTTATTTTCTTAGAATCTGAACCGACAAGAATTATTTTGTAAAGAGGATATTTTTGTTTAATATATTTAATAACTGCATCAAATTTATTTAAAGAAAGTTGTTTTTCTTTAAAACTTGCATCTGGCACTATACAAACATATTTTTTTAATTTAAATTCATTAAGGAAATTTGTTAGCTCTAATTTATCATTTTCATCTACAAAGATTTCTTGATGTTCATTAATGGATTTAATAGAGAGATTCTTTTTTACTAATTCTAATTCAGAAATGCTTGCGTGAATTTCTTTTTTGTATCTTACTGGATTTGTTAAAAGGGGTTTTCCACCATTAAAACTATAGTATCCTGAACGCATTTTTATCTTAGAAAAATACATAAAAATCATATTAATCAACATTGTTCCTGCTTCAATTCCAAGGTCATATTCGTCCCCTTTAATTTTCTTGAAAGTTTTAATATAATTACGCAAAGTTGAAATTGGTTTTTTTCTCCATGAAAAATCCAATTTAATAATCTCGTCTATGTTTGGATTTTTTTCAATTATTTGTGAATTTAGTTTTGATGCAATAACTGTTAATTTTGAGTTAGGAAAGTTTTTTTTGATTTCTCTGAAAACATTCGTTGTTAAAACCATGTCCCCAATTTTACAATTACGGATTATTAGTATTTTTTTTGGGTTAGAAATTTTGATTGGTTTAGACTTGAAGAAAAGCCCTATTAATTTATCTAAGAAATATAATTTTATGGCGTTTTGTTTTGAATTTTTTCTTACACAATATTCTTGATAGAATTTATTCATTAAAATCATGGATTGGGTGCATATTTAATATTTATGTATGTGTAGATTATATTTTGTGGTTAATCTTCTGAAAATAATAATCTACATTAAACGTTCTTTTTATAGTGTAATACAATCTTTTGTGTTTTCTTAGACGTGGTTTTAGTATGTTGATTATTTTCCTTATTCTTGGATATGTGCTCTGAATAGTAATTCCTTTTTTTCTATCTTTGTAACTTTCATTTAATCTCTTGTCAACATGATAAGGGGTGAATTCTTTGACGCCGAGAAATTTGAATAATTTGTTTAATTCACCTTGTTTATTTTGATTGTCCATATTAAAAATAAAAACATTTTTGCCAAACTCTTTTTTCCATGGTTCAATGAGTTCTTTTTGATTAAATTTTGGTTTCTTTGTCGGAAGAAGATCATGATATTTTGAAACATTATAATATGATTTTGCCCTATCTTCTTCATTTCTTTCGTAGATTATTATTTTAGTGTTGGGAAATAATTTTTTTAATAATTTAGCAGAACGTTTTTTATCGATTATTAGTGTGCTTATTTCTCCAACTACTTTACTGAAGTCGCAATTTTTAAATTTTTTATAATAGTTTTTTAAGCCCATAATTTCATACTCTTCAGGGAAATAATTAATTTCAGTAAGAAGATTAAATTTAGGTATGCTTATTTGAGGATGTTCATATAAGCAATTAACCAGCCAATTTGAACCTGTTCTTCCAAATCCGACACCAATGAAATCTATTCTTAATTTCATAATTTAATCTGTTCTTGGTAATTTTTAAAGTTATATAGTTTTAAGTTACATAAAGTATTTAAATAAAATTTTGGGTAAGATTTCATGAATAAAAGGGTAAAGATTATTTGTACAATCGGACCGTCTTCTTCTAATTCAGATATATTGAATAAATTCAAAGAAAGGGGAGTTGATTATTTTAGAATAAATCTTTCTCATACTAATACGGAAGATATTGAAACTAAGATATTGGAATTAAAAAAATATGGGGTTCCAATAATCTTAGATACTGAAGGTCCCCAAGTTAGGACAGGAAATGTTGACGAAATACTCTTTAGAGAAGGAGATAGTGTGAGAGTTTACTCGAAAGAGGTTATGTGTGACTCAGAAAATTTATTTTTAACACCCCAAAGGATTGTAAATAGTTTTGAAGTTGGGGATGAAATTTCTCTTGCATTTGGTTCTGCAACTTTTGTGGTTGAAGATACTTCAAATCTTGAGAGTGACGGATTTATAATTTGTAAAGTATTGTTGGGTGGAGAGATTGGAAGAAAAAAAGCAGTGCATATCGACGGCCCGAATTTTCTTTTGCATGATTTTAGTGAGAAAGATATGTATGCAATTGAACTTGCTAAAAGACAAAGTATAAAATACTTTACTCTTTCATTTATGGAAAGTGCTGATTCTGTTCAAAAGATAAGGGACTTTTATCCAGATGCAATTCTTTATTCCAAAATAGAATCTAGGAAGGGATTGGTTAATTTTGATAGTATCCTTGAAACTTCAGATGGGATTTTAATTGATAGGGGTGATTTGAGTAGCCATATCCCGATTCATAAAATTCCAGTGATACAAAAGCATTTGATTGAAAAATGTAGAAATAAGGGCAAGGACTTATTTGTAGCCACTGATACTCTTCAGAATATGTTTTCAAATCACAGACCGAATGCTGCAGATGCAAATGACATTGTAAATACTCTTTTAGACGGTGCAACAGGAATAGCACTAACTAAAGAGACTGCAGTTGGTAAATATCCAATACAGACTGTAGAAATGATGAATAAGATCATTGATTATATAGAATATATCTCGGGTTTTGACAGCCTTCACCACCCAGACATCTTGAAAAGTATTCTTGAAGAAAGTAAACCTAAGTCTTTAAAGAATTAATTTTCTAAAAACATAATGAGGATGAAATTTATTTGTTACGTTTGGAATTACCTCTACGAGGTTCATTCCACTGATTTCATTCATTAATTGTTTTTGTTTTTTTGGAGAAGCATAGTAAGTGAATAAATCTCCAAAGTCTTGTTTTTCATATTTATATTGTGAGAATAAAGTTCCTTTAAATAAATTTCTTAAAATAAATTTTGGCCTTATCTGAGAAAATAATGCCAATGGATTATGGGAGCTGTATATGAATAATCCGTTTGGTTTTAAGACTCTTTTAATTTCCCGTATGGCTTTTTTTCTTTTTGATTCTGGATGAATATAATCTAGCCCATTATATGAAAAAAATACTAAATCAAAAGTGTTAGGATTAAATTTTAAATTGCACGCATCTCCTAATTCAAACTTAATATGCGGGTTATTTTTTTGGGCTCTTTTTATCATATCTTCAACAATATCGACGCCAATTACATCAAAACCTAAATCATGTAATTCTTTTGTCGTTCTTCCGCAACCGCAACCCAAATCCAATATTTTTCCTTTGAAATATTTATCAATTATTAATTTCTCTGATTGAAATAAGCCTTTTAGCCCTAAATCAAAATGGTCAACAGAACTTTTTGTTTCATATGATTTTTTATTAATCGCATTTTTGTCTTTTCTTGGTATTGGGCGTCTTTTGATTCTATCCCATATCCATCTTGCAATACTTGAATTTCTAATTGCTTTTCTTCCTAAAATGTACAAAGGATTTTTACTATAGATGTAATAATAAACTATTTTTCCGCCCCATTTTTCTTTGAAAGTGTTTATTCCAACTAAATGCCCCCGTGCTTTTATTTGATAACCCCCCAAATCCACTTTTGTTTTTCCTTTTGATTTTGCATACTTGATTGAATTCCAATATTGAAAATCATTTATCCTTAAATCCTGATATTCTATTAATGAAGCAAATGCGCGAAAGACTATTCTATCATCGAATTCTTCAAAAACACTGCCTCCCAAAAGTTTTTTGTCTTTTTTAGTTAAGAATAATTTGTGATTTGGTTTTCTAAATATTTCTAATTTTTGAGGATCTATCCCTCCTTCTTTCCAAACCTTGCAATAAATTTTATACCAATTATTCCACTCATCGTCTGTTTTTCCCTCGACAAAAGTTAGATTTTCTCTGCTGGCCTTATTAATATTCTTTCGTCTGCTTCTATCAATGTTTTTTAAAATTTCTTCTTCTGGTTTGTCAATATCAATTATGATTGTCGCTTGTATGTCTTTAAATCCTTTCCAAGTCATTTTAGTTGTATTTGAAATAATTTAAAAAATTCAATTGTTTTTTTAATATTAAATTAAAGGGATATAATCTGCTTGGTTGAAATCCTTCTCTTTCTCTGCAATTTTTACAGATGTGGTTTTTTGGAAATGAATTTTCAATATTTTGTTTTCTGAATTCTTGCATTTTCTTGCTGTTCCATATTTCTTTTAATGTTTGCTTGTTTAAATCTCCAAGAACTAATTTTGCATCGTAATCAAAACAACAGGGCACAACTTTTCCGTCCCACAAAACAGTTAATTTTCCCCAAGGCCAAAAACAAGGGTAATAATATTTTCTTTTGAATTTATGCGAGTATTCGTCGGCTAATTTAGTTATGTTATCCATACTACCATCCCACGTGATAAAATCTTTGACTTCAACATGCTCTATTCCTTTTTTGTTAGACCATTTTTTCTTAAATGAGTTAATTTCATTTTTAGTTTCTTTCATCCTTATTATTGCGATTGTTGTTTCTGGTAATTTTGATTTTCTTTTATTTTTTTCTTTTAAAAAATTATCAATATTCTTAAGAGCGATATCATAATCCGCTAACCCTTTTCTTATCTTTTCATAAGTTTCTTTTGTAGCACCATCCAATGAAATATGCAAGAAGTCTAATTTTGAATCTAAAATTTCGTTGATTTTGTCTTTTGTTAAACTTGAGGGATTTGTCGAAAAAGATGCTTGAATTTTATATTTGTGGCATATTTTTATCATTTCCCCTATTTTTGGATGTAATAACGGATCTCCAAAATGATGCAAAACAATTCTAGAGTTATATTTCATTTGTTTTATTATTTTTTCAAATAATTTTATGTCCATATATCCGATTTCTCGTTTCATGTAATTTCTTGGACACATGATACATTTCATTCCGCAAGCATTGGTTGGTTCAATATTGCTTATTGAAGGAAATGCTTTGACTATGAGTTTCTTATGAGAATAATCGTATCCTTTTTTCCATAGGTTGATTAATTTATTAAAAGTATTAACCATTTTCATTGTAGAATATCACTAATACACCTCAATAAGCTTTTTAATTGTTATGAAGCTGAAATTCTATGGTTGTTTCGTTAACTATTGATACTGAAGAAGACCTTCATTCAAAAACGTATGTAAGTCTGAATTATGGCATTCCAAAGATATTAAAAATTTGTGATAGGTTTGAGATTAAACTGACGTTTTTTGTTCCAGCTATGCTTCTAGAAAAGTTTCCTGTTCTTTTCAAAGATTTAAGAAATAAAGGGCACGAGATTGCGTTGCATGGTTATGAACATGAGAGATTTGATGAACTTTCTTTTAATGAAAAAGAAAAACGAATTATAAAATCAATTTTAGTATATAGAGAGATATTTAATGAAAATCCAAAGGGGTTTAGGGCGCCGCAACACTCTATTGATAATGAAACTTTAGGTTTGTTGAGCAAATATGGTTTTTCTTATGACTCGTCATATACACCGTTTAATTTATTGCAGTTACTTTTTTTCCCAAAGAAAATCAAGTTATTTATTGAAGGTTTCTTTAAACCTAGAAAGATTTTCTTTATTAAAAAAAACTTATATGAAATTCCGGTGTCTGGATTTCTTATTGCTTTTGTATCACTTCCTTTAAGAATTTTTCCTAAGCCGATTTTAAGATTATATTTATCAATTCTGAAATTAACAAATAAAGATTTAGTTTTTTATGCACATTCATGGGATTTTATTAAATTGCCTAATAGCAGAATAGATAAAATATTTAGCCATAAAAAATTGATGAAAAATCTTGAACTGATGATAAAATATTTGGTTAAAAAAAATAAATTTTTAACAATGGAGCAAATTGCAAATGAAAATTCTTGAAGTGACTGCTTTCTCGTCGGGGTTTTGTGGATTGTGGGCCAGAGTTAAAAAAGAATCAGAATTATTAATTGAAAAAGGGCACGAAGTAGTTGTTTTTTCATCTAATATTCATAGGGGTTCTGGAAAAATAGAATTTGCTAAAGAATTTGAGAAAATTGGAAAACTTAAAGTTCATAGATTTAAAACAAAGGGAAATTTTGGCGAGAACACTTTTTTTTGGGATTATGAGAAAGAAGCTTTTAGATTTAAGCCAGATATTATTATTTGCCATGCATATAGACAATATTATTCTACAAAAGCTGTTAAGATTGCCAAAAAATTAGGTGTTCCGTGCATTCTTGTAACACATGCTCCTTTTCTTGAAAAGAAACTTAGAGGCTGGAAATTAAATGCAATGGTTTGGTTTTATGACAATTTTATTGGAAGAAGAATTTTAAATAAATATTCAAGAATTTTCATAATAACAAAATGGGAAACCCCTTATCTGATTGAATTAGATGTGAAAAAAGAAAAGATTGTTTATATGCCGAATGGTGTTCCTGAAGAGTTTTTTAATATTAAAATTCCTAAACCAAAAAATAAGAAAAACAAGGAAATCTTATTCTTGGGAAGAATTGCTCCGATTAAAGATGTAGAAACTTTAATTCGTGCATTTAGTTTAGTTTTGGAAAAAGAAAAAAGTGTTGTTATAAATTTTGTTGGGCCGATTGAAGAAGAATATGGTTTGAAAATTAAAGATTTGATAAAAAAATTAAAATTAGATAAAAAAATTAATTTTTTAGGGCCTGTTTTTGATTTGAAAAAGAAAATGAATTTAATCGATAGTTCTGATGTTTTTGTTCTCTCCAGCAAAAGAGAAGGGATGCCTCAGTCGCTTGTTGAAGTAATGGCGCGAGAGAAAATCGTGATTTCTTCGGATATTCAGGCAGGAAAAGAAGTAATTGAAGATGGAAATAATGGTTATTTGTTTAAAGTTGGAAATGAGAATAAGTTGGCTGAAAAAATTTTGAGGGGATTAAAAAATAGCGAAGAAAATAAGAAGATTAGGAAAAATGCAAGAAAGGCGGTTGAAAAGTTTTCTTGGAATAAATTGATTGATGAGATTGATGAAATCTTAAAATCACTTATATAACACTCCTCAACAATGCTTATAAAATAAAACTCTTCTTTTGAATTATGAGAATAATTCTTATATCGGCTGCGACGTTTCCGTCTGACCAAGGAATCAGAACTATTTCGGCAATTTTGAAAAAAGCTGGACACGACGTGAAAATCGTTTTTATGGCTTATTCAGAAGATTATTCCAAATTTTATCATAATAGGGAATTAAATCAATTAGTAAATATCTGCAAAAATGCAGATTTGATTGGAGTTAATTGTTATGTTTCGACTATGCCCCGAGCGATTCAAATTACAGGATTTTTGAAAAAGAAATTAAAAAAAGAAATTCCGATTGTTTGGGGTGGAATTCATCCGACGCTTTTTCCTCAAGATTGCATTAAATATGCAGACATTGTTTGCGTTGGCGACGGCGAAGATGCTGTTTTAGATTTGGCGAAGGCCATTGAAAATAAAAAACCAATTGATAAAATTCAAAACTTGTGGGTTAAAGATAAAAATGGTGAGATAGTAAAAAATCCTGTCCGTCCATTTATTGATAATCTTGATACTCTGCCTTTTGTGGATTACGATATAGAAGACCATTACATTTTGGAAAATCACAATTTGAGAAAATTTAAAGAAGAAGATTTGAATGGCCAAATATTCTTTTTGACAGGAAGGGGCTGTCCTTATGGCTGTACTTATTGCAGCAATAATCTTTTGAATGAGTTGTATAAAGGCAAATGCAAATCAATTGTAAGGTGGCACAGTGTCGACTATATTATTGAGCATGTTTTATATTTAAAAAAACGATTTAAAACTTTGAGTTACTTTGATATTAGGGATGATACTTTTTCTTTGAGACCATTGAGCCAGATTCAGGAATTTTGTGAAAAGTATAAGGAAAAAGTTAATATGCGGTTCAAATGTCTTGGTGACCCGAAGACAATCTCTGAAGATAAAATTAAAGTTCTTGTCGACGCTGGATGCACTGATATCATTATTGGAATCCAAGGCAATGAAAAAACTAACAGAGATATTTACAAAAGAGGGCAGACGAATGAACAAGTTTTGAAAGCCGGAAAAATTTTGAGTAAATACAAAAATAAATTGGCAGTGATGTATGATGTGATAACGTGCAATCCTTTTGAAGATGCGAAGGATGTAATTGACCTTATTCGACTTTTACAAATACTTCCTAAACCATATTATGTTTCTGTGAATAATCTGGTTTTTTTTCCTGGAACCGGCATTTATGAACGCGCCAAGATGAATCCTAAACTAAAAAAGATTGTTGAAGAAAGTTCTAAGTTAAATTATTGGGATAGGAATAAGCATATTTTATTGAAAAGGAAAGATATGTATCTTGTTTTGATTTTGAATTTAATGAGAGGTTCTGTGACTGAGAACAGATTTGGTTTAATGCCGAATAAATTAATTAATTATTTGTTAAAACCGTCGAGAATAAAATACAATTTAAATAATCCTGCTTTGACTTACATTGGATTGTCTTTTGTTAGTGTGATGGATTTAACGCGAGAAAGAATTGCGAAGCCGTTGTATCGTTCAACGCCGGTAAATTTTAAAGTTTGGTATGATAAGATTCGTTATAGAGTTTAACACGATGAGAACATTGATAATAAAACTTGGTGCAATAGGCGATGTAGTTAGAACGACGGTTCTTTTAAGAGAGCTCGAAGGAGAAATATATTGGTTAACCAAAAAACACTCCAAAGATTTTTTAAATTCTGACAGAATTTCTCAAATTTACTTTATGGAGGATGAAAATAATCTTAATGAATTAAAGAATAAAGAATTTGATTTAGTTATTAATTTAGAGGAGGATATGGGGGTTTTAAAATTATTGAAACAAATTAAGATGAGGAGGATGATTGGTGTATTTTTAGATGAAGAAAATAAGATTGATTATTCGCCTGAAAGCAAATATTGGTTTGATATGTCCAGGATAAGCAAATTCGGTTTATTAGACGCTGATCAATTAAAAAAAGAAAATAAAAAATCTGTTCCGCAAATTTATATTGAAATGATTGGGAAAGAATTTCATGGACAGGAATATGATGTTGGTATTGAGCCGAAGCCAATCGATGAAGTTAAGGGAAAAATTGGATTGATTAATGTTACAACTAGTTTTTGGAAAAACAAATATTGGAATGGCTATGATGAACTGGATTATGTTCTTAAAGAGAAAGGTTATGATGTTAATTTTTTAGAAATGCGAGACACATTGAAAGAGCATATAAATGATATTAATAATTGTGAGGTTGTTGTTTGCGGAGACACATTTGGAATGCATGCTGCGTTGGCTTTGAAAAAGAAAGTTGTTGCTATATTTAATTGCACACCGCCTGATGAAATTTATCCCTATGATAGGATGATTAAAATTAAAAGTCCCATGTATGATAAATATTTTTTAAAAAAAGAACCGAGCATGAAAGCAATGTCAGCTGTTTCTGTAGAAGAAGTATATAGTGCAGTTGAGGAAATTTTAAAAGGTTCTGAAAAAAAGTAATTTTATACTACTTCAAAAATTAATTCTGCTGGGCCTTTTTGATAAAGTGTTTCGTCTACCATTTCTTTGTTTGCTTCTGGATTCATAGCTCCTTTATTTTTAATTCTTATAGTAGGATCTTTTGTTACATAACCAATTTGTTTTGCATCAATTCCATGAACTTTTGCAACACCAATAACTGCTTCTGGCTTTGGCGTGACGATTATCATTCCTTGTCCCATATTCCATGTTTTATATGCTTCTTCATCAGCTACATTTCCTAATGCTTGAGTATATAACATAAAGTCTGAAGGTTCAAAAGGTTCATCTATCACAGCCCCTAATCCAGAAGGTCTTAACACTCTTCCAAGTTTTCCTGGAACTCCTCCTCCTGTAATATGAGCAACTCCATGAATTTCAACTTTTGGTTCTCTGTCATATCCACCAAACATATCAACAACTGCAGCCGTATAAATTTTCGAGGGAGTTAATGCTAAATCTGCTAAAGAATCATTACCAACTTTCCAAGAAACCTGATGCCAATTTTCTCCATGAGTATTTTTCATTATTCTTCTAACTAAAGATAATCCATTAGATCTGAATCCTTTTTCTCTTAATCCTACAAGCGAATCTCCTTCTTTAATTTCTCTTCCAGTAAACATTCTATCTTTTTTAGCAAACCAAATAACTGCTGCTCCCCAATTATAATTAAAATTTCCATAACCACTAACCCTATTCCCTAATTCTGCTACTTCTCCATTAACAATCGCAACATTTGCTGCTTTTGCAGCACCAATATATCCTTCTGCTAATTGTTTTACTTGCTCAATATAAATTTCATCTCCCCTTCCTAAAGAATTAACATCTAATATACTTCCAATTAAAACTGGCTCTGCGCCCCTAACAACAGCATCATCACATACCATTGCAAATAAGTCGTAAGCAATAGTTTTGTGGTTATTAACTCTTTCAGCTAATTCCATTTTAGTTCCAACGCCGTCAAATCCAATATTCATTAAAGTTCCAGCAGGTAAATTAGAAACATCAATAGCTCTAACTCCTGAAAAATCATCAAAAGGAACAACCAATTCTCCTAATCTTCCTCTCCGATTATTCCATGTTTGTTTTGCAGCATTATATAAAATTTTAGAAACATCATCACCTAGCTCAATATTAACTCCTGCTTCTGCATAAGTTGATTGTGTTGGCATTTTACTTAATTAGAAAATACATTTATAAATTTACCGTCGGAAGATTCATTAAATCATAGTAATAAAAAATAATCACAACAATATACTTCTCCTTCATAAATCTTTAAATATCACTTAACGAAATCTAATTCATGATTTCAATAGTCATAACTTCTTTTAAAGAGCCAAAAACAATAGGCAAGGCAATTGAATCTTTTTTGAATCAGGAAATTAGGGAGGAATATGAATTATATGTTGCTGCGCCTGATGAAGAGACTTTGAATGTTGCGCGAAGTTATCAGAATAAGAATAAAAATCTGAAATTATTTACTGACCCTGGAAAAGGAAAAAGTTATGCGATGAATTTAATTCTTCCTAAATTAAAAGGAGATATTTTCATTTTTAGCGACGGTGATGCTTATGTTTCTGAAAATTCGGTTAATGAACTTGTTAGGTTTTTTGATGATGATAATGTTGGTTGTGTTTCAGGAAGACCGGTTTCTCAAAATTCCAGAATAGATTTATTTGGATATTGGAGCCATATGTTATGTTATGCTGCTCACAAATTAAGAGAAAAAAGAAATGAGCAAGATAGGTTTCTTGAATGTTCTGGTTATTTATGGGCGTTTAGAAAAGGCGTGATTAAAAAATTTCCAGTCCATATTGCCGAGGACACGATTGTTCCAATTTTCTTTTGGTTGAATGGATATAAAATTAAGTATGCATCAAAAGCTTTAGTTTATGTTAAGTTTCCTGTTAATATGAAAGATTTTTTGAAACAAAAACGTAGAGCTGCTGCATCTCATGGAACAATTTATCGGTATGTTAATCCGAAAAAAATTCCGCGAATGAAAACCCTGTCAAACGAGATTATTGAATCATATCATGTTTTTGAATATCCTGAAAATTTGAAAGAATTTTTTTATACTATGCAATTATTTCCATTGAGACTTTACATTTGGCTTAATCTTGCGTTTAATGAAAAGATTAGAAATAGGTATTATACTGATGCATGGAAGAGGGTGGGAAGTACGAAATAAATATAAAGATAGTTTTTTATAATAAAAGATGGATGAGGTAAAAGAGATTGTTGAGAAAAAAAGAGATATTAAATTGAAAATTAAGGCTTGGCTTAAAGATTATGAAAATATTGTTTTGCTGGCGGTTTTAATTTTCGCTTTTGCACTTAGATGGCAATTTTTTATCTTAACAAAAAATCAGCCGTTTTGGTGGGATGAAGCGAGTTATGGGATTATTGCGAAGAGTTTTATTTCGAACACATTTGATTCAAATACGTTAGTTATTAATGAGATAATTATTAGGCCATTATTGCTTTCAATTATGTGGGCGGGTTTGATGTTAATGGAAATGCCTGAACATTGGAGCAAATTTATTCTTGAGTTTATACCTTCGATTTTGTCTGTTTTTTTTGTGTATTTGGTTGGAAAGGAGATTTACAATAAAAGGGTCGGGATTATTTCAGCGTTTATTTTTTCTGTAATATGGATTCATCTTTTTTATACGATGAGGTTTTTGACAGATGTCCCTCAATTAGTTTTTTTATTCTCAAGTATTTACTATTTTATTCTTGCTACAAAAAAAGAATTTGATTATAAATATTTCTCAATTTCATTATTCCTGCTTTCTTTAGGTACATTAATGAAGTATCCCAATGGAATGGTTTTTGTGATTTATTTTATTATATTGTTATTTGGAAAGCAGCTTTATTTAAATAAGAAAAAGTTTTGGTATTGTGGAATTGCAGGAGTTTCGCCGATGTTGCTCGCAGTGTTACTTAATTATTTTTTAAGTGGTGATTTTATTTCCAGGTTTATTGGAGCGAATTTTGGAAATGCGTCGGAACAAGTTGCCAGACCAATTGCATACAATCTTTTGAATTACATCTCCATATATCTGCAAAATATTTTCTTTCTTCTTTTTTTGATTGGTTGTGCAATACTTTTATTTGAAGCTTTTATTAGATATAATTATATTTTTAAAAATAAGAAATTAAGAGATTCTTTACTTTTGGCTTTGATTATGATAGCTTTCTTCTCGTTTTTTATTTTTTATTTGAGAAGTGCTGATGATAGGTATTTCTTGCCGACGACAATTACGATGAGCATTTTTGCAGGTTTTGGTTTGGGTTATATATATGATCTTTTGAGAAAGTATCATCAAATTTTTGCGATTCTTGTTATTGTAGTGATTTTGTTTTTTGGAGCAAAAGCGCAAATAAAACAAGCAGATGATATAATTAAATTAAGAAGCGAAAGTTTTTTACAAATAAAACAAGGAATGTTATGGTTGAAAGCGAATGCTCCTGCTGGAAGCGAGATTGTTGGAATTGGTTTGGACCCGTATGCTATTTATTATGGTGATATTAATATGACGTCGGATATTACAGAAAATGATTCTGTTAGAATTAATAATGCAGATTATTTAATTGTTCATGTTTTTCCGCCCGAGAATTTTTTAATGCAATATGTCCAGGATAATCAGGATGTGTGGCAACCGATTAATGGCTTTTTCTTGGATAAGGAAAATACACAGGCGGGTTTAATAATTTATAAGAATACTGGGAAGAAGATTGATGCTGGTGAAGAATTAATTTCTAGTGAGGAAAATACTCTGCTCACAAGTTCGCAAGAATAATGTGGATTTTTCCAGAGCAAGATTCTACAAAGAAATATTGTTAATACTTAATATCTAAAAAGCATTGTTACTCAGTACTTTAACTTAAAATTTTATTAATAACGCGAATGAAATGAGCGCTAATTTAATATAAAATAATTTTAGATTATAAAATAAAATAGATAAGTAAAGATAATAATGTTCATAATATGCGAATATATAATCATCCTCAATAATCCTTATAAAATATAGTTAGAAGTAATTTTATGAAAAGAAAGATTTATTTGGTTTATCCGCATGAAAAAACGCATTTTGTGCGGCTGTCTTTGTCTTTACTTAGTGTTGCGTCGACATTAGAGCCGGCTGGGTATGATGTTAAAATAATTGACATGAGATTTCAAGATCACTTGAAGGTTAATTTTTCAGATGCTCTTTTTGTTGGTTTGACGAGTTTTACTGGAAGTAACTTGAAATCTGGATTAGAATTCTCAAGATATATCAAGAAAAAATATCCGAAGGTGCCGATTGTTTGGGGGGGTGTTCATGCTTCGATTTTGTCAATTCAGACAATTAGGAATGAGAATGTAGATATTATTGTTCGTGGCGAGGGCGACGTAACTGTTGTAGAGCTTGCTGATGCTTTATCTAAGGGAAAACCATTGAATAAAATAAATGGACTGACATTTAAAGATAAAGACGGCAAGATTGTTAATACGCCTGAAAGGGAATTTATTGATATGAATAAACTGCCGAAGCCAGCATATCATCTTGTTGATTTGACTAAGGCTGAGACAACTCTTGGGCATTTTCCTTATAATGGGAGCCGAGGTTGTCCGCACAGATGCAAGTTTTGTTTTAATGTTAATTTTCATAAACGAAAATGGAGGGGAGTTACTGCTGAGAGAACTTTGGATGATATAGAGGATATAATTAGAGTTTCCGGAGCAAAGGGAATTGAATTTACAGAAGATAATTTTTTTACGAATAAGGAAAGGATTAGACAAATTGCGCAGGGTTTGATTGACAGGAAAATAAAAATTACTTGGGGGGCGGCTTGTCGAATGGATTATTTTGCTAAGTATGAAATTGAGTTTCTTAAGATGTTGAAGAGAAGTGGATTGGATTTAATGTCTGGCGGCGCAGAATCAGGAAGTCAAAGAATTCTTGATTTGGTTGATAAGGATATAAAAGTTGAGGATACGATTGTTGCTGTTGCTAAGGCGAAAGAAGCGGGAATTATTCCGTGCTTGAGTTTTATTTATGGTGTTCCTAGTGAAACAAAAGAAGATGTTTTCAAGACGCTGAATTTGATTGATAAGTTAAAGAAAATAAATCCTGACACGCAGGTTAATGGAATTTTTGCGTTTACGATTTATCCTGGAGATCCGCTTGTTGAAGATTGTAAGAAGTTGGGATATAAAGAACCAAAGTCGTTGGAAGGTTGGGCGAATCATAATCTTTCTGATTTTAATACGCAGGTTTGGTTGAATAAAAAAGAGATTGCTTGGCTTGAGACGATTGGCGACATAATTCGGTTTGATTATTTTAATCAGACTGGAAGAGTTTATGATAATCTGAATGTGAAGTGGCATTATATTCCTTATTTGATTATGAGAGCTGTTTATACTGTTTCTGCGAGATTGAGATGGAGACTAAGATATTTTCATCATGCATATGAATGGAGACTTTGGAGTTGGGTTAAGGAAAAGTATCTGGGGCATTTTTAGTTCAACCAAGTAGTGAATTCTCGACGAGGAAAGTTTTAAAAAGTATTTATTTAGAGTAATGACATGGGAAAAACTTTGGATAAAATTATTTCTAAATGGTTGATTATAGCTACAGGTTTGACAATGGGATTGAGTTCTGCGAGAAGTGAAAGTTATACTGTTCCTTTGGATTTACCAACAGGTGCAAGAACATTGAATATGGTTAGAATTCCTGCTGGTTCTTATTGGATGGGAAATATTGGAACTCTAAGAGATGGTTCTTTTCCTGATGAATTACCTCAACATGAAGTTACGATTACAAAAGATTTTTATATTGGAGAAACAGAAATTACACAAGCACAATACTTTTCTGTTGTTGGTGTTCAACCAGCAAATAGTTATGGGGTTGGAGATAATTATCCTGTTTATTATGTTTCTTGGAATGATACTCAAAATTTTATAAATGATTTAAATGAATTAAGTCAAGATAATTTTAGATTACCTACTGAGGCTGAATGGGAATATGCTTGTCGGGGAAGCGAATCAAATCCAGAAAGATATAATCTTTTTTCATTTGGCGATGATACATCTTATGATCTTGTTAATGGGAGTTTTAATAATCTTTTTAATCAATTTATGGTTTGGAATGGAAATAATAATATTCACGCAGAACAGGTTGCATCTAGACTTCCAAATGATTATGGTTTATATGATATGCATGGAAACATGTGGGAATGGATTCAAGATTTTTATCGGGAAGATTTTTATAGTCAACCAGAAGCGATTTTACCTAATCCAATAAATACCTTACCTGGTAATTCTCTTATGAGAGGTGGTAGTTGGACACATAATGCTAATGGCTGTCGAACAGCTGAAAGAGGAAATGTTGTAGCAAGTACATCTCATAATGTGAGTGGCTTTAGAATAGCAATTGATGCTTCTGAGATTGACACTCCAACGCCGACTGAGACTGAAACTTCAACTCCGACTGAAACACCAACATTAACTCCATATCCAACTTACACTTTTTATCCAACTTACACTTTTTATCCAACTTCAACGCCTTATTTTACTAACACTCCTCGGCCGACATATACACCAAATCATAGAGCCGATTTAATAATTAATGGAATGAGATTAACAACTGAATTTAATGATTGTAATTCTAGAGATTTAGGTTTGGAAGTTGAGGTTGAAAATGTTGGGAATAATTATGCTGGACCTTTCACTGTTAAAATTAATGATGATTTTAAGGATTTTGTATATGGATTAGCGGTTGGAACAACAGGTACGGTGTGGTCTGGAAGTGATGAAATTAATCTTAATTATACTCAAGCAGATTTTTATAATCAAGTTTTAGAAAGTAATGAAGGTAACAACAGCTCATTTGAAGTCTTCCATAATTTTCCAACGCCACGAGCAACTTGCACTCCGACGATAACTGAAACATTAACACGAACAAACACCCCTGTTGATACACAAACTCCTTATCCGACCTATACAGAAAGGCCACAACTAGTAACACAAACACCTTATAATACTAACACGCCTTATCCGACTTACACTTTTTATCCAACATGGACTGAAATTCCAAGTGCGACGCCGACAGAAACTTTTACTATGACGCCGACATTTACTGAAAGTAATACACCAACATTTACATTTTCTTATACACCAACTTACACGACAACGCCTAGTCCAACAGAAACCAATACTTTAATACCAACGTTGACAAACACTCCAATTTGGAATTATGCTGATCTTGATGGTAATGGGGTTGTTAATTCAAATGATGTTTTAATGCTTCTTCAAGAATGGCATAAGCATCGTGATGATGGGCCTGTGTTGTTGGAATAGATAGAAATATATAAATAATTCTGGTGCTTTATTTTTTTATGGGATTAGAAAATACAACTAATGATGAATCTGGAAAAAAGAAGCTTAGAATGAAAGATGTTGTTGATGCCGAGGCTTCGACTTTTGGGAATAATCCTCAATATTGGGAAACACACGAGGAAGTAGATGTTGGATATTATGCAAGAAAGTTTGTTTTTAGAGCAGCTTTGGGTGCAGGAATTCTTTATGGAGTTTTTTATTTGGCGAAGGAAGTTTGGTGAGATAGAAACACCTAAAAACTCTCCATATCTCTTTTTATCATGGCATATAAGTTTTCACCATCTGGATTGAATTTATTTAAAGAATGCCCTCGCTGTTTTTGGCTGACGCATCATAAAATTTGGAAAAGACCACAAGGAATTTTTCCGAGCTTGCCGAGTGGCATGGACAAGATATTGAAAGTTCATTTTGATAAGTTCAGGGAGAAAGGAGAACTTCCTCCGGAATTAAAAAAGAATGGAGATTGTAAGAACATGAAACTTTTTGATAATCATGAACTTCTTGCGATATGGAGAAGCAACTTCAAAGGAATTTCTTACTCTGATAAAGAGGGCAACATTCTCAAAGGTGCTGTAGATAATATCCTAATGAAAGGAAAGAAACTAATTGTTCTAGATTACAAAACACGAGGTTATGATTTGAAGGAAGATACACATGAACATTACCAAGACCAGCTTGATATATACAATTTCTTATTGAGAAAAAATGGATATCAAACTGAAGACTTTGCGTTTCTTTTGTTTTACGTTCCAAAAGAGGTTTTGCCGACGGGAGAAGTTATATTTGACACCACTTTAAAGAAGATGAAGATTAATATAAAGAACGCTGAGAAAGTTTGGAGAAATGCGTTGGAGATGTTGAAGGGAGAGTGTCCGGAAAGGGGATGTGAGTGGTGTGGGAAAGTATAAAAGATTTTAGAAGGGGTTGTAGGAATTGTTCTTTTAGAATCGAAAAATTTATAAAGATGTAAGTACATGTAAGAACATAAAGATAAGGAAAATGGGAAAAGACAGAAAACACATGAAAAAATTAAGAAAGAAGAGAATAACATCAGTTAAAGAAAATATAGAGGAACATGAAGAAAAGATTCAAAAAGAAAAAGGCAGAAAAGATACGACTAAAGATTATTGGAGAAAGGAAATAGATGAAAAATTTTTAAAACAAGTAAATGAAGACGAAGAGTATTTGGAGGAAAAATAAAAAATGGATGTACAAATAAAAAAAACAATTAAGGCAGGAAATTCTTCGGCAGTTGTGCTTCCAAGAGCATGGTTGAACAAGGAAGTAAGAATTGAGTTGGTAAAAAAAACACCAGAAATAATATTATATGATGTGCTTGAAATCTTAAAAAAGAACATTGATTTAGCATCAGTTATAGGCGTGTATTTAGTTGGAAGTTATGCAAGAGGAGAAGAAAACGAAAATAGCGACATAGATGTTTTAGTTATAACAAAAGCTATTGATAAAGAGATGATTAGCGAAGGAATATATAATTTATTAATAATCTCTCAGGAATTATTGCTTCAGAAATTAAACCATGACTTGTTTCCAATTGGACAGATGATAAAGGAGGCCGAGCCGCTCTTAAATTCCAACTATCTAAGCAGCATAGATGTTAAAGTAACTCAAAAAAATGTAAAATGGTATTTAGATACAACTAAAGAAAAATTAGAAATAATTCAGAAATATATTGAAGAGGCTAAAAGAAAAAATAAGAAATACCTTGAGGATAAAATTGCATATACTCTTATCTTGAGAATACGGACACTTGAAATAATAAAAAATCTGGCAAAAAACAAGGATTACTCCAACAAAGATTTTTTGAGATTAATAAAAAGAATTTCAAATGGAAAGAACGTTTATGAAAGATATTTGGTTGTTAAAAACAACATGGAAGAAAAGAATGGAATAAGTATAGAAGAAGCTGAAAAATTATATGAATATCTAAAAAAAGATTTGATTAAGGTTATTGGGATGGTGAGGTGAAAAGGGGGAGTGAAAATTGTCTTTGGGAGGAATAGAAAACCCTAAAAACTCTTTAAACCCTTATAATCTATGAGTAAAAGATATAAAATAGTTAAAAAAGAACAAGAAGGATTTAGACATAAAATCCCTATAGCTGGTGAAATGATCGAAGTATTAAGAGATGATTTAGATATCGACAAGATAAACTTAGACCCAGAAAATCCCCGTATTGGTTATTGGTCAGATAATCAGATCAAAAAAGAATTTTCACAAGATGAAATAGCCTTTGCACTAAGGGAAAAATCAGATGATGTAAACCGATTGAAACTAAGTATAGAAATACATGAAGGAATAATGAATCCTATATGGATCTATAAAAAAGAGGGAAAATTTTTAGTGATAGATGGAAATACTCGTTTAGAAATCTTTAAGGATCTTAGAAGAAAATATCCTAATAAAGATAATTACAAGAAGATACCTTGTGAGATTCTTCCTGAGAATGTTGGAGAAAAGGTTAAAAATTTTATAAGACTTATGCAACATTTAAGGGGAGTTAATGATTGGGAAGTTTATGAAAGGGCAAGAATGTTATATATTTTATGGGACAAAAGAGGCTATACTGAAGAGGAATTGCAAAGCCAAACAAAACTTAATAAAAGTCAAATTAGGAGATGGATAGAGGCTTATAAAAATATGACTGAACAATTCCTTCCAGAATATGGATCACAAAATGATGCTTTGAGTAAATTTTCTTATTTTGTTGAATATGAAAATCCAAAAATTAAACAAGGTATGGAAGAAATTAAATTATCGATAAAAGATTTTTGTAAGTGGGTTGGTCTATCAGAAATTAAACGGGCACAAGATGTAAGAAATATCAAAAAAATATTCGAAGATAAAAAATCAACAGAAATATTAGTTAGAAGGGGATATAAATGTGCAATTGAAGAACTAAGTGTAGTAAAACCCGAAATTTCTTCTAAACTCTTTGAAGCAATAGAAGAGGTTTTAGATGGATTAAAAGAGATGACTCGAATGGAGGAGGAGGAAATAACCGATGGGGATTCTCCCCAAAAAAGAATTTTAATTAAGAATCTTTCTTTAGAACTTGAGAAAATGATAAATAAGTTCAAAGAGTAAAATGGCAACATCTAACTCCCATCAATTAATTCTTGGTTTAATAGCAAGAAGAATGAGAGAAAAGGGATATCTTGTTATTAGTTTTGATGGTCATGAATCTTTGATTGGAGATTTGTCATTAAATGCTCCAAAAAAAATAAAGAGACATAAGCCAGATTTGATCGGTATAAACTTGGAAGACAAAAGAATTTGTATTGGTGAGGCCAAAACTTCTTCCGATTTAAATTCAAAGAGAACTAAAGAACAATTCTTAGACTTTTCTTGTTTAATGACTAAATCTCAAAGATTATGTGAATTAATCATCGGAATCCCAAAATCATCAGAAAAGGAATTATTATATCTGCTACAAAACTTAAAACTTTTAAATAAATCCAATATTTCCTATATCTGGATGCCTGATGATTTATTAGTTGAGGAAGAGAATGGAATTTAATTTTTCTTCAAAGACTTTAGCCATGCCCCATCAAATAGAAGCAATAGAATTTATTAAAGGTAATAAAAGCCTAGCGTTGTTTGATGAACAGGGTTTAGGTAAGAGCAAGATTGTTATATCTGCTCTTTGTGAAGACTTAAAGAATAAGATTATTGATTCGGTTTTGATTTTATGTAAAAAAACATTAGTGAAAACTTGGAAAAACGAGTTGCTAAAACATTCTTATCTAAAAACAAATGTTATTGTAGGGTCTAAGCAAAATAGGGGGAGATCTTTTATGCATTTTTCTCATTTTCATATTATAAACTATGATTCTTTTGTTCAGGAGTTAGATAAAATTAAGCTTTTTTTAGGATTATATAAATTTGCAATTATTCTTGATGAATCACAAGTAATTAAAAATCCATCGTCAAGAATAACAAAATCAGTTTTAGATATTAAGGATCTAGGGGTCAAAAGAATAATTATTACAGGTACTCCTATTGCAAACAAGCCAGAGGATTTGTGGTCTCAGTTTTATTTTTTGGATAACGGGGAAACACTAGGGAAAGATTTTAAGGAGTTTCAGAAAAAGTTTCGAATACAATTAAAAGGTGAAACTTCTTTAAAAAAATATGAAAACATTTTAGATTCAATTAAGCAAAAGATAAACAAAATATCAATTAGAAGAACAAAAAATGTCCTAGAATTACCAGAAAAATTATATCGTGAAGTTTTTGTAGTTCTTGAGAAAGAACAAAAAAGAATGTATGAAAAATTAAGGGGGGAATTATACTTAGAACTTAAAGATATTGATGACAATTTAATATTAGAAAAAATAGATAATTACCTAGTTAAATTATTGAGATTAACTCAAATAGCAAGTAACCCTTCACTTTTAGAAGAAGGATATAAAGATACGCCTGCAAAATTTAAAGAACTAGACAAATTAATAAAAGATATTCTAGATAAAAATGAAAAAGTCATAATTTGGACAAGTTTTAGAGGAAATATAAGAACTCTAAGAAAAAGGTATCAGGATTATGGAGCTCTTATGCTCTTTGGAGAAATTCCAATGGCTGAAAGAGATGATATCATAGAAAAGTTTATGCAAAATCTAGAAATTAAGATATTAATAGCTAATCCATCTGCCGCAAAAGACGGGTTGACTCTTACATCAGCGAATAATGTCATATATCTTGATAGAAGTTTTAAAATGGACGATTATCTTCAATCGCAAGATCGCATACATAGGATAGGTCAACAAAAAAAGTGTCAGATTATTAAATTAATAGCAAAAGATACTATCGACGAATATACTGATGAAATACTTGAAAAGAAACATTTATTAGCACAATTTGCTCTTGGAGATACAGATCATATTCATGAAAGAAATAAATTTTTAACTAAGGACGAGCTACTAAAGATTTTAGGATAAGAATATGGAAGAAAAAAATTATATTAATCTAGGAGGAGAAAAAATTCTCGTAAAGACTGAAATGATAGATATTTTTAAATTGAAGTATTATCCAGAGAATCCGAGAATACTATCTATTATAAAACAAAATCCAGAAATCAAAAAGGACGAAAAGCTAATAGAAGAAAAGTTGTGGGATGATGATGATACCCATAAATTATTTCGAAGTATAGAACACCATGGCGGATTAATAAATCCAATAATAGTGCATGATAATTATGTTCTTGAAGGGAATACTAGATTGTGTTGTTTTAGAAGATTATATGCGCAAAATAAAGAAGATAAGTGGAAATTTATTAGATGTGAGGTTTTATTAATAAAAAAATTACCAAAAGAAAAAATAGATATATTATTAGGAAATGAGCATATAATAGGCAAAATAGAATGGAATACTTATGAAAAGGGGTGTTGGATGACAAAGATGTTGAAAGAAGATGATTATGGTATAGATAAGATCAAGGAAATAGTTGGTAATTCTGAAATATGGATCAAACAGCAGATCTCAGCTTATGAAATTATGGTAAAAGAAAAAATAAATGATAATAAAAAGTTTAGCCACCTCGTTCAATTAGTCTCAAATGATCAGATTAGACAAATAGAAAAAAATAAAGACCCTAAAATAAAAGAGAAGATCATTAAGGCTATTAAAAATGACCAATTTAAAACTGCGCATGATATACGTAAAATTCCCGTAGTTTATGAAGACAAGGAATCCAGAAAAAGGCTTTTTGAATATGGTGAATCTATTGAGCAGATATTTTATGACTTAAAATCTGAACATCCAACTCGTGGTTCTCCATTTATTCGTGTAGTTGAAGATTTAACGCAAAGAGCTAGCGAATTAACTAGAAAAGAAAGAGCAGAAATAGCAGAAGATATAGCACAAAAGGATAAAATAAAAAGATTAGCATGCGAATTAAAGAAACTCTGTTCAGAATTAAAAAAAGAGGGTTTATCTAAAATAGATGAGAAAATAAGAGGGATAAAAATACTAAAAATTGTTGGAAAAGCTAAAGAAGAGGATTTAAAAAAATTGGAAAGAGAAAAAGAAAATTTGGAAAAAGAAGAGTTTTTGGAATAGGATTCTTGTTTAATTAATCACCCTAAAGTGATCAGAGATCTTTAAAAAGATCACTTTCTTTATACTTTTAATGAAAAAAAGAGTATTACTTGTTGAGCCAGACTTTCCTTATCCTAATAGATCTAAAAATAGGGCAAATGATATTCATAAAAATTTTGTTCCAATTGGATTATTAAAATTAGGTTCATTAAACAAGGCGAAGGGCAATTCAGTCAAACTAGTGAGGGGAAAAGTAAAGAAAGAAGAAATTGGTTTTATTCCAGATGAAATTTTAATTACATCAATGTTTACTTATTGGTCAAATTATGTATGGGGGTGTGTTGAACATTATAGAAATTTATTTCCAAAAAAAAATATTTGGATTGGAGGGATTTATGTTACATTACACCATAACCAAGAAAAATTTAAGGATTTAACAAAAAGAAATAAAGTTAAATTTTTTGTAGGGGTTCATAATGAAGCAGAGAATTTTTTACCTGATTATAGTTTAATTCCTCCCGTAGAATATCATGCAACCCATATTATGAGGGGATGTATAAGAAAATGTGATTTTTGTGGTGTTTGGAAGTTAGAACCAAAACTTAGTTTTAAAACATTAGAACAACTAAAAAAAGAATTAGATGGTGTTGGCAAGAATAATGTAATCTTTTTTGATAATAATTTCTTTGCAAATCCAAAGATTAAGGATATTCTAAAAAATCTAGCAGAGATAAGAATAAATGGTAAGCCAGTAACTTTTGAATCACAAAGTGGATTTGATGGTAGATTACTAGAAAAAGATCCAGAACTCGCCATCCTGTTGAAGAAAGCAAGATTCAATAATGTGAGGATTGCATGGGATAATAGTGTTAAAGATAAAAAATCAATTAAAAAGCAAATTGATTTACTTAAGAGTGCGGAATATCCTTTAAAAGATATTTCTATTTTCATGATATATAATTTTGATGTTCCCTATGAAGAAATGATTAAAAAGTTAAATTTATGTAAAAAATGGGGTGTGCAAATAATAGATTGCAGATATAGGCCATTAGATTTAGATTATGATAATTATAGCCCCCACATGAGAAAAGGTCAACCAGAAGGAAGTTTTTACATTCACAAAAAAGCTGGCTGGACTGATAAAAAAATTAGGGATTTTAGAAGAAAGGTCCGGCAACAAAATATGGAAATTAGATATGCTAATGGGGGAAAATATGATAAAAATATGGAAAAATGGAGTGCGATTCATAATACTTATAAATTTTTTAAATTAGGTCCACCACCCCTTTTAGAAAAAATTGATAAAAGTGACAAATTAAAAAAAAGGATCTTAATGTTAAACAAATTAAAGAATGATTATAAAAAGAAAGGAATTGGGAAAAAAGATTTAAGCAAGCTTTCTAAAAAAGAATTGGATGAATTTATTGGTTGATTTTGGGAAGCGATAAGACTCCCTAAGAAGATCTAAGCAATTTCAACAATTCTTTCTAAAATTTAATCAAATAAAATATCTAGCAAGCCATCCAACTTGTAACAGGACTCCTAAAAACAAAAGCATACCTGCTCCTGCAATTCCCAATAACCAACCAATGCCTCCAAATGCAAGCAAAATTGATGGTGGATTTTTTGCAATTATATAAATTAATGTATTCATCTTATTCTAAACCTCCTTATACCTATCTACTCTTCTCAAGAATTCTCGAGTTTCGACCGAGTAAGCCGACCCCTTTTTTATTGAACAAAAACAAACAAATAAAAATTTCTAGACCTTCAGAAATTAATACATACAAATAATTTGCATAGGAATGTTATATGTTCCCCAATCCTTTCCCCAACCCCCACACCCACTCAACTCCTCCCCAACCTATAACTTCCATCCTTCGGCAAATCTTTTATTTTCATCCTCTTCTCAAGAACTCTTCAATTATTAATATTTCTATATCCAATCACTCACTAGAAAGTATCAAAGGACTGACGTATTCAGATTTTCTTAATGGTGGCATCGGTTGAACGAATTGCTTGCCTTTAGATTTCAGATTAACTAAAATTATCCATTGATTTCTAAATGATTTATAATCTAACCAAGCTTCATCAAGTTGAGAAAGAAATTCCCTATCTATTTCTGAATTGAACGCTCCTAAAAACTCACTGGCATCCATAATTTCTATTCCATTAACTCTTTCATCTTTATCTAAATCCAAAACAATATTCTCTGATACCTCTACACTTTCTTCCACACCTCTGTCAGAATTATAAATAGCTAAAATATCGTACTCATCATCATATAAAAATTTGTATACCATAATTTTATTCAATATTCTTTAATTTATAAATCTTTTTTTCTTGTATTTTAATAAAGTTTTTCTTCCCAAAGGATAGGCAGTTATAATCCTTATCTTATCTAAGAAAGTAATAGCATATACACGACCTTTCTTTTTTGAGTAAGCATAAAACAAAGCATATCTTATTTCATTAGTTTTATATTGCTTTTCTGTAAATATCAAGTCTTTATTAAGAAATAAATCCTCTATAATCTCTTCTTTGGTTGCACTTATTCTCTCTAAAAGGTAATTCTCATCCTTGCCAAAAATAACCTCTTTATCAGAATATTTTTTGAGCAATTCTTTAACCTCTTTAGTGTAGTCCATTAATGAATGTGTTTATTAATATATTAAAGTCTTTTCCTCTATCACCACTCAACTCCTCCCCAACCTATAACTTCCTTCTTCTTTCTCCTCCCTATAACCCGGATCTTGAACTTCCCTCATATGTTGTATCTTTTCACTTCCGCAGATGCTGCATTTGTAAATGTCGAAGACTTTAATGCCGTCTTGTAAAGCAGGCTCGACATATTCATGGAGTGTTTGCTTCCGATATGTTATGCAAAATAATTCTTCTAGATTCATTTTATTATAGTAAAATCAAAACTTTAAGAAATTATTGCTTATTTTAAGATTATTATCAGTCTCAATGTTGAGTTTAAATTAACTAATATTTTCGTCTTGGTTTCTGGCTAAAATTATTTTGCCTTGAATTTCCTCTTCCTTGAAAATTTCCCCTCGATGGTCCCTGATTAGATTGATTACTTCCTTGATATCCTTTACTAGATTGGTTTCCTCTTGAATATCCACCAGATGATTGATTACTTCTTGGTGCCCTTGAATATCCTCTGCTGCTTCCAGAATTTCCTCGTGACTGAAAGTTTCCTCTCGATTGTCCTCTGCTATTTCCTCTAAATTGAAAATTTCCTCTCGACTGATTTCCCCTTTGAGAAAAACCCCTTCCTTTTCTTATTAATTCTGTATTAACTCTAATCATATCGAATTTGTGAAGCTTGACTTCTTTTATTTTAATATGTTCGTCTTCGAGGATTTTGTTGAAGTTGTCGTAATCGCGGTTTGATAAAAGACTTATTGCTATTCCTTCTTCGCCTGCTCTTGCTGTTCTGCCTATTCTGTGAATGTATTCGTCGCTTGTTTTTGGCAAATCGTAATTGTAAACATGGCTCACGCCTTTTATGTCGAGTCCTCTTGCAGCGACGTCTGTGCAAACCAAAACTGTTACACCCTTTCCGTGGAATTCACTTAAAACTCTTAATCGCTTTTTTTGCTCCATTCCGCCGTGAATTGCCTTCGCTGTTATTCTATTTAGATTTAAATTATTTGCGACGAAATCAGCGTTGTTTCTTGTGCTGCAAAAAACCATTACTAAATCTGAAACTTCTTCTCTCAATAAATGAACTAATAAAGAAAATTTCATGTGGCTCTCGACGTTGTAAAAAATTTGTTTTAGCTTTGCCGGGTCAACGTGCGATTTGACTGCGACTTCAGCTGGATTTTTTGTGTGCTTTTTTGCTAAATGGTCGATGTTCGGAGAAATTGTAGCAGAGAACATCATAGTTTGTCTTTTTTGCGGGCATTGCGAAATTATTTTTTCCACGTCTTTATGGAATCCCATGTCAAACATTCTGTCTACTTCGTCTAATACTAAAAATTTAACATTGCTTAAATTTAAACTGCCTCTTTGCATATGGTCTAATATTCTTCCAGGAGTTCCGACAATGACATCTGTTTGAGGGATTCTTCTTGTTTGATTTTGCATGTCGACGCCGCCATAAATTGCCAAGAAATTCAGAGGTTTATTTTTAGAGAATTGTTTTATTGAAGCTAAAACTTGTTCGGCGAGTTCTCTAGTTGGAGTTAAGATTAGCGCTTGAACTTTATTGTTTGGTTTTAGGTTCTCAATTATCGGAACCGAGAATACTAAAGTTTTTCCGCTTCCCGTCGCTGAACCGCCAATTATATCTTTTCCAGCTAGCGCTAAGGGAATGGCTTTTTCCTGAATCTCGGTTGGTTCATCAAATCCAAGACTCTGCAAGACATCCAAAATATTCTTACTTAATCCAAGTTCCTTAAAGTTTTTCATTTCAAGAAATAAATTCCTGAGCTGCAAGTCTTTTGAACATATAGCTCAAGACTTAAACTATAATTAAATCATATTTTTAGTTTATAAAAGTTTGTATTAAGATTGACAGATAGAAATACATGCTGTAGTAAACTGAAAATTAGTTCGCTCATTTCATTCGCTCAAATCCAATTACATTAATCCAGATTTATCAATTATAGCCATTATCAAGATTGAATCCAATTAACTTTTGGTTCTTGATTATGAATTATATCTCTTTAATCAACTCTTCCATTATTTTATCTTCGTTGAATTTCTCAACTGTCTTCGCAACTTGAATTTTATTCCACTTCTTCTTTATTGCTTGTTCAATTTTAAATGCGAGGTCGCTGATATCATAGGGTTTTGCGAGATAGCCATTTTTATCTTCGACAATTATTTCTTCTGGGCCACCGCCATCTTTCCAAGATATTCCGGGAGTTCCACAAGCAATTGACTCGACAAGAGAAAGACCAAATCCTTCTTTAGGGCAGAGTGAGATTGTTGCTTTTGCAGTATTGTATAACCTGATTAATTCTTGTTTATCTACTAATCCTAAAAACGAGAGGTTAACATTAAGTTTTTTAGCGAGTTCTGTGAATTCTGATTTTAATGATTGTTCGCATTCACCTGCGATTACTAATTTTGGTTTGTTTTTTATTTTACTTAATGCTTGAATTAACCAATCCAATCTTTTTTGTTTAACAACTCTGCCTGAACTTAAAACAAAGTTTGATTTTTCGTTGTATTTTTTTATTTTGAATTCGGCGTTTAATGGTGGGTAAATAACTTTAGAATCAATATGATAAACTTCCTTAATATCTTTTTGAACTGATTTACTCGCTGTAAAATATTTGTTTGCGTTTTTTATACATTTTTGGTCTAATTTTTTGAAGGGTTTATTAAATATTTTTTTAACTATAAAATATGCAATTAGTCTTTTGAAATCGTTTTTAGCCCAATTTAGGTCTGCATTGTAAATGAATTTTGGAAGATGGTGTAAATGAAGAATATATGGAATTTTGAACTTTTTTTTAATTCTGTAAGCTACATACGATGATGGAAATGAGTGACATATTATTAAATCGAAATTTTTGAACTGGTTTATTATCCTGTTTCGGAAAATTGTTGAAGAAATTTGAACTGCTTCTAGTTTTATTGGGAGTTTTCCATATTCTATTACATTATATTTTGATAGTTTTTCTTTTTTTAATTTCTCGTCGACAAATGCGAATGCGAATGTTACATTACAACCTTTTGCTTTTAATGTCTTTGCTTGAAAAAGCATGACTTTTTCTAGACCGCCATGTTCTGAAAAAAAATCATACATTATTACTATTCTTTTCATTTTTTAACTAAACCAATTCTGTGCTTTAATATTAATCCAATCATGCTCAATCCAATAACAAAAGTTCGTTTGAAGTCGCCTGTTGCAGAAGACACTCCGACTCTTCTGAGATAATTTACAGGAATTTCAATAAAAGGAATTCTGTTTCTAATAATTTGGAGCATCATGTCTGGGTTGAATTCCATTCCAGTTATTATGAATTTGTATTTGATTTTTTCGTATGCTTTTCTATTGATTAGCCTATAAGAACATCCGACATCAGATAAGAAACTCGTACCGAAAAGAATCTCAACAAATTTTGCGACTGCAAAATTTCCCCATTTTAAAAACCAGCCCATGTTTGCGCCAGAGCCAATCATTATTGACGTTGTTCTTGTGCCGAAGACTACGTCGAAATTGTCAGAGTATGCTAAGAATTTTACAACGTCATTTGGGTCAAAGGTGCCGTCTGGTTCTGACATTATAATTAAGTCGCCCTTTGATTCGTGTAATGCTCTGCGATAACCCCAACCAAAGCCCTGTTTTGACTCGAGAAAGTATTTGGCTTTTGTTTTAAGGATTTCTTCTTTTGTTCCTTTAGCAGCATTATTATCTACGGCAATTACTTCATCAACATAGCCTGTTTTAAATAAACCATCGATGAATTCTTTTATAGAATCTTTTTCATTATATGTTGAGAACACAACTGAAACTTTCTTTTTTTTCCACATATAATTGCCTCATTTTAACAATTTATATAATTAATTATGATGGAAATATATTGGCTACGAATCGGGCTTAGCCACTATTCTTCGCTAAGGAATATTTAAGGAAGAATACCTGATAAATTTGTGATGAGTATAAGTGCAGTAATTGGATAGTTTAGAGATTGTGGTGGGAGTACATATCAAAAGTGAGAGTGTGGTTAAGTATTTATTTAACTTCTATGGTAAATGTAAAACTCGCCGATTATTTTTTCTAATTCAAAACCCTGTAATTCGTCTTTGTTAACTTCATAGTATTTTACAACATAATCAACTTTTTCTAAATCTTGTTCAGAGACTGAAGGAGAGTATAATCCGGAATAAATTCCGGCTGGCCAGAAAAAGTTATCATTCATTTCACGATTTTGCAGGCTCTTAGTGAAGTATTTGTTTAAGTATGAAACAGAAAAATCTAATTTTGGTTTATTATTATCATTGTTATAGAATTTCCTTTGAGTGTAATGCCCCATTGCATTTGGCAGCATTACAACTGAATCAGCGTCGGTGTTATCGTAAATGTATAATCCTGTTTCTTTTATATGAGCTTTGTGTGTTAGAAATTTTATGTCGAAATAAAGATTGTAACTTAATAAGAGCGCAATTAAGATTATAATTAATATTCTTCTTGATTTTTTGTAAAAGAATACGAAAAGTATTGGTACTGATGCGAGTATATTAAATAAAAAGTCTGGAAGATTTGTAGCTTGAATTAAGCCCTTGCTGTTGTAAATTGTTAGCTGTGGATTAAGAAGTAATAAAATAATTATTGAAATAAGAAAACTGATTATAAAGAGGAAAACTTCTTTTTTTGTAAATTTGCTTGGTGATAGATTTTCATAGATTAAAATTCCTATTAAAATGGAAATCCCTGGAGAAATAGTTAAGAAATACCTTGGATAACCAAACGCCGGACGTGGAAGGAATAAAAAGAAAATTAAGATAACTAAAATGTAAATTGAAAGAATTTTAATTATTTTGCTTTTCTTAGGAAGAAGAAAGAAAGATAGTATTATGAGGATTGTTGCGGGAAAAGTGAATAACCTTATGAATTGCGAGATGTTTAGTAAAAAACTAGGAATGTAAATTGATAAATTTGAGATTTGTTCGCTGCCTAGGCTTGCGTTATGCGAGAAGAAATAAAAAAATGTTCCAGGTTCAATAAGAGAGCTGTAAATAAACCATGTTACAAAAAAACAAATTCCTGAAATTACACCGACGATAAAATAATTCTTGAAATCTTTTCGTAAATCTTTGTTAACTAAAAAATAAACTCCAATTCCAATGAAAACTAAAAATGCCATAGGATAACGGTTCCATATTGCGAAAAATAGTGAAATTGTGCTAATGACAAGAAATATATTTTTGTGAGATTTGGTGTATTTTAATATTGAATAAATGAATAAAAATATGAAAAAAGTTGAGAGCATGTCAATGTCAATAAGTATTGATGAAGACAAAATATAATAATTTATTAAAAAGAAGATAGAAGATATAATCCCAATTGTTTTTCCTTTTTTGTTTCCTATTAAATCTTTGCAAAATAAATAAATTAAGAATGTTGTTAGAAATGAGAAAATTACATTAATTAATCTTGCAGAAATCTCATTTTCAGCAATCAAAAACATGAATGCAATTAAATAAATATACATTGGAGGGTGCCAAAGACCTAATTTATTAGGGTGTTGTTCTGATTGATAAAATATTGGGTGGCCGGTATTTTTAATTGCCGACGCTGAACGTGTAAATTCTGTCTCTTCTGCAGTATAATCATTGTTCAATGAAATAATTCTTGCGAAAATCCCGAATAAGATTAAAACTACGATTAATATAAAAAATATTTTCTTTTGATTCATTTTAAAACCTCTAACTCAATATAAATCTCATAGATTGGAAAAACCCAACAAAAAAACCGTTCATATATTTTTTGATTTATATTTACTAAACTATTAAGTATATTGTTTACTGAAATTAAAACTGGCTTAAATCTTCCCTTTAAAAATTGCCGCCCGATAAAATTTGGTTCTCTTTTTAAAATTTTAAATTGCGGGAGCTGATAAAAACTTTTTTCAGTAAAATAATCAAAGGTAAATAGACTAAATCCTCTGTGTTTGTGGGTTGGATCCCTATATGCATTCCCGCAGGAAAAATGGGGTAAAATTATTTTTAACCGCGCATTGTTTTTACAAATTCTTCTTAATTCGGTCATAACTTTTACTAAATCGGTCAAATGTTCCAGTGTATGCGAAGTATAAACCTCGTCGAAAGTATTGTCTTTAAAAGGCCAGGGGAATTTTTCTAAATCATGAATTACATCGACGCCATCTAATTTCATTGCATCTAAATTAACATAGTCTTTCAGTATATTTTGTCCGCATCCTAAATTCAATTTTTTCATTTTTTTCTTAATATTTTATCTGCAATTTTTAAAATAAATTTCAACGGCCTTAAAACTGGTTCAAATGGAGAATAAACTAATCTTAATCTAAGAATACCTGAAAACATTTGAATTGGAACTTTTGTTAAATTTACTTTTGAATCTTGTTTGTCTTCCCAGATTGTTGGAAATTCTTTTATTTTTAAATTAAATCTTCTTGCAAGATATAACAAATTAACATCAAAAGCCCATTCTGTTAATCTTAATTCAGGAGTTATCTTTTCAATTACTCTTTTTTTGAATAATTTGGCGCCGCATTGTGTGTCTCTGTAATTGAAAAAGAACATTGTTCTAACAAGAATATTAAACCCTCTGCTAACAAATCTTCTTAAAAGAGTTTGTTTTGTTTTGATAACACTTTGTTTTAACCATCTGCTTGCGATTATTCCATCATAATGCTTAATGTTTTTTACTAAATCAAAAAAAGCATTTGGGGGAGTTGCCATATCAGCGTCAACAAATCCTATTAAATGTTTATCTGATTTTGATTTTTCTAATATATTTTTGAATCCTTCTGTAATTGCGAATCCTTTTCCACCAGGTCTTAAATCCATAATAACTATTTCACTATATTTCTTCTTTACTTGTTTGGTTATTTCTAAAGTTCTATCGGTTGTGTTATTCAAAACAACAACAATTTCAAAATCTGAGATTTCTTTTGTTTTAACTTTTAGTTTGAAAAAACTGCAATAGGATTCTAATGTGCCTCTAATTCTTTTTTCTTCGTTGTATGCAGGTATTACTATACTCAATTTATCGAAAGTAATCATCGTTTTAAGAAAAAATAGCTGCCTATAAACATTATTATGTTAGAAACCATAAATGAGGTAATATATTGTAAAATAGTGTCATGGAATAAAGAAAGTAAAACGACTTCAATTACAACAAAGATAAATAGAAACCGGGTTTTTCTGAGTTTGTCTGTTGATAGTCCATAAATTAATACTAAATTGGTTAATGATAAAAAGCTTAGAGCGATTGCAGAGTAAACTAAATAGGGAGCCATTTCTAAATAAACACTTCCAAATAAAATGCTAATTATTAATTTAGGAAACATTGCGTAAACTAAAACTGAAATAACACATATTATAATTATTAAAATTAATGATTTATAGAATAGACCAGATGAATTTTGATTAGTTTCTTTTCTCTCCGAGGTTAATGGAAACATTGCTTTGCTAATTCCAAAAGTGCCGAGATAAATCATTTTTCCCAGCATTGATAACACGGCGTATTTTCCTGCTAATTCTGGCGCGAAGAATCTTTTCGCGAGGATTATATCTAAACTAAATACCAATAAAATTGCAAGCATAACCAAGAAATATGGTATGCCCATCGAATAGGCTTTTGGAAAAGAAACTTTTTTTTCTTTTTCTGAAAGAATATCTCTGCTAAAATATAGGGAAAAAATAAATCCTGCAAAAACACCTAATAAAACCCCAATCATTGCTCCAAAAACTTTGAATCCAAAGAGAACCAAAGAAATTGCAAAAAATAATTTTAAACACGATTCAATAATCATGCTGTTTCCCAACGAAATGAACTTTTTTCTTCCTTGTAATACTCCTCTTGCAACAGGGCTTGAGAAAGAAATGAAAACTATTAAGTTTGTTAATAAAATTAACCAAAAGTTAATTCTTAAAAAGTATGATAAGAAAATTGAAATGATTATTGAAAAAAGGAAGATTATTATTGCAATTTTAAATCCTTTTTTTAATGATTTATTTATTAAGAATTTTATCTTTTTATTCTCATGTTTAACATTAAGTTTAGAAGTCAGTTTAGTTATTATATTTTGAATTGCTTCTGTTGGGATGCCATAAATGTAAATTATTGACATTAAAACCGCCAGGGTGCCGTATCCTTCAGGACCTAACATCCACTCGCGCGCCATAGCAAAATGGAAAAGATAATTCAGAACATTAAAAATATTCATTGTGACAAATAAAATTATTGCGCCTTTTCCCAGTTCACTTGATAAATATTTTTTAAACATGTTAAGTGTAAATAAATTGTTTGAATAGTAATAATGAAAGCAAAATAATAATTATCTGGAATAGGTTAATTAAATAGACAACATCTTTTTCGTAAACTTTATTTTTGAATTTTTTTAGAATTAATATTGAAAGGTGTGTCAGGCTGTAGATTTTTTTATAAGGAAGCTCTAAACTGCCGTCAGGATTTGGAATTGCAAAAGAATGTTTTTTTAATGGAATAAAAACAAATGCAGCGATTTTCTCGAAGTTTCCAAGAATTGCCATAATTGCGATAAAACCGCCAATTGGGTAGGTTAAAACATCTCCTGGAAAAACTAATGCTGGAAATTTATTGAAGATATAAAATCCTAAAAGTGCTGCAACCATACATAAACCAACAACTGCCAGCCACGCTGTGCCTGTAATATATGAGATATAAGACAAAAATCCAATAATTAATATTCCTTGGCTTGTTTCCAAACCATTAAAACCTGCTAAAAAATTATACGTTGCTGTGGCGCCCATAATTCCTAATGGGATTAAAAATAAAGGGTACCAAATTCCCAAGTCTATGTTGCCTAATATAGGGAGATTAATTTTATGAACTCCTGCATTTATTACTACTAATGGAATTGATGCAAATAATATTAAAAATAATCTGAATCGTTTTGATAAGCCGTTATTTTTCCATCCAAGCAAATCGTCTGTTAATCCAATTATTCCTAAAATTAAAATTGAAGTTAATAATGAGAAAATTTCTAAATTTGATTCAATGTTTTGAAATATAAAAGTCCTAAATGAAACATATAATAAAACACCCAGGACAAATGAGATTATAACCATTATTCCGCCTGATGATGCAACGTTTTTAGGATGTGAAAATTTATTCATATCTTCCCATAACAATCCTGTAAAGTGGCATTTCTTAATCCATTTTGGAAGGAAAAAAATCACTAAAATCAAACTAATAAAAACAGGTATTAAAAGTATTAAATCCATTTTCTGAAACTATAACTGCCAATTTAGATATTTATTTGGATCTTTGTCTAAATATTCTTGTTTAACTTCTTCGTCGCCAGTATATTCAATTTCCCATATTTTTATTGGGCCCTGAATTCCCTGGAAATAAACAAAATCTGGAAGATCTAATCCTTGTGACTCTAAGCCTTCAATTAAAAGACTTTGTTGTGTGTGGGCTAATTTGAAATTAGGAAATTTTTTAAGGGGGTCATTTAAGATATAAATTTGAGACATCATTCCCCTCATTAGCCTTGGAGTTATAAACATTGCAACACCAATTCTGTTAACGCTAATTCCCTGACCTTGTTGAGATAGTGATGGAAAGATATATGCTGTTGCTTCAATTCCTGAACCAAAATCGAAAAACTTTTCTTCAACAATTATATATCTTAACTTAACATTATGCTGAACTCCTTGATAAATCATTATCACATAAGGTTGTTGGAGTGTTGTATTATTTCCATCTATTGAATAAGGCAGCATAATTGCACCAACACTAGTTTGGCCTGCTGGCAACATAATTTCTTTTCCATTTTCTTCAATAACTAAATCTTCGTCTAAACCATATCCTCCTATATAAGGACGAATTGTTGTATTTTGTGTTTCTTGAATTTGTTTTTCATCTAAAAAGTAAGTTCCAATATATGAAAGTCTATCAAAATTCTCGTCGCTGCCGATTTGTGCATAAGCGCCGTATTTACCTATGTCAGAAGAATCTATTAGTAAATGGGTTGAATTATGGTTGTATAGAAATTCTAATGCGTCATGCTGATTATCTCCTGTTAAAACCAATCTTCCCATATAATAATTCCAAAACGTGATTGCGTTTCCTCCGTCGAGAACAGTTGCTCTTTTTCCAATACTTTGGACCCAATAACCATAGTCCCACCAATGAGCGAAGACCGCGTCTTCAGGAGTTTCTTCCCTAACCCATTGCATTGCTTTTTGCCATTGTTGATTATATGATGAAGGAACAAAACTAAATGCCTCACTGGTTATTTGCTGATAAAATCCAGGATATTTTTGCGTATTAAAAGGCATTCCATAAAAGATATAAATTGTTAGGAAAATCACAACTACCACAATTCCTAAATATATTAGTTTCAAGTTTTTGTCTTCGGCTTTTCTGTATTTTTCTACTGACTCGACAACTAAATAACCAATGAAGATTGGAGCGATTGGCGCTAAAACCATAATTAGTCTTACTGCGCCTCTCGACGTAAATACAGTTAAAATTAATAATGAAAGCAAAACTAAATAATCATATCTAATTTTTTCAAAACTTTTATCGTCTCGTTTATAATATTCTAAATAAATTTTTATTAATATAAAAGCGAATAATAAAAATGCACAGTAATAAACCGCTTTACTAATAAAATTATCTCCGTTGAAAACGCTCGCTGAAGAATATCTTGAGAAAATTATTGATAATAAAAGAATTACATATGCTCCTGTTAAAATCCATGCGTCTTTGTTTCTTAATTTGTTTAACATATTCCTAAATAACACGACTGAACCAATTACGAAAAGCCAAAACATGATTGGAATATTTTGAGAGCCCAATTTTAGGAATGGGCCAAAACTTCCCCGCCATTCTGTGAAAAATGGCTGCCGGTTTTCTGCAACTGTCGTGTTCCATCTTCCTATAACTGGCCTGAATATCATTTGATGAATTGCCTTGGCTTTATCAACAACAAATGATGGGCCAATAAGAATTGAAGCAAAAACTATAACTAAAATAATTGAGATAATTATTGAAACAATGTTTTTTGGTAATTTTAAGTTAGATAAATACCTGTTGTTAGATAATTTTGTATTCCATAAAACTAAATGAACCACGAATGTAATGAAAACTAAAAATGCCAGGCCTGATGCTAACGAAGTAAGCATTGTGATTAGATTTGTTTTATTTGAGAAATATACTGATATTGAAATAGCTAAAATTATCCATTCGCCGTAGATTATTACTTCTTTTAATTTTACTTTGTTTAATATTAATGCTGCTAAACTTGCGACTGCGATTGGAATGTAAATATAAAGGACACCGCCCCATATCAACCCCATTATTGCTGTTGTTATTCCTGCTAAAGCTCCATATATATAAGCTGTTACTAATTTTTCTGATTTCCATGCTTTTAAGAAAAAGAAATATGCTAAGAACATAAAGAAAAATGCGGCCGATTCTTTTTCGGGAATTCCTGCTACTGTCCTTGATAAAAATATTGGGACAACAATCATCAGGAAAGTTGAGATTAAGGCGATTGCATTTGCATTGATTTTGCTCTCTTTTGATTTTTCAACAAACACTTCTCGCACAAATAAGAAGAATGAAATTATTGTTAAAACAAACATTAAGACAGGAAATAATACGCCTGCAAATTCAGGATTTGTTCCGGAATAAAAGAAATTAGATAGGTGATAAGTCCAATCAATCATTAATGGAAGAAGCATTGTTTCGCCGGAATTGTCAAAACCAAGGGGAACATTTCTCATCATGTCGATTTTTGGAAATGAGCCAGTTTTTATCACAGATTCTGCTGTTCTTAAAAAAAGCCATGGATCTAAATCTGGGCCGAGTGTCCAATTTTGGGTTGTTATATCCCATAAACCAGGGGTGCCGCCAAACGCTTTTCCAGGATTTAATAAAAAACCAGAAAAAGAAACAGGCCCTTGAGTATGGTCTTGCATTGGCAATGTTCTAATATAAATTCCTAAAAGAATTGCAATAATCAAGAAAAATGCAACCCAAACTTTTGGTTGTATTAAAAAATTAATTATTTTCTTCTTTCTGATTTCTATTACTTTATCATCATGAAAAACATTCATTTCCGCGGACTTGTCTCCAATAATTTCATTTTCTCTTTTAATTAAATCATCCATGTTTTTTTGAGAGATTGGCAATATATAAAGATTTCTTAGTTTTTGTATATTGGATAATAAAAAACATTTTTATACTCAATTCTCCTTAATTTATTATAAAAGAGGAAAATGGCGATTGAAGGAATATTTTTGCAGTTTGCAGTGATTTTGCTAGTTGCGTTTATAGTGTCTTACATAATCCGGTTGTTTAATCAGCCGATTATTGTTGGTTATATTATTGCGGGCGTGATAATAAGTCCGTTTATCCTCGATTTCGGTAATACTTCCACGGAAATAATTGATGTTTTTTCCAAGTTTGGAATTGCGTTTTTGTTGTTTATAGTTGGTTTGCATTTGAATCCAAAAGTCATTAAAGAAATTGGTTTGCCTTCATTGGTTATTGGATTAATCCAAATGGCTTTGACTTTTGGTTTGGGTTTTGTTATTGCATTGTATGTTGTCGGCTGGGATGTTGTGGCTTCGGCATATGTTGGTGCGGCGTTGATGTTCTCTTCTACAATTATTGTTATGAAATTATTGTCAGATAGGTCTGAATTGGATTCTCTTCATGGGAAAATTGCGATTGGAATTTTGATTATTCAGGATTTGGCTGCGATTGGAATTTTGATTTTTGTTTCATCTACCGGAATGATTGATGGTTCAACTTCTTGGGGAATGTTTGCGCTGCAGAGTTTGTTAATTGGCGGTGGATTGCTTTTTGCGACTTTAATTGTTGGGTTTTTTATTTTGCCGTTTGTTTTGAAGTCGGTTGCAAAATCGCAGGAATTATTGTTTTTGTTTTCGATTACGTGGTGTTTTTTAATTGCTGCTCTTTTCAGTTTTTTTAATTTTTCTATTGAAATTGGCGCCTTACTTGCTGGAGTTGTTTTATCAATAAGCCCTTACAGCACCGAGATAAGTGCGAAGATAAGGCCGTTAAGGGATTTCTTTTTAGTGTTGTTTTTTATAATCTTGGGATTGCGAATTCAATTAGATAACATCGGGAATATTTTGGTTAATGCGGTGCTTTTCTCTTTGGTTGCTTTAATTTTTAAGCCAATAATTTTGAGTGTTTTGATGGCAATGTTTGGACATGCAAAAAGGAACAACTTCATTGTTGGAACAACGCTTGCGCAAATTTCCGAGTTTTCTCTGATATTGCTGACATTAGGTTTGAGTGTTGGACATTTGTCAAAATATGGAATAGAAAATAATGAAGTTATCTCGACTATAACGCTAACTGCTGTGATTACAATTACTTTATCGACTTATATGATAATTTATTCAAAGAAAATTTATAATAAAATATCTTCGACATTTCTTGTGTTTGAAAAAAAATCTGCTCAAAGGAAAAACGAAAAGAAGAAAAAATATGACGCGATTTTGTTTGGTTATAATAGGATTGGTTATGGAATTTTAAGGAGTTTGAAAAAAATTAAGAAAAATTATGTTGTGGTTGATTTTAACCCAGAGACAATTGAGAACTTGTCGAAGCTGAGAATTCCTGCGCTGTATGGAGATGCTTATGATTCTGATTTGATAAATGAGCTGCCGTTGAATGATGTGAAGTTGGTTGTTTCGACGATTCCAGATTTTGAGACTAATTTGCTGCTTGTTGAAAATATTAGAATGATAAATAAATCTGCGATTGTAATTTTGAGAGCGCATTCTGTTAAAGACGCTCTTGATTTGTATGATAAAGGCGCTTCTTATGTTTTGACTCCGCACTTTTTGGGGGGACAATATATTTCAAAAATGATTGAAAATTCAGAAGTTAGAGCTGCTGAATATAAAGAAGAGAAAGAGAGACATATTGAACATTTAAAGAGCATGATTGAAAGAGGAATTGAACATCCAGAGGTTGAGAAAAACTAAAATGAAAATTAATTCAAAACTTTTATTGAAACCTGAAGATTTTAGACCTTCAGTTAAGAATTGGATTGTCAAGGGCATTCTTAATCCTGGCGCTATGAGACTGCCTGACAATAAAATTATGCTTTATGTCCGGGTTGCCGAATCTGCGGGAATCGAGCATGAACAACTGAAAAAATGCCCGATGATTACCTCGTCGAGAAAATCAAAATTTAAATATATTGATGTTGACGGAAAAAATCCGCTGAAGATAAAAGAAAATAAAATTGTGCTGGTGAAAGATGTCTGTGATGTTAAGTTGTCGCATATTTCGCATTTCCGAAGAGTAATTTTAGGTAGGAACGGATTTAATATTGAAAAAATTGAGCAAAAGCCGATTTTTAGCGGAACGCCGATTAGCAGCAACCTCGGTGTTGAAGATCCCCGCATTGTAAAAATGGAAAACAGATATTTTATGACTTATGTCGGAGTTTCATTGAAAAATGGAATCTCGTCTTATATGGCGACTTCTAAAGATTTGAAAAATTGGGAGAAAAAATGGATGATTTTTTCTGAGCAGGACAAAGATGTTGTTTTGTTTCCAGAAAAAATAAATGACAAGTATATCGTAATGCATCGTCCTGAAACTTCGTTCAGCAATTACAAGCCGGGCATTTGGCTGTCTTATTCGCCAGATTTAATTCATTGGGGAGAAGACAAGATTTTAATGCGTCCTCGAAAAAACAGCTGGGAACAGGAACGAATAGGCGCTGGACCGCCGCCGATAAAAACAGACAAGGGATGGCTTTGCATTTATCATGGAGTGAAAATCAAGAAAAAAATTAACGAGATTAATGGAAAAGAAGAAGAGTATAGTATTTACAGCGCTGGTGCTGTTTTACTGGATTTGAAAAAACCAGAAAAAATTTTAGCTATTTCACCAAAAGACAAGCCATTGTTTGAGCCTTCGCATGAGTTTGAGAAAGTTGGGTTTATGAATAATGTAATTTTTCCGACAGGAATTGTTGAAACTTTGGATAAAAAATCAGTCCTGTTATATTGCGGCGGAGCTGATACAGTTACAGTTGTAAAGAAAATTTCTTTTAAGGATATTTTTGAAAGTATGGAGTGGAGATAAAATTAGCTCGCTGACGCGAGGATAATTGTTCAGTGCCTGACTTCATCAAGGCACTTCGTAGAAAAAAAGATAATGCATAATTTCTCAAAGTTAGATGTTTGTTATAAGATTGAATTTTTATCAGTTACTAAAACTCAATGTTGAATCTGAGTTAATTTTATATTAATCCACGAGCTTACGAGTGCTAACTTTTCTAAAAAACCTTAAAAACCTTTCCTATTATTACATTATTATTCGCTAGCTTCTGAATAGCCATAATAGATAATTTTTTAAGCAGGGGTTTCTTCTGTATTTTATGGAAAAGAATATACTTGATTTCACTATAATTATTGAGCAAGATGAAGATGGGGTTTATGTAGCAAAAGTTCCAGAAATTGATGGTTGTTATACCCAAGGGAAAACATTGAATGAAGTTTTAGAAAGGATTAAAGAAGCAATTGAATTATGCCTTGAAGCAGATAACGAAGAGGTCAATCCTTTGAAATTTATAGGTATTCAAAAAATTCAGATTGAAAAAAAGCCAGTCATGTAAAATGACAAAGTTAATTATTATTTCTGGAAAAAAGTTTTGCAAAATTCTTGAAATGCTGGGTTTTGAAAAAGTTCAAGGAAAGGGCAGTCATGTAAGATACAAGCATGAAGATGGACGAAGAACTGTTATTCCAATTCACGGAAACGAAGATTTGGGAAAGGGTTTATTGAGGGAAATACTAAAACAAATAAATATAAGTAAAGAAGAATATGAAGAATTAAGAAAAGAGGTATAAATGAAACTATTAATTGTTAAAAACAAAAAAGAAGTTGCTAAGAAAGCTTCGGAAATAATTGCTAAACAAATTAAAAAGAAACCTAATTCAGTTCTTGGTTTAGCCACAGGAAAAACAATGATTCCATTGTATAAAGAATTAGTTAAGAGCAAGGTTGATTTTTCTAAGGTTAAGACTTTTAATTTAGATGATTATTCAAATAAGAAATATCAAAAGTATATGGATAAACATTTATTCAATAAAATAAATATTCCAAGAAAAAATATTAATTTTCCATCATCTTCAAATGTTTCAAAATATGATTTTTTAATAAAAAAAGCAAAAGGAATTGATTTGCAGATTTTAGGAATTGGAAAAAATAGCCACATTGCATTTAATGAACCTGGCTCGTCGTTTAAGAGCAAGACGCGAAAAGTTAATATTAAAGGCAAGACTGCTTACAGCGTCGGCATTGCGACAATTATGAAATCGCGAAAGATAATTTTGTTGGCGTTTGGTAGGGAGAAGGCTAAGGCGATTTTCAATACTCTTAAAGGGAAAATTTCTGAAGATGTTCCTGCTTCTATTTTAAGAAAACATAAAAATGTGATTGTTGTGGTTGATAAGAAGGCGGGGAGGAAGTTATAGAATTATTAACCAATATACATTTTATCTTTAATCAATCTTGGAAAATGCTTTTTAAGATCTCTTTGAGCAATACTTGAGAAAAATGTAAGAAATTTTATTTTAAATTTAACTTTAAAAAATTCAGAAAGGAATAACGTAAGGTCGTAAACCATGTCTTCCGTTATTCCTTTTATTAGGAGTGCACTATAAAATCTAATTTCCTCACCATTTTTTTTCATTAAAGTTAAGCTTACATCAGTGGGATCAGGTATAATTGAAATTTCTAAATAATCAATTTCATTAAAATCTTTTTCTTTAATTATATTTCTTTTTGGAAATATATAAGAATGTATTTCTTTAAATTTCCTTCTTTGTTTATTGAATTCATAGGATACTGAAGAATTTAATCCTGGTAATGATACTACAATAAAAAATAATCCCAATATAAAAAGAATGATAGAAAAGATTTTAACAATTAACTCATTTGTATCTTGAAAAAATAGAGACATTAGCATTATTCCAATGATAACCCCAATTAAACCCCATAACTTTGATTGTGGAAAAAGATAGAGTGTATTACTTTTTTCGTCATATTTAATCTTTCTATATCTTTTCAGAAAAGAATATTTTTCTTTCATCTTTTTTTAAGTAAATTTAAATTAATAAACCTTATGTTTAAAATTAAATAAACTTTAATACCCTATTCACTTCTATCTTTCATGAAATCCTTAGTAATTATCGCTCATCCTGACGATGAAACAATTTGGATGGGTGGGACTATTTTACAAAATACGTCTGAAGATTGGACAATAATTTCTTTATGCAGAAAACACGACGAGGATAGACAGCCAAAGTTTATGAAAGTGTGTGAGGCTTTGAATGCTAAAGGAATTATTTCTGATTTAGATGATGAGGAGTTGAAGCCGATTGAAATTGTAAAAGTAATTGAAGAAATAATTTCTCTTTTACCTTCTAAAGAATATGATGTTATTTATACTCATGGAAAAAACGGCGAGTATGGACATATAAGACATAAGGAAATTCACGACAGCGTCGCGAAAATGGTTGAAGTTGGTTATTTGAAATGCAAGATGTTGAAGTTTTTTTCTTATATCAAAGGAAATGAAATTCCGCCAGTTAATCCTGAATTGAAAGTTATGATTGCGAATCCGAATGCAAAAGAACATATAGGGTTGAGTGAAGAAATCCTTAAAAGGAAAAAAGAGCTTGTTCGTGACATGTATGGATTTCAAGAAGGAGGGTTTGAAGTAATGAGCGCTGGAAAAATTGAAGCATTTGATTTTTGATTTTAAAATGTATAAAAAATTTTGTTAACGCAAAGAATTGATAAGATGATAAATAAAAATAATCCCAAGAATATAATTGATACTGGTTTGGTTATTAATAATTTTATTAAATCTGCCGAAGGCAGTAAATTATTATGGAGTAATGAATGAAAATTCTTTTATTATATCCTTATCCTTTAGAGATGGACGGGCAGAGTTTACAAGGACATTATTTAGCAAAGGGTTTAAGAGAATTGGGTGTTGAAGTTATGGAATGCAGCAGGAATAATAATTTACAAAAATTGTGGACTTACAAATCATTTAATCCTGATGCAGTTATTGGAATTGGTTTTTGGGGGGACTCGCCTGATGTTTTGTATTCTCCTTTGAATCATGGTTTAAAGGCTGTGCCGTGGTTTAATGCCGACGGGTGGGTTGCGAATTATCATGATACATTTAACAACTTGCCTTTGATGTGCGTGACAAGCAACTGGGTTAAACAGACTTACATTCGAGATGGATTGCATGGAAATAATATTCATGTTTGTCCGATTGGTTATGATCCAGATGTGTTTAAACCTATTCCAATACACGACAAGAAAGTGCAGAAATTGAGAGAGCTGCTTGGAATTCAGCCAGACGAGAAAATGATTTTCACTGCCGGCGGCGACGTAACTAGCAAAGGTGCGCAGGAGATGATGCAGGCGATTGCTAAATTTCAAGATAAATTTCCAAATTGGAAATATGTTTTAAAAGTTAATGAAGGTTTTTCTGCAGAAGACCATGGAATCGAAGAAGATAAATTAATTGAAAAACTTGGTTTTGACAGGAATCGTATTACGTATCTTAGCGGGGAATATTCTCCAGGGTTTATGGCAATGCTGCTTAATGCGTGCGATGTTTATGCTGCGCCGTCGAGACTAGAAGGTTTTGGAATGATTCAATTAGAGGCGCAGGCTTGCGGCAAACCGGTTGTTTCTATTAATGTTGGAGGACCGAAAGATGTTATTAAACATAATGAAACCGGATTTCTTGTTGATGTCAGCCATGAAATTAAATTAGATAGAGAGTGGGCTTATCCTTGGATGGGGTTTGAAGAAAAGCACCAGATTACTTTTCCTGAACCAAAAACTTTTGCGTACAGAGCAGATATTAATCAACTTGCAGAATGCACTTTAAGGCTGCTTCAAGACGATAACCTTCGAAAACAAATGGGCGAAGCTGCTGCAAGACATGCTTTTGAAAATTTTCATTACAAAGTTTCTGCGAAGATAATGCTGGATTTGTTGAAAGAGAATTTAATTAATACTTAAATTAATTTTTGTATTTTCTAAGATAAATAAGTAAGAAGATAATTCCAAAAATACTTAATAAAATTCCAATCATTTCTTCAATAGTCTTGCTTTGGTAAAAAATTATCCCTTTTGAATCTGAAGGCGGATTGATATACATGAATCCAAGATTAGTTTTATGAATTTCAAGATTTTTCCCAGATTCTAAATCTTTTGCTTTCCATGTTTTATGATAAAATTCCTTAAATAAAACTGCATCGTTTTCATCAACAGAATCGTATTTTACTATAACTTTGTCTGGATTTTCTCTTTCCCATTCGAAAGCTTTTTCTTTTCCAAATAAATCATCGTCGAGATAATCCACTAAAGAAATAATTTGTTTTGCTTCTAAATATTCAAATAAAGTGAAGGCGTAACCATTTAAAGAAAACTTAAGTATAATTTTAAATCTTGCATCATTCTCAAATTTACCCATAGAGTCACTAGTTGTTCCTTCAAAATATTTTATTCCAAACCAGTCTAAATAATAAATAGATTTATTGATATCTTCTGAATTCCAAATAGCATCAAGAAAATCGCGATGAGTTTGTAAATTCAACATCCCTGCATCTTGATAACCAAAATTATGTGATACATGGGGCATGAAATAATTAATTGTTTCTCCAAAAACATATCTTGAAGTCCCAAACCTATAATTTGAAAACTCGTTTTGCAAAGGAAAATTTTTGTCATTTATTACCTCTTGTATAATTTCGTATCTACTGTTTTCCCCATAATAAGAAAAACTCTCAAAATTCTTATTTATTATTGTAAAATTCCATAATAATCCAATAAACAAAATCAAAAATAATCCTACGAGCAAATATTTATTTTCAAATAATTTTGTTTTGTAGATTGTTAATCCTAAAAATATTGATAAAAAAATAGAAAATGGCAAAACAAATCTAACTGGGTCAACTCCGAAAGGATAATGGTTTCCTAATTTTCCTAAAAGCAAAAATCCGAGGATAAAGACAGCTAATAAAGAGAATAATATTAATTTATTATTCCAACATTTTTTAAAAGATAAAATAAATAAAGCAGGAATAAATAAAAATGCCAACACTCCAATTCCGCCTGCTTGCAGCCCCCAACAACACTCGCCAAACCCAAATAAGAATGAAAAATCTGGAGCATAGCCCTCATACCCTGCCGATGAGTTAGAGTAAAACAAAAAAGGAATAAACCAAAATGAAGAGAGTAAAATTGGAATAGCGCCGTATAAAAATATTTTCTTAATATTAATCCAATTTATACCTTCAAAAAGAAATCTTAAGAACATTAGAACGCCGATTAAAAATCCGACGATAAAATGTATAAGAATTCCGGCTGTAAAGATTAAACAAAAAAAGACAAAATCAATTCTTTTATTCTCTTTTATAGATTTTTCAAGAAAATATAATGAAAAGGGAATTGTCCATAACGCAAAAAAATAAGGCAGGTTGCCTGTGCTTATCCAATAATATGAAATGCTCAAAACAGTTAGATAACTAAGCCCGCTAAACAAAGATACTTTTTCGTCTTGGGTTTTATATCTAATAAAAAAATAAATTCCTATCGATGTTAGGTATATGCTCAAGAAACTGAGAAAGTTTGCTGCAAAAAAAGTGTTTGGGAATAGGGCAGTTAAATAATAAAATAAAGGAGGATATAATTTTAAGAATAAAGTTCCAGAATACCACGACATGTCCCAGTCAGCAAATGGGTAGAGTTTGAGGTAAGAAACTTTGCTTAAATGCCCTAACGTATCCAATCCTAATGGCTGGTTGCTCAACAAAGGTTTGTAAAATAAAAATAAAGACACAAATAATATTATTAAAATCGAAAATAATTTTTTATTCATCTTTAAATGTCCATAATTTATTTCCAATGAAATTTATCATTAAAGTTATTGCTATCGCTATAAGTTGAGATATCATATACCATAATCCAATAAATTCTGTAAAAACATATAAGAAAAATAAATTTGAAATCGCGGCCGTAATACTAACAATAAAAAATTTAGAATATTTCTTGGTAGTTTTATACCTTATATCTTTTCTAAATGTCCATAGGGTATTTAGAATAAAACTATTTGTAACTGCAACTAAGAATGCAAATAAGGAAGATAAAATATACCAAATAGAAAAAAATTCTGTAAGAACATAAAGAACCAGTAAATGAATAATAGTGTTCATAGCTCCAACCACAGAGAATTTAAGGAATTCTTGGGTTATTCTGAAATTTGGTATTTTTATCATTATAATACATTAACAATTTATACTTATTAACTTTATCTAATTTAGTCTTTAATAAAATCAAAAAGTTAAAATACTATATATATTTATAAAAAATTGTAAAGAAATAAAGATATTTTAAAATAAAATGATTCAAATAAAAAAAGAGGATTTAGTGGGAATATTATTTATTGGAATAGTCATCTTTTTATTGGGCTTTTATTATTTTAGTTTTTATAGAATAGACCAAGAGATTTCCCGAATGAATAATGAGAATATTTTAATTGAAGGAAATAAAGTTGATTTAGATTCCATGACTTTGAGACAAAAAATTGCGCAGATGATAATGGTGAGAGGGGATGAAAAAGATTTAAGATTTAATAATTTAAATGTTGGAGGAATTTTTTTAGACAGGCAAGGAACAGAAGAGAGATATAAAAAATTAATTAATGATTATCAAAGTAATTCTAAAATTAAACTTCTTGTTGCAACTGATTTGGAAGGGGCTTGGTCGCCTTTTTATAATTCTCCAGAAAGTCAATTGTCTCCTTATTTTTCAGAGGTTGAAACTATTCAAGAAGCGAATGAAATAGGAATAGAGCACGGAGAAATATTAAAGGAAATTGGATTTAACTTGAATTTTGCTCCTGTTTCTGAATTGAAAGATGATGTTTATGGAGGAAGAACTTTTGCTGGAACAAATGAAGAAATTGAAAATAAGATTGAAGCATATATTGGCGGTTTGCAGAAAAATGTTCTGGGAACATGCAAGCATTATCCTGGAAAAGCGCTGGAGGAAAATTTGCATTATCAGAAAGACACAGTAACAATAACAAAAGAAGATCTTGATTTGTTTGATATTTGTTTAGAAAATAATATTTCTGCAATAATGATTAGTCATCAAATCGCTGAGGGAGAATTAAATTCTAATGGAAAACCTTCGAGTGTTTCAAAAGAAGTAATTTCGAGTATTGATGAGCCTGTTTTAATTGTTGCTGATGAGATTAATATGAGGGCATTGAAGGATTTTTACCCTGAGAGAAAAATAATGTATATTGATTTAATTAACGCTGGAGAGAATTTGATTCTTGATTTTCAATTAAGTTCATTTGAAACTTATAGATTGATTAAAAATATTGAGAAAGAAGTTGATAAGGGAAGTATTGATGAAAAACTAATTGATGAAAGTGTTAGGAGAGTTTTAATTGCGAAGGGCTATGAAGTGGGGTGAGAAAAAGTTGAAGTTGGAAAATGAAAACTAAACCGACAGATCTAAAAATATTGTATTCTAATTTAGCGTATGAATAACAAGGAATTAGGAAATATGGGAGAAAAAGAAATCGTTAGTTTAGTTGCTTGTCCTAATTGTAAAAACAAACTCATGCGACTTCCTCTTAATTATCCCCTTGTAGATATTCAATGTAGCGCTTGTTATTTTAGGGCACAAGTAAAGACAGTGAATTCTTCTCCAAAAAATATCTCTTTTGGTGCTGGATGGGAAATAATGAATAAAGTTTTGAAATCTGGGTATATGGTTCCGCCGACTTTTTTTAATTTTAAATGGAATGATGGAAAAAGTCAAGAAATAAGGTTTTATCCATTCATACCAAGAATTAATTTAAGAAAATATCAACTTTCAAAAAAAGCAAGAAGAGCCAATTACAAAATGTTTCATTATATAGGTTTAGATGACTTACCATTTTTTATAGTTTTCGAGAAATAATCACAACAGCACTCCCTATTCATCTTTTCGTCAATACATTTTTAAATATCATAATCTTTAAATAATAAGAAAAGAGGGAAGCATCATGGAACAAAATTTACAAGAAATGTCTGTTTTGAGAAACTTTGAAAAAGATAGTGAATGGTTCCATAAAAATATAAATAAATTGAGGGAAGAGGGTTTTGAAGGGAAATTTGTGGCTGTAAAGAATTCTAAAACTCTTGCTTCTGATAAAAACGTGGATTTATTAATTAATGAAATAGAAAAAAAGGGAGAGAATCCCTCTTATGTCTTTATAGAATTTGTACATCCAGAAGGCTTCACTTTAATTCTTTAAAATGAAAAGAATTCCATTGGAAGTTTATGAATTTGCAGGAGATTTAAGAGTAATGGCTCATTTTATTCTAAGAGTGAAAGAGCTTTCAAGATTTGTTCCGATAAATGCTATTGTTGATACTGGCAGTCCGATAACTCTTATCGGTCCTTTAGATACGAAGAAGATGAGAATTTCTAAAATACAACTTAAAAAATTAGATGGAAGACACAAACCTGTTAACATTGGCGGTGAAAAAATACAAACTAAAATAATTGAAAAATCAAAATTAAAGTTTGGAAATGAATTTGAAGTAGAAATGCCTGTAGAAATTCCAATAGAAGATGATGATAATCCAACTCAACCAAGTCTTTTAGGTGTTGATTTTATGTTGAAAACTAAAGCAAAATTATTTTTTGATCCAGATAAAAGAGAAGCTTATTTTGAAATAGGAGATTAATCACAACAGCACTCTTCCTTTCAATAAACTTTCGTAAGCGAGAATATACATTCCTGCGTTCCAAGCTTGATTGCCTTCCTGGCTGCCGGCATGGGACTTTCCTGGTCTTCCTGTTTTTCCATTAAGCCATTCACCGAAATTTGATTTTATGTTTGCTTTTGCAAGCTGTTCCAATTGCTTTTCTGCTTCTTTGATGTTATTGTTTTTTATTAAACACAAAATGTAAAATCCGCCGATAAAAGTCCAGATTCCCGCGTTGCTGTAATGAAAGGGTTTACCTGCTTCTGAATCCAAAAAATAATCCTGCCAGTCTTTGCTTTTAGGAATTATTGGGGGAAAAATTGCTTTTACCGGATATGGTTTATCAATTCTTTTTTCTTTAACATGAGATAAAATTCTTTTTGTTTGTGATTCATCAGCTAAACCAAATAATATTGCTAAGAAATTTCCCAACGATTCAAACCATTCACCTTTTTCGTGGTAAGTATTATGATTTTTCCAACGCCAAGGTAAATAGTAACCTTTGCTTGCGTCCCACAAACCATCGTCTTTGTCTTCGTTGACCATCGCTTTTAGTTTTTGAGACTTGGATGTTTGTCCTGTAATTTTTAAAACATAATAGTAAAGTGCGTTTGTGTTTATTGTATGCCCATAACGATGCGGAAATGCGTCAAACCAATCTGATGTCGGCAGCTGCTCAAGCATTCCATCTTCACCCATATCTTGATAACTAAGCCATGTCAATGCTTTTTTTATTTCAGCAGAATATTTTCTTTCCATAGAACCATCGTTGAATCTTTTTTTGTAAATGTAATGCCCTATTATGAACCATAAAGTTGAATCAATTGACTTAAAATCTACATGGGGTTTTCGTTTTGAGAATTTGTCAACAGCGTTGGGAATCTGCCCGTTTTCTGATTGATTAGAAGAAAGAGTTATCAATGATTGCTTAAATGTTTCCTGGAAATTTTTGTCAAGAAGACTTGCTCCTAATGAAGTTATCATTGAATCCCTGCTCCAGACAGCGTCGTAACCTGGATGAGCTGCGAAAAATCCGTTTTTAGTTTTGCATAATTCCAGTACTTCGTTTGCTTTCGCATACGCATCTTCAATTACTTCTTTCTTCATTATTTAAGGAAAGAGAGAGTGTATTAAAATGTTTTGTTAGTGTGTTAAAACAAACTGATGATGTAATCTTAATATAAATATTGCACATCTCGCGTCCATGTTTTGCTATTAATGTTCAAGATTGTCAAAACATAAACACTCGTCCAAAGTTGTGTTATTAACTATTAATTAATCTGCGACTGGAAGAGCAACAAATTATAAGATTAAGAAAAATATTTATAAAATTATTTATTTGAAATAATGTAAATAATAAATGTTAAATCTTTATCCTCTCATCTTTTATAGTTTTTAGAATTAAAGCTGTGACTGTTCTTTGAACGAAGTCGTATGTCTGCATTCTTTTTATGAAAATATCTAATTCTCTTCGGCTTTTGAATCGCGCAATTACTAAAACATCGAATTCTCCAGTCGTGTCATATATAGCCATAACATTAGAATCACTTTTTAATCTGTTTTCCACTTCAGACTCCTGACCCTTGGAAACCCTAATCATAATCAACACGTGAATGTCATATCCAAGTTTGTCATAATCGACTCTTGTCGTGAATTGGTTTATGATTTTTTCTTTTTTGAATTGCTTCAATCTTTTTGCGATTGTTACTATGCTGACTTTTGTATTCTTTGCTAAACTTCTATAGGACTGCCTGGAATTTTCTATCAACTCGTTAAGAATTCTCCTTCCGGTTTCGTCCATTTCATACATATTAATATAACTAAATAAATGTTTTCATTAAAAAGGTTAACAAGTATTTAATATTTTCTATTTTCGTTATCATTCGTTAACTAAAAGACAAGCAAAGTATATATAGTATTAAGTGCGTTATTGGGTATGGTGGCTGCAGCATTAAAAACTGAAGAAGATTACCGAAATATTTCTAGAAGCCGTTTGGAAAGATATGAGGCATTTATTCCTGATTATAGAGAAGTTCCTGAAGATATGCAGGAGCCAATTCATAGGCTGACTTATTTTATAATCAATGGGAGTTTTCATTCTGCATTGGAAATTGCGTTAGAAAATAATTTCAGCCATGACTTAATAACTAAATTAAAAAGAGAGTGCAGTTTTTCTCCCGATATAGAAAGAAAAGAAAGAAGAAGTATTTGGAGAAGAGGAGGACATGATGCCATTGAATGAAAGACAAAGGGTGGAAAGAATAAAGAAAAGAATAGAAAGTGGTGGGTTAAAGTTAAGACAGCTTGAAGATTCAGGACATTCAAATTATGGAGAGTACCACATAGCAAAAAGGGAATTTGATGACGCAAGAAAAGATATGGAAAGATTTCTTAGAACTGTAAAAAGCAGCGACATAAGAGCAGAATATTCAAAATATACACCAAGAAAATTCGCAGCGAGAATTTTGCATACAACATTAGAAACTATAGGGTTGTATTAAAAAGTGATACTATTTTGAAGTTTATTCGTTTTTAAAGAATATTGTTGTTAATTAAACTTAATCAATTTATAATCATCAAATTCAACATCCATGAAGTCTGTTCTTATTCCAGTATAACCGCTTGATAAAATTGGATACCCTTGACTTTTTTTGTAATCTCTTGCTTCCAGAATCAAAATCCAATTATTATTTTTATTTTCATCCATATAAAGTTTAATAATTGATTCTCCATTAACGTTTTTAACTTCGCTCCGAATGCCAATCCATTTATCTTTTGGAAGTAAATTAGGATTTAAGCCTCTGTCATAAACTCCAGGAAATATCTTTTTTGAAGATAAAGTATAATACGTTCCAAAATATTTCTTTTTTATTATAGCTGTTCCATCAGTTCGGACTCCAGCATAATAAAAATTATTTCCATCTAAGTAGCGGCTCATTAAAAGAATTCCATTATATCCGTCGCGATTTGGGCTTAAGCTTAATTGATCCCTATTAATTTTAAAATAAACTGTCTGTTGAAAGTCTTTCCATTTAACTCTTGTTAATAATCTGAAGATATTTTGAGGATGATAACCATTATCTGTGTCTAAGGGATTAGAGTTATAATAAATTAATCTCCATTTATCATTTGAAAGAAGTTCTTTTTGAATTGTCTTTCCTGCACCATTTTCAATTATTAATTTACCTCCTGAATTAAGCCAGAAATAAGGACTTGATGTTTCAGCGTCGCTGCCAGCTTCGTATAAAATACCATTTTGAGAAAAACTATAAACAAAGGGCGAACTCACAGCTATTGCATCTCTTGCCTCTACGTTTACAACTGTTACACTCAATAAAAATAACATTAAAACAATTAAACCAATACCTCTTTTCATAAAATATATTATCAAAATGTGTATTTAAACAATTAAGATAATAAAACATATATTTTGAATTGTATGTTTTAGAGAATATATTTGTTATCCTTCAACAATCAAATCTTTGAATGTCTTGAACTCAGCGTTTTGTTCTTTACTCAATTTATCAAGCTCGTCAAGCATTTTTTTAAATTCGCTATATCGTTCAGAATCAAATTCATTTACAATTTCGCCGGAATCATCTTTTTGCAAATAATCTTGAGGATGAATCATGACAACACAATAATAATCCTCTTCTAAACTTTTCTTGCAATCTTCAATAACCCCTTCTACGGGGATAAATTTAGTATTATAAAAATCATAAGTTCTTGCTGTATATCCAAGTGATAAGAAATCCTTTTGTTCAGTTAAATAATATTCATCTTCCTTAGCTGAAAAAATTTTGAATCCAGCATCTTTCAATGCTAATAGTGTCTTATAATTATATTCATTAGATGGTGGAATGAAAGTTACAGGCACAATTCCAAGAGTTGTCAAAATTTCTTTATTACCTTCTTTTATTGATTCATATGCTTCTCCATAATTTAACTCCTTAAACTCATTAAATGTATGTTCACTTCCATGCAACGCAATCTCAAAATTAGGATTGCTTTTCATTTCATTAAGCCACGAAACTAATTCTTTATCTTCATGCAATTGGTAAATCCTATTAGGAATTACCGCAATTGTTATTGACATATTTCTATCGAGAATATCTTGGATTAACTTTTCCGACGTGCCTCTATATTGATGGGCAGCTATGTCATCCATTCTAATAATTATTGTCTTATTTCCAGAGTTTACTGGTGATTGAATCTTGCTATCTTTGGAAGCATAATTAATAGGTTCTATGTAAACGTGTTTAACTTCTGATAATTTTTGTAATGAGAGATTTTCATAAATAAAATTTGAAGCATCCTTTCTATAACTTTCTACATTACTTTCTTTCAAAATATATAGATATGTCGCTGAAAAGAATAGTATTAATATAATTATAGAAGCCACATATTTCTTCTTGCTTACATTTTGTTTAAACTTGTAATTATTTTCTTCCATTATCTTGTTCCCCAGCTTGAATCTCTAAGTTTTAAAATTGCATAAGGCAGCTGCCAAATTAATACTAAAGAATAAAACCATGCAAAGGCAACCCCATAAATCCACAAATTATCTTTTTTATGGATGTGATAATAAACTCCATAAATTGAAGACATTAATATTAACCCAAATATGTAAAACCATGGCATTATTTCTTTTGTAAAAGGAAGCCAAATAATTGCTCTAAATACGATTATTGGAGCCAATAAAGGAAGTATGACTCCAAGGAAAAATGAAACAGATGCTATGGGATTTTTCTTCCACATAAATACACTTGCTCTTAAACTTTCTCTTGTCCACGATTTCTTCCATCTAAGTTGTTGTTTGAAGAAAACTTTCCATGTATCTGGAACTACAGTGTAACATTCAGCTTCAGGTGCATAAATTGTTTTGTATTTTTCAAGAAGATAATTTGTCAAAGCCCTATCATCCCCATAAGTACATTGAACTCCAAGAAATCTTTGATTCTTCCAATCATTTAATACTTCTAGTACATATTTTCTCCTATAAGCAGAACAACATCCACTACAACACATAACACTTCCGAAAATTGCCTCTGCTGATTTGTAAGCTTTGAAAGCTACATAATATCTAACTGTTTGCATTTTTGTAAGAAGATTAGTATCGCTGTTGTAAACATCTGCGTGTCCTGCAACTGCAGCAATTTCTGGGTCTTGAAAGTATTTTACTAATTCTTTTAGAGTGTTCTTTTTAATGAAACTATCAGAATCAACAAACAAAATTATTTCACTCTTTGATAATCTTACTCCTTCAGCCATACCTTCTCTTTTTCCTCTATTTTTCTTCCAATCAACTACTTTCATTTTAATCCCCATACTTTCTGCCTCTCTTTTTACTTTTAACATTTCATCCAAAGTATTATCTGTTGAGCCGTCGTTAACTGCAATTATATCAAATTTATCTTTTGGATAATCACTCTTCAACATTTCTCTTAATGTTTTTGCTATATTATCTCCCTCGTTTTTTGAAGGTGTAACAAAAGTTACAGTTGGACGATAATTAGGATTAATTAAATCAGGATTGACAGGATCGTAAAAATATGCAATAGAAAATCTAGATAAAATATACAAAGATACTAATATGCTATATGTACCGAAAAGCAATGTATTATCAATTTGTTTAATAGTTATTATCTTTATTATTATCACTACGTATATTAGTAAAAAGAATAACACCCATAAATTAAAGTTCTTCTCTTTGAGTTTTACAAATACGTTTTTTTTGTACTTCTTAACATCAGACTTTTCCATATAACAATACTATAAATTAGCTTTTTAAACCCTTCTATTGTTATCATTATATAGGTGTAACATTTAAAGGGGTTTGGTCAATAAGTTTATTAATATTAAGATAAGCCACTTCAAATGGAAACTCCAAAAAGATATTTGTGTATTTGTTCAATGGGGAGAAATAGAAGTCCAACAGCTGTTGAAGTGCTTTATGAATTGGCTGAAGAGAGGAAAACTGAGGTTTACGCAGAACATTATGGGATTAGAAATAAAAAACATTATATGACAAGCTCAAGGGTCGAATCATTTGATTATGTGTTAGTAATGGATGTTTTAAGGAAATGGAAGGTTGAGTCTTCATGCGAAATTTCAGAAGATAGAATTATAAATCTAGACATTCCAGATAAATACGATTTGAAAATCCCTAAGCAAAGAAAAAATTTAAGAAGAATATTAAGAAGAAGATTAGAAAAATTGATGGGTTGATTATTTACTATAATAACAAATATATAATCTGGTGATATAAGGTTTTTAAATAAAAGCTTGCTTTAAAGTATTCAAATGAAAATAGCTAAAATAACAAAAGAGGAAGAGCAGAAAGTTTCGCGAAAAGTCATTTCGAAGTTTGGCGAGGCAATTTACCATTGTCCTGAAGTGAGTTCGGTTTTTATTAAAGTTAATTTTAAGGACGGCAGCAGTATTGGATTTCGCAGAGACGAAGGCGAGGATGATTTTGAAAGATTATTTGTCGCTGAGGATGAAGAGATGAATTAGATTTCTTTGATTTTTATTTTTGATAAATAGCACTCGTTACACCGCTGATTGAAAAGGAAATTTTGTGAACTGGATTCAATTTTGATAGTGATAATAGATAAATCTGAGTTAAAATAATTTTGGAGTGAGATGATTTTGAAAGATTTTTATTTTTGATAAAAATAAATGAATTTGTTTTAGTCCAAGTAAGTAGTGAATTTAGCGTCGATAAATATAAATAATTGATAATGTTGAAAGTTTTATGGGAATTCATGCGAGGATTAGTGAATTGGAAAAACAATTGGATGCTGTAGTTGTTTTGCAGGAAGAAAAGAATCATGAAGTATATGCTGTTCAGGAAACTGATTTGGGTCATGGTATGACTACTTGGGATTATACTGCAGGGGATTCTTGGGTTCCTAGAAAAACAATTATTGACGAACCAGCAGTCACTGAACCAAATATTGAAAAACGAAGAAAAGCAAGAACAGAATTAATTAACTTAAAACATTCGCTATGGTTTTTTCAATATTTAGCAAGAGAAAGAGTTGAAGAAATTCTTAGTATAAGAAAATCAAGCGACGAAATTGAATTGGATTTAGCATATCAGTCTATTGATATTCATAGAAATGGGCTAAGTGCTGAGAGGGTTGTGCAGGAAGAAAGTGGGCATTGGGAAACGCAAGAACATATTCCTTATCCGGCATGCAAACAAGGATTTGATGTAGCTATGATGTCTATGGAAACAGGGGAAGTTTGGGTTAATGATTCACAATTAGTTATGGGTCCAGACACAGAAAAACGCGAAGCATCAAAGAAAGCACTTGAAAAAATTTATCATGCAACAAAATATGTAACAGCGAAAAGAAAAATTGAAAAAGTTTTGGGCTATGCGCCGGGAGAAAAACAATAAAATGGAGGAAGATAAAAACGAATACCATGAATTTGATTTGAGAGACGGCAGACATGTTGCGTTTGCTATTATTGGAAAAGATAGTTGGGATATGAATGATCCTTTACTCTTTAGCAGCATCAATTGTCCAATTTATAGAATGTTTTTAGATGATGAGCATTATCCGGGATTTTATTTATTTATTGAGAATCCTACAAGAAGTTGGGATTACGATGTTTTAGAACAAAGAATTAGAAAACATTTTGAAGAGGTTAGAACAGGTTAAAATGGAAGAAGAAATTAGCAACTTTGTTATGAATGAATTGTGGAATATTGTTTCGTCTAAAGATAGCTCTGATAAAAAATTGAATCTTATTGTTGAAACGATTTCGAAGTTTTTTGGAATTGATAAATGTTCTTTGATGGTTGAGAAAGACGGAAAATTTAAAATCGTTGCGTCAGTAGGAATTAATAGGAAAGTTATTGATATTGCCGAGGTCGAAGCTGGAAAAGGAATCGCGGGAATGGCAGTCAAAGAAAAGAAAGCAATCTTCATACGAAAAGTTAATATTGCTGGCCATCGAGAGTTATGGAGTGAATATAAAACAGATAATTTTATTTCTTACCCAATTGAATCGAAAGGAAAAATTATTGGAGTTTTAAATTTAACTGATAAAAGAGATTCTAGGGGTTTTAGTGAAAAAGATGTTGAAGCGATTGCGCCGATTATTGAAAGAGTCAGGTTTGTTTTAGAACAATGTATTGGCGAGAATAAATGTTTTATATAATAAAACTCTCATAAAATTATATACTTATCGTATTACAAATCCATCAAGCTTAATCTCGCGATGAGATAAGAAAGAGTTGATTCTGCACCTTGGTTTAAGTTGATTGCGTTTTTGCCGATGCCGTCGTGGCAGCCGCCTGTTTGTTCGTTGTAGACAACTTGTTTAAGCATATTCTTGCCGAGAAACCATTGAAAACAATTGAGTGCTTTCTTTTTGTATTTTTCATCTTTTGTGATTTTGTAAGCTAAAATTAAAGTTTGAACCATGTATGCGACGTCGACTGGCTGTTGATCGAAGTAAGCGCGTTTGCCGTCTTTTTTATACCAGCCGTCTTGACCGATTGGAACAAACATACTTCCTTTGAAAGTCTTTGAGATTAAGAAATCCAATGTAGATAAACCAATATCTAAATATTGTCTTTCGTTTGTTGCGAGATATGCATAAAGCATTGATTCAGGAAGTTTGCTGTTTGCATAAGTTAAATAGGGTTCAAACCAGTTCCATTTTGAAGATGAATTGTCTTCGTGAAGCGCTTCTAATTGCATTGCGAGTTTTCTAATGTTGCTAATAACATACGATGAATCTTTTGTGTTATTAAATAAACAAAGTCCTTTTATTGTGAAAGCGATTGCTCTAGGAGAAGTCATATCAAATGTTGCATTTAAACCTTTAATGAATATTTGCTCGGCCTTTGCCTTAAAGTCATTTGGAGTATTCTTTGATGAGATTAAATAACCCAGCGCCCACAATGCGCGTCCATGAGCGTCTGGGCTCCACTTTCGCGTGTTAATTATTTTTCGTTTGTTTACAAAATTATATAATTTTCCGTCGTCGTCCTGAACATATTCAATATAATCTAAATAAGTTTTTATTAAATTAAGCTGATTAAATTCCCTGAATTTTTCATAGTGCATTGTTGAAACCAACAAGGCGCGTGCATTGTCATCCAAAGCATATCCGGAAGTCATGTTGGGAGTTGTTTGTTCTGCGAATTGAATAATTCCAAAATTATCTGTCAATTTAATTAAATGAGATGTATTAATTTTTGGCAGGTTTTTAATTTCTGGTTCCCTTAATTGCATATACCTTTTGAAAACTTTCATATAAGAGTTTGCAACATTTGGCCAAGTCATATGCCTTGTAGCAAAGTAAGCGTTTTTTTCCATTTCTCGACGCTGATATTCATTTTCTAGCAAGTAAAGAATTTGTTTGTAAAAAGAATCTTTATTTTCAAATTCTGCAAGCAAGCCATTGTCTGTTGTTATTGCATCTTTAGCGTGCAGGAAAGGTGTTGAAATTACAGCACGTCCTGTGCCCATTGCATAAACTAAAGTTCCAGAAGTAATTTGATTTGGATTGTTTCCTGACGAAATGTAAATATCTGTGGCTTTTAGATACTGACAAATTTCTTCTAAGGTTACATATTTGTTATAAAATTTTACGTTTTTTTCCAATCCTAATTTATTTATTTGCTTTGATAATTTATTTCTATAGCGTTCGCCTTCATGTCTTCTAACATTTGGGTGTGTTTCACCGACGATAATGTAAAGCAGCTCCGGAAATTTCTTAACAATTTCCGGCAATGAAGCTATAACATGTTCGTAGCCTTTTCCAGAAGATATCATTCCAAATGAAGAAAGAACAATTCTATTGTTTAATCCTAATCTTAGTTTTTCTTTTTCTTGAGATTCAAATTCAACAGTTGGAATTCCGTGGGGAATAAGAGTGATTCTTGTTTCTATACTATAATCATCTTCAAGAATTTCAACTGCTTTTGGCGTCATAACAATTATTTCATCAACTCTTCTAGCAATTGATCTGACTACGTTTCGCAAACGCTCTTCCGGGTTTGGGAGAATACTATGGAATGTTATGACTACTGGTTTGTCCAGTAATTCCAAAAAAGCAAGAAGATTGTCTCCTTTATCTCCTCCGAAAATACCGAACTCGTGCTGGACGCAGACTAATATTATTGAATCGTCGTCGTTTATTTTTTTAGCGATTTCGAGATAGTCATCCATGTTTGTGTCCGAGATTTGATAATGGACATTTTTTGGGTAATTGTAAATGTTTAAGCCGTTGTTGTTCATTGCGAGAATTTTTGCGCCGATGTAAGGAGAGAAACGGCGGTCGATTGCGTCTGTTAAATCGCGCGTGAAAGTTGCAATACCACATTCTCTCGGCGGATAAGTGCCGACGTATAAAATGTACGAATCGTTCGAGTTTGAATCACCGCTCTTTGTCATGGGAGATGAAAGTGGTTATAGATTTTAAATGTTGCGCTTGTTGATTGGCTCGCTTCGCTCACAGTTATTAATTAAATTTTTCCAGACATTCGTCAAGGAAAAATTTTGGGAGAAAAATGTTAATGTAAAAGACCTTAGATATAATTATGATTACTACTAAGAAATAGACTTATATTAAAAAATAATTAATTTCTTCCCCAATCATCTTCAATTCTTACAATGTCTTTTTCATCAAAGTTGCCTAAGCTGATTTCTAGAACTCTTGCTTCCCTAGATAAACCTTGAAGCCTGTGCTTTGTTTTTTTCGGAATGAAAATTTCATCGCCTTTTTTTGCTGTGAATGTTTTTTTTCTGATTGTAACTTTGACTGGATTGTCTAAAACTTTCCAGAACTCACTTCGATTTTTGTGGAATTGAAGAGATGTTCTTTTTCTTGCGTTTATAGTTATTATTTTCACAGTTGATTTTTTATTCAGAGTGAATTGTTCAAATTTACCCCAAGGACGATTTGACACCAGCTTTTTCATGATGTGATTAAGTTAGGAGAGTTTATAATTATTTTGAATTGTTCCGAGCCTTCTCGCAACCCCGCTCAAATCAGGGCTACATGGAAATTCGCAAAGTTGCTCGGCTTACGCCAGGCTTCTCCACTATGGAATTATTTTAATGTTTAAAATTGATAATCGTTTGTTTATAGTAAATAATAATTGATGAATCTAAGTTAACATAATGCAATCTGAACGAGCTTGCGAGTTCCAATCATCAAACAAAAACATTTATTAAACTCGTCTTCTTATTTATTATATAAAAGAGGATAAAATGAATATAGCGATAAACGGCTTCGGCCGAATTGGACGGGTTATTTTTCGAGTTTGTATGGAGAGAAAGTTAAATGTTGTTGCAATAAATGATCCGCATGATATTAAGAGTACGGCGTATCTTTTGAAATATGATTCTGTTTATGGAAATTTTCATGGGAAGATTGTGATTAAAGGGCCGGATATGTTAATTGTTAATGGAAAGAAAATCGTTGTTGTGCATGAACGGGATCCTGAGAAGCTGCCGTGGAAAAAGTTAGGAATTGATGTTGTTGTTGAAAGCACGGGTGCGTTTCGCGACGCTAAAAAAGCGGCGAAGCATTTGAAAGCAGGCGCGAAGAAAGTTATTATTTCTGCTCCGGCAGAGAATCACGACGCGACTATTTTACCTGGAGTTAATACAGAAGTTCTGAATAAAAACTTGAAAATTATTTCATGCGCGTCATGTACTACGAATGCGTTGGGGCCGGTTGCAAAAGTTCTTGAAGAGAATTTTGGAATTGAAAAAGGAATGATGAACACGATTCATGCTTACACTTCGTCGCAAGGATTAATTGATGATGATGCAAGAAAGCTAAGAAGAGGAAGAGCTGGAGCAGTGAATATTGTGCCTTCAACTTCCGGCGCGACAACAGCGACGGCAGAGGCGCTTCCCTATTTAAGAAATAAATTAGATGGCTTGGCGATTCGTGTGCCTGTTATGAACGGTTCAATTGTTGATTTTACTGTTTTGTTAAAGAAGAAAGTTTCAGTTCAACAAGTTAACGATGCGTTTAAGAAAGCTGCTGCGGGAAAGTTAAAGGGTATTATGGGTTATACAGAAGATGAAATTGTTTCAACTGACATAATCGGCGACAAGCGAAGTTCAATTATTGACGGTTTATCTACGAAGGTTGTCGGCGGAAATTTGGTTAAGGTTCTGTCATGGTATGATAATGAGTATGGTTATTCTAACAGATTGGTTGATTTGATTGTGTTGTTTGGAAAGAGTAAATAAATTAAAAATTAAAAAATCGGCCTTTGCATCCCTCTATTTGTGTTTCAGTTTGATTACTAAAAAATCCGAATTCCCAAGTTTGAAGTAAGGAAGTTAATTGATCTGGCAATAATTTGCATGTTCCGGATATATCCTTATATTGTTTGGCTTGACTTCGAGCTCGTCTTTGCATTTCAATAAATTGTTTATGTGTTAACATTCCAAACGAAAATTCATATAAAATAAATTCATTTAATACAAAGTCAACTTTCTTATTTTTCACAGAAAGTAAACAATAATCTTTTTTCAACCCTTTTATTTGCATTTGAGTTTCAATATCAAAAGTTACAAAAAATAAGTCAATCGAATCATTAACCATCACTTTGCTCTTTTCACAATTCACAGACGCATTCAAAAAACAATCATAGTCATTCCCACAATTTATTACTTTAGCATCAACTGAATTTATCAATAGAAATAAACCTAATAGCATAAAGATACTTAATGCTCCTTTTTTCATCCCACATTAAAACATCCAACCTATTTAAGCATATATCGTGTACATCATGCTATTTTTATTATTATATTTCCAGCTCTTCTTTTTTCTATCTTTAAATTTGTGAATAATTGGATTGTTCATTAATTCCATCAATAAGGAAAGTTTAAAAGAATTGTTAACATGAATATGGTATAAAGAAAGAGGTTGAGATGAAAATTCGAAAAGCTAAAAAGAGTGAGTTAAAGGAAATTGCTTTGTTGATGAAAAAAGAACTTGGCAAGCCACCTTATAATGAAAAAGAGTCAATTAATAATGTGATTAAAAGTTTGGCTTTTTACTTTAAAATTGGAGAGATTTATGTTTATTTAATTGAGAAAGAAATTGCCGGAGTTGTTGTCTTTAAGATTGAACAATATTGGGAAGGTAAAGTTATTATCATTGAAGATTTAATTGTTAAACATGAATTCAAAAGAAAAGGAATCGGAAAAGAATTGATGAAATTCGTCGAAGATTATGCAAAGAAAAAAAAGATAAAATCAATTTATTTCTCTACAAATAAAGATGCTGAAGCTGTTGGATTTTATGAAAAGATTGGATATGTTAAAAGCAAGAAAACAATTTTCATGAGGAAGAAACAAACATGAAACTCCCAACACTATCATCATACAATTTTAAGAACAAACTCGTCTTGCTAAGAAGCGACTTGAACAGCGACGTGAAAAATGGAAAGATTTTAGATTCTGTTAGGATTAAAGCGTCGGCTGAAACTATAAAAGAATTAAAGAAAAAAGGCGCGCGAGTTGTTGTAATTGCGCATCAAGGCAGGAAAGGAAATAAGGATTACACGACGCTAGAGCAACATGCTAAGCAACTCAATAAATACGTTAAAATAAAATATGTTAATGATGTGATAGGGAATGATGCTCTTGAAGAAGTGCGTTTATTGGGTTCTGGCGAGGCTTTGCTTTTGGATAATATAAGGTTTGTCGAAGACGAAATGTCTCCGAAAAACAAGCCGAATAAAATATTAAAGTTCTTTTTTCAGAATAAATATTTCAAGCCAGATTTTTATGTTAACGACGCTTTTTCAGTTTCTCATAGGGAACAAACTTCTATAACTGAATTTCCAAAATATGTAAAGAGTTGTATTGGAAGAGTTATGGAGAGAGAGTTGGAAGCTTTGGAAAAATCTTCTTTGAAAGATACATTATATATTTTAGCAGGCGCGAAGCCAGAAGACAATATGAAATTGATGAAATCTGGAAGAAGAATTCTTGCTGGAGGTTTGTTCGGACAATTGTGCTTGATTACTAATGGAGTTGAGCTTGGTTATATGAATAAATATTTTGAAAAAACCGGCAATATAAAGTATGTTCCTGAATTGAAGAAGTTGATTAAAAAATGTAAAGTCATAACTCCCTTGGATTTCGCTGTAAATAAAAATGGAAAAAGAGTTGAAATAAAGCTTGAAGAATTTCCGTCTGAATATGAGATTTATGATATTGGAGAAAAGACGCAGGAGATTTTTGTTAAAGAAATTCTAAAAGCAAAAAGTGTTTATGTGAAAGGGCCGTTGGGATATTGTGAAGAGGAAAAGTTTGCAGAAGGAACCTACGCTGTTTTAAGAGCTGTTGCAAAAAACAATGGTTTCTCTTTAATCGGAGGAGGACATATTAGTAATGCGATTGTGAGAAGCGGGATAAGTAAGAAAAAATTTGGATACATTAGTTTAAGCGGCGGAGCTTTGATAAGTTATTTAGCGGGTGAGAAGTTGGTTGGTGTTGAGGTTTTGAAAGAAATGAAACAACAAATACAAATACCAAAAGTATGATAAAAATTATCCAAGATTATTTAGTAAAGAGAAGTCCAGATTAAAAAAGTTTCTACCTAAAGAGGTAATTATTGAGTATGTTGGTAGTTCTTCTGTTCCAGGATTAGGGGGTAAAGGAATAATAGATATAGTTGTATTTTGTAAAATAAATCAAATCGCAGGGATTATGAAATTATTAACTAATAATAAATATGAATATAACCCAAATACAGCTGACGATAAAAGAAAATTTTTCAGCAGAAGAGTTTTACACAAAGAAAAAGAAAGACGAGTTCATTTACATTTAACATCAAACAAAGAAACGTTTAATTCATTTATTGCTTTTAGATATTACTTAATAAAACATAATGATGTTAGAGATGAATATGCAAAAATAAAAAAAGAAGGTTCAAAAATTTCAAGAGGAAATAAAGAAAAGTATAATGAACAGAAAATGGATTTTCTAACTGAAACTGCTAAAAAAGCAATATTGGAGTTGAAATGAAATATACCATTACCCTTATCGCTTAATCATTCCCGAATCCAAGCTTCTAATATTTTATATTTTATTTTATATTTTAAGAATAGTTTTTTTATTGTTTGAGTTTCTTGTGAAGGAACTAGTATTGTATTAGGGGAAAGTTTTTCTCCATTGATATTTTCTATCAAACCTTTTTGGATATATTCTTTTTTTCCTTTTTTTAGAGAGTAACCGAATGCTTCGCGAATAAACTTCATTTTATCTTTTCTTTTTATATCGCTTAAAGAATAATAAAATAAATGATAGTGGGTTGTTTTTTCCGACATTTCTTTATATTGGCTATAGAGTATTATTCCGGAACTAATAATTTCGTCCCTTAACTCCTTCCATTTTTCCTCCATTAAACCGCCGACTATAAAATTAATTGGATAAGAGATATTTTTTAGTTTCCATGTTTTTTCTGATTTTACCTCAAAACTTTTTAGAAGTGAAGATAATTCTCTTTCTATATTTTTTGTTTCTTTTTCGTTTTTAATATTAAAGAATAAATCAATATCACTCTCTTTATCACTTGTTTTTTTAGCAATGCTGCCGAATAATATAATTTCATTTATTTCTTTAATTAGTTCTTCATCTTCAAAGATTGAAGAAAGAAAATCATAAATATATGCTATTGCTTTTGACATTTTATTTTTTTTCAACTAAATGTTTAATTTCAAAAATATTCTTAATTGCGTCTTGGACTATTTTTTCATCTTTTGATTTTCCATAACATAATTTATTTCTATAAGTTTCTTGATTTACCAATAACTCAAACAGTCTTTCTTTTAAAGGAAAATCAAAGTTAAATTTTAATTCTGCAATTCTTTTAGAAGCGAAAAAACGATGATTAACACTGAAACTCGGTTCAACTAATTTCTTCTCATGAAGATATAATGCAAACAAGTTTGCTGCGGCTTCTGAAGCAGAAAACCCAATTATTTTCTGCCTTTCCACTAACAATCCTGCTTTAATTTTCTCATTTATATCGTCGATAAATTCTTTTATTATTTTTTTATGCTCTTCTATTGTTGTCATAATTTAACCAATGATTTATAATTTATAAAACTTTCTGTTACTTATCACAGAATTTATGTTATTTATCACATAAAATATGTTACATGTCACGAAGGGTTTTTGAATTATTATTGTGATAGTTTGTTATAATTATATAGTGACACTACCAGAAAAATTTATATAGCCACATTATACTACCTAGTAGTATGAAACAAAAAATAAGCATAAGCATAGATGAAGAAACTATCAAACATATTGAGAAATTCGTTGAGAAAGGGACGTTTAGAAACAAGAGCCACGCCGTTGAATTCGCTGTAAATAAAGTTTTGGAGGCTCAAAATGATAGATAAAGAAATGCAAGAAAGAATAAATGCTGTCAAGAAAAGAGTAGCCGAAGGTAGGATATCAAGAATCATACCCTATCAAGAATTGACTTCTGGAGATCCTTCTAAAGAAAGAATGTTAGGTAGATTAGAAGCATATTTGCAAACAGGAGTTGTTATTGATCACGATGATTTGATTAAAGTTATTGATGAATATAAATTTTCTCCTGAAGAGTATGCTCATTTAGTTCCTTTAGCTCAAACAGGAATTATTGAAGGGTTAGTTCAAGAACCAGATAACTTGGAACATTATGGAATGAGAATGAAATGTTTTAGTTCATTAGCAAATAAATTTTTTGAGGAGAAAAAAATGGGTAGTGGAGCAGATACAATAAATTATGAACATTCCAGAAATTAGAACTGAATCAAGAACAGGTAAAACTTTTGACCAAATGACTCCTGAAGAAAAAGAAAGTTATATCAGGGAATTAAAAAAAACTGCTGATTGGATTTACGAACATGGCACTGTAATAGAAGATGACAGAGATAGGTATGATAGATATGCAAGAAGTCACTAATCGCAAATTGGTTAGTTAAATCTTGAATTAACAATCATTTTATAAATTACTAATTCTTAATAATTTTGCAAAAGAGGATAAAATGATAGGTGGTTTTGATGTTGTAACATTCGGCGGAGCTGTAGTGGATGTATTCTTAGATACTGACTTAGCTGAGACAAAGGGGAAATTATGTTATAATGTCGGGGAAAAAATTCTTGTGAAAAATGTTAGGTTTGATGTTGGCGGCGGTGCGACGAATACAGGAGTTGCGTTTGCGCGTTTGGGTTTGAGAACTGGTTCGATAATTAAAATTGGCGACGACGATAATGGACAAAGAATTTTGAATAATTTGAGAAGCGAGGGCGTGAAATTTCTTGGACGAATTGAAAAAGGAAAAAACAGCGGCTATTCTGTTATTCTTGATTCAAGGGAGCATGACAGAACAATCCTGACTTACAAAGGAGTTAATGATGAAATTATTTTGAATGATGTTCGGCGTTTTCGGACAAAATGGCTTTATTTGTCGTCGTTGTTGGAAAAGAGTTTTAAGACACAATTAAAACTTGCTGAATTGTTGAAGAAGAAAGGAATTAAGATTGCATTTAATCCAAGCGCATATCAAATAAAGAAAATGAATATAAAACCTCTCTTAAAAATTTGTGATATTATTGTTTTGAATAAAGAAGAGGCGCAGATATTGGTTAAGGGGAAGTCGCTTCCTGATTTGTTAAAGAATATTCATAGTCTTGGTGTTAGAATTGTTGTGATAACTGATAAGAATAAAAGGGTTGGTTGTTATGATGGAAATAGAATGTACACAATCAAGCCGCATGAAAATGTTAAAGTTGTTGAGCGAACAGGAGCCGGCGACGCTTTCGCGTCGGGATTTGTTGCAGGACAAATTGTTGGCATGAGCATAGATGAATCATTAGAATTGGCATTAAAAGAATCAGAATCTGTTTTAGGGCATTTTGGCGCGAAGAATAATTTATTAAATATGAATATTAAAAGATAATATAAAAGATGGTGAAAGAAATAATTTATGTTAAATCATTTGAAGAAGATTTGGTATTGAAAACTTTGAAAGGGAAAAAGAAAGTTCGTTTTCAGACAATGGACGATATTGTTAAAACTAAAACAATTAAGCTTAATACCAATAGTTTTGGAAGAAAAAAAAGACTTGCTTGTACGATAATTCACAAAAATTATTTGAAGACGTATCGTCCCCAAGGATTAATATTCAAGACTAAACAAAAACCAAATCACGTTACTCCTTTTGATCTTGTGCTTCTAACAGACACAGACAAAATAATTGTTCAATATTATCGTATCAAAGATAGCTTGCATGAATATTACAATAATAAACTAATTAAGGGACATAAGAAATTTATTTTCAAAACAATTGATGCATTGATAAAAAGATATCCTACTCCTGAGAAAGTTTGGCAGGAAGTTAACAAATTTAGGATGGCACATGGAAGAAAACAACTTGAAAAACAAAAATATAGATTGGTTGAATATAATGAAGCTATGTTTACGAAAAATGTGAAAATAACTCCTGTTGCAATTTTTGGTTATAGAAAAAATTCTCGAGAAAAGGCAAAGAAACTTGGATTGCCGCATTACATTTCAACAAGAAAATTTTATGAGAGAGTTATGGAAAATGAAAAGTAAAGTTATTTTTATTATAGGAAGATTTCAGCCATTCCATTTAGGGCATCTCGCTATAATAAAAAAGTATTATCTTAAAGGTTATAAAATTAAAGTTGGAATAGGTTCTTCTCAACATTCACATACAAAAAGAAACCCCTTTACAATTCATGAAAGAGAGACCATGATAAGACTTGCTTTCAAAGACAAAAAAATCAGAAATTATAAAATTTATTATATTCCTGATATAAATAATAATATAAAATATGCGCAGCATGTTGAAAAAATAGTAGGGCATTTTGATATTTTATTTACCGGAAACAAAACTGTAAAAAAGATATTTGACAAATATTGCTCTATTGAAGGATGTAAAATTCATCATTTCAGCGAATCAAAAAGCAGAGTTAAAGGAATTAAAGCGAGTGATATTCGTAAAAAATGGTTGTCTAAAGAAAGCAAAAAAGATATTTCAAAATCAGTATTTGAATACTTAAAGAAAATAGACGCTAAAAAAAGATTGAAAAAACTTCATTCAATAAAAACTAATCTTTTCTTTTAAAAATTCTATCTTGTAATTTCTTTGTTGAATTATCTAATCTATTTGTTACGTCCCATTTATAGTCAACAAAATTTATTCCGACGACAAATGCTGCCACACGCGCCAGTTTTCCTGGATCTAAACTATGCACAAAATCAGAGAATCCTCTAGTTATACTTTCTAAAGAATCCATATTTTCTGAAACGTAATACGCTCCGGCAGCAGCAAGACTAAGATAAACTGCATCTAATGTAAAAGATGCTCCAACTCTGTGAACTACCCACGGACTAAAGTCAGGGGCGTCCACGTGCTAACTCAAAATTAATTTAATCTTAATTGATAAGTTTCATAATCTTGCCAGTGTTTATC